>OIXX01000123.1_pt1 | contig 63195 bp, 40 predicted proteins | sample 1588161 | NCBI WGS metagenome assembly OIXX01 (sample SAMN03283274) | human gut metagenome | biome: human-associated habitat; material: feces | host: Homo sapiens | place: Peru | collected 2012 | reverse complement strand
AATTTAACGGGTGATTTCAGCATCTGTTTTTCGGAACATCTAACTGAACACCCTAATTATTAGATCCTGCCGAATATGCACTATATTATAAGCATAAAGATGTTTGTTTTGATTGCTCAAAAAAAAGGAGGCAAGAAAAAAATATAAACAAAAATATAAACAATACATTTGGTAAATTACTAAACTTATTTAGTGATGCAAGTGCGATTGGAAGCCATTCGGATCTACCTGGCTTTGACGAAACTTGCCAGGCTGCAAATGCTGCCGCAGGAATAAAAGCGTTTTTTGACTTTATCAAGCAAGGGAAATATGTCACTTCCGAACTTCAGGATATATTCGATAATCTTAAACCAATATCCCTAGATGCACCTACTCAAAGACGTGAGGAGATAGAAAATGGACTCAAAGAAATATTAGCTAAGACATTTAGTTTCGGGGAAAATGAGGGTGGATATAAATTCATAATAATTCTCCCCAGGAAAAATCCTGGTTTAAAAAGCGAAGAGCTTGAAGCTCTTTTTAAATTGCCATGTGCTATAGTCATTGACTTTGGTATAAATGATAGAGATGACATAATTGCAAGCATAGCAGATGATAGTTCCTCAAGTATTCGTATAATCAAAACGAAAGACGAATGTACTTTTGGAAAGTATATGTTGAATTGGTTTTTTGCTTCAGGAGATAAAGACGGAGGTGAAGGAATCACCTACACATACAAAGAATGGAGAATAAAGCGATACAATTTGCTGTTAAATGTTTTGAAAGGAATTGTAGAAAAGAATTCTACAGACAACTATTTCATAATGAACTTTAATGATGAGAAGGGTTATTCAACGCACATTTTTGATCGCTTGGACTCTGTATTTGGTAACGAGGAAATAGCCATAAGTCGTGTCAAACAAATATTCTCTTTGTCTCAAAATTCAGAGGTGCAAAGAGAACTTAATGACTGGAAGGTTAATTGTGGATACACAATAAATATTGCTAAGCACATTACACTTGCTGATTTTTTAAGATTTGTCAATGAAACAATTCCTTCAAAAGAGACAAGTTCATCTTGCTGTCAATCGACATTAAAAACAATCACCTTTAGTGAGGAGGACTTTGGTATATACAACGAAGCAGGCATCAATATTTTTATGCCAAGAAGTTTGTCCTCGAAAAACGAGGTCGGGGATTTCTATGCCGGTTCTGAAATATCATGGAAAGAATTGGAACTGGATTATGACATAAAACGTGACAAATATGGTGCATTTAAGAATAGAATCATTGAATTGATTCGGAAAGCTCCTAACAATACATTGGAATACAAGTTGAAACATAATCCTGGAGCAGGTGCAACCACTATGGTACGACGACTTGCTTATGATCTGTATAATCAATGCAATGCAGAAGGCAATGATTTTGTCTGTATACCTGTATTTCTTGATGAGTACAACTCCTATACCATACAATATCTGAACAAGCTATCAGAAAAAATGGACAACAGATTTATTGTCGCAATTATTGACAGTGGTAATATATCTGAAGATTCTTTTGGCATGTTATACCGCAATATGTATAAACATAATCGCAAGGTGCTATTCCTACGATTGTTCAGAACTGGCCAAAAGAACATTAATGGAGGAGATAACACTACAACATTACCATCAAATTTGAGTGAGGATGAAATCGAACTTTTCTTCACAAAATATAAGGAGCGGGCTACAGCTATAGGTCAAAATAAATTTCCTTCGTCAAAGACAGATTTGCGATCAGAGTTGGAAGTTGTAGATTTTCCTTTATTGCTGAACAATAATACTACTAAAGGCGAATTACTATTCAACTATGCTGAGGAATATATAAACAAATCTCATTTCTCAGATGAGTTGAAAAGATTCTGTGGTTTTGTAGCTTTTGCTAACTATTACGGTGAAAAACCGCTGAATCAGAATCTGGTGGAGAATCTATATAATCCTTCAGATATAGCAAAGTCAAGCAACGTAAAGGAAATAAAAAATGCGCTTGAGAAGATGTTGCTTTGTACAGAAGACAAATCCGGCAGACCGGATGGATATTGGCGTCCGAGATTTAGTGCATTTTGTGAGCCTATTCTCCAAGCAGTTTGGGGAAAGGAATGGAAATCAAAGTTGCCTAACATATCAAAGGAATTCATTGAAGAATGTAGCAATATAGGACCTATGATAGGTAAAAAAGACGCTGATATGCTACATGCCATGTACATTTTGCGACGAGGGTCCAATTTCAAGAATGTCTCCGATGATGATAAGACAAAGTTTTCAAAGCTCATAGAGGATGTGTTAAACGAGGGCTCCCTGCCTGATAGTATTTACAAGAGACTAATAGAGGCTTACCCCAATGACACTGCCTATATGGGACATTTTGGTCGTTATCTGTTTGAGAAGACATACTCTGAGAAGGATACGAAATCGGATGATGGAAAATATGACGAAGCAGAAAAATATATCCGTAGAGCTATAGAGACAAGCCCGGGGGTTGATGATAACTATCACATTCTTGGAATGCTTTATTTAAGAAAGATTCAAGCATTAGGAAAGGAACTTGCAGATCTAAAGAATGAGGTAGACTTTGACTATGATGATATAGAGCTGCGTATGCTCGGTTGGGCAGACAAGGCAAAATATGGTTTTGAGACGAGTCAGGGTTTGAATCCTGCAAGTCCATATGGCTATACTGCAATATGTGTGCTTTATAAGGTATGCTTAGAATTCGCACAAAAGTTGAAAGGTTCGGAAGACTTCTCTTTTTGTGACGAGGAAGAAAAGTATATGGAAATCTCAGAACTGTTGAACAATAGCCTATCACAGTTAGGTAATATATGCCAAGCCTACGAAGATAGTGTAGACTATATGAAGCAGTCAAGATTTATCTATGAAAAAATCAAGATGTTCCAATATAAAGTATTGGGAGATGCATCAGAAGCTGTAGATCGCTATCGTAATCTTTACCGACAAACAGAAGATAAGCAGAAAAAGACTTTCTTTGGCAAACAACAAATAGAGGCCATGTTGTATAACCGTACACAAGGATTAAAACAGGAAAAGCGACGCTATTACACCGCATTTGCTATGGGAAAGCTAAAAGGTAAAGATAGAAATGAGATAGGTGAGGTACTAAAATATCTGCGGATGCAAAGCGACGTTAGCTGCTATGAGAATTTATTCTGGTTCAAAATGAGCAGCAGCGATGAATTTAATTTTGACGATGCCATAGAATTGTTGCAAGAATGGCTGTCTTTGTGTGAGAACAATGACAGACCACAAAGCGGGAAATTGAAAGCCATATTCTATCTTGCAGTCTGCTACAGTGCGATGGCTATAAACAGCGAGAAATTATGCAATGAATATGTTGAACAAGCAAAGAAATACTTTGAGAAAGCGACAAAACTTGCTGACCGTTTTGAAATAAATTCAATAAACAGTTTGGCATTTTTAGGAGAAGAAAATGATGTACGTTGCATATTACTACCATCACAACAAGATGCAAGAAAGATGGTAAAGGCGCGAATAGAAAAAATAGACGGCAAAAAGGGATATGCTATAATTCCTAACTGTGGTCCAAAATTGGAAGCTTTCTTTTCCAATAAAGACAATAAATTTGACAGTTTAAGAGATGAGCGCAAAACATACATAACTGGAAGTATAGGATTTCGCTATGATGGGTTAAGGATTTATGATACCTATACAGAAACAGACCTGACAATAGAAGAGTTAGCTGAGACTGTAAAGGAGGAAGAAGTAGAGACTGCCCCAATAACTGATGACAAGGAACAAGAAACACCTGTTAGCCAGACTGAAACCATAAAGTCTGTTGGTGCAAGTGTGAAAGACACGTCAGTTAGTTTGGGTGTCAAAGTTGTGGGAAAACTCGATCTTGAAAAACTCCAGGCTAATAGGTCCAGAGAAGTCAAACATAATGTTAATACGGGCATTGATAAGAATGGGACATTTGTAGGCAAAATTGATGCAAAACGCATTAATGTATGGGCTGGTACAAGACCTTATCTTATTGACAATAAGGAAGGATTCAAGTCTGGGTGGAGTCCAAAAGAATGTGACTATGACGAGAATGAGGAAGTATACTTCGAAAAGAAGCAAGGACCGAATTATAAAACAGGAGGCATTTTCACCTATGCTATAAACGTAAGGCCAAAAGCGGGTGAAGATGACGAATAATTAGGATAGCGTAAGAAAAACTGTTAGAGAATCAATGGCGGAGGCATGAGACCTCCGTCATTTAATACTCTAACTTTCTCTAACAGCTCCACTATATGGTTCTTTTATTCAGTGTTCTACGGGAACATGACGTTGATAAATGTTCTATACTCTTATTAGGCAAATCTGTGTATAAACATAAAAAACTAAATTACTCCACAAAATATAACGGATAAGATGTTAAATTTATATAAAAATATTTGCATGTAAAAAACACCATTTTTTCAAAATGTAGAAATAGGGACGGTAACGCGTGGCTGTAATCCTTTCTATTTAATTCAAAAAGAACAGACTATATTTTATAGTCTGGTTTTAAGCTAGTTACTGTTTTTTTAGAACAAAAAAATTCTTTCCCTTTTTTCTGAATAAAACTCTATTTGAAATTTTAATATTTTTTTAACATGCTTTTTATTATTCGGTTGTTTTTGTATCTTTGCAAAAACTTAAATTAAAATTCTTATTTTATGAAAACAAAAAAATATGTAGACTTCGATAATGAAGTCCAAGAGGAAATAAAACAATGTTTGATGGAAGACAGATTGGCAACGACCAAGACGTCTTCCCTAAAACAAGCTAAGGAATTTGTATATAATACTTTTGTCCCTGACGGCTTGATGAACAATGGTGAATACTATATTGATGAGGTTGGTCATGTTAGGAGGGCACCATCAGGAAAAGAAAATATCTTATGGGAAATGCTAAAGAATTTGCGTGTATTATATCTTACTAAGGAGTTAAATGCTGGAAAAGATATGAAAGATACGTATGATATAAGACAGGATTCTTTCTGCGTGCCTGTCAATTACATAGATAAAGATCATTTTAAGACAAAGTTAGAAGAAAAAAAAGGCTTAAATAAAATGATAGCTTATACATTACATGGTATAATATACACTTTAACTCATCCACACGAGCCATTCTTAGAATTTGAGAAAATCAAAAGTAATGATGTTATGGAAACCTTAGTGAAATATTTGTTTGCACGCATTAATATAAAGTCAACAGGAGGATTCAGCAAAAGTAATGATGGAGAAGTTTTGCAAGAAGCCGAAAAATATTCGTCATACACAATCAAGCGAATAAAGAATCTCTGCCCTAAAGTTATTATATGTTGTGGTAATCAAAACAACAAAAACTTTATTTTAGAGGATTTCTTGAATCATAATGGCTTCCATTTTGAATGGACTGACGTTCAAGGAATATGGATAGACAAAGAGTATGATATTATTGCAATAGACTCTTACCATCTATCATATGTTTGCTATGGGTATTCCGAACATAAAATGTATGATGATGTTGTAGGACAACTATACAAATACATCATCAAAAATCTTGACTTTGTTAAATAAAACGGCTAAAGCATCTACCAGAAGATAACATCTATGCTGTAACGCTTAAACATCCTTTCAGATGTGTTATGAGAATAGATGTTGCTGCTTCAACCATTATTTTGGAAGATATATGTGACTATCGTGGACATTCAGGAAAAATGTTTAGGAAGTAAGCCACAGACCACCTCGTAGTTAACTCAATAACGAATAATAATTTAAGAAAGTATGGCAAACAAAGAAAACAAAATGTTGGATGAGCTTAGACGCCGCGGCACAATCTTTGAAGATCCTTGTCCGAAGTCTGATGGCTTTATAGGTAAGTTGATAGACTTGTTCTCGAAGAAGAAGTCTTGATTTGTGAAAGAACTTGATGAGGCGGAGGCTGGAAACCTCCGCTACTGTCAGATAAACGAAATAATATGAAGATAGCGATTACTTATGCTGAGCTGCAGGATTATGTAGCCAGTCATTTTCATAAAACAGTGAATCTTGGGTATGTTGATGGAGCGACAGTTTCTGTCTCTGTACCTATCAAGGTGTTGGGCTTTACCAAGTCGGTTAGCATAAACCTTATTGTGAAGAAGATTGAGGGCACCGACTTGTTCTTGTCGTATGACGGCAAGATGGGTATTGACCTGCTCGTTTCGCCAGCCATCTCTTACGCCAAGAAACTCGTACCGGAGAAGGCTGGTTGGGTGGAGCAGATGCCTGGCAATATCGTTAAGCTGCGCCTTGGCGATATCGACAAATTGCAGAAGGTATTGGAAAAGGTGGAGCTGAAAGCCATCCGCTTTACTCCAGAGAACATCGAAGCAGAAATCGGTTTATTTTAATCAAACTCTACGTATAATAAATATGCCTAACAATATCTTCTTTCAGCCTTTCGTTGGCAAGGATTATGCCGACGGAGGCATATTCGGTAAGCGAATCATGGTATTGGGCGAGAGCCATTACTGTGATGAGGGATGTGCGGACTGTGGCGACTGTCGTCTGCACAGGGATTGCGCCGGTTTTACGCAGGGCGTCCTCAGAGATTATCTTGATGAGGGCACGGAGCGGCAGAACTGGATGAGGACGTTCGTGAAGTTTGAGCGTTCACTGGTAGGGGAGGAGACCGACCAAGCGCTGAGGCTGAAGATTTGGAATTCTGTGGTGTTCTTCAACTATCTGCAAGTGGCGATGGGGGGACCTCGTGAGGCAGGAACATCTGCACAATACCGTCAGGCAGGTGAGGCTTTCTTCGAAGTGCTCAACAAGTATCAGCCGGAATATGTCATTGCCTGGGGCAACCGACTCTGGGACAAAATGCCCGGTGAGCACTGGCTGAACGGTGACGACATCGTAGTGGACGGCTATCATGTGGCTACCGGCTGGTATGTCTTGAGCAATGGCAAGCAGGTAAAGGCAATGGCCGTGAACCATCCCTCCGTAGGCTATTCATGGGATTATTGGTATCGAGTGCTGCAAGGATTTTATTCATTACTAGGCTAAATGCTTTGATTGTCAATAGTTTTTCTTTATCTTTGCATTCGAAACCGCTGTTTCCGAAATAGAGGTTTCGAAAATAGAATGAAAAAATTGTTGTATAATCCACTTGAAATATGAGATTCTTTGGAAGAAAAGACGAGATTGCCGAATTACACAACATCCGCAATCTATCATTACATACAGCGCGCTTTACTATCGTGACGGGCAGGAGACGCAGCGGAAAGACATCATTGTTGCTTAAGGCATACGAGGATGTGGAAGACTTGTTGTACTTTTTTGTAGCAAGGAAGTCGGAGGAAGAACTGTGCAAGGATTTCGTCAATGAGATTAAGGAAAAGCTGCAAATACCTATTCTTGGAGACGTTACGCGATTTGCTGATATATTCAAGTATCTTCTGCAACTGTCGAAAACTCGCCCGCTGACTATCATAATTGATGAGTTTCAAGACTTCAAAAGAGTGAACTCTTCTGTATTCTCTGACATGCAGAAGATATGGGACTTGAACAAGCAGGACGCTCATATCAATCTGGTGGTGTGCGGTTCGATATATTCGCTTATGAATATCATCTTCAAAAATAACAAACAACCACTGTACGGACGACAGACAGGAGAGATAAAAGTAACACCGTTTCCTCCATCTGTAATCAAGGAGATCCTGTGTACATACAATCCTTCTTATACTAACGAGGATCTGCTGGCTCTCTATTCCTATACCGGAGGTGTGGCAGAATATGTGGAAATGATGTTGGATGCAGGGGCAAACACCAAGGAACTGATGACCGAGAATTTTATTGGCAAGAACTCGTATTTCATATACGAAGGTAAAAACATGCTGATAGAAGAGTTTGGCAAGGACTATGACCGGTATTTCGAGATATTACAGTTGATAGCCTCTGGTTATACCACCCGTTCGGAAATAGAGGGTATTATGAAGGTAGAATTGTCTGGCTATCTCACAAAGCTTGAGAACGACTATAGCCTGATTTCCCGCAATATACCAATGTTTCAAAAGACCAACCGCAACATACACTATCATATAGAGGACAATTTTCTACGCATTTGGTTCAGGTATGTCTATAGATACAACTACATGTTGGAGGTTGGAGCCAACAAGAAACTGAAAGTCATTATCGACAGAGACTATACTACGTATACTGGCAAGGTGCTTGAGAGATACTTCAAGGCTAAGATGATAGAGAGTGAGCTATATACTAATATATCCTCGTGGTGGGATAGAAAGGGTGAAAACGAAATAGATATAATTGCTGCCGACGAAATAGAACAAACTGTTTGTTTCTATGAGGTTAAGCGTCAGGCTAAGGATGTTGTTATCGGTATCGTGAAAGAAAAAGCTGAACATTTCTTCCAGGTTACAGGAAAATTCAAGAAATACAACATAGAGTATAAGGGCTTGTCAATGGAAGATATGTAATCTCTGTTGTAATAATAATGTATAAAAAGGAAAGTGTGTTATGGACAAACGTATGAGATTCTATAGTTGGCTTATCTCTTTATTGAGGCAGAAGCATCTTACGTTAGCCGAAATCATTGACGAATGGCGTGACGCTACTGCGAATACGAAGAATGAAGAGCTTGACCAACGCACATTCCATCGCTATCGGGAGAACATTCTGTCTCTGTTAGGTGTCAGCGTGTTGTGTAACAGGCACAACGGTTATCGTTATTATGTGAAACGTGACCCGGTGGAGAATAATAAGGTGACGGAATGGATGTTGAGTTCCATGCGGTTGGCGTCCTTGGGCGACAAGCTGAAAAATCATAATAAGGTGATGCTCGATACTCCGCCTTACAATTCGGAATATCTGGATGATGTTCTCGAGGCTATAGACAAGCAGTATCTCCTCAAATTCAAGTATGTCACGGCGTTCGGGAAGGAGAGCGACTTCGTCCTGAAACCGGCTTTCGTGAGATACTTCAAGCAAAGATGGTACGTCATTGGAGTGAAGATGAAAGGACAAGGAGAGGAGGGATTTAAGGCTGACGAGGATAATGAAGTCCGTTGTCTGCCCTTCGACCGCATCTGCTTCTTGGATATGATCTGCAAGAAGCATCCGTTGTCCAAGAAGATGAAGGAGTTCCTGACCCCGGAGAACTATTATGAGGATTGTTTTGGCATCTATCACATGGAGGATGTGCCCGTGGAGGACATCCGCATCCGTGCTTTCTATCCGGAATACAACTATATAGAGGAGGTGCCGCTGCATGAGAGTCAGCGGAAGGTGAAGGAATATAAGGATGGCTTGTATAGGGAGTATACGCTCCGTCTTCGCCCCACTCGCGACTTCCTGCAAGAACTGTTGTGGCACGGCAGAGGCATCATCGTGCTAAAGCCAGAGAGCTTAAGGCTGCAGATGATTGACATATTGAAGAAAATGACGGAGAGTTATGAGGATGGCGAGTGTAAGAATGGTGAGGAATAATCAGGTGGGTAATGTCACCAGCTTGCCTATAAACGAAACAACTTGAGTTCGGAATATATCCAGAACTCAGGTTGTTTTGTTATATACTTAAGTTTCGCAAGCGAAAGTAGTTAAAGGAAGTTATTAGTACTTGTCGTGCTTCTTCACAGACGTCATCTTATACACCAGCGTGCCGCCCTTCATGATGTCGGCGTGGTTGATGTACGGCTTGTTATAGCGCTTGCCGTTGAGAAGAATGTAGTCTACGTACTTGTTTTCCTTAGAAAGACCTTCAGCCTTTACTGTGAATGTCTTGCCGTCAACGAGACGGAGCGTTATCTTCTCCATCTGCGGTGCGCCGAACACATACTGTCCGCTGACGGGATTGACAGGATAGAAGCCCATGGCTGAGAGCATATACCATGCCGACATCTGACCGCAGTCGTCGTTGCCGCAGAGTCCGTCGACGGTGGGACGATACTGGGTGTCGAATATCTCGCGGATAAGCTCCTGAGTGCGTGACGGGCGTCCAGCCATAGCATAAAGGTAAGCCACGTGATGACTCGGTTCGTTGCCGTGAGCGTACTGACCGATGAGGCCGGTGACGTCAGAGAGGGTGCTCTCCAGCTTGAGCGAGAAGAACTGGTCGAGCTTCTTGAGGAACGGCTTCGGACCGCCGAAGAGCTTTATCAGTCCGTTAACGTCATGCTGCACCTGCCATGTGTATTGCCATGCGTTGCCTTCGGTGTAGTCGCCGCCGCTACTCTCGGCATGTGCAAGGTCGCTCGGGTTGAACGGAGTCTTCCATGATCCGTCAGAGAGACGCGGACGCATAAACTGCGTTGACTTGTCGAAGAGGTTCTTATAGAACTGTGAACGGCGTGTGAAGTAAGCCTCGTCCTGCTTCTTGCCCATAAGACGAGCCATGTCGGCAGCGGCATAATCGTCATACATCGACTCCAATGAAGACGATACCGACTCAGCCTCTGTGAGGTCAGTGGGCAGATAGCCGTACTTCATGTAGTTCTCCCAGTCGCTCTTCAGCTTGTGCGACACGGTCTGCGTCTGCTTGATGGCGTTGAAAGCACGCTCAGCGTCGAAGCCGCGGAATCCCTTGTGGTAAGCTTCAGCCACGATGGAGACAGCATGATTTGCCACCATACAGTAGTTTTCCTTACCCCAGAGTCCCCAGATAGGCAGGAATCCCTGCACCTCAGCCTGCTCGACGAGCGAATTGACCATGCCGTCCACGCGGTCGGGCATTACGATGGTGTAGAAGGGATGAGCGGCACGGTAAGTGTCCCAGCAAGAGAAAGTGGAGTAGAACTGGCCTGTCTCTGCCTTCACCACCTTGTCGTCGGCGTTGCGATACATGCCGTCCACGTCAGCTATTTGGTTGGGCTGGATCAGAGCGTGATAGAACGAGGTGTAGTAGTTCTGCTTCTGCTCCTCGGTTCCCTCCACGTCAATGCGCTTCAGATAATTGTTCCAGTCGTCGTGTGCCGAAGCCTTTACGGCAGCGAAGTCCCATCCTGGCACCTCAGCCTGGAGGTTCTTCTTGGCACCTTCGATGCTCGTCGTTGACATCGCAATCTTTACGAGCAGCTGTTCGCCCTGCGCGATGTCGTCAAACGAAGCTACGATGCGGTCGCCCTTCTCCGTATCGAAAGCCTTGGGGAGGACGGTTTGTGAAGTGACGCGATGGTTGAACTTGATGACGAAGAAATAATCCTGCTTCACCCATACCGTGTTCTGCACGTGACCTACGAGTGTCTGGTCGTCTTCCCAATGCGTTTCGCAAAGGTTCACCTGCGAGTGATACTGCTTGTCGTTCCATGACGGACCATGCTGTAGGTCGATAAGCACAGACGTTGAATCGGCAGAATCGAAGGTGTAGCGATGGAAAGCCACGTGAGGAGCAGCTGTAAGTTCCGCCTTAACCTTGGCGTCAGTCAGATACACGGAGTAATATCCCGGTGTGGCGAACTCCTGATTCTTGGCGTAGCGAGAGCGGTAAGCGTCCCACTGTCTGATGCGCTTGCCAGTCGACGGCATGACGAGGATGTCGCCGAGGTCCATGCAGCCCGTACCGTTGAGATGATCCTGCGTGAATCCCCAGATGATGGAGTCGCTGTAGACGTATTCAGAGCAATAGCGCCAACCTACGCCTCCCGTTACGGGGCTTGTCTGAATCATGCCGAAAGGACGGCAAGCGCCGGGAAACGTGTGTCCGTTGTCGGCATTTCCTACGAAGGGGTTGACGTACTTGGTGTAATCTGTGGTCTGTGTGGACGTTGCCGATGCCATTGCCGGAGAGAGAAGCGCAGCAATGCCGATCGCCCACTTGCAGATAAGCGAATTAGTTTTTTTCATTTCTTTTTTGGGTTTGTTTTTGATTACCATTATATAAATGGTTTGTTCTTATTATATAAAGGTTTGTTCTTTCAGTATATTAATATGTAAGAAGCCACGTCTTACTTGCGCTCTTTCAGAAGGTCGCGAATCTCAGTGAGCAGCAGTTCTTCCTTGGTTGGCTTCGGTTCCTCTGGTTTCGGCTTGGCTTCCTCTTCCTTCTTCTTGAGGTTGGACAGCTTGTTGATGCCCTTGACGAGGAGGAAGACGCAGAACGCGATGATGACAAAGTCGATGATGGTCTGGATGAAAGCACCATAATTAATGGTGGCAGCCTGCATCGTCTCGCTGCCGATCTTCACTGTAGGCAGTTCGAATTTAAGGTCGCTGAAGTTTACGCCGCCGATGAGCCATCCGATAGGAGGCATAATGATATCGTTGACGATGGACGAAACAATCTTTCCGAAAGCGCCGCCGATGATGACGCCGACAGCCATGTCAACAGCATTGCCCTTGACGGCAAATGCCTTGAATTCGTTCAAAATACTACTCATATCTTTTCTTATTTATTATTTAAAGCCTTGTTTTGCCAACTGTATGTGACAAATAGAGATGTTAGTAACACTATTAATTCGTCTTTGTGACAACTATAGAAAATTTTAAAAAAATTAATACTTTAATTGTCTGCAAAATTAGAAAAAAGTTATTAACTTTGCACACGTGAAAAGAGAAAATCCACGGGCACATTGATTTTTTATTGTTTCTTGCCCATAAACGGCGGGGTAACGCTTTAAATTATGTGTTTTTCAAGGATAAGGATAAACCTTTAAATTAAAATAAAGTAAAATGATTAAAGTAGGTATTAACGGATTTGGTCGTATCGGCCGTTTCGTATTCCGCGCAGCTCAGACTCGCAACGACATTCAGATTGTAGGTATCAACGACCTTTGCCCGGTTGATTACTTGGCTTACATGCTCAAGTATGACACAATGCACGGTGCTTTCCAGGGCACAATCGAGGCTGACGTAGAGAAGAGCGAGCTCATCGTTAACGGCAACCACATTCGTGTAACTGCAGAGCGCAACCCTGCTGACCTGAAGTGGAACGAGGTTGAGGCTGAGTACGTAGTTGAGTCTACAGGTCTCTTCCTGACACAGGAGAAAGCACAGGCTCACATCCAGGCTGGTGCAAAGTACGTTGTTATGTCTGCTCCTTCAAAGGATACAACTCCTATGTTCGTTTGCGGCGTAAACTTCGACAAGTACGAGAAGGGTACACAGTTCGTTTCTAACGCTTCTTGCACAACAAACTGCTTGGCTCCTATCGCTAAGGTTCTGAACGACAAGTTCGGTATCGAAAACGGTCTTATGACTACAGTTCACTCTACAACTGCTACTCAGAAGACAGTTGACGGTCCTTCTTTGAAGGATTGGCGTGGTGGTCGTGCTGCTTCTGGCAACATCATCCCTTCTACTACAGGTGCTGCTAAGGCTGTAGGTAAGGTTATTCCTGAGCTCAACGGCAAGCTGACTGGTATCTCTATGCGTGTTCCGACTCTCGACGTTTCTGTTGTTGACCTCACAGTTAACCTCAAGAACGCTGCTACTAAGGAGCAGATCTGCGCTGCAATGAAGGAGGCTTCTGAGGGCGAGCTCAAGGGTGTACTCGGTTACACTGAGGACGCTGTCGTTTCTTCTGACTTCCTCGGCTGCACATTCACTTCTATCTTTGACGCTAACGCAGGTGTTTACCTCACAGACAAGTTCGTAAAGGTAGTTTCTTGGTACGACAACGAGATCGGTTACTCTAACAAGGTTCTCGAGCTCATCGCACACATGAAGAAGGTTAACGGTTAATTCATTGACCGATAGATAAGTTATAAAAAAAGCACGGATTCTTATTGGGGGTCCGTGCTTTTTTTGTTCTCTTTAGATTAACTTAAACCTGTGATTTATTGTTTTTTTTTGCATTGTAATTAACAACAAAATTATATGTGTATGAAATACAAATTGTTATTGCTGTTATTGTTGCTTTCTTTTTTGTCGGTGGACCGTATTAAAGGACAAGAGACAAATCAGTTTGTTGTGACACAATGCAGATTGTGTTCCGAATAATTATGTACGAAGTAATGAGCATTCTCCGCGTAAGGCTCCGGTCCGTTATATTAAATCTGAATCTTTAGAGGTGAAATCAAGATTAGGACATTTTGTCGCTTCTTGTGAGCTGAACCGTTACGTTACATACGGTGTTTTGCAGTGTCTGAAGCTTGCTATGAATTCTTAGGAACAGAAATTAGAAATCAAAAATCCAGTTAGATTTTATTTTCGTATTTCCGACAGCATGGGTTCAAGTACTGCTATAAACACTACTGTTGGTTATAGTAGGGTTACGAGCACTCTTTCTGTACCTGACAATTTGTATGCTCAAAAGATTTCAGGAGTCTCGATAAATGATACTATAACTGTAAACTCCCAAATAGATTGGAAATCATGGCCTGATGATGAATTCTTTAATGGATCGGTTAGCCTTGTTACGTATCTGACAAGGAATATAGCAAGAGTTCTTGGATTTGGTAGCTCGTTGGTGAAACGTAATTCCTATTTGGGATTCTCTGCCAATCGAGTTCCGTCAGCTTTCGACCACCTTATTTATAACGGAGAACAATATTTAAGTGATTTGAATAGAGCGTCCTCAAGTAAGCTGGATTTGTTTTTCGCCAAGGACATAAGGCTTAAGTCAGATGCTTTTGAATATGATTTGTATGATACGGGTCGGTTCTTGTATGGTCTCAGCGGTAGCTATTTCTCATTAGGGTATGATAATCTGTTGGAGCATGAAATCTCAAACAAATCAGAAGTTTTGCCAATTAATGCTGAAACATTGAATGTTCTATCTAAAATTGGTTGGAATACGACTAAGAACGATAGGGTGATAGAATGTAATAATACGGACAAACTGGGCAGAGGTTCTGTATTTGATGATTTCACTTTTTCTTTAATTGACGTAAATAGTGGCAATTCACTCAACGCTAACTGGCAATATCAAGTATATGATTTGAATAAATTATGCTATGAAACGATATTGACAGGTAAAGGAAAAACATTTAATGTAAAACCTTCTGTTATAGAAGGCTCGCTTGATGATGATTTATGTGTACAAGCACGTGTGGTGGCAAATGAATCTGGAGTAGAATATTATTTTCCACTTACACTTGAAACACGTCCTGTAATAAGCGACGTTAAAATATCTGATGTGAAGAAAACGGACAATAATCGTTATCAATTCAATTTGGATATTATTCAGAAAGGGGCTACTGGTGGATATGTTTTGGTTGATGACTATACGGGCGCTACGCACGAATACAGTTATACTGGCAAGACGATAAGTGTTTCTGGTATTCTTGTCGGTATGGAAACGTATATTTATATCACTCTTGAAAATGAATATAATACATCATCTCGTCTTATCGTCGGGGATTTTTATAATCAAGAGATGAAGCTGGTAAATGAAAATAAGGCTTATTCGTCTACATACAAAACATTGAGTAAGAGTCTTGGTGGTAAGATTCTGCGAGATGGAGATGTTTTGGCAATGAGTATTGATGATTTTGAAGGTCAGGTGGATTCGGTAAAATGGTATCTGCATGAAGGTGGTTATTATAAACATTTGGCGACAAAATATGGAAATGAGAAATCGTTTTGTTTCAATGTCAGTAAGGCAAATTTAGATTTCGAATCAAGAAGATATGCTGTTGGTGACAGTGCAGAAGTTATACTCGGATCAACTTGGAAAAATGATATAGTAGGACCTTACGGGCAATACTTTTATGCCACCATATACTGTCATGATGGTGAATACATGCGTGTATATGAATATACGTTTACTGATTTTGACTTTGATTTGATTCCGACAAGACTGAAAGTCGACATCTTGAATGTCCAACCAGTATTTGAGGGTGAGGATGAATGGATTAAAGCAGACGTGAAGTTTGATACCGAGAATTTTTCCAATGTGTTTCTGTATGTAGCAGACTCTGGCTTTTGGAACTACAGGTATTTGTATGATTCCCACGTTACACCTGACAATATAAATGAGACGGTATCTCTGTATTTTGCAGATTGGACCGAACAGTTCTATTGTGTTGCATGTAATGACTATGGGTATTATCAAAGCGAAATATTCAGTCTTGCAAGAACATCTATAGATGATGTGCAGAATTCTACATTTAAGGTAAATATAGAAAATAATGGAGTAGAAGTAAGGAATAATAATCTGTTTGATTGCTCTATCTATGATATAAGAGGCACTTTGTTAGAGTCAGTTAATAACGTAAATGATTTCTCCAAGGGGCTATCCAAGGGTGTTTATATCTTAAAGATGTATGATAAAGTCTCAAGTAAAAAAGTAACTCGTAAAATAATAATAAAATAATATGATGAACAAAAGAATTATTATGATTTTTACCACGTCTTCTTGTTCATTATGTCTTCTTGTCCACCATGCAAATATTGTCTAAAGAGTAAAAACATGTTACAAAATAAAAATTGATTATAGAGTTCCGGATTGCTGTTTTTACGGTGTTTTGCTGTGCAAACGGCACCCACGCTTAACGATAGCGCCACTTTTACACTACAATAGTGCCACTATTAGAGTGTAAAAGTGGCGCTATTGCATGATAAAAGTGGCACTATTGGAGTGTAAAAGTGGCTCTATAGCAGGAAAAAGTGGCTCTTTTGCGAGTCTGATTTCATAGTGCTTCGTCAGAAAACCGTATAACATGCTGTGTGTTAATGCGTTGTCTATAAACGCTCAAAACTCAAGAATTTCGCACCAAAGATTTTGTTGTGCGCTCAGCTCATAGTATTGAGCATTAGAAATGCAAATATTGTATTCGGCAGAACCACCGAAGTGTTCGAAAATACGTTCAATCTCAGTCATAATGACCGATACATATTTCAACCTAATTGAACTTATATCCGTTTTTATTTTCCTTACATTATAATATTTAGTCGGAAAATAGTTGTAGCAGTGGAAAGGATTTTGTAAGTTTGCAAATTAAATACATGTAACGAATCCACCAATTTGATGAATAAAAACAATATGAGCAAGATGATAACCATACTCGGACCTACGGCAAGTGGCAAGACTCCGGTGGCGGCAGCGCTCGCGGCACGCACCGGGGGAGAGATTCTTAGTGCCGACTCGCGTCAGGTTTATCGCCGCATGGATATAGGAACGGGCAAGGATCTTGCCGACTATGTGGTGGACGGACATCGTGTGCCTTATCATCTTATAGACATTGCGGAGCCCGGAACAAAGTATAACCTCTTCCAGTATCAGCAGGATTTTCATACAGCATACGCCGACATACGCAGCCGTGGCAAGCTGCCGATACTCTGCGGTGGCACCGGTCTGTATCTTGAGGCTGTGCTCGGAGGCTATCAGTTGTCGCCCGTGCCGCAGAATCCGGAGCTTCGCCAGCGCCTTTCGGGTATGTCGCTCGAGGCGCTTACAGAGATGCTGGCGGAGCTGAAGCAGCGCAGCGGTTCGGTTATGCACAACACCACCGATGTGGACACGGCGCAGCGAGCCATACGCGCCATCGAAATTGAGACGTACAACCTGGAGAATCCTACCAGCGAACGCCAGCTGCCAGCCGTAGATTCATTGATAATCGGCATCGACATCGACCGCGAACTGCGTCGTGAGAAGATCACCCGTCGCCTGAAGGCACGTCTGGACGAAGGCATGGCTGACGAGATACGAGGGCTGATAGGAGAGGGCATACAGCCCGAAGACCTTATATATTATGGTCTGGAGTATAAGTTCATTACCGAATATGTCATCGGAAACCTCACTTATGACGAGATGTTCAGACAGCTTGAGATTGCCATCCATCAGTTTGCGAAGCGTCAGATGACGTGGTTCAGAGGCATGGAACGACGGGGATTCTGTATCCACTGGTTGGATGCCACGCTGCCGATGGAAGAAAAAGTGAATACCATCCTGCGTCTGCAGGAGGAAGAAACAGAAAACAAGTAAACCTAACATATAATAATTAGAGATCCTTATGCCAAACAACAAACGATGGGGCGTGCTTTACTGCCCGAAGCATGAACTGCTGAGTCCGAAGCGTCGTTGGGAGAAGATAGAGAAATGTCTGAAGGACAATGGCGTGGAATACGACTTCATACAGAGTGAGAGCAGTTCCGGTGTGGACCGTCTTATAAAGATGATGATCAACAACGGCTACGAAACGATTGTTATCGTAGGAGGCGACTCTGCGCTTAACGATGCCGTGAATTGCCTGATGCAGTACGACTCGAGTGTGCGTGAGCGTGTCGTGCTCGGCGTTATTCCCAACGGACTGATGAACGACTTCGCCCATTTCTGGGGATTCCGCGAGAGCGACTACAGCCAGACCATCAAGTGGCTGAAGCAGCGTCATGTGCGCAAGATTGACCTCGGATGCATACGATATACCAATAAGAAGGGTGAGACTTGCCGCCGCTACTTCCTCAACTGCATCAACATCGGACTGATAGCTGCCATAATGAACCTCCGTCGTCAGACCCGCCACTATTTCGGATCGCGTACGCTGTCGTTTGTGTTCTCCTTCATACTGATGATTTTCCAGCGTCTGGAATATCGCATGCACGTAAAGATAAATCATGACGACATCAAACGCAACGTCATGACGATGTGCATCGGCAACGCGTCCGGCTACGGACAGACGCCGAACGCCGTGCCTTACAACGGCATGCTGGACGTGAGCATCGTGCATCATCCCGGTATGACGCAGCTCTTCGAGGGATTCTATCTCTTTGTGCGTGGCAAATTCCTCAACTATAAGAGCGTCCATCCTTACCGTACGCGCAAGGTGGAGGTGGTGGAGGCACGCAAGGCGCTTGTCGGCATCGACGGACGACTGATGCGTACACCGAAGGGGCCGTTCACCATCACCGTGGAGCAGGAAATCATCAACTTCCTCATACCAGAATAAACCATAATGAAGGAGGAGAGCGTGGCAGGACACATGGTCTGCACGCTCTCCTCCTATATTTTTGTATGTATAATATCTTCGAATCGAAGAAAAACGCCGTTTAACACATTTGGTTAAACGATTGCACAGCTTTTTATGCGTTTTTTTAGGAATTTACGATAGAAAATCATTTTTTTTCAAAATATAGACGCATTTATTTTGTTCGTAAACTAAAAGTTACTACCTTTGATATCGTAAGGCAGATTGCAGCCTTCATAGACCTACTACTGCCTCTACGTAACCAAGACGTTTTTGATAAATAAGAAAAACTAATAAATGAACCTTAATTTAAACCTATGAGTTATTTACGATTCGAAAAAGCTCTGATGACGAACCTGGAAGAGTCACTGCCTCGCGAGCTGTTGAGGACAAACCGTTCCGGAGCCTATTCGTGCTCAACGATAGTCGACTGTAATACGCGTAAGTATCACGGCCTTCTGGTTGTACCCGTGCCCGAGTTAGACGACGAGAACCACGTCCTTCTTTCTTCGCTCGACCCTACAGTTATCCAGCATGGAGCAGAGTTCAACCTCGGTCTCCACAAGTATCAGGGCAACAACTACAGCCCCAAAGGTCATAAGTATATCCGTGAGTTTGATTGTGACAAAGTGCCGACCACGCTTTATCGTGTCGGCGGTGTACTCTTGAAGAAAGAGGTGGTCTTCCAGCATTATGAAGACCGCATCCTTATCCGCTATACACTTGTTGACGCCCATTCCGAGACAACCTTACGTTTCCGTCCTTTCCTCGCATTCCGCAGTGTGCGCCAGTTTACGCACGAGAACAGCGTGGCTTCACGCGAGTATCAGGAGGTGGAGAACGGCATAAGCACATGCATGTATGCCGGTTATCCCGACCTTTACATGCAGTTCAGCAAGGAGAATAAGTTCGTGTTCCAGCCCGACTGGTATCGTGGCATCGAATATCCGAAGGAGCAGGAGCGCGGTTACGCGTCCAATGAGGACCTCTATGTTCCCGGCTATTTCGAGATGGACATCAAGAAGGGCGAGTCTATCGTCTTCTCTGCGTCAACGTCTGTATGCAAGACAGGCGGTCTGAAGGCATTGTTCACCAAGGAGGTGGAGGAGCGCTCTCCGCGCGACAACTTCTTCCATTGCCTTGTCAACGCAGCTCACCAGTTCCATAATCGTACAAGCAAGGACGAGCGTTACATCCTTGCCGGATACCCATGGTTTAAGTGTCGTGCCCGCGACACATTCATCGCCCTTCCGGGTCTTACCCTTTCCATCGGCGAAGAAGATTACTTCGAGCTTGTTATGAAGACGGCAGCACGCGGTCTGAACGAGTTTATGGAAGGCAAGCCGCTTACAGCTAAGATTTACGAGATAGAGCAGCCGGACGTTATGCTTTGGGCTGTATGGGCCATCCAGCAGTATGCCAAGCACGTAGGCGAAGAGAAGTGCAACCGTATGTACGGCAAGCTGCTCTACGACATCGTGACATACATTTCGTCAAACAAGCATCCTAACCTGCGTCTTATGGACAACGGACTCCTCTATTCGGAGGGTAAGGAGAAGGCTGTGACATGGATGAACTCCACAGCCAACGGTCGTCCGGTCGTTCCGCGTACAGGATACATCGTCGAGTTTAATGCCCTTTGGTATAATGCTCTCAAATTCTGTGCTGCCATTGCCGGCAAGTTCGGCGACGAGGCAAGTGCCGCAATGCTTGAGAAGCGTGCCGAACTGTGTGGCAGCTCGTTCACGGAGACCTTCGTAAACGAGTATGGTTATCTCTTCGACTATGTGGAGCCGAAGGACATGCCCGACTGGAGCGTACGTCCTAACATGATATTCGCAGTGGCTCTCGACTATTCGCCGCTTACATCTGCACAGCAGAAGAGCGTGCTCGATGTATGCACACGCGAGCTTCTTACTCCGAAGGGACTGCGTTCGCTCTCGCCGAAGAGCGGCGGATATAATCCTATGTACACAGGTCCGCAGACACAGCGCGACTATGCTTACCATCAGGGAACAGCTTGGCCTTGGCTTGGCGGATTCTATATGGAGGCATGTCTGAAGATATACAAGCGCACACGTCTCTCATTCCTCGAGCGTCAGATGATCGGTTACGAGGACGAGATGGTGCAGCATTGTCTCGGAACCATTCCTGAACTCTTCGACGGCAACCCGCCGTTCCACGGAAGAGGAGCAATGTCTTTCGCAATGAACGTGGCAGAGGCTCTGCGTACGCTCGAACTGCTCGAAAAATTCAAGTACTAAAACATAGGAGGATTTATAAATATGAAAGTCTTAATGTTCGGATGGGAGTATCCTCCTCATGTATTTGGTGGACTCGCAACCGCTAATTTCGGAATATCACAGGGCCTCCACGCACAAGGCGACGTGGAGACAGTCCTTTGTCTGCCTCATCCTTTCGGTGATGAGGACCGCAGCGCATGCCGCATCGTGGCAATGAACAAGGTGCCTATTGCATGGCGCGACGTAGACTATGACTATGTGAAGAGCCAGGTGTCTGACGTAATGGACCCCGACTATTACTATCGTCTTCGCGACCATATCTATGCCGACTTCAACTATATGCACGTCAACGACCTTGGCTGCATGGAGTTTGCCGGCGGCTATCCCTCTAACCTGCATGAGGAAATCAACAACTACTCAATCATCGCAGGTGTAGTGGCACGCACGGAGGACTTTGACATCATCCATGCACACGACTGGCTCACTTATCCTGCCGGCATCAATGCCAAGCACGTGAGCGGCAAGCCTCTCTGCATCCACGTACATGCCACCGACTTCGACCGTTCTCGCGGAAAAGTTAACCCCACCGTTTATGCCATCGAGAAGGACGGTATGGACAATGCCGACTGCATCATGTGTGTGTCTGAGCTGACACGCCAGACCGTCATCAATCAGTATCATCAGGATCCGCGCAAGTGCTTCACAATGCACAATGCCGTATATCCGCTCCGTCAGGAACTTCAGGACATACCGCGTCCTGACCACACCGGTAAGGAGAAGGTGGTGACCTTCCTTGGTCGTATCACCATGCAGAAGGGTCCTGAATACTTCGTTGAGGCTGCCAATATGGTGCTCCAGCGCACACGCAACGTGCGTTTCTGCATGGCAGGTAGCGGCGACATGATGGACGCCATGATTTACCTTGCAGCAGAGCGTGGCATCGCAGACCGCTTCCACTTCCCGGGCTTCATGCGCGGCAAGCAGGTTTATGAGTGCCTCAAGGACTCTGATGTGTATGTGATGCCTTCCGTGTCGGAGCCTTTCGGTATCTCACCGCTTGAGGCAATGCAGTGTGGCACGCCTACTATTATCTCAAAGCAGTCGGGTTGCGCCGAGATTCTCGACAACTGTATAAAGGTTGACTATTGGGACATTCACGCCCTCGCCGACGCCATCTATTCAATTTGCCATAACGACTCACTCTTCCATTACCTTCAGAACGAAGGCAAGAACGAGGTGGACCAGATCACTTGGGAGAAAGTGGGCGCACGCATCAAGAATCTATACGAGCGTGTGTTGGCAGGCGATTTATAAATAACAAAACCCTAATACTACAATCTTAAAACAGACAACAATGAAAACGATTTGTTTATATTTCGAAATACATCAGAACATACAGTTGAAGCGTTATCGCTTCTTTGACATCGGCACAGACCACTATTATTATGACGACTATGAGGACGGACGTATCATAGAAGACGTCACAGAGCGTTCGTATATGCCTGCCCTCAACGCCATCGGCGAGATGATCAAGGAGAACGGCAAGTACTTTAAGGTGGCTTTCTCGCTCTCAGGCGTAGGTATGGAGCAGCTCGAGATTCATGCTCCGCAGGTGATTGAGAAGCTTCAGGAGCTCAACCAGACTGGTTGCGTGGAGTTCCTTGCTGAGCCTTACTCGCACGGTCTGGCTTCGCTCGCCAATGAGGAGAGCTTCACCAAGGAAGTGAAGCGTCAGTGCCAGAAGATGAAGGAATACTTCGGACAGGAGCCTAAGGTGCTTCGCAACTCTTCGCTTATATATAGCGACGAGATTGGTTTGCAGGCTTCACAGATGGGATTCAAGGGTATGCTTACCGAAGGTGCGCGTCACGTCCTCGGATGGAAGTCGCCCCACTATGTATACAACTGCGCCCTCGCTCCCAATCTTAAGCTTCTTCTCCGCGACGTAAACCTCAGCGACGACATCTCTCTGCGCTTCAGCAATACGGAATGGGAGGGCTATCCTCTCTTCGCCGATTCTTACGTTGACCGTATAGCCAATTTCCCGGAAGGCGAGAAGGTGGTGAACATCTTCATGGAGCTTTCTGCTCTTGGTGTGGCACAGCCTCTGTCAAGCAACATCCTCGACTTTATCAAGGCTCTCCCGCAGTGCGCACGCAACCGTGGCATCTCGTTCTCTACACCGTCAGAGATTTGCGACACAATACCAAGCGTATCACAGCTCGACGTTCCCGACACATTGTCATGGACAGACGAGGAGCGCGACGTAAGCTCATGGCTCGGCAATCCTATGCAGCGTGAGGCTTTCAACAAGCTCTACAGCGTGGCTGACCGCGTACGCATCGCTGACGATCCCCGCATCAATCAGGACTGGGACTACCTCCAGGCTTCCAACAACTTCCGTCAGATGACCACAAAGCCGTCTCAGGTTGGCATTGACCGTGGCATCTTCTCAAGCCCGTTTGACGCCTTCACCAACTATATGAACATCCTCGGCGACTTCATTTCTCGCGTCAACTCTCTCTATCCTGAGGACGTTGACAACGAAGAGCTTTCTTCTCTCCTCACCACCATCAAGAACCAGGATGAGGAGATTGAGATGAAGAACAAGGAGATTGTTCGTCTGCAGACCAAGATTGAGAAGATTGAGGCTGCAGAACTGAAGCTTCGCGAAAAGCTGGAGAAGCAGAAGGCCGCTAAGCCCGCAGTTAAGAAGACAGCTGCCAAGAAGCCTGCCGCTAAGAAGGCTGCTCAGAAGGAGGAAGCTCCTGCTGAGGAAGAGGCAAAGGCTTAATTATGATCATATTGAAATGGCAGGAGTGCCATACTTCTAAAATACAGAATTAAGGTTCTTGTATAAATACAAATATTGGTTAATAAAGTTATGAGTGTCCTATCGCGTGATGTGATGGGACACTTTTTTTTTGTCAGATTGACGGAAAATCATTAATTTTGCAGCCGAATAAGGCAATCTTAATTCCTACATTCCGTAGCCTTGTAACTTTTAAGGATTATTATTATCGACAAAATATATTAGAAGAAAATGAAAAAGACAATTGTTAGCTTGTCTGTCGTAGCCGCATCTGCGCTTCTGGCAAGCTGTGGCGGACTTGGCGCTGCAGGACTTGGAACTCCTGCGAACGGTACTTTAGGTGGTGCCACATCAGGAACAACGAACAGTAACAACAGCTCTTCTTCCTCCAACTCTTCACAGACAGGAGGCATTCTCGGAGGCATCTTCGGCTCTAATGGCGCTGGTTCTACTCTTGGTAATGTGCTTGGCAGCGTGCTTGGCTTGGACAAGCTTACAACTAAGCAGCTCGTAGGCACATGGCACTATAAGGGTCCGGGCTGCGCTTTCACAAGCGAAAACGCTCTGGCAAAGGCTGGTGGCGAGGTGGCTGCTGCCGAGGTTAAGGAGAAGCTTGCTGCACAGTATGCTAAGCTTGGCTTCACTGCTGCCAACACTTCTATCTCTTTCAATGAGGACGGTACCTTCAACGCACATATTGACGGCAAGGCACTCAACGGTAAGTGGACATACAACGAGGAGGACGGCAAGCTGGAGATGAAGACTCTCTTTCTCTCGCTCTCAGGTTATGCTAAGAAGAACAGCGACGGCATCGGCTTGCTCTTCGAGTCGAAGAAGATTCTGACGCTCCTTCAGACTCTTGCCTCAGTAAGCGGCAACACCACCCTCTCCACCATTGGTGACCTCAGCAAGAACTACGACGGCGTACGCGTAGGCTTCGATATGACAAAGTAAGAGCATATCCATAACTATATACACACGAAAAAAGGACAGCCTCGAATGGAAGGCTGTCCTTTTTTCGTGTTATTTGTGCGTTCGTTATTACTAACCAGAGTCAATATCCTGGGTTTTGCTTAAGGTTCGGGTTCAGCTCATGAGCCTTTTCCGGGATAGGGAATACTGTGGTATATCCTTTCTTGTCGGCTTCCGATGGAGTATGGATGTCATACTGCTTACAGTATGTGCCGAAGCGTATCATGTCCTGACGGCGCCAACCTTCCCAAACAAGTTCAAGGAGACGTTCGTTGAGGATGTTGTCAAGAGTGGCAGAAAGCGAAGGCATGCCTACACGTGAACGTACAGCATTCATCTCCTCATCTCCTGACTCTCCGTTTCTCACCTTAGCCTCAGACTTCATGAGCAGCACGTCGGCGTATCTGTAGAGCACGATGTCGTTGTCGGGCATACGACCATCAGAGTAAGCCGTGCGGTCCACCTCATACTTCTTCATTCGTGCGCCAGCCGTCTCTAAATATGGGCTTGCTGTAAGGTTCTTCTCCACGGCGAGTGGCTTGTATTCGAGTGGAGTGCCGTCGTCCAGCGTTACATACTTGCCGTCAACCTCCACCTTCCCAGTATAGAAATTCATGTCAAGACGTGCGTCCGGCGTTTCCGTACCAAATCCGTTTACAGCCATTGTGTGGAGTGTGGCGCACGTGCCGTTCTCAGAAGCTCCGCTATAGGCTCCGCCATGAGCGTAGTGGCGTGATCGGAAGAGATAATGAAATTCGTTCAGATAGAGAATCTTGTCCAAAGGAATGGTGAATATGTTCTCCGTAGAGCCTTCATTGTGTACGGCGAAGTTCTTGGTATAGTCAGCTTCAAGTGTATATCCGGCAGCCTTGATAAGGTCGCAGTAGTGGATGCAAGTCTGCCATGCGTTCTTCTTGTTGCCTTCGATGTCGAACATAATGGTCTTGCCGTCAGGACGTGAAGAGTCGGTCCAGTCATCGTCCGTATATACCTCTGCATTCAGACTGAGTTTGGCAAGCAGAAACCAAGCCACCGGTCGAGTAACCCTTCCATAGTAGTTGCCCTGCAGATTGCTGTGCTCATTAGCCAGCAGCGGAGCCACGTCCTGCAGTTCCTTCACCACATACCAGAACACATCGCTTCGGTTGCTCTGTCTGATGTCTGCCGTCTTTTGTGTTGACGATTGTAGGATGGGTATGCGTCCGAACATGTCCATGGCATAATAATAATACATGGCGCGGACGGCACGCACTTCAGCCGCATAGTCCACACGCTGCTGTTCTGTCAGCAAAGCCTTGTGTTTCTCTATCGTCTCAAGCGATTTCGTTGACAACACTATCACCTTATACAGGTATTTCCAGACGTTATACAGGTCGGTGTCCGTGGCTGTCCACGTATGGTCATACATGTTTTCCCACAGACCGCCGTCATACCAGTTGCCTCCACGTATGGGGATGATAGCCTCGTCGGTGGTCAGCGTGTTATAGTCATAGATGCCGCGGCATGTGCCTTGCAGTCCCTCGCCCTCTTCGTGAGCTCCTATATAGTTGTATAGCGAAGCTACAGCATTGACGTAAAGGCTGTTGGCAGAGTCGTAGATCTCTGTTTCCGGTATCTGGTCTTTTGGTGTCTCGTCCAGGCAACTCGTCAGAGAGAGTGATAAGGCGAGAACCGATAAAGCGAAAAATCTATGTTTCATAGTCTTCTGTCATTATACGTTTAGGATAATTCGTTTATTTTCAGAATTGCACGCTCACACCCACTGAGTAAGTTCTGTACGTAGGATAGCATCTCTTGTCGTCGATGCCCATTGAGGAATTCACCACGTACGAGTTGATCATCGGCGTCAGTCCGCTGTAGGAAGTGATGGTGGCGAGGTTGTTGATGCTGCACGATACGCGCAGCGAGCGCACAATCCTGCTCTTCACCGGGATGTTATATCCGATGGTGAGATACTCAAAGTTCAGATAGTCGCCGCTTTCCAGCCAGTAGTCAGACACGTTCTGGTCCACGATGTTCTTTTCGGGTGCGCCCTTCAGCACGTTATATGTAGGGAATGACGACATGTTGTTGTATGCCAAAGCCGTGCCGTTGAATATCTTGTGTCCGAAAGCACCGTTCATCTGCAGCGACATATAGAAGTCCTTGTAACGTAGCGATATGTTCGAACCGAGTGTGGCTTTAGGTGTGGCTTGTCCGCAGATGCGTCTGTCGCCGCCGTCTCCGAAGTCAATGGTGCCATTCTTGTCAAGATCTTCTATCTTGTATTTCATAGTCCCTTGCTCGTCCTTATACAGTCCCGTGCAATGTGGCAGATAGAACACGCCTAACGGCTGACCCACTATCTGATAAAGCACGTGATTGTTGTCGCCTCCGTTCTGTCCGGCACCGTCTATGGATCCGATGGCAGTGATGTTTGGTGCCGACATATTCATACCGTTGTAATTGCCAGACAGCGACAACAGCTTGTTCTTCTGGAACGAAAGGTTCATGCTCACGTTCAGGTCGATGTCCTTTGTCTGCACGGGTGCGATGGAGAAACCGATCTCAAGACCTTGGTTCGACATTGATCCGATGTTAGCCAGCAGCTTGTCGTAGGCGAACGGCGGCACGGGCACGTCGTAGGAATAGAGCATGTCTGAGGTCTTCGAGTAATAGTATTCGGCTGTAAGCATCAGTCGGTTGTGCCACAGTCCTATTTCTCCACCGATATTGAATGTCGACTTCGTTTCCCATTTCAGGTCAGGATTGTTGTTTCGTATAGTGCCGAGCGTCACCGTCGGAGTGTTGTTCACCGGCACGATGCCCGTCTGCTGCACATTCTCCATTGTGGTGTAGGCTGTTATGCCGCCCAGATTGCCCGAACGACCATAGCCCGTGCGTAGCTTCAAGGTGCTGATGCCGTCAAACGAGCGCAGAAACTTCTCCTTCTTTACGTCCCATTCAGCCGATACGGACGGGAAGAATCCCCACGTGTGGTCGTCGCCCACCATTGACGAACCGTCACCGCGCATTGTCAGCGTCAGCTTATACTTATTATATAATGTATACGAAGCGTTAGCCATAACCGACGCCAGCGACATGTCGTCGTAAGTGCTGCCCGTTCCTCCGTAAGGACGTGACGACGTAGCTCCGATGTTGTCGTAGCCGAAATCGTTGGTGGTTATGCCTTTGGCGTGTGTCCAGAAAGCCGTATGTTCCTGATAATGATATTCTGTGGATATTCCGGCAGACAATGTGTGAGCGTTCCATGTATGCGCATAGTCGAGCGATACGTTGCCGAGATATTCCTGCTTCTTGAATTCGCCACGATAAACGTTGCCCTGCGCCCAAACCCATGTGGGGCAGAACTCCGAGTTTTCGTTAGATGTATACGAATAGCTGCCGAACGCCGACAGCTTCAGCGAAGGAGCAATGTCGTACACCAGCCGCATGTGCGTGCTGAAGTACATCTCCTTCTGGTCGCTTCTCTCGACGAGCACAGCGGAAGGAGGATTGATGCGATAGGCAGAACCGTTCTTTGTCCAGTTGCCGTTTGCGTCGCGTCCGGCAGGATATGTAGGGTTCTGGCATGCAGCAGAATAGAAGAGCATTTGCGAATCGAAGATGTCATTGTTCTTGAATGTGGAACCGAACACGCCGAAGTCGCCTTTCAGACGATTGTCGAAGGCATGCTGTGTGACATCTATTTTGGCTACAAAATTGTTGTAGTCCTTGGTCTTGATGATGGTATTGTGGTCGATATATCCGAACGACGCACGATAGTTTGACTGTTCTGAACCTCCGCTGAAAGCCAGGTAATGGTTCTGAACAAATCCGGTTCGGGTGATGACATCATAGAAGTTGTTGTCATGTCCTCCATTGTTGGCATACACGCCGAGCTTCTTAGCGGTGGCAAGATATTCGCCAGCCGACAGCATGTCGAGTTTCTTCGACATCCGCTCCATACCGATATTGGTCTCATACGAAATCTGAAATCCCTTGCCTGTGCCTTTTTTCGTCTTCACTTCGATGACGCCCGACGCACCGCGCGAACCGTAGAGTGCTGTCTCGGCAGCATTCTTCAGTACGGAGAAACTCTCGATGTCGGCAGGATAGATGGTTGACAGCGTGGCAATGTCGCTCGTCACGCCGTCTATGATGACGAGCGGGTCGTTACCGCCGATGATTGACGTGGTACCACGCACACGTACTGACGACAGCTGCGCCATGCGGTCCATGCCGTTTGACGTTACGTTCACACCGGCAGCGTTGCCGTTAAGTACGTCCAGTGCGTTGTTCACTATACCCTTGTTCTGTACTTTCAGATAAGTGGGTATGGTGTCGCGCTGCACGTTCAGTTCTTGCACTTGTGCCGAGACAGGCACAGTGGCAAGCAGCGACATTGCCGTCGCTGCAAGACCATACTTATGCTGTTGATGTCTTTTCATCATAGGCTCTTGTTGTTAGGTTTTTATAAACTCTCTCTATGGTTATTTCTTTGTTTCTTTATTTCACGAACATATTTCGTTTCGGCATTTTGCTGCCGTATTTCTGTCTTAGCTTGGTGAAGAGCGCCATTGTGTCCTTTGAGAATTCGTGTCCCTTCCATGTGCTGGTGTTGGTGATAAATACCCAGCATTCGCCGTCGGCATAGCGGAGTATGATGGCTGACGTTCCTACGAGCGAACCGGTGCGTATCCATGGTCCGCGGTTGGGCGTGAAGTTCCATCCCAAGGAGAACTGATGGTCGGGCATTTCCGTTGTCATCAGCTTCACGGCGCCTGGCGAAAGGACGTCAGGCAAGGTGGGGTCGCCGTCTATGGCTGCCACCAGTCGGCACACCTCGGCAGCCGATGCCACCCATGCTCCTGCTCCCAATGAAGTGGTGATGTCGTTCTCGCCATAGCAGCGAATGACCATGCGTCCCGAGTTGTTGAACTCCGGAGCCGGCTCTGAACTAGAGTGCATGTAGTATACCGATTCGTTCTGACGGCGGTCCTTCAGATAGTTGCCGGCGATGTGGAAGTCATAGCATCCCGCTGGCTCAAGAACGTATTTCTGCATAAACTTCTCGTACGACATGCCAGATCGTTTCTGGATGATGAGCGAGAGCAGCGTGTAGCCGATGTTGCAGTAGCGCTGTGCCGAACCTGGTGTGTAGCCGAGATGTCGGCGCAGTACGATGCGCAGCAGCGTGCGGTGGTCTGGTGGGGTGGTGAGGCGGTTCTGCTGCATGATGTAGCGTGTGGAGAAGATGGCGTCGCCGGCATAATTGGTGAATCCTGCTTTATGTCTGAGCAGCTGCTCCACGGTGATGTCATAGTAGCGCTTGTCCTTGATGGAGTTGACGTAGAACGTGTCCGTGAGTATGCCTTGCGGTCCGAACACCTTGTCCGACAGCTTTATCTTGCCCATGTCCCTCAGCTTCATGATGCCCACTGCTGTGATGAGCTTCGAGCATGACGCCATGCGCAGGATATGCGACGGCTCCATCGGCACGCCCTTGTCCTTGTCGACGAAACCGAAGCCGCGGGCATAGATGAGCGAGTCGTGACGCATTATGGCAAGCTGTGCTCCGTTTATCTCCCAGCGCTTCAGATAGCGGCGCATGATGGAGTCCATAGGCTGCAGTTCGGGCTGCTCGCTCATGGCATTGGTAAGCGTGTCGTTGAGATGCACGCGATGCGAAACTTCCGCCAACGAGTCCTTCACGTGCTTGCTTTCGCTTGAGCACGACGAGCAGGCGCATCGGCAGATGCTGGTTATGATGACAACGACGAAGGTGAGGCAGCCCATGCAGGACAACCTCACCTTTGTGCGATATTGTTTCTTTATTCTGTATCCAAACATTATATATTATGATAGTCCTTCTATCTGTCCGTTAACTATGTCGATATGCATAGCCGCCGGCACCTTAGGCAGTCCCGGCATGCGCATGATGTTGCCCGCAATAGCCACGATCATCTCCGCACCGGCGTTGATGACTATGTCGCGGACGTTAAAGTCGAATCCCTTAGCCACGCAGTAGAGCTTCGGGTCTGTGGAGAACGAGAACTGTGTCTTGGCGATGCAGACGGGGAAGCGCTCAAAGCCCAGTTCCTTTATCATCTGCAACTTCTTCTTTGCCGCAGCTCCGAACGACACTGAAGCAGCGCCGTAAATGTTCTTAGCCACCTTCTCTATCTTCTCCTCCGTCGTGTCCTCGTCGTTGTAGGCGAACTGCAACGGCTTTGACGGATTCTTGTCTATTGTGTCCACCACGAGACGAGCCAGATCAGCGGCTCCCTCGCCACCCGAAGCGTATGCGTCGTTCTCTGCAAAGCCCACGCCCAGCTGCTCACAGTGGTTCTTCACCATCTCTGTCTCTTCAGGCACGTCACCCGCATAGCGGTTGAAAGCCACGATGACGGTCTGTCCGAACGACTGCATGTTCTGGATGTGCTTGTCCAGGTTGGCAAGTCCCTTCATCAGTCCCTCGCTGTTAGGCTTCTTGATGTCCTCCACAGCCACGCCGCCGTGCATCTTCAGTCCCTGCGCCGTAGCCACGACGATGGTCAGCTTGGGCTGCAGTCCGCTCTTGCGGCACTTGATGTCGAAGAATTTCTCAGCTCCGAGGTCAGCTCCGAATCCAGCCTCCGTAATGACATATTCGCCGAAAGTCAAGGCTGTCTTTGTGGCGATGATAGAGTTACATCCGTGTGCGATGTTGGCGAATGGTCCGCCATGAACGAAGGCAGCCGTGTTCTCCGTGGTCTGCACGAGGTTCGGTGCGAAAGCGTCCTGCAGGAGCACGGTGATGGCACCAGCCACGCCGAGGTCCTTAACGGTGAACGGCTTTCCTTCCACGGTATATCCGAGCAGAATGTTCTCGATGCGTCGTCTGAGGTCGTCCTCGTCTTTGGCAAGACACAGTATGGCCATAATCTCAGAAGCCGGAGTTATGTCGAATCCTGACTCCCTCACGATGCCGTTCTGCTTGCCGCCCATACCCGTCACGATGTCGCGCAGTCCGCGGTCGTTGACGTCGAGCACGCGGTTCCAGAGCACCTCACGCAGCGCGAATCCGTTGTCGCGGTTCTGATACATATAGTTGTCGAGCAGCGCCGTTATTGTGTTGTGTGCGGAAGTGATGGCATGGAAGTCGCCTGTGAAGTGCAGGTTAATCTTGTCCATCGGCAGCACCTGAGTTCTGCCTCCTCCGCATGCACCGCCCTTCAGTCCGAACACCGGTCCGAGCGACGGCTCACGAAGAGCGCAGATGGCGTTCTTTCCGATATGGTGCAGTCCGAGTGCCAGTCCGATGGTCACGGTGGTCTTTCCGATTCCAGCCTTTGTCGGCGTTATGGCAGTCACAAGGATGAGGTTGTTCTTCTTTATGCGTTCCTCATCAATGAGGTGTGTGGGCACCTTAGCCATGTAGTGTCCGTAGTGTTCGAGGTGTTCTGTCGGAATGCCATACTTGGCTGCCACTGTCTCTATGCGCTCGAGCTTAGTGCTGCGTGCTATTTCGATGTCTGTCATTGTTGTATTAAAAATAATATGTGTTTTCTTTTAGTTATTATTATCCTGCTGATCGTTGGGGTGGAGTAGGGTATGCGGGGCTGTTTGTAAATTCAATTGCAAAGTTACGATTTAATTGTTAAAAAAGGGTCGTAAAGCTGTATATTCTTGCTTTCTTGCCTATATAATTCATAGAGACCCAAAAAAGAAGCGTTTAATTTTATCATCTCGACAATTCTTGTCAAAAAATATGTCTTCCTGTTCATTATGCAAATATTGTCTAAAGAGTAAAAACATGTTACAAAATAAAAATCGGTTTTAGAGATTTGTTTTGCTGTTTTTGTGGGATTTTGCTTCGATGTTGATCGCATAATATATAAGAAAAGTCTCTTTTGCCTTCCAATACAGCCACTGTTGTATGGTAAAAGAGGCTGTGTTGTAAGGCAAAAGAGGCTATATTGGGGTGGCAAAGAGGCTCTATTGCAACCCAATGATGCTTGTTTGGCTCCGTTATTCATTGCACATATCTTTTTTTTATCGCATAATTTTCTGTATATCAGTATGTTATTGCTGCACTCTCAAAACTCGAAAATTTCGCACTAAGAATTTCTTAGTGCGCTGAACTGGTAGTATTGAGCGTTAGAAATGCAAATATTGTTAGAGTCATTAATGTGCTTCAAAAGCAACAATCAGATCTCGTAAACTCTCTCGATTACTCAGTTGACCAAACATCATTGCAAGCAACTGATTCAAACAAGTGAATACCACCTAATAAACTGTATTTCAACTAATTCAAAGAGCGATTAGTCCACTTTAACGGGACTGTAGTGTGTTGGAGTCTAAAGTAAGAGTTTGAGCATCATTTCTATTTCTTATCCCAATAGGCTTATAATTCGGAATTTTTATCTAAATTTGTCATCAAATATAATGTACAGTATTGTTGTATAGATATAGAATAAAATCAAGTCAATAATAAAAAACAATCGAATGAAGAAATTCAATCTTGCTTTGCTGCTGGCAGCGACACTTGCCGGCAACGGTGTATCGGCACAGACCGATACAAATAGGGGGGATAATGATGTAGTGTGGAAACCGCAGACCGTGCTGAGTTATGTAAAGAACAGCGAATCTGACAGTTGGGGAAAACCAGAAACCATAACCTACACTTACGACCAGTATGGCTATGTAACATCTGTAGATAATGGCAGAAAGACAACTTATACTTATGACCCTGTAGTGCCTGGTTATCTGATTGATACTCGTTTGCCGAGCCTTTGTGGAGGCGAAGGTGAAGAGTGGGACGACAACAACTACTATCATGAGGAAGTTACCCGTGATGCCAATAACCGTGTTGTATCGGCAAAGTATGTCTTTGATCAGAGTGGTACAATGTATGGTACGTTAGATGTAGAGTATGACGAAACAACAGGTAAGGCTAAAAAGATGACCGTGAAACTCGGTGATGCCTATACTCGTGTGTTTGATGACATTGAATGGGCGGCTTTCGATGGAACCCGCTTGAAGATAGACCCGTATATCATAACAGATCCAGGCTATGTGGAGCAGTTGCTGACAGGACCTAACCGTATAAAATCAGCAAATGATTTTAATGTAGAGTATACGGCTGACGGAGGATATAAAACTAAGTATGGCGGCTACACATTTATAAAGACCATTACTGATGCTAACGGCAGTTACGTAAAAGAAAAAAATCTGTATCGTTCCGATAAGATTTACGAGGGCAAGAAAACTATAGTAACGCTTGACAATCATGGCAACGTGGTAAAGAAAGAGAGTTTGAGCTGTGAGGAAAACGGCATATATGAAGGCGACACCCCATTGACTTGTGAATACACCTACAACAGCGATTATGGTTATCCGGAAACGAGAATTGGAGACGACATGGATGAAGGTGTGCGTGTGGACGGAATAATAAAACTCGAATACCGCGACTATCTGCGTTTTGCAATTACAGGAATAAACAATGTGTCAACGGACAATTCCGTCTGTTCCGACGGCATATATAATTTGAATGGCGTAAAGATGTCTTCAGAAAAGTCCCTGCCGAATGGTATCTACATGAAACGTATGAACGGCAGAACTGTAAAGATTTTGAAATAGCAACATTCGGTTTTGTTTTGTAAGGAAGAGAGCTTAGACATTATATGTCGGATGAAAAATAATAAATATCCTGATTTCTAATAGAAAGTTGGCAACTTACCAAATGGTATCTGCTAATTTTATGAAAAAAACGATATCTTTGCAGCGTCTTATAATACTACTTGAATAATGAAAACAACAGACTATCAACCTTTATTGGAAAAAATAAGGAAGGAGATTGAGATATATGCCAAGGACGGCAAGCAGGCGGATTATATTCCGGCTCTGGCTGAGGTCAATCCTGATCAGTTTGGTATATGCCTCACAATGCTTGACGGCAGAACTTATCGCCTCGGCGAGTCGGACGTCAAGTTCTCCATACAGAGTATAGCAAAGGTGTTCTCCCTTGCCGTGGCTTTGAGCATTTTGGGTAAGGACTTGTGGACAAGAATAGGCAAGGAGCCTTCCGGTTCGGCTTTTAATTCGCTCGTGCAGTTGGAGTATGAGCACGGAAAGCCGCGCAATCCGTTTATCAATGCTGGTGCCCTGGTAACCGCCGACGTCATTCTCTCGCATCTTGACAATCCTAAGGAGTTCTTCCTTGAGTTTGTACGCACCATCGCCGACAACCGTGACATCAACTATTCTGAGGAGGTGATGCGCTCGGAGCTTAACAGCTGTTACCTCAACGCTTCCATCGCCTACCTGCTGAAGCATCATGGCAATCTGCATAATGACGTGCATGATGTGCTGGAGTTTTATTGCACGATTTGTTCGTTGGAGATGAGTTGCGAGGATCTCTCACGCGCTTTCATGGCGTTCGCAAAGAGTAGCGAGCCTTTCTCTCACGCTGGCGTAAACCTAACCATATCAAGAGTGAAGCGCATAAACGCCATCATGCAGACCTGCGGTTTCTACGACGAAGCCGGCGACTTTGCTTTCCTTGTTGGACTTCCCGGCAAGAGTGGCGTAGGCGGTGGCATCGTAGCTCTCTATCCCTCACGTTACTCCATCGCAGTATGGAGCCCTCGCCTCAACTCGAAGGGCAACTCCATCATGGGAATGAAAGCCCTAGAGCTGTTTACGTCAGAGACGGAAGAGTCGATATTCTGAGTTGACAGTTGAGATTTATGATATGCTTTGTAGTTAGGATATGAATAAAGGAGACTATGGCATTTTGCCGTAGTCTCCTTTATAATTATAGTTAGTATTTTGCCTATTCGTTAAGCAGATTGCTGCATGCGTCCTCTATGAGGTCGAGCGCATAGTCGAAGTCGGCGGTGCCGCCGTAATAGGGGTCGGGCACCACGCTTACGTTCTTATGATCCTTAAGATAGTCGGTGAGCATCTCCACCTTTGCCCTTGCTTCCTCTGTCGGAGCCTTGGACGTGACGATGCGATAGTTGTCGTTGTCCATGACGAGCAGCTTGTCAAAACGTGAGAAGTCGTCGGCGCATATTTGGCGTGCATGGCTGTCGAGGGTGTATCCGCGGCGTGCTCCGCGCTGTCTCATTCTGCTGTCAGGAAGCTGTCCTACGTGCCAGTCGCCTATTCCGGCAGAGTCGATGAAGAACTCGTCCTCTCTTCCTGCGTCTGCCACCATCTTCTTCATCACAGCTTCAGCAGCCGGAGAGCGGCAGATATTACCGAGACAGATGAAGAGCAGTTTCTGTTTCTTATATTCCATTCTTTCTGTCACCTACGCTTTTAAGTACCGGCTCGCATGTGAGATTCACACCAAGCTTCTTGAATATTTTCTGGTCGACGTCGCTGAGCATCACGGTGCTGTGCACCTGGCAGCCGCGGAGCTTCGGGAGCTGCTCCAGAGCCTTACGACAGTTCTCGTCGTTCTCGGAAAGAACTGACAGCGCCACCAGCACTTCGTCAGTATGCAGACGCGGATTGTGGCCTCCGAGATAGCTGATCTTCGTGTGCTGTATCGGCTCAATCATCGACTGCGGGATGAGCTTCACGTTGTGGTCGATGCCGGCAAGATACTTTGTGACGTTGAGGATAAGCGCTGCTGAGCAACCCAACAGCTCGCTCGACTTGGCTGTGATGATGGTGCCGTCCTCCATTTCGATGGCAGACGACGTATGTCCGGTCTCCTTCTTATAGTTCTTTGCTGCAACGGTGGTGCGGCGAAAGTCGGTGTTGATCTTAGCCTGATTGAAGAGCATCTGTATCTTGCTGATTTCTTCCTCGTTGCATGCTCCACGTGCCATCTTGTTGGTGGCGTCGTAGTAGCGGCGGACAATCTCGTTCTTCGATGCCTCGCAGCAAGCCTCGTCGTCGCTGATGCAGAATCCAACCATGTTGACACCCATATCCGTGGGCGACTTATAGGGGTTAGATCCGTAGATTCCCTCGAAGAGAGCGTTGAGAACCGGATATATCTCGATGTCGCGGTTATAGTTGATGGCGATTTTGCCGTATGCCTCAAGGTGGAACGGGTCAATCATGTTTACGTCGTTGAGGTCGGCTGTGGCAGCCTCGTATGCGATGTTCACGGGGTGCTTGAGCGGCAGGTTCCATACGGGGAAGGTCTCAAACTTGGCATATCCTGCTCTTACGCCACGCTTGTTCTCGTTGTAAAGCTGGCTCAGGCACACAGCCATCTTGCCGCTGCCCGGTCCGGGAGCAGTTACGATGACGAGTGGACGCTCCGTCTCCACGTAGTCGTTCTTGCCGAATCCCTCGTCCGAGGCGATGAGGCTGACGTTGTGGGGATAGCCCTCAATAAGGTAATGGCAGTAAGTCTTGATGCCGTCTCGCTCAAGACGCTGGCGGAAAGCGCTGGCTGCAGGCTGTCCGTTGTAGTGTGTGATGACCACTGAACCGACCATGAATCCACGGTTCTGAAACTCGCCACGCAGACGGAGCACGTCTTCGTCGTAGGTAATGCCTAAGTCGGCGCGCTTCTTGTTCTTCTCGATGTCGGTGGCGCTGATGACGATGACAATCTCTATGCTGTCGCTGATTTTCTGAAACATACGCAGCTTGCTGTCCGGCATAAAGCCCGGAAGTACGCGGCTGGCATGATGGTCGTCGAAGAGTTTGCCTCCCAGTTCGAGATACAACTTTCCGTCGAACTGTGATATACGTTCCTTAATGTGTTCAGACTGAATCTTCTGATACTTCTCGTTGTCAAATCCAATTCTCATATACTGGTCATAAAAGTTTGTGCAAAGTTACAAAAAATATACGATAAAACATTAATAGGGTGTTCACAAACTGAACACCCTATTTAATTGATGTGGATAATGTTATATATATATTATTGTATACGTACTGTTAACGTGCCATGACCATCTTGTCTGTCCTTACCTTTCCGTCCTTTGTTTTAACGGTTCTTACGTATACGCCCTTCGTGGGACGCTCCACACGACGACCGGCGAGGTCGGTATAGGTGACAACGCCTTCCTCTTCTGCTTCAATGCCCTCTACGCTTGCAGCCGAAGCGGGAACGAACTTAGGCTTTGTATAGTAAACGAAGGGATAATAATGATGGCCGCGGTTGATGGCAAGCGTTAGCTCGTCGGTGGAGAAGGTCTTTGTGGCAGCGTCGTATGCAAGCGCCGGCGACTCCACTTCGTAGAGTCCAAACTTCTCATTGCCAGCCTCGTCGTTGAAGTAGCCCCATCCGAAAGGATAGAGATACATGTGCGAAGGCTGACCGAGAGCGTAGGTGGTGTTCTTGCGGTCTACGCCCATATACTGCCATTTCTTCAGCATCAGGCGGTCGCCTTCGATGGTGCCGGAGAACCAAAGGTCTGGCTGCGTGTAGTCCAGACCGCCGAAGAACACCTCATTGCCCTCGAACACCACGCTGATGTCCATACCTGTGGAGGTGTCGGTGGCATCGTTGTATATCACCTTATATGCCACAGCCTTCGATACATCAGCAGGAACAGGAGCTGCGTCCTTTATCTTGTTGTATACGCAGACCGTGTCGCCATAGCCATAGAAATAGCCGTCTGCAGCACCAAGACCGATGAATGCTTTGCTGTCACCGACCTTTACGAGCGAGTCGTTACGCAGTTCGAACGACACCACCTGCGACTTGGCATCCTTTGTGGCATAGTTGTCTGACTCGTCCTTAACGTAACGCCATGCATAAAGGATGGGGTCATCGCCTCCCGTGTTGTCATACACGGCCTGTGGCAGCTCCACATTATACTTGCCGTCGCCTGCCTTTGTGGCTTTCACCCATATCTCTGCGTCCATATTGAGGAAGCCGAACGGATTCTTGATATAGAGGTTGCCATCGCTGTCCTCCACGATGTCCGAGACATAGCCGTCGCCGAGATAGTCATAGATATATCCGTCGCTGCTCGCATAACATCCCTCGAAGTAATGATTGAGGTCCTTATAGAGCGTGCCCTCGGGCTGTGAGCTGATGATGGAAGAAAGTCCTGGCAACTCAGCTTCTGCTTTTTGCTTGGCAAACTTTGCAAGCTGGCGGCGCAGGGGCACGTTGTTGCCAGCGAAGGATGGTAAAGACATTAGCGCAATAAGTGATAAAATGTAGAAATGTTTCATGTTTTGTGGTTTTTTATTTTTGTTTCTTATGATTTCTTGTCATTTGGTTCAGTAATCAATCACAAAATTAACATATTATTTGTTTCTCACAAAGATTTTGTCTACTTTTGTATTCAAATAATACTTAAAAAATAAAAACTCTTCAAATCATTCATCTTTAAATGTTTATGAACGTTTCGACTACAATCAAGACGCTTGCTGTGACCGCCATTATGACGGTGGCTGTCCAGTTCGCTGCCACTGCGCAGACCACGGACATCAGCGAGGACTTCAGTCTTTTCACGGAGGGTAGCGAGGATTCGCCTTCGGCTGCCATCAACAGCGAGAACGGCAATATTCCTGCACGCTACTTCCGCACAACAGGATGGTCGGGCTACGGCGTACATCAGGCTGGCGGAGCATGCGCACTTATCAATCCTGACCAGTACGGCGCGCAGCTCAATACCGCCGTTGGCACATACTCGGGTGCTTATGTGGTTAAGGTTCGTGCGAAGACTCTCAGCTCTAACTATCAGGACAACACACGCCTGAACATCGGACTCTGGGAGGAGGCTGAGAACCAGTATAACCAGACCACATACTACGAGAACTTCGTCACGACAAAGAGCGAGTGGCGCGAGTTTACGTTCAAGTTTGACAACAACTCCATTTATGCCAACTCCAACCGCATGCTTGTCAGCTTCTATACGGACGGCAAGGTGCTCATTGACGACATCCATGTCTATAAGTCTACGGAGCTGACGGCTCCTGTGGCTTACCGTGCCACCAACTTCACGGTGGACGGATTCACTGCCAACTGGGCTCCGGTGGAGAACGCCACACATTATCTCTTCTCGCTCTTCCACAACGTGAAGACTCCGGTGACGCAGGCTGAGGACTTCACGGAGGACTTCACCTGCCTTTCCAACGGCACGTTGCCGGAGGGTTGGACATACACTCCGGGCAAAAGCGGTGCTGCTCCTGAACAGTATGTCAACGAGGAAGGCGGCGTACAGTCTGCCATCAAGATAAAGAACGGCGACATCATCACCATGCCTGACAACGGAGGCAGACTGACAGCGCTGACGTTCTCGTTCATAGAGTGTAAGATGCCGCGCAATGTGGAGGACCTTTGGGGAACCGAACTCATCGTGGAGATGTGGGACGGATTCAACTGGAAGAACTTCACAACCGTGCAGATTGACGCTTCTGAATACGGCAATCAGCTGCGCCACGAATTTGATTGGAGCCGCTTCTTCAAGAAGGACAAGTATAAGTCTACGAAGGTTCGTTTCCGTATGAGTGGCTTGCCCGACGACTGTGCCTTCGGTCTTACTGACTTCAGCTGGTCCACAGAGTCGTCGTCAACACTCGTTTACGACCTCAAGGACGAGAAGGTGGAAGGCACATCTTATGTCGTTAGTGGCATGGATCCTGAGACCGACTATTCTTACACCATCAAGGCTGTCAACGGAGATGAGGTTTCGGCTTCTTCATCAGCTGTAGAGGCTGACGGACTTGCCACTCCTGTCGTAGAGCCGGCTACCGATGCCAGCCACGACAGCTATACGGCTAACTGGCAGGCGGTGCCCAAGGCGTCTTATTATGAGGTTACCAACTATGACACATACGTGGCTCCTGAAGAGGAGAAGGCGTTCGTGGTGCTCAACGAAGACTTCTCGAAGATTGTCGATACAGGCGTGACTATCGAGAAGCCGATGGCTTTCCAGAACTCCAACTATATGACATTGGGATCGAATATGACCTATCGCACAGGATGGCAGTGCATCTGGGGCGGATATGCTGACGGCTGCTTCGTTGGCACAGGCATGACTGACTATAACATTTCGGGCGAACTCCTCACACCTATGCTTACGCTCTCTAACGACGAGGGACGTTTCCATGTGAAGGTAACGGCTCGTTCTATGATTAAGGACGACGAGCTTGTCATCTATTCTAAGGGCTCTGGCAAGGGCGTACGCCTTAACATCACACCTGACGAGTGGCGCACGTTCAATGTTGACCTCACCGACGGACAGGAGTCTGATATCGTGGTGTTCACTACAGCGAACCACTATCCGTTCATCATCGATGACATCAAGATTACGCAGAACCTTTCTGCCGGCGACCGCGTATACGAGGGCTTGCTCACTTACACTACCGACGAGGAGGAGACATCGCAGACCGTCACAAACCTGAAGAAGCCAGAGGTGAACCATTCGTACGCTTACACCGTAACTGCTGTACGTCAGCGCCAGACGGCTAAGGTCACTTCAGAGCGCTCCGCATTCCAGAATGTCGACACGTTCCTTGGCGTTAAAGACATCAAAGAAAACGCAGCAAAGACCGAGACAGGACGCTTCACCATCGACGGCAGAAAGGCAGATAAGAACACACGCGGTCTTATCATCGTCAAGTATGCTGACGGTAGCGCAACAACCATCTTACGCAGATAATCAGTAAATAACAAGATAAAAAACATCAGAGAAAAAATGAAAAGCCTTCTTATCAAAGACACCACCGTCGACGAACGCATGGAAATCGTCAAGGAATCGCTCAACTTCGGCGACGGTGAGTGTGAAGGCGTCGACATGGATGACATGTACGACGACTACATCTTCGGCAGACGAGAGCTTGCCGACATCAACCGTGAGTTCAGCCAGGCGCATGCCGGTGAGGTAACGCCAAGCTGTACTGCAGAACCTTCGGGCTGCGGAATGGGACGATAATCTCAGATCTCTCGCACGCAAAGAAGATGTAAAGACACACTAAACGCAAAAGACCGGAAGCCTCAAAAGGAAGCTTCCGGTCTTTTTTTATTTTCTTATCGCATTTCGCGGAACGCGCTCCACACCAAAGGCACGGTTATAGCAAATGCGAATACGTCTGCCACTGCCTGACAGATTTCCAGTCCGAAGAGTCCCCAAAGTTTAGGCAGGATGAGCACCAGAGGGATGAAGAACAGGCCGCTGCGGGCTGCTGCGAGGATGTTGGCACGGATGGGCTTGCGGATGGTCTGCATAAACATGTTGCTGACGATGACCGTTGCCATGAGCGGGAAGGTGACGAGCTGCCAGCGGAGGGCTGCTGTTCCTACAACGACCACTTCCGGGTCGTCACGAAACTCCGCCACGATGGGTTCGGCAAAGGCGAAGCTGACCAGCGCCACCACTATAAGGAACGCCGTGCCGAGCTTCACACTATACATATATCCCTCCTTCACACGGTTGTAGAGGCGTGCGCCGTAGCAGAATCCGCACAACGGCTGGAAGCCCTGTCCCAAGCCGATGATGAACGAGAAGACAAAGAAGCAGCTTCTGCTGACGATGGACATTCCGGCAATGGCAGCGTCGCCGAAAGCTCCTGCCGCCACGTTAAGCATGATGACGGCCAAGCTTCCCAGTCCCTGACGCGACAGCGATGGCGTGCCGCCGGCTACTATCTCCTTCATGAGTTGGCGTGAGAACGAGAAGTTGCGTGGGAGAATATGGATGTTTCGGCTGCTGCAGGTCATGGCGAAGAGCACGCAGAAGCTGCATATCTGCGAAATAAGCGTGGCTGTGGCGGCTCCAGCTATGCCCATGTGGAAGACAAAGATGAAGAGAGGGGCGAGGAAGACGTTCAGCATGGCTCCCGTCACGATGCCCACCATTGCCAAGAGAGCGTTGCCTTGGAAGCGCATCTGATTGTTCATCGTGAAGGAGGAGGTCATAAACGGGGCGCCAAGGAGGATGATGCCGAGGTAAGTGCGTGTGTAAGGAAGGATGGTCAGCGTCGAACCGAGCATCACTGCTATGTCGTCCAGAAACAGGTGACTGACTATGGCTATCACGATGCCGAACGAGAAGCTATAGAAGAAGCCGGTGGCAGCCATTATGGCGGCGTCTTCGGTCTGCTTTGCGCCAAGCTTCTGCGAGATATAGTTGCCTGATCCGTGCCCGCAGAAGAATCCCACCGCCTGTATTATTGCCATCATCGAGAACGACACGCCCACGGCAGCCGTACATTGCGTGTTTATCTTTCCCACGAAGTAAGTGTCCACCATATTATATAGGCTTGTCACCAGCATGCTGATGATGGTCGGTATTGCCATTGTAAGGATTACGCGGTGGACGGGCGCCGTGGTAAGGAATGTATAGTTGTCTCTCTTTGTCTTCATCTTGTTATTTGAGTATTTCAGGTTAATGCTGCAAAGTTACCCATAAAAAGTCATCCGCAAAAGGCAAACCTAAAAGATAAATAATACGAAGCATCGCTTAAATGATGCTATATGGCTGCGTGTAGTGCATTATTGTAATTAAAAAGGCGATTTCTGTAAATAATTTGATAAAATCTAACAGTGTATTGTTTTATTTTGTATATTTGCAAACCGCTGCTGCTTGCAGATTGTAAGAAGAACACGTTTCACAACAAAATTTATGCTTATGAAGAAGAATTTACTGTTTTTATTCGCCGTTCTGCTTTCATTATTGCCTCAGGCGATGAAAGCCGACACATGGTCGTTCGAATGGAATACCTCTAAGGCTAATGGGGGACAGGGATTTTATAATTTCGGAGCGAGCCGTGTGGAAAAGGACGTCTACACGACCGAACTCAACGGCGTGCAATGGAATGCTTCCGCCGAAGGAACGTTTATCTATGCCTATACGTCCAACATGGGACAGTACATAGGCTCGGCTGGCGAACCGCCGACGAGCGCAAAGCTGTGGACTGACGGCATCATGGGTAAGGTGACGGCTGTGCGTGTGACCGCACGTGTGCAGAAAGCTGAATACGAGGGCAACGTTTCCGTAACGGTTAACGGTATCAATTATGCCTGCGATGACAATACGTCAGCCGCTCTTGAGTCCACCGAAAAGCAGTTTGAGTTTAGTATTGCTGCCGCTGATGCCAAGGAAGGCGAGGTGGCTATCATGCTAAACCAGACGAGCGAGAAGAAGGGACCGCTCTATGTACGCAAGATTGAGATTGATTATGAGAAGGCGCAGTCAACGGTTCTGCCGCCGGTATTCACGCCTGCCGCCGGTACATACGACGAGGCGCAGACCGTGGAGATTAAGTCGGAGGCTATGACCGACGTCGTCCGCACCATCTATTACACCACCGACGGTAGCAATCCGAAGCTGGAAGGCGGCACACGCGTGGCTTACACAGAGCCTATCACCGTCGCTGCCACCACCACGCTGAAGGCTGTCGTGAAAGAAGGCAAGGAGTATAGCGACGTGGTGGAGGCGAAGTATGTCATCAACGAGCCTCTGAAAGCCGACTTCACAACAGACCGTGCCTTCACGGCATTCTACGATCAGGAGTTCGATTCTGAGGAAGGTATGGCTGACTGGACCGTCGGCGAAGGATGGGAACTTGCCAACCGCAACTTCAAGAGCGTAAAGGCAGACGACGTTTCGTCCGTGTCAATCGCTTACGATGCGCAGAACAACGGCAGTTCGCAGCTCACCAGTCCGGAGTTCACCATTGAGGAGGGCAGCAACGTAGAGTTTTATGCTTACTTCCAGGCGCCGTTCCTGGTTTATGGCAAGTGGACCTTTGACGTCATCGACACGGAGAGCAACGAGACCACAACGCTGCTCAACGCCTTCGACTGGGCGCAGGACAACAGCTATACTGGTCCGAACTGGAACAAGTTCAGCTATAGCCTTGCCGCCTTTACGGGCAAGAAGATTAAGTTCGAGTTTAATTATCCGTTCGGCGGCGAAAACCTTGCCATTGACGGCTTCCGTCTGACAAAGGAGGATGCCTCCGCAGCTGAGACCATCCACATCTTCGAGGGCGAGAGCATACAGTTCGTGAGCCTTGCCAAGGGCAGCCCCGACGCAACGGAATGGAAGTTCCCGGGCAGCTCTTCTGAGACATCCACCGACCCCAACCCGACCGTGACATACAACAATGCCGGCACTTACGACGTCAGCCTTACCGTTCGCCGCGGCAATGAGAGCGACGTAATGGAGCGCAAGGGCTTCGTGGTTGTGGCACAGAAGGCACCGACAGCCCTCATCGGTCTGCCGGAGGAGGGATATGAGAGTCCTTGGGTGGGCGTATTTGTTCCGACAGATGTGCCCGTAACCTTCCGCGACCTCTCTACAGGCAATCCTACAGAATGGAACTGGGTGTTCCAGTATGCCGACAAGGAGACGAGTAACGAGCAGAATCCCACCGTCACCTTCGTAAAGAAGGGCACCGTGAGCGTAGGTCTGACAGCCAAGAACGCAGCCGGACAGAGCAACGACGTTCTCCAGTATGCCATCCAGGCAGGTGGATCACAGTACGTATGGAACATCAGCTCGGAGGAGAACTCTAATCTCAAGAAGGTGGAACTCGGATGGTTCGGATCGTATGCCGGTTCCAACTGGTTGGGTCTCGACCGCTTTGCAGAGAAATATAAGGCGCCGCTTGCCGACGCAACCATCAATGAGGTGGCTGTATACTTCGCTTCCGTGACGTCCATCGATCCTGACTATGAGGTACGTCTGACGCTGAACGCTGTTGGCGAGAATGGCGAACCGGGCGAGGAACTTGCCTCTACGAGCGTCAAGGCATCCGACCTGAAGTATAGCGATGACGACTATCTCGCCACCACATTCGCATTTGCCGAGCCGGTAAGCATGGAGAAGGGCAAGGAGTTCTTCGTCGTTGTCGGACCGTTCCCCAACGGCACGATGGAAGAATCGCCTTACACCTCTGACGACATCTCAATCTTCTGTCTGCGTCGCAACGCAGGAATGAAGACCACGGCATGGCAGTTAGTGGAAGATACGGATGAGGACGACAACGGTCTTGGCACCTATACGTGGTTCGCCAACACCGACGACCCGACGTCCATGGCCATCGCTCCTTGCGTAACTTACAAGGACACCACCACATCCATCGGCGTCACGACACCTGCAACAGACGCTGCAGCCGTCGTGACAGCCGTCTACAGCATCAGCGGACAGCGCGTAAGTGCTCCCGTTAGAGGCGGTATGTATATCGTGAGATATTCTGACGGAACATGCCGAAAGGTGATGTGGAAGTGATGATTTGTTTAGTTGGGAATTAAGAATTGAGGGTTGAGAGTTATGGTAACTATTCAGCTATGCTATGGCATTCGCTGAATAGTTACTTTTAAGAAACTGCTTGTTAATTTCTTTTTAACATTACAGCAACCATGGTGTAACAGCAGCTGCCTAATTTTGCAGCCGAAAAGATTACATACATGGATATGAACAGATTTACGATTGTAATATTAGCGGCTTTGTTGGGCACGTCTCCCCTTAGTGCCCAACAAAGCTCTCTCAAACGAATGGCGGTTATTTCGGATGTCCATTTGATGGCACCATCCCTTATGCAGAAGGACGGAAAGGCGTTTGAGGATTATATAGCTAGCGACAGAAAGCTGCTCGTGGAGAGTCCTGAGCTGCTCGATTCTGTCAGCAAGCAATTGCTTGCATTTCATCCACAAATTATTCTTATCACAGGCGACCTCACCAAGGATGGGGAGAAGGCTTCACATTGTCTTTTGGTCGACCGGTATCTCAGCCGTTTTAAGGCTCAAGGCATCAGAGTGTTTGTCATTCCCGGCAATCATGATGTCAACAATCCGCATGCTAAGATATACGAAGGCGACGTCACGCAGCGCACCACCACGGTCTCTGCGCAAGGCTTCGCCAGTATTTATAAGGATTATGGTTACGGCGAAGCATTGGCAAAGGACAGCTGTTCGCTTTCTTATGTCGTCCAGTTGGACCGTCGTACGCGTCTTATAGCTGTGGACGCATGTCGTTATGAGGACAACGACTTCGGCAAAGACATCTGCGTTACGGCAGGACGGATAAAGCCGCAGACCATGGATTTCATCCAAAGAGAAACCGAGAAGGCGCATGCTCTTGGCATGGACATAGTGATGATGATGCACCACGGCATTGTCAGCCACTTCAGATGGCAGGACCGTATGATGGACGAATACCTGGTGAAGAACTGGAAGAAGGATGCCAAGCGCATTGCCAAGATGGGTATCAAGGTTTGCTTCACGGGTCATTTTCATGCACAGGACATCTCTTCATGCTACGGACTGACGGACATCGAGACTGGTTCTGCCGTCAGTTATCCTCATCCTTACCGCCTCATTGATGTCGATGAAGACAAGGGCACGTTCCGTATACGTTCGGAAAGGGTGGAGGCGCTCACGTCCATGCAGAACAGCACCGAGACCTTGCAGCAGAAGAGCAGGCGCTTCGCCACGTCAGCCTTGGAGAGTGTTATGGACAGCAGAGTGCCGAAGAAGGTGCCGGCAAGCGTTAAGGCAGAGTGTGGCAGCGTGCTCGGTGAAGCCTGCGCCATGCATCTGGCAGGTGACGAGAAGCCGTCTGCCGACTTCCAGCAGCGCCTCAAGACAGCAGCCAGCCATCTCAGACACTACACATGGAAGTGGGCGTTCATAATGAAGAAGATAGGCAAGTATCTGTCTACGGATACAGGAGTGGCAGATAACGACAACTGCATAGTATATAAGAACGAAAAGGATAACTAAATAAATTACAAACTGAAATCCAACATATACAATAAAGAGGTTATGAAAAAGAATGTGTTAGCAATTACAGCTGTTGCCCTGCTCGCTCAAGGTGCCATCAGCATGGAGGCGAAAGCCGGCAATCTTACTGAGGGCATGCGCACCAACACCAATGTCCCTAACGTCAATGCCGTTAGCGGAAAGGTTATCAATGAGAGGGGAGAGGCGCTGTCAGGAGTGGTGGTCAGCTGTGGCAACCAGAATGTACAGACAGACATAAACGGTGAGTTCAGCGTCAACGTAAGCGAAGGAGACAAGCTCACTTTCTCATATTTAGGATATTACACCACTGTGAAGAGCGCGGACGACAAGGAGATAAAGGTGGTGATGAAGGAGAACAGTCATGCGCTTGGCGAGGTGATTGTCACCACGCAGAAAAAGAAGCAGAGCAGCCTGGAGATTCCCGTGGCTGTGAGTGCCGTGTCGGGAAGCGTGATGGAGAAGCTCAATGTCCATCAGCTGGACGATGTGGTGCAGTTCACTCCCGGTGTTCAGATACAATTGCAGAGTCCTAACAATCCCGGCTACGTCATCCGTGGAGTCACTTCCGATGACGGCGAGGCTTACTCGCAGCCGAGAGTGTCGGTGTTTATGGACGGCGTGTCAACGTCAAGGAGCCGCGGCTCAGCCGTCGAGCTTTTCGACCTTGAGCGTGTGGAAGTGGCAAAGGGTCCGCAGGGCACCTTGTTCGGACGTGGTGCCGAGATTGGCGGCATCAGCATCATACGCCACAAACCGGTGGACTGTCTCTCCGGCGAGTTGGCTCTCAATTATGGCAGCTACAATCAGCGACAAGTTACAGGATTCATCAATACGCCGATAGTGAAAGGCAAGCTTGCCAACCGCTTCGCTTTCGATTATGACGCTCGCGACGGATTCGTAAAGAACGAGGCGGGCGGCAGACTCAACGGCAAGAGTGCCTTGGCGTTCCGAAACTCCACACAGTGGTGGGCTGACGACCGTACATCCATAGGACTGGTGCTCGACTATCAGCATGACGACTATCCCGGCACCTCATTCCATAGCATTGACCCTCTCTACGGCAATGCCGACCCCAACAGTCCTGCCAATCTTGAGGCAGGCCGTCAGTTGGGCATCAAGCGAAATGTTGGTGGAGCCTTGCTCAACATCGACCACGGCATTAACAACAACTGGACATTCAATTCCATAACCGGATTCAGAACCTTCGAGAGCGATGAGCATTTCGATGCCGACGGCACTTATCTGCCTCTCTTGCTCTGCCGCGAGAAGGCTAAGGGCACGCAGTTCAGCCAGGAGTTCAGACTCAATTACGATGACAAGCGCCGTTTCTCTGGTTTCGTGGGAGCCAGCTATTTCTATGAGAATTCCTCACAGGACGTCAACGTAAAGTCAAACTTTCAGTATCTCTATCCCGTCTTCATACAGAAGAGCGTTAAGGCTTCGCTCAACAGTCAGATTGACAATGTGAAGGGACTGCTCAGCCAGTATCTTCCTGCTGCTTACCAGCCGATGGTGGAAGCAGCCCTCACACAGCTTATGGGCAAGTGGTTTCCTGAGAATCCTGCTGTGGACGAGAATGGCAAGCTGATTCCGCAGACTGCCACCCCCGACATCTATGGCGACCTTAAGACCACGCTCGCTGCTGTGGGAATGGACCTTGACCAGATGCTGGCTGGCATGGGCGACAACGGCAAGCTCATCCAAACCACGCTGCAAGGCATATCAGGCAAGACGCTCGACACGGCATACACCGAGCAGGGCAAGAACTATGGCACCAATCAGGCTGTCGAACTTTACGCCGACGGAACCCTCAAGCTCACCAAGCACCTCAACTTCACGCTTGGCGTACGAGGCTCCTACGAGCATCAGGAGACTGGTTATTCGTCGTCCACCGTGCCCAGCATGTTCGGAGCCGTGCTTTATCACCCGACAGAAGGTGGTAAGAAGGTCACAGCCAAGGACAGCTATTTCTCATGGGTGGGACGCACAGCACTCAACTATATGATTGGTCGTAACAACATCTACGCCAGCGTTTCGCGTGGACGCCGTCCGGGAGTGCTCTATTTCAACAACGATCCGAATGACTTCGAGACTCTCAAGCCTGAGATTATCTATAGCTATGAGTTCGGTGTGAAGGGCAGTCTGATGGAAGGCAGACTCAACTACGACTTCTGTGCATACTATTACGACTGGTATAACTATCAGACATCCGTCTTCAATGCCACTACCAGCAAGTATGAGTATGACGATGCCGGACGTGCTCACAGCATTGGCTTGGAAGCCAGCCTGAGCTATTCGCCATGCCGTTATCTGAATGTCTTCGGCAATTGGTCGTTCATCGACGGCAAGTTTAACGACAAGGACGACAACGGCAATGCGCAGCGTTATGCCGGCAACCGCTTCCGTCTTACTCCGAAGAACAGCTTCGCCGTAGGCTTCGATCTTAATGTGCCCACCAGCAAGAATGCTTCCGTCTACTTCCGTCCTACATATTCATGGAAGTCGAAGGTGTTCTTCGAGGAGAGCAACGAGCCTGAGCTTACACAGGACGCTTACGGACTGCTCAACTTCACGGCAGGTTATCGCTTCCAGCCGGGTAAGGTGTATTACGAGGTAGGTGCGTTCGGCAAGAACGTCCTCGACGAGAAGTACGTCGTTGACGCTGGCAATTCAGGTCGTCAGATCGGATTCCCGACATACGTAGGCGGCACACGCTCTGTAGTAGGAGTAATGTTCAAGGTAGGATTCTAATAAGATTTATTCCAAGATAATACGATGAGAAGAATATTTATCTATCTGATGCTGTTGATGGGAGCTGTGCTCCCGTCGGCAGCTAAGAACAGGGCGCAGCAGGTGATTGCCCACAGGGGATATTGGAAGACGGAAGGCTCAGCGCAGAACTCTCTCTCTTCCCTGCAAAACACCTACAACATTGGAGTGTACGGTTCGGAGTTTGACGTTCACATAACCCGTGACGGCGAGGTGGTGGTATTCCATGACGACGACGTTGACGGCATTAAGATAGAGAACGCCCGATATGCTGACATCAAGGACAAGCGCCTTCAGAACGGCGAGACCATACCGACGTTGCAGCAATACCTGGAAGCTGCAAAGCTGCTCGGCGACATGAAGCTCATTCTTGAGGTGAAGGAGCACATCCAGAAGAGCGACGAAGACCGCTGCATAGACGCCACCTTGGCAATGGTGAAGGAGGCTGGTCTGGAGAGTCGCACAGAATATATCTCGTTCAGCAAGCACGCCTGCGACTATATCGTCCTGCACGCCCCGAAAGCCAAGGTGTCGTATCTCAACGGCGACCTCACGCCCTTCGAGGCAAAGCAGGCTGGTTACGCCGGCATCGACTACGAGGACAAGGTCTTCAAGGACCATCCCACATGGATAAGCGAAGCCCGCAAGCTCGGTCTCGTCACCAACGTATGGACTGTAGATGCCCTCAAAGACATCAAGTATTTCTTCAAACAAGGCATCGACTACGTCACCACCAACAACCCCGTTGAGGCAATGGGCGTAGCCAATTAATAACTAATAGCTACTACCCCGAACCCACGTACAACTTAGCCTAATTCGGATGCCTTGTCGTCCGACACAATATTTGCATTCTTAACGCTCAATACTCCTCGTTCAGCGCACAACAAAATCTTTGGTGCGAAATTCGCGAGTTTTGAGCGTGCAGAGTCAGACGGCTTATAATCAATGGATTATACGTCTTATGAAAGAAATGTGCAATCTTTACGGAGCCAAAAGAGCTTGTATGTTTTGCTAAAGAGCCACTTTAAGACTGCAAAACATCAACTTTTCTGATAGAATAGAGCCTCTCTTGCCTTCCAATAGCGTAAGTATTGGAGTGTAAGAGAGGCTCTATTGTTAATTTAGGGTGACATTATAACCGCGAAATACCATAAAAACCGGTTTGTAATTCTCTATTTCCGATTTTTATTTTGTAACATGTTTTTACCGCTATGTACGATATTTGCATCGCCCGGATATCCCTTTATTTTCTAAGAAAACAGTATCCTCTGACTGTTGCTCCGTCGTCATCGGCGAGGAAGCGTGTCTGTCCGCTCTTTGCCATCGGTTCACCGTCAATCATGGCAGGCAGCTTTACGCCGTCCGCCACCTTTTGTCCGTTGACGCTTACCGTCACGGCATCGCCCTTCAAGCTTACTGATGCCGTCGACCATTCGCAGATGTTCTTCACCTTGTGCCACTTGTTTTCTCCTGCAATCTTCACGCCCATCGTCGTGTCGAACGTTATTACAGGCGATGAGTGAAGGCTGAGTGTCAGTCGTCCGCGTGCCTTCCAGTCGAACACGAGGTCGCAGTCGTCCAGCTCTTCATGCAGAATCCAGAATCCACGCTTCCCCATCTTCGTCTGGTCCGTATGCGACATGTCGTAGCCGGCAGCCTGCTTCCAGTTGTCTATGGCTGCAAGTACCTGGTCGATGTACGTGTCGATGCCCTGCTCGTCGTAGTGATTGATGAACGACTGCTTGGCGGAATAGAGCATGGCGCTCACCGAGCGTCCTCCGTTGGCTTCGGGATGTGTGCTCACGGTCTCAGCCGTTGCCACAGCCATGGCGTCAATGAACGGGGCCTTGCCCGTATAACGGCGCAGATAACTGAGAGCCTGAACGGAGTGAGTGGTGCCCATATCCACGATTATCTTGCTTCGGAGAGTGTTGTTTGTTACCAGTTCGTCAGCCGCACGCAACATCAGATAGTGTTCGGCGGCGGTAATGCTGCCCGTCTGAGCCGACTGTCCTGCGAGAGTCACGAATCGCGCCAGCACGCTGTTACGCTCCGTTCCCTCCATGTTGGCTGCCATTTTCAGCAAGTCACGGAGTGCCTCCTGTGTGTCCTTCCTTATGATGATGCTGTCCGCCTTGGGCATCGGAGCGTGGCACATCCCTGCCACTTCCTTGTCCAGGCTCTCCGTCCACATGGGTATGGCTGCTGGCTTCGGCTTTGCCACGGTGGTGACAGCTGTCTGCTTGGGTCGTTTTCCGGCACGGATGTCTAAGATGGTCTGCACCTTCTGCTTGATGCCGGGCTGAGCTGCAGCCGCTTCCGCTATGCGGTCGTCAATGTCGGGCATGTTCACGAGGATGTCGCTTGCCGTCTGAGCCAGCTCAGGCATTTCCAAGTACATGGCTATGTGTGCGGCGTCGGCAGGCTTGGCAATGCGAGCCAGCTGTTCCATTACGTGCAGCTGCACGTCAGGCTCGAAGCTGCGGTCGAGCGCCTTCGTCAGTCCCTTACGTATCACGTCGGTGTATTTTCGTCCGGTCTCCTGCTGACTGAAGTCCACGATGTCGTCAATGAGGCGCAGACAGGCTCTCTGCTGTCGTGCGTCGTCAGGGTCGCCCATGCGGCTGACCATCTCCACACTCACCTCGGCGTTGTTGGAGAGCGAGTCCAGAATGTCAATGGTGGGCTTGCGTCCTGTCAATGCTATTTGTCTTACTGCCTCGTCGGCAAACTTCTCTATCTTCTTACGGCTTGTCTGCGCATCCATTGATGCAGCCATGCAAACCGCCAAAACTAACAATGCTATCTTTTTCATTTGAGGTGCAAAGTTACTATTAATTATCCATATATCGGTCATTAGCGCCCCGTTAAGGGCTCTCTTTGACTTATTATTAGTAACTTTGCATAAATATAGCCGAACTTGCATTTATAACTGTTTACTAAATTTATTTATAACTATACTACAATTTATGGACAACAAATCCTTATTATCTTTCGCTGCTCTGTCCTGCATAGCCGCCACGGCTCAGGCACAGCAAAAAGCAGCCGCTGCCACTCAACGCCCCAACATCGTATATATAATGTGCGACGACCACGCCTTCCAGTGCATCAGCGCATACGGAAGTCCCATATCGAAGCTTGCTCCCACGCCCAACATCGACCGCATCGCACAGCGTGGCATGCGCTTTGACCGTGCTTTCGTGGAGAACTCGCTCTCCACACCGTCGCGTGCATGCCTCATGACAGGTCTTTACAGCAATCAGAACGGACAGCGCCAACTCGGTGAGGGCATCGACACCACACGCACCTTCTTCACCGAACAGCTCCAACAGGCTGGTTATCAGACAGCCGTGGTGGGCAAGTGGCACATGGGATGCGACCCGAAGGGTTTCGACTATTATCACATCTACAACGATCAGGGACAGTATTACAATCCGCAGTATCGTGGAACTGACACGGACGGCAAGTACATTGTGGAGGAGGGTTATTCCACCGACCTCACCACCGACCATGCACTCAGCTTCATAGAGCATCGCGACGCCAGCAAGCCGTTCTGCCTTCTGCTCCATCATAAGGCGCCTCACCGCAACTGGCTTGCCAACACCAAGTACTTCGGAATGTACGACAACGTAACCTTCCCCATGCCCGAAACCTTCTATGACGATTATGAGACACGCGGTTCGGCAGTGCGCACGCAGAAGATGAGCGTCACGAAGGATATGCGATGGGAGCAGGACTTCAAGGTGCCGGAGATGCTCGACACAGCCAACGCCGACAGCTGGGACTCATACCTGAGCCTCATGAACGAGGTGAACCGAATGAATCCGGAGCAGCGCATCGCCTGGGGCAAGTATTACTTCCCGCGCAACCGCCGCCTTCTTGAGGCTCGTCTGACGGGTAAGGAGCTGGATGAATGGAAGTATCAGAACTACATCCGCGACTATATGAGCGTCATCAAGTCGGTGGACGAGAGCGTAGGACGCGTGCTCGACTATCTGGACAGCCACGGTCTTACCGACAACACCATCATCGTCTACACCTCCGACCAGGGATTCTATATGGGTGAACACGGCTGGTTTGACAAGCGCTTCATGTACGAGGAGTCGCTCCGCACACCGCTCCTCATCGCTTATCCTGGACACATCCAGCCCGGAACGGTATGCAACAAGCTGGTGCAGAACATCGACTACGCCCCGACCTTCCTCGATCTTGCCGGCATCAGCAAGCCGAAGGAGCTGCCCGGACGTTCGCTCACGCCCCTCTTCAAGGCTGGCGACAAGGTGAAGGGATGGCGCAACAGCATCTATTATCACTATTATGACTACCCGACATACCACATGGTTCGTAAGCACGACGGCGTGCGCACAGACCGCTACAAGCTCATCCACTTCTACGGAGCGGGTGGACTGGACGCCGTGAAGGAGAACAAGTATCAGCGTCAGCCCGGCACACGCGAGCACGGCTGCATGACTTACCTCACCTCCCTCGGCTACTTCGAGCCGAAGGACTCGGCTGTCAACTACAACGAACTGTACGATCTCCAGGCTGACCCCCACGAGCTGAACAATCTCTACGGCAAGCCGGGATACGAGAAGATAACAAAGCAGCTGCAAAAGCAGCTCACCGACTACCGCAAGAGCATCGGTGTGGACGAGTATTAATTAGTATTTATTATTTAGTGGTTATTATTTGGTAGGGTGCGAACCGTTAGGGCGTAGCCAATTAATAAATAATAACTACTAAATAATAAATAAAAGAGTCTGTGGGAGAACATCATAAGCAGCCAATGCAAACCTAGGAGGCTATGGCGTCTCGCCGTAGCCCCGCACCCACATTCAGCAGTAAGCAGCAATTAATAATTACCAAATACTCACTAATAATTATATAAGGCCCCGCACCCACGTGCTACTTAGCCTAAACGTTAGGCAGGGCTTTGACAAAAACCTGACTCCACAATCCGCTTATGCTTTTCGAGCCTTCGGCAATTCCTTTATGGTATATATGGTCTTATGAGAACAAGTTCTCACGCCCATACATGCCATAAATGAATGAGAGGCTATCGCCTCTCTCGAAAAGCACAAACGGAAAAACCGTTCAAAACACAAACTGTTGTATGTTTGCTTGAATCGAATATAAGCAGAACAACACAGATTTCTCTTGTATTTAATAGATTACGGATTTATCTGATTTATCTGAAGCTACGCCCTTGTACACTATATCATTTAGTAGTTGTTAAACCTCTTCTATACCTTGTGTTTTTATATGTTTTTCTGATTATGGGCGCGTGCTATGCACAAATAAAAGGCTTTACGTTAGGTCTTACGAGAACTGGTTCTCGTAAGACCTAACGTAAAGCCTTTTGTTTAAACCCGATTAGGGTTTGCGCCCATAAGCAGACTGTGGATAAAGGTTTTTGTCAAAGCCCTGCCTAATTCTTCGGAGGTTCCGCCGAAGACAATATTTGCATTCCTAATGCTCAATACTCCTCGTTCAGCGCACAACAAAATCTTTGGTGCGAAATTCTTGAGTTTTGAGCGTGCAGCGATAGTGTATTGACACACAGCTGATTATTCTGACGGAGAAAGAAATGTGCAATGAATACACGCATCATAGAGTGGTCATAGCGCCACTTTTACACTCTAATAGTGCCACTTTTATCATGCAATAGCGCCACTTTTACACTCTAATAGTGGCACTATTGGACTGTAAAAGTGGCACTATCGTTAAGCATTGGTGCTGTTTGCTCAGCATAACACCATAAAAACAGCTTTTTGATTCTCTAGAATTGATTTTTATTTTGTAACATGTTTTTACTCTTTGTACGATATTTGCATGGCGGACGGCGGACACCGTCCGAGTTAGGAATTTTGAGTTTTGAATTATGAATTGTGCGCCAAGGTGCATTGTGAATTATTCAGTTTTGAACTGAGAGGATGAAACCTGTCTTCATGTCTTCTTGTCAAAAACATGTTTTTCTGTCAAAACTGCCAAGATTCACAAGCTGCCAATACAAACATAGGAGGCTATGGCGTCCCGCCGTAGCCCCGCACCCACAAATGCAAGCATCGCTCATAACATGGTGCGTTGGAGTCTTCCACAGATCTCGCAGAACAACACAGATTTCTTTATCATAGTTCGGAAACCACCACGCAAATCTATCTCCGCTCCATCAGAACCTCAGAAGGGGATGACGCCAACGCCAGAATACTTGCAGCAATCTGAGACCAGAGAATGAATAAATATTAATGGATATACAAAAATAAAACAATTTGAACTAATATTTTGTATCTCTACGTAAGAGATACAGAAAATCACGTAACCGACTGATAATCCGATAAGGTAGTTAAGGCTGCTCCAAACAATTACTTAATCTAAGACAATCTTCGCAGAATATAACGAATAATTTAACTACCGTAATTCGCTAATTTACATTATTTTTCGTACATTTGCAGCATGATTCTGTATCTCTTACGTAGAGTTTCAGAATCTCGTGATGAAAATAGAATATATTATGGCTTTCATATAAGCAGAAGGTATATGATAATACGATTTGCTAAAAACGGTAAGGTTGAAAGACATAAAAGTATTGAAGATTAGTGGAAGTTAGTCTATTGGTCGTTCAATGCTGTGATACATATCACAACCCTCATAACTCGGGAAGAGACATCTTTTCAGGGGAAGCCGAGGTATGCCTTGCCGCCAGATACGCTTAAGGTCTGGTTTCGGATTTTTTTAACTTCCCAATCTTATTCACCCTTCCAATCCAAAGTTTCAGTATGTGGTTTATTGTCAAGACAGATGTTTTCATGGAGCAAGCGTCCATCGACTTGCTGCGTGAGAAGTATGCGGATACGATAACCGACGTCTATTTCCCTTTGGCAAGGAAGACCTACAAGAACGAGAAAGGGGAGGAGAAGGTACGTTTCGTTCCCGTCTTGCAAGGAATGTTCTTCGTCAGAGCGGCAAGTGAGAAGCGGCTGATGAGGATTCTCTCCAAGCATGGCTACTTCATGTATAAGGGCGCTGACTATGACGTGAGAACCAATGAACTGGTGGAGCGCACCTTCTTCGCAAGGGCGCACATCCTTTGCGCCAACACCAAGAAGCTGTCAATCGGCGAAATCGTAAGTCAGGCAAGGATTCCCGATGAAGATATGGAACGCTTCTCCTATTACAATGACAAGATAGCCGACGGCATAAAGGGCTTGACCATTGTGGACAAGCGATACAGCGACCTCGTCAAGGAGAACGACACCATACGCATTCTCAGCGGACCGATGGCTGGATGGGTAGGCGTGGTGAAGCAGATAAAGAACAAAGGCAAGAAAGACCGCCATCTCCTGGTGCGTTTCGGCAACAACTGCTGTCTCTGCATCTCCAACATCCGTCAGTATGACATGCAGATAGAGCATGAGGCACCGTCGGAATCGGTGGACGCATGGCGTGTCATAGACCAGATGATTGGTTATTTGCAGGCTAAGGAACCCTCCGAGAATGCCTCAAAGACATTGCGAAGAATGTTTTCTGACTATCAGAAGAAGCTGACGGTATATCGCAACCGCAACACTTCCGACGTAGAATACGACAAGAAGACATCGGACAAGCAGATTGCCCATCAGCAGGAGATTCTCGGAAACATAGACAGCTCGATGCGCGGCAACTTCCGCATCCTTGCCAAGTATTTCCAGAGCGACAAAGCCTCGCTGGAGCAAGGACTGAACGCTATGATACCGGACGCCAAGCTCCGTCCGTTCCTTACCCCAACTTCCGGCATCGAGATCCCGCAAGGAAAGGATTACGCTGTGCTTCAGCATAATGACATCACGGAGTTTATCTTCCGCTGCAACCTCCGCGAGTTTTTCCGAGGAAAGAAATACGAGGCGGACAAGTATGCACCGGTCTTCGACGAGGACTATGACTATTACGCCCACTTTGCTCTCTTCGATACTGAGGAAGGCAAGCTGAAACTCATCTGCTCATGGGGCGACTTCTACGAACATTACGCCTCGCAAGGCAAGCTGGACCGTGAGAAGTTTCTCGCAGACTTGGAAGCAAAGAAATATCCTCGCCTCCTGCATCTTCTCACACAAAGTGACTATCAGTGTGAGAGAATCAGCGGCATAGGAGGATTCTCCATACAGACCGACGTCGACTATACCGACGACATAGAAGAACTGGGCAAAAGGACAAACGAATACTTCACCGCCAACGCCACCCTCTTCTCCCAGCTCACCGCAGCTGCCGTGGAAGTATGGCAGGGAGCGCGCCTCCTGATCTGGCGTAAGCTCCTCCAGCGTCACGTCCTCCTCCACAAAGTCCCAATCATAGACCTCCCCTCCGTCATCACCCCCGACCCGAAACTGGAAGAGGCATTCACGAAGGAGGACGGCAAGCTTGACATCGAAAAGGTGTCCGCAGCTCTGGCAGAGGCGCAGGAAGCCATAGAGAAGCACTTGCAAAAAGAAGAAACGGCATACGCCATCTTCCGCTTCCTCTCCACCTCCCTGGTCCTCTCCTCCCACTTCGCCAAGGACGAGCTTTACAATCACCTCACCCCCACCTTCGCCCCCGACCAAACCCTCACAACACTGTTCTGCAAAATAAAGGAGAAGCTCCCCAACACCCCCGCCACAACAGTCACCCACCTGCACAAAGGAATGCAAGAACTACAATCCCAAGACTCCTGGACCTACTTCAAGTTCCCGTCCTTCCTGAAGCAGACAAAGAAGAAAAGGTAATTATTTAGTATTTATTATTTGGTAGGGTGCGAACTATTAGGGTGCAGCCAATTAATAATTACAAAATACTCACTAATAAATATATAAGGTCCCGCACCCACAAATGCAAGCAAATTGAGTATGAGCTGCGGGTTCCGCGGAGCGGGACCTATATCAGAAACCCACTGCAAGCTGCGAAGCAGCGCCGCTGTGGGCAAGTGTCTTCCTTCTTATTTTGTTCCGCGAAGCGGGACAAACATATTAAGTTAAAGGATTCTGCAATAGTGCCTATACAAAGGGGCTGCCCTAAATTGAGTACTAACTTGCAAACCATAGGAGGTACGGCTTAAAGCAGTATCACTAACCCTCGTTCAGCAGCAAGCATCCGTGAATACAAACGATTATAGCTTTTCTATAACAAAATGAATAAACTATATTGTTTTCTTCTTTCTATTCTATCACTTTCTGGTTTTTATGCATTGAGAAGTGATATTGATGCCTACATTAGTAAAATATGGGTAGGAGAGCTGTTTGCGTATGTATTTAATGCATGTACTATAAGCACCTTGTTTAATATTCTACTGATATTGGCTTTATGTTGTTTCTCCATTATTGTCGGCAAAAAAATATACCATAGTAAAGGTAGTATATTGATAAGTATATGCATCTTATTCGCAATAGTATATCTTTATACCAACAATTATTGGACATTTGCACAGGCTTATTTCGTCAATGTCGGTTATGATTCGCTGTTAATTGTCTCATTGCTGGCCATTCTAATTATAGATATAATAGCAATTGCAAGACAGAGGCTATCTGTAAAGACTGAGGATATAAATGAATCTTTTCAGGATGATCAGAAGGGATATTGTATGGAGGAGGTATATACAAAGCATAGAGAAACAGGTTGGGGTAGTTATGTGGAAGATTTGTTGGCACTTATGCCAAGAGAGCGTTTGAAGAAAGAATCACTGGCTATTGGTATATCTGGAAAATGGGGCAGTGGCAAAACGTCATTTCTAAAAACAATGATGGAAAGCATGAAGGATGACTATCTTGAGATTTCCTTTAATCCGTGGAAATGTACGGATAAAGTACAGATAGTGTCTCAGTTCTTTACATTGATGAGAAAGGAGTTAGATGGAAATGATAAGCCTTTGGAGAAAGCAATTCAAAAGTATCGTGATATCATTCTTGATGCAGACATTCATCCAATTCTTACCCTACTGGCTAAAATTCTTCCAGAATATAAAGATGAGGAAACGTTGGAGTCGCTAAAGAATAAAATCGATGAAGCAATTTCGGCAGAAGGTGTAAAACCATTTGTTATATTTATTGACGACCTTGACAGATTAGAGGGCGATGAATTGTTTGAGGTACTACGACTAATCCGTGTTACTGCTAATTTCCGTAATATGGTGTTCGTTGTTGCTTATGACCGTGATTATATATGCGATGTGCTTAACCAATCCAAAAACATCGAACGTGCAGAGGAATACATCCAAAAGATATTCCATCTTGAGGTATCCCTTCCAAAGTTTGAGGAAGAAACATTGTTTGATGTCTTTATGGAAGAGTTTTCTCGTATATATCACCTTGAAGAGAAATATGAGGTAAGGTTTAGAAGTTCTATATTACAACTATGTAATTCTGCTAAAGTATCGTTCACCGACTTTATTCCAAATTTTCGACAGACCCGCCGATTTGCGAACATATTAGCTCTTAACCTAAAAGCTATATTATCTCATACGAATGACTTTATTGTTCGCGATTTCTTTGGAATAGAGCTTATTCATTTTGCTTTTCCCGATGTCCATCATACATTGATGAATAAACCTATGACTTTGCTAAAGCAACGTCCAGAGGGTTTGTCAAAAGCAAAATTGTTGGTTTATAAAGAAGAAACCAATACACCTTGTACAAAGTTATTAAAGTGTCTGTTTCCTAATGTTAGTGATACGGGGAATACTCCAAGAGAAATTCGCTCACAGCTCAGCTATGCTAATTATTTCTGTTATCGTCTACCTAATAATTCTATTGGTGCAACAGAATTTGAAATGGTTATGATAGAGGATGATTTAGAAGTGATTCGAGATAGAATTCATAATTGGATGCAAAAACAAGATCTTTCAAATTCGCTCTATGATCATTTTGCAAGTTACCATATGCACGGGTATAAAGAAATTAAGATAGTACGTAATTATATATGTGCTTTATTAGAGATTATACCTAAACTGACAGAGAACGACATTAAAAATATAACATCTGACAGATACTGGATACGGACAGGTATTGACACGGATAAACTACAAAGATTGATTATTCCTTTGTTTGAGGATTATATAGAAAAAGGTAACAATCTCAAAAATATCAATTATCTATTGACTTGTTTTTGTGTTTCTTATCAGGAGTATGAGCCTGACGATATTCCTTTAAGTTTACTAGACAATGATCAGCTTAATAAGCTTTCAGAAAAATCATTAGCTAAGTATTTTCAACAGAATGGAATCCCCTCGCCAAATGAGATATCAAGAAAAGGTTCTGCATTAAATAGCTTTTTGATGACAGGTTGTTATTTAGATAGTTACTATTCGCAGGGTAATCAAGTAATTGAGTGCTACTCCAATCTAATGTGGAATGAATTATTTAAACAATATAAAGGAACAGAAGCAGACGTGTCTACTTTCCTTAAGTTCATAGACCCGTATAAAATTAAAACGGACAATCCTATAGATGAGGTCAACGAGGCGCAAGTTATTAAGCAAGCCATTCAATCAATCTTTATCAACTTCAAAAACTTTGATAAGTTTGTGCGTAGTACGTTCAAGTTAAATGATGAGATAGAGCAAAGTTTGGAAGAAGTTCGTAATATAATGAATTGAATTAAGCACTCAAATATTTAACCTTACCTTATAATTATAAAAATGATGTTATATGGAAGATCCTACATTAACAATAGGCATTGATTTACATTATTTTATGGATAATGGTCGTCATGTAATGGACGCTTCTATTCATAATAAATGTGAGGCATGTATAATAGATGCATTAAATCATCTTGGAGAAATATTTGATGAAGATATCCAAATTGATGCGTCTGCATTAGAGCCAGGTGGTGTCATTGATAAATTTATAATTGTTTTCAAAAACAAAACATTAAAGGATTTATTTTTGTTGCTTTGTGGTGCGTTAATAAGTCATTTTATTGGTGTTTCACCATCTTTAGATGATTCGCAAATTCAGCTTAATCGTGCAGAGTTGTTGAGTAAAATAAAAGAAGGTAATTATACAGATGAGGATATTCAGTTTCTAATAAAAGGAGATCCCAAAATATTAACTTCTAAGAATAATTATTTCACAGAGTTAGATAAAGAGCCGTATATTACAAAGGTTTCATGTTCTTCTTATGATAAGGCCAAGCCTCAGATGAAAGTATCTGAAGCGATAATTAATAAGGCTGATTTTTCGACACAAGTTGTTAAGGGCTATACAAATAGTATAACACATGAATATTTAGGAACATCTGTACTGGTTGTTTCTCCTGTACTTTTAAAGAGTAGTCAGGCCAAATGGAAGGGAATATTCAATGGAGAAGAAATAAAGTTTTCGATTGCCGACAAAGAGTTTCTGAAACAAGTCTATGCTAAAGAAGTTAGATTCACGACAGGAACCTCTCTTACTTGTGATTTAAAGATAATCACTAAAACGGTTTATGATGCTTTTGGTAAACAGGTTAAGTCTAATAAAGAAAGTGAAGTGTCCAATATTATATCGTGGGATGATGGTAATCATATCCTTCATGAGACAAAACGTTACAAACGTAAGAAGGTAGAAGAAGCTATGCCTTTATTATTTAAGGATAGTGATTTCGAGTAGATAATATGCTATGAAAAGTATCGGAGTTTTTTGGAAGAAAGAAGATGATAGGACATTTTGCCAACAATGCCCTCATCACAAGATGGAGATTGAACCATCAGAAACTAATAATAAAAAAACTGATGAAGATTTTGAGTTCCAAATAAACCTTTGGAACTCGGATGTAAAAAGTCTGACATCCAATCATAAGTATAGATTTCGAGCCATTGATTTTGGCATAATATGTCCATTATCTACTAAGAAAATAGTATTATCCTCAAATCCGCAACTAAGCCCTTCAATGTCCTTCTTGCGTGTACACGTCCTCTC
>OIXX01000122.1_pt1 | contig 63332 bp, 58 predicted proteins | sample 1588161 | NCBI WGS metagenome assembly OIXX01 (sample SAMN03283274) | human gut metagenome | biome: human-associated habitat; material: feces | host: Homo sapiens | place: Peru | collected 2012 | reverse complement strand
AGAGGTACTCGACTCTTTTCGTATAGCATGTAACATATGATTGACAAATCTACACAAAAGAAGGTATCAATCCTGCAATTTTGGTTGACATTACGCAGGGAGTATGATACACTGTATAAAGAGCTAGATGATAGCTGGAAATGTTTTTTTAGGAGGATTTTGTCATGCACGGTAAAGTAAAATGGTTTAGCGCAGAAAAAGGTTATGGTTTTATTGAAAGAGAAGATGGCGGCGATGTGTTCGTACATTTCTCGGCTATCCAGGAAGATGGTTTCAAATCCTTGACAGAAGGTCAAGAAGTAGAATTTGATATCGTTGACGGTGCTCGTGGACCGCAGGCTGCTAACGTTGTAAAAGCGTAAGCATCAAGCGATTACATTCATAAAAAGAAGACCTTTTAACCGGTAACTTTCGAGTTGCCGGTTTTTTTCATGTAAAAAAGAGGGTGTACCCAGTAGGGAGTACGCCCTCTTTTGCTATATAGTTCTATATTATTCTAAAATGAGACCTACTGGGCAATGGTCGCTGCCTGTAATGTCCGTGTAAATTTTGGCATCTTTCAGACGGCTGTCTAAATCCTTGGATGTAATGAAGTAGTCAATGCGCCATCCTGCGTTGTTTTGCCGTGCTTTGAAACGATAGCTCCACCACGAGTATACGCCGGTCATATCAGGATAGAAGTATCGCCACGTATCTGTAAAGCCAGCCTGTAAGAGCTCCGTCATTTTCGCCCGTTCTTCATCAGAGAAACCGGCGTTCTTGCGGTTCGTCTTCGGATTTTTTAAATCGATTTCTTCGTGGGCTACGTTGAGGTCACCGCAGAGGATGACCCCTTTCTTTTTGTTTAATTCGACGAGATAGTTGCGGAATGCATCTTCCCATTCCATGCGGTACGGCAGGCGGGCTAATTCATTTTGGCTGTTCGGCGTGTAGCATGTAATGAAGTAGTAGTCTGGGTACTCGAGGGTAATGACGCGCCCTTCGTGGTCGTGTTCATCTATGCCGAGACCATAGGTCACAGCAAGGGGCTTTTCTTTCGTGAAAATCGCTGTGCCGCTGTAGCCTTTTTTATCGGCATAATTCCAGTATTGCTCGTAGCCTGGTAAGTCCATTTCGATTTGCCCGGCTTGCAGTTTCGTTTCTTGGAGGCAGAAAATATCGGCATCTAGCTCACGAAAGACATCCATAAAGCCTTTTTTCATGGCTGCGCGCAGGCCGTTGACGTTCCAAGAAATATATTTCATAGTATATCGACTCCTTTACAGTGTATATTTTTTGTAATTTGCATTAGTCCCTGTTATCATACCTTAATATTTGGTATAATAAAGTAAATAAAAATACGCTGTCCTCGTCATGGTCAACGTACAATAGACTTTACTTTCATTGTATAGAAAATGGAGTAGATTGTCAAAAACAAATGCAGAGGTGACATAGTATGGTTCATACATTGGCAGGAACAAAGGTACAATCAACAGATTATATCAATTTAGATGCAATTAACGAAGCCTATCATTCGATTCATCCTGACGTAACGAATCCGCACCAGCAAGTACGGTTTGGCACGTCTGGGCATCGGGGACAAGCAGAAAACGGCGGTTTTACAGCAGACCATGTCGCAGCCATTACGCAGGCTGTGTGCAATTTCCGCACAAAATTTGGTGCCACCGGCCCCTTATTCGTCGGCGAAGACACGCATTACTTATCGAAATTAGCCTATGAAACAGTCTTATCTGTTCTCGTAGCGAATGGTGTTACGGCCTATGTAGACGGCGACCATGACTTCGTACCGACACCGTCTGTATCGCGGGCTATTCTCCGCTATAACGAAGGACGGATGGAACAGTTAGCTGACGGCCTGATCATTACGCCGTCCCATAATCCACCAGAACATGGCGGCATCAAGTACAATCCCATTACAGGCGGCCCGGCTGATGGAGACATTACGAAAGCCATCGAAACGGAAGCAAACCGTCTCCTCCAAGGAGGCAATAAAGACGTGCATATTGTTTCCTATGACGAAGCGAAAGCGAGCACCTTCGTTGTGCCTTACGACTACAAAGGTTTATACGTAGCCGAACTGGAAAACATTATCGATATGGACGTTATCCGTCAGGCTAATTTACGGATTCTCGTCAATGCCTTAGGCGGTTCGGGCATGAATTATTGGCATCAAATTTCGAAGCATTACCATATTCCTATTGACTTCGTCAATGATACATACGACCCGCAGTTTACGTTTATGAATTACGACCATGACGGCAAAGTGCGTATGGATTGCTCATCGAGCTACGTTATGTCTGCCGTAACGAAGAGCAAAGACAACTACGATTTAATCCTCGCTAATGACCCGGACTATGACCGCTTTGGCATCGTTTCCGGCAAAGAAGGCATGATTACAGCCAATGCCTATTTGACCGTGGCTGCTCATTATCTCTTGACGCACCGCAATTTCCCAGGCCGCGGCATTGCTAAGACCGTCGTTACGACGGATTTGTTGAAACGCGCTGCAGCGCAGTTACAGCGTCCGTGCTATGAAGTGCCGGTTGGTTTTAAATACTTTGGCTCCTTATTTACAGAAGGGAAAATCGCCTTTGCTGGCGAAGAAAGTGCCGGCGGCTCCTTCGTCGCTAAAGACGGCAGTGTTTGGACGACGGATAAAGACGGCATGATTATGTGCCTCTTAGCGTGCGAAATCAAAGCTGTTACAGGCAAGTCCCCAGTAGCTTATTATAATGACTTATGTGAAACCTTGGGCCGTCCGTACACCATGCGCAGTGATGCACCGGCAACGCTCGAAGAAAAAGCAAAAATCAGCTCCCTGACGGCAGCTGATGTAACGGAAAAGACCCTTTGCGGCTCGCCGATTACGGAAATTTTATCAAAATCTCCGTACGGTGATTATGCTATTGGCGGCGTGAAAATCACGACAGAAGACGGCTGGGTCGTCGCTCGTCCATCTGGCACAGAAGACATGTACAAACTCTATGCCGAAAGCTTTGTTTCAGAAGAGGCTGCAGAAAAACTCTTAGATGAAGGTAAAAAATTAATTACTCAGGCTTTAGGAAAGTAAAATGTGGCAATTTCCATAGCATCTATGCTATAATAGGTGATATGGAAGTAATGATAAAGGAGTGAAGATCCATGAATGTTGTAGTCACTGTAGTCGGTGTAGACCGTACAGGCATTATTGCTGCTGTAAGCCAGATTATGGCAGAAAACAAAGTAAATATCCTGACCATTAATCAGGTTATTTTAGATGATATTTTTAATATGGCCATGATTGTAGATATGACAGACGCAGCCGTTGATTTGGATACGTTGCAAAATCTCTTAAAAGAAAAAGGCGATGCCTTAGGCGTAGAAATTCGGGCTCAGAACCGGAAAATTTTCGATGCAATGCATCGCGTAGGTTAGGTGATAGCGTATGTTGACAATTCAAGACGTATTAGAAACGAATCAAATGATTCAAAAAAATAATCTCGACGTGCGCACCATCACCATGGGGATTAGTTTGCTGGACTGCTGTGCCAGCGATGGTAAAACGTTATGCCGTAAAATCTACGACAAGATTACGACGTATGGCGAACACCTCGTCGAAACGGGCGAAGCTATTTCGAAGGAATACGGTGTGCCTATTATTCATAAACGCGTCTCTGTAACGCCGATTAGCATCGTTGCCGGCTCGAGCGATTTGACGGACTACGTCGAAGTCGCCCGGACCCTCGATAAAGCAGGGAAGGCTATTGGCATCAACTTCATCGGCGGGTTTTCCGCTCTCGTCGACCGCGGCGCATCTATCGGTGACCGCCGTCTCATTGCGTCCATTCCGGAAGCCTTAGCGACGACGGATATCGTATGTAGTTCTGTCGCTGTTGGTTCGACGAAAGCAGGCATCAATATGGATGCTGTAGCTGAAATGGGCCGTATCTTTAAGGATTTAGCAGAACGGACGAAAGACCAAGATGCTTTAGGCTGTGCGAAACTCGTCGTCTTCTCCAATGCCGTCGAAGATAACCCCTTCATGGCTGGTGCTTTCCACGGCGTAACGAACGGCGATTCTTGTGTCAGCGTTGGCGTCAGCGGTCCTGGCGTCGTCAAACGGGCCTTAGAAGAAGTCAAAGGACAGCCGTTTGATGTCGTTGCCGAAACGATTAAAAAGACGGCCTTTAAGATTACGCGCGTAGGCCAGCTCGTGGCTATGGAAGCGTCGAAACGGCTTAACGTTCCCTTTGGCATTATCGACTTATCCCTAGCGCCGACACCGGCTGTAGGCGATAGTGTCGCTGCTATTTTGGAAGAAATGGGCCTAGAAAGCTGTGGTGTTGCTGGTACGACAGCGGCTTTGGCGCTCCTTAATGATGCCGTCAAAAAAGGCGGCCTCATGGCGTCGTCTCGCGTAGGCGGCCTTTCTGGCGCATTCATTCCAGTAAGTGAAGATAAGGGCATGCTCGAAGCCGTTGGCCGGGGCAGTTTGTCCTTAGAAAAATTGGAAGCCATGACGTGTGTTTGCTCTGTTGGTCTCGATATGATTGCGATTCCTGGCGATACGAGTGCGGCTACGATTTCGGCGATTATTGCCGACGAAGCAGCTATTGGCATGATTAACAATAAGACCACAGCAGTCCGCGTCATTCCGGTTCCAGGTAAAAAAGTAGGCGATACGGTTGAATTTGGCGGCCTCTTAGGCTATTGCCCGATTATCAACGTCAATCCCTATAAATCCGATGCCTTTATTGCCCGCGGCGGCCGAATTCCGGCACCGATGCGGAGCCTGACAAACTAAGGCAGGGAGTAGAATCTTTTGGAAAGTAGGCGGGTTTTGTGCTTGAATATGTTGTACCCTTTGCGATAGCGTTAATTGTCGCGTATGTCTTGACACCAGGGGTCAAAAAATTAGCCTTTAAAGTCGGTGCCATTGATAAACCGAATGCACGAAAGGTACATACTCATATTATACCGCGGCTGGGAGGGCTGGCCATTTACTTAGGCTTTATGGCAGCCGTCCTCTATGCCGTACCAATTCATCATCATATGGTGGGGTTTCTCATCGGTTGTACAGCCATCGTGGCGCTAGGGATTTGGGATGATATTTGCAATATTCCGGCGCGCGTCAAATTAGTAGGCCAGATTATTGCTGCAGCTATTCCAGTAGCCTTTGGCATCCAAATCGAATGGCTCACCAATCCCTTTGGGACGCTCATTGTCTTACCGGAAATCATTGCCGTTCCGATTACGATTTTCTGGATTATTAGTTTTACGAATACAGTCAATTTGATCGATGGTTTAGATGGCCTTGCTGCAGGCGTATCGTTCATTGCGTCTGTGTTCATGTTCATCTTGGCCTATACGATGAACCAATATGTACCGGCTATGATTATTTTGGCCATGGCTGGTGCAGCCCTTGGGTTCTTACAATACAATTTTAATCCTGCGAAGATTTTCATGGGCGATACAGGGAGTATGCTCCTTGGCTATACGATGGCTGTTGTTGCCGTCTTAGGCCTCGTGAAAACAGCGGCTACTGTAGCTCTCGTTGTGCCGGTCATTGCCTTAGGCTTACCGATTTTAGATACGACCTTTGCCATTATTCGCCGCCGCATGAGTGGTGTGCCTATTTTTAAACCTGATAAAGGGCATTTGCATCACCGCTTATTAGCCTTAGGGTTATCTCAAAAACAAGCTGTATTAACCATGTACTGCGTCAGCCTCGTCTTAGGCTTAGTCGCTATGTTTGTGGCAAGTGTAAATTATGCCACTGGTATTGTTACGGTTCTCATCGTCTTGGCGATTATTATTTATTCAGCCAAACGGATTGGTATTTTGCGCAAAACAACCCCTGATACTACCCACAAACACGATTAGTGGGTAGTATTATTTTTCATTTAGGAGGCGTTTGTATGATAAAAGTGATGACTGTCTTCGGCACACGGCCGGAAGCGATTAAAATGGCTCCGGTAGTTCTGGAACTAAAGCACCATAGCGACCAGATTCAGACGATTGTTGCCGTTACAGCCCAGCACCGGCAGATGCTCGACCAAGTACTCGAGTTATTCCACATTACGCCGGATTATGACTTAGATATTATGGCTAAGGGCCAGACCTTGTACGATATTACGACGCGGTCTCTCTTAGGCCTGAAAGACGTGTTGGAGAAGGAAAAGCCTGATATCGTCCTCGTCCACGGTGATACGACGACGACCTTTGCCGGTGCATTGGCTTCGTATTACCAGCAAATTCCTGTAGGCCATGTCGAAGCAGGCCTGCGGACAGGCAATATTTATTCGCCGTTCCCAGAAGAAATGAACCGTAAATTGACGGGCTCCATTGCCGCTGTCCATTTTGCGCCAACTGCGACGGCTAAGAGCAATTTGCTCAAAGAAAATGTGGCTGAAGACCATATCTATATTACAGGGAATACGGTCATTGATGCGCTCATGCAGACCGTCAATGGCGACTTTGACTTTGGCAAGCACGCTTTAGACGGTGTCGATTTTACGAATCACCGCGTCATTTTACTGACGACGCACCGCCGCGAAAACTTAGGTGAGCCTATGCGCCATATTTACAAAGCTTTGCGGCAGATCATTGAAGAAGTGCCTGATACGGAAATCGTCTTCCCAGTCCATCGCAACCCCTTGGTCCGCAAAGTCGTCGAAGAAGAATTAGCCGGTGTAGACCGCATTCATTTAATCGACCCCATGGACTACGAACCTTTTGCGAACTTAATGAGCCGCTGCTATTTAGTGCTGACCGACTCTGGTGGTATCCAAGAAGAAGCTCCATCCCTAGGGAAACCAGTCCTCGTCTTGCGCAACACGACCGAACGGCCTGAAGCTGTCGCTGCCGGTACGGTGCGCTTAATCGGCACAAACCGCGACGTCGTATACAACGAAACGAAGCGGTTATTGACTGATACAGCAGCGTACGACCAGATGAGCAATGCTGTCAATCCCTATGGAGATGGCAAGGCGTCGCAGCGAATTGTAAAAGCCATTTTACATCATTTCGAAAATGGAGAAAAACCAGAGGAATTCAAACTTCCTTAGAAGTAATTGCAAATTTTGCAACGATAATTTAATAAAAAACTTGACAAAACTAAAATATTGATTTTAGTTTTCACCTATGCTAATATAGCTGTAGTAACTACGACTTCTATTACATTTTGTGATACATCGCAGTTGCTATGTACGTCGTCATATAAAGTAGGTGTGCCTTATGAAAGAACAAAAAAGACACCACACCCCAGGTCATGATGACAAATTGAATCCTAGGCAACTCCTTGATGTAGTTGTCATTGCTGGCTCCCTGGGCTTTACCTTGTTCGTTTCGTTACTCGTCGGTGTTTGTATTGGTCATTATGTAGATAGTTTTTTTTCCACCTCCCCGTGGGGACTGATTAGTTGTTCTCTCTTAGGCGCAGTGGCCGGATTCTGGTCGTTGTTTAAGAAAGTACTGGCACTGAACCGGTCGCCACATGACGGGAAAGGAATCGGTAATGACTGATTTAACAGAGTTTACGACGTATGTGAAACGGACGGTGCAACAGCTCATCGGCCTCACCTGTGTGGTTACAGCCATTCTCTTCATCGGAGGATGGGGGAACCTCATCAGTGGTTGGCTAGTAGGCAATGCGCTGAACATCGTGTATTTTATCATGATGAGCAGCCGCTGCTTGCGGGCCTTACATTTACCACCGGAACGAGTCGTACTGTTTGTACGGGGCGGAGCTGTCTTTCGGCTCCTCATGATTATGCTGGCCTTTATTGTGATCTTGCAATTTCCGTCTATTCATTTAGGCAGTGCTATTGCAGGGATTTTTACATATCGCGTCATCATTCTCGTGGACTTCGTCTATCGGTACATTCGGAAAAGGCGGAGAAAGGAGAAATAGCGTATGGATTTACATGCAGGACATCACTTCATTGTGCAAATCTTTGGTATGGATGTGAACATGGATACGATTTTCATGACATGGATCGTAGCGGCATTGGTCATTATTGTAACCGTACTGGCAACGCGTAAACATGCTATGGTTCCATCGGGCCTACAAAATGGGATGGAAATGGTCATCGAAGTGCTTTTGGATCAATTCAAGGCAACCCTTGGGCCAAAGTACAACCAAGTTATTTCTGTGCTCCTGACCATGTTCCTCTTTATTCTCTTTGCCAATGAACTCGGGTTATTACCATCTCCACATCTGCTTTCGTCACCGACGAATGATTTGAATACGACTGTGGCCTTGGCACTGGTTTCTTCCTTTATGGTCCATTTCATGGCCTTGAAGAACCAGGGGTTTAAGCATCATTTTAAACATTTCTTTAAACCCTTTGTCCCCTTTGTTATCATCAACTTGATGGAAGAAATTACCAAACCGTTGACGCTTGCCTTTCGTCTCTTTGGCAATATCCTGGCTGGTGAAATCCTGATGGAAGTGTTGTACTTCCTCGTGCCTGTTGCAGTTCCTATGATTTGGCTCTTATTCAGCTTAGTTATCGGTCTCATTCAGGCATTCATCTTTACGATTTTGACGACATCTTACTTAGCTCCGTCTATGCAGGATGATTAAAAATCGTATGTCAACATTACCTATTTACAATTAGGAGGTCTTTAATTATGGAAAAAGCAATCGTATTAGCATTATCGGCATTTGGTGCCTGCTTAGGTATTGGTCTTGCAGCTCTTGGCGCTGCTATCGGTGATGGTCTCGCTTCTTCGAAAATGCTCGAAGGTACAGCTCGTCAGCCGGAAATGGGCGGCAAACTCTTAGTCAACATGCTTATTTCTATCGGCTTAATCGAATCCATGCCGATTATCGCAGCCGTCATCGCCATCGTATTGGTCTTCGCCAATCCGTTTGCCAGCATGCTGTAATCGTCAGGCTGTATCGTAAGTTAGCACAGCCGAGGAGGGAATTCGATTGGTTAGTATAAATGGTACCTTGATTTTCCAAATCATCAACTTTGTTGTCCTCGTTGCCATTTTAGCTCATTTTGCGTATAAACCATTGCTCAAAACACTGGCAGATCGACGCGAAAAGATTGCATCCGATTTAGATTCGGCTGCCAAAGACCGGGAAGAAGCTGCAAAGCTCAAAGCAGACTATGAAACACAGATGCAAAACGCCCGGGCAGAAGCACAAGCTATTATTGACAAAGCTGTAAAACAAGCAGATAAAGAAGCACAGGCCCAGTTAGACGCTATCCGTGCGCAAATCGACCGGGAAAAACAAGTAGCCCAGGCCGAAATCAAAAACGAACGGGAAGCTGCGATTAAACAAATGCGTAATGAAGTCGTCACTCTGTCTATGGCTGTGGCAGAAAAACTTCTTCAAAAGAACATGGACAATGACATGAACGCAAAACTCGTCGCAGACTGCATTCAAAAACTGGATGCCAAACAGGCGAAAGGGAACTAATAGATGGTTCCTGAAGTCATTTACAGCAAATACAGCCAGGCAATGTTTGACATTGCAAAGGAACAACACAAGCTGGACGATTTTGGAAAACAGTTAAAAGACGTACGGGATACGTTCGTACAGAATCCGGAACTGAAAAAGTTCATGGGTTCGCCGCTCATCCCGGCAGCGTCGAAAAAAGCTGCATTAAAAGAAATCTTTGCAGGCAGCGTCGAACCGTTAGTCTTGCAGTTTTTATTCGTCATGGTCGACAGAAAGCGCGAAATAGCTATTACCGAAGCCATTGACAGCTTTATCAAATTGGCTCGTCAAGCGCAGCATATTGAAGTCGCCAAGATTCGCGTAGTCAAACCGCTCACGAAGGACGAAGAAAAAGACTTAGTTGCTGCCTTAGAACGTACAACAGGTAAGAAAATCGAACCGTTGTACGATATTGACCCGTCTATTATTGGCGGTATCGTAGTCCGCATTGGAGACCGTCTCATTGACGGTAGTTTGTTACGGCAGTTGCAGGATATGCAATATGCACTGCTCCAGTCGGATGTAGTAAATGAGGTGACGGACAAACAATGAAGATGAAGCCAGAAGAAATAACGGCTATAATTAAAAAACAAATCGAAGACTACAATGTGGAAATGAATGTCGACGATGTCGGCACAGTCCTGGAAGTCGGGGACGGCATTGCCCACATTTACGGTTTGGATAAAGCCATGTCCGGGGAATTATTGGAATTGCCTCACGGTGTATATGGCTTGGCATTAAACCTCGAAGAAGACAACGTCGGTGCTGTACTTCTCGGCGATGACTCGGTCATCAAAGAAGGGGATACAGTCCGCCGGACAGGCCGCGTTATGAGTGTTCCTGTTGGGGAAGCCCTCATTGGCCGCGTTGTCAACCCCTTAGGTGCGCCTATTGACGGCAAAGGACCGATTCAGACGACGGAAACTCGTCTCGTTGAAACACCGGCTCCTGGGATTGCTGACCGCCAGCCGGTTAAGCAGCCGCTCCAGACAGGGTTAAAAGCAATTGACTCGATGGTTCCGATTGGCCGGGGCCAGCGTGAATTAATCATTGGCGACCGTGGTACTGGTAAGACCGCTATTGCTATCGATACGATTTTGAACCAAAAAGACACAGGCGTTATTTGTGTCTACGTCGCTATTGGCCAGAAAGCATCGACTGTTGCCCGTGTCGTTCGTACCCTCGAAGAACATGACGCCATGAAATACTCTATCGTCGTTGCCGCTACGGCTTCTGACGGTGCGCCACTCCAATACTTAGCACCGTATGCCGGTGTTGCCATGGGTGAATACTTCATGCATAAAGGCAAAGATGTCCTCTGTGTATATGATGATTTGTCCAAACACGCACAGGCATACCGCGCAATGAGTTTGCTTCTCCGTCGTCCACCAGGACGTGAAGCATACCCTGGCGACGTATTCTACTTACACTCCCGTCTGCTCGAACGGGCTGCTAAATTAAACGATGAATTAGGCGGCGGTTCCATTACGGCCTTGCCGATTATCGAAACCTTAGCAGGTGACCTTTCGGCATACATTCCGACGAACGTCATTTCCATTACAGACGGCCAGATTTTCCTCGAAACAGAACTGTTCAACTCCGGTGTCCGCCCGGCTATTAACGTCGGCCTTTCGGTTTCCCGTGTTGGTGGTTCTGCTCAGACGAAAGCGATTAAGAAGATTGCCGGTACCCTCCGTTTGGACCTCGCTCAGTATCGTGAACTGGCAGCCTTCGCCCAATTCGGTTCGGACCTCGATAAGAATACGAAAGCCCAAATCGACCGCGGCGAACGGACGATGCAGATGCTGATTCAGCCGCAGTATCAGCCAATGTCTGTAGCAGATCAGACGATGCAGATTTATTTAGCCGTCAAAGGCTACTTAATGCCTGTTCAAGTTCACGAAGTACCGGAATTTGAAGATGGATTCGTCAAATTCATGCATACAAACTATCCTGAAGTGGGTCAACACATCGAAGAACAGAAAGTTCTTTCTCCAGAAGATGAAAAGGTCCTCCAAAAGGCTGTTGGTGAGTACACGAAGCAGTACGGTGCTACTCACGAATTAGTCAAAGAGGAGGAATAGCCCATGGCGAGTGCACGCGAGATTAATCGGCGGATAAAATCCGTCAAAAATACACAGCAGATTACGAAAGCCATGAAAATGGTCTCGTCTGTACGCTTGCGTCACGCAGAAGAACGGGCGTTAGCTACGGCTCCGTTTACGTCGAAAATGGAAGGGATGCTCAGACGCTTAGCAGCTGCTTCGTCTGATAGCCCCAGTCCGTTATTTGAAGTACGGCCTGTGAAAAAGACGTGCTATGTCGTTATCGGTTCTGATAAGGGCCTAGCTGGGGCGTATAACTCCAACGTCAACAAAGCGATGGTCAACGTACTTCGCAACAAATCCCGTAACGATTCGTATCTGATTGTATCCGGTAAGAAACCAACGGAATATTTAAAAGCCCTTCATATTACGCCGGAAGAACATTGGGGCGGCTATTCAGATAAGCCCCAGTTCGTCCATGCGCAGCGACTCGCCAGAGCAGCCGTTAAGGGATTCCTTGACGGGGCGTATGATGAAGTCTATGTCATTTATACCCATTTCAAATCGGCTTTATCGCAAGAATTGAAAATGGAAAAACTGCTTCCTATTTCGCACGATACGAAAGCAGAAGCAACAGGCCCGAAGGAAGAATATATCTTCGTCCCGACTGCGCAAAACGTCCTCAATACGCTCTTGCCGCAATATTTGGACCTGTTTATCTATAACAGCCTGCTGCAGTCAGCAGCCAGTGAACTGGGCTCCCGTATGACGGCTATGACGTCGGCTACGGATAATGCCGGTGAACTTATCGATAAACTGACTGTCCATTACAACAAAGTCCGTCAGGCAGGTATTACAAATGAATTGACGGAAATTGTCAGCGGTGCCAATGCGTTGCAGTAATAGGCACTCAAGAAAATTTATAGCAGAGAGGAGAGCCTCTTCATGAGCAAGAATATAGGGAAAGTTGTCCAGGTCATCGGGCCGGTTGTCGACGTTCGGTTCAGTTCTGAAAAAGAGCTGCCCTTCATTTACAACGCCCTCCACATTACAGGTGGAAGCGGTGACCAGGATATTGACTTAGTAGCAGAAGTCATGCAGCAATTAGGCGACGATGTCGTTCGCTGCGTTGCCATGAGTTCTACTGACGGTCTTGTCCGTGGCATGGATGCTGAAGATACAGGTAAATCCATTCAGGTTCCTGTAGGCGAAGGCGTCTTAGGGCGTATTTTCAACGTCCTCGGCAAAACCGTAGATAAAGTAGATAAAGAAGTAAAGGCTGATGAATATTGGCCTATCCATCGTCCAGCTCCAAAATTTGAAGACCAGTCTCCGGAAACAGAAATCCTCGAAACAGGTATCAAAGTCGTCGACCTCATCGCACCGTACGTAAAAGGCGGTAAGATTGGGTTGTTCGGCGGTGCTGGTGTTGGTAAAACCGTCCTCATCATGGAATTGATTCATAACGTCGCAACGGAACACGGTGGTTACTCCGTCTTCACCGGCGTTGGTGAACGTACGCGTGAAGGGAACGACCTTTGGAATGAAATGAAAGAATCTGGCGTTATTAACAAGACAGCCTTGGTATACGGCCAGATGAATGAACCGCCTGGAGCGCGTATGCGCGTTGCCCTCACAGGCCTGACGATGGCAGAATACTTCCGTGATAAAGCCCATCAGGACGTATTGCTCTTCATTGATAACATCTTCCGTTTCATTCAGGCTGGTTCTGAAGTATCGGCCCTCTTAGGCCGTATTCCGTCTGCCGTTGGCTATCAGCCGACCCTTGGTACGGACGTCGGTGCCTTGCAGGAACGTATTACATCTACGAAAAACGGGTCTATTACGTCTGTACAGGCCGTCTATGTCCCTGCCGATGACTTGACTGACCCGGCTCCGGCAGCAACCTTCGCCCATTTGGATGCGACGACAGTATTGTCCCGTCAGATTGCCGAACTCGGTATTTATCCGGCCGTTGACCCCCTTGATTCGACATCGCGTATCCTCGACCCGCACCTCTTAGGTCAGGAACACTACACCGTTGCCCGTCAAGTACAGGAAATCCTCCAGAAATACAATGACTTGCAGGATATTATCGCTATCCTCGGTATTGATGAATTGTCTGAAGAAGATAAACTCACCGTTGCCCGGGCTCGTAAGATCCAGCGTTTCCTCAGCCAGCCGTTCTTCGTAGCAGAACAGTTCACAGGCCAGCAAGGCCGGTATGTACCGCTCAAAGATACGCTTGCAGGCTTTAAGGAAATCCTTTCCGGTAAATGCGATGACATGCCGGAACAGGCATTCTACATGGTCGGTGACATTCAAGAAGCATATGAAAAGGCCAAAACTCTGAAAGGAGAATAGGCGATGGCAGAAACAGGAAAGACATTCCGTCTGGAAGTCATCACTCCCGATGCTGCCGTACTCTCGGAAGACGTAGAATTCCTCTGCGTCCGTGCCTTAGACGGCGAACTCGGTATTATGCCGAATCACGCGCCGTTAATTGCCTCCTTGAGTATTGATGTGTTGGCTTACGTAAAAGACGGCCAGCGTCGTCATTTGACCGTAGCCAAAGGCTTCCTGGAAGTAAACCATAACACGGCGACCATCATTACGCCAGCAGCTGAAAAGCCTGCTGACATTGATGTAGAACGTGCAAAAGCAGCTGAAAAGCGTGCAGAAGAACGGCTCCAACAACATGCAGCAAATCTGGATGTCACGCGGGCTGAAGCGGCACTGCAGCGTGCCCTGCACCGTATCGATGCAGCTGAAAAATACGGTAACGAATAAGTTCATATCGTAATATGCAAGAAACCTCACTCGCAAGAGTGGGGCCTTTTGCATATTACGTTCATAAAAACTCAAGGGATACTTGTTATTACCAGATAGCTATAGTAAAATAAATCCAATAGCGATTAAAATATAACGGAAATCGTATAAAGAAAGGATGTGAATAGTAATGAAATCGATGCGAAGCCCTATATATGCTGATTCCATGATGAAACGTATATTGCATATCAATAAATATGCAGGGGGGGGCATAACTATCCTCTCGATGTAATGCATAAATTTGTCTCGTTTATACCGTATACCAAAAGACAGCATGGATTTTTGTTGTCTTTTTTTGCGTGTCTTATCCCATCTCATGCAATCAATCGAAGCTAAAAGATGCATGAAAGATGGAAATAGAGGAACGAAAGGAACGATATGGTATGAATAAGATTTACAAAGTAGTGTGGAACAAAGTCAAGAATTGCTATGTTGTAGGTTCGGAATTTATTAGCAGCCATAGCAGAGGAGCAGTGATAACATTAGGCTGTCCTAAGAATGTCTTGCGGCATCTTGTCGTGGCGGCTCTCTTGTGTTCTGTCGGCGTTACGGGAAGTATGACGGCATGGGCCGAGGGCAATGAAAATAAAGGTGAAAATAACACCGTTGATGGGGATTGGAATACGGCCTGGGGGACCGGTAATAAGGCTCAAGGGCAGTACAATACTGTTTGGGGACAGGAAAATAATGCCGGAGGCATCGGATCCACTGCTTTTGGCTCAAAAAATAACGCGCAGGGATACGATTCAACCACTATCGGCCAGGGGAATGTGGCTCATGGTCAGGGAGCTTTGGCCATTGGACAAGGGTCTACGGCCAATGGTGATAACACCTTTGCTGGCTTGGGCGGCACTGCCTATGGGAGAAATTCCTTTGCTGTCGGCCAGGGGGCGATGACAGGTTCTGATAACACCTATGCCATTGGCGCGGGTTCTCAGTCCCTTGTGTCTGGTTCAGTCGCGCTCGGCGATAATTCTGTAGCCAGCCGCGATAAGGGATTTACAGGCTATCTGGGCAATGGCAAGTATGATTCTACCTGGGTATCCACAGGCGGGGTTATCGCTGTGGGCGGTCCTTCTGTGACCCGTCAGATTACAGGCGTGGCAGCCGGGACGGAAGACACCGATGCGGTCAATGTGGCCCAGCTGAAAGAAGTAATTGATTTATTTAAGAATGACGGCACCGGGGATGGCGCCCACACCACAGTGGTAGCCAAGGATAGTAATGTTTCCGTTCAGAAAGGCGAAAATGTGGCGGGCGGTAAGGAATATACCGTCGGCATCGCAGATACCATCACATTGAAAGATTCGACCGATCCAGCTAGCAAAGACTCGGTCACCATCAATGGTCCTGAAGGCAATGTCACGGCGACCGGTACCGTAAGAGGCGGCAAGAGTGCTATCAGTGATGATGGCGTGGCCTATGATGGTAAAACGTATATCAATGCAAATGGCCTCAATGCAAACAGCAATAAAGTCATCAATGTGAAAGACGGCGACGTAAATGAAACGTCCAAAGATGCAGTGAACGGCAGCCAGCTCCACCAGCGGGATCTGAACATCAAAAAGAATGCGACAGAAATTAAGAATATCCAGAAGCAGCTTTGGAAACCGACTGTCGAAGGCAGCACGGATACGGTCGAACCGCAGGATCATAAAATCGATTTCGCTGGTGCCAAGAAAGACATTACTGATAAAGATGGTAATGTCACAACAAAAGACCATCAGAATATCAAAGTGGCCAGCGCGGAAGCTGGGAAAATCACCTTTGATTTGGCGGATGATTTACAACTGAAAAACGTCACAGCCGATAAGATCGACGCTACGACGGTCAACGCTGGCAATATGTATGTGACGAACGTCGATCCTGACAAGGGTGACTCGGTCATCAACAAAGACTATTTCGAAAAGAACAGCCTCCACATCGCGCCAACCGAAACGGGCAAAGAATACGAAGTCGATGATAAAGGCAATGTGACCATGACCTACGTAGACGGTGCAGGCAATAAGGTGGCGGACAAACAGGCGGTCATCAAAGGCGTAGCGAAGAATGACCTGTCTAACCTCACGAAAGATGGGGACAAATACATCAACACCATTGCCAAGGAATCGGTGAAGGTATTGGCTGGCGACAATGTGGATGTGAAAGCAGGTACGCAGGATGGTGTATCTGGCCCCATCAATACTTACACCGTGAGCGTTCAGGCCAATGGCCAGGTAGCAGGCGGGAATACAGGCATTGTCACTGGCGACACGGTATATAACGCCATTGAAAAGGTCAGCTGGAAAGTGCTTGTCAATGGAACAGAAGCGAAGACCGTAGCCAAAGACGGGACGCTGAATCTCACTGATGGGGATCATATTTCCATCATATCTAACGACAATGGGGATATCAAGATTTCCGCTACGGGCTTTGCAGATGAGAAGGACCTGATCACCGGTGGCAGCATCAGCGACAAGGGTGAGATTTCCTTGACGAAGAAGAATGGAACTGACGTGAAGCTGACTGGTGCGGTGCATGATTATGCCCTTTCCGGTGCGGAACTGTCGGAAGATGGGACCCTCACACTGTCTACCCAGGATCAATATGGCGGAGCGGCAGGTATCTCGTACACCGTGAAGGGTATTGCCAAGAATGATTTGTCAAATATCACCGAGGGCGGTAGGACAATTATCACCAATCTCGCCAAGGGCGTAGAACAGCATATCGCGCCGACAAAGGATGGTCAGTCGTATGGTGTGGATAAAGACGGTAATGTGACGCTCACGTATGTGGATGGCAATGGCAATGCGGTCGCAGACCAGAAGGTTGTCATTTCTGGCGTGGCGAAAAATGATCTGTCCAATATTACGGATGGCGGTAAGAATGTTGTTACCGAACTGGCGCAGAAAGCCGTACAGGTCGTGGACGGCACCAATACGAAAGTGACGGAAACAACGACAGATGGTGTCAGGAAATATGCGGTCAATGTCGAAGCCAGCGGCGCCGTGAAAGACGGAGATACGAAGATTGTCACCGGCGATACCGTATACAAAGCGCTCCAGGAATCCGGTTGGAATCTCACCGCGGATGGCCAGAACAAGACGGCTGTCAAGAAGGACAATACGGTCGATATTTCTGGTAAGAAAGAAACGGCTACGGACGGCAAAGACTATCAGAATATCACAGTCACCAAGGGCGTGGATGACAACAATGTGACGGTGGCGCTCAGCAAAGAGCTGAAGGGCCTTGATAGCGTCACTGCGGGCACTATGTATGTCACAAATGTAGGGAATGGCGACAATGCGGTGGTCAATAAGAAATACCTGACCGACCATGATGATTACGTGACCAGCGGTAAGCTCTCTTCCGATGGTAAGACGATCACGCTCAACCGCAAACAAGGCGGCACTGTAGATGTGGACCTCTCGGGTCTCGGTGGCGCGATTTCCACTACCGATTTCCGTCTGGTCAATGGCACAGACACGATCAAAGAAGCCACGAACAATTCGGCGGAAGTCAAAGGCTATAAGGTCAAAGATGACGGCACCGTAGAATTGTCTGTCCAGAATGGTACGGATGAAGCCACAAAACAAACCGTCACTATCGGCGATGTGGCCAGCAAGAAGCAGCAGGATACCAATACCCAGAACATCACCCGCATCGACGGCGCTGTGACGAATCTGGATACCCGTGTGACAAACCTTCAGGATGCAGCGAAGGGCGGCGGATTCGGCCTGAAAGATCAGGAGGGTAAGGAAGTACGGCAGAATATCGGCACCTCCATCACCGTGGTCGGCGCGAACGGTATTGAGACCAAAGTGGTGGACGGCGCTGACAATACGAAGCAGTTCCAGATCGGTCTGGGGAACAGCATTACTCTGGGCGAAAAAGGCGCTGACGGCAAAGACGGCGTGGACGGTCACATCGGCCTCAACGGCAAGGACGGACAGTCGGCAGATATCATTGTGAAGACTGGCGATCCGGGACTTGACGGCAAGGACGGTATTACCCGCATCGTTTATACTGACGAAAAGGGCAATGAACAGCAGGTAGCGACCAAGAATGACGGCCTGAAATTTGTCGGTGACGACGGCCAGGAAATTTCCAAGAAGCTGAACGAAACGCTGGGCCTCAAAGGCGGCGCAGATGCGGCGAAACTCACCGATAAAAATATCGGCGTAGTCAAAGGCGACGACGGCTCCCTGAATGTGAAACTGTCGAAAGATATCGACCTCACGGAAAATGGCAGCGTCAAGATTGGCGATACCTCCATCACCAATAACAAAGTAACCGTAGGCGGTGACCACAAGATCACACTTGACGGCAGTAAAGGTACCGTGAATGATCTCACCAATAAGACCTGGGACAAGGACAACATCACCTCCGGTCAGGCTGCGACGGAAGACCAGCTGAAAGATGTGCAGGATGCCCTGAATGAACAGGATAAAGGCAATGTCAAGTACGCCACGAAGGAAGAAAATGGCAAGACTGTAATCGACTACAACACCGTCGTCATGGGCAATGGTCAAGGCACGGCCTATGATAAAGATGCGAAGACCGGCGGCACAACGATTACGAATGTTTCCTATGTCACGGCAGATAAGACAGACCCGAACTATAAAGGCGATGCCGCTGTCAATGTGGACCGCTTGAATGATTCGATTTCCAATATTACGATTGAACTCACAAACAAAGGCCTGACCTTCAAAGGAAATACAGATGCAACCGTCAAGAAGAAACTGGGCGAAACCATGAACATCGTCGGTGAAGGCACGAAAGACGATGCCAACTACTCCGGCGAAAACGTCAAGACTATGGTGGAAAACGGTAATCTCGTTGTCAAGCTCGATAAAGACCTGAAGGGCAATAGCGTCACGGTAGGCGAAAAAGGCGTGAATGGAAAGGACGGCGCAGACGGCCAGCTTTCCATCGTCAACAAAGACGGCACGAATACGACTATCACCATCACTAAAGGCGGAAAACCTGGCGTCGATGGCAAAGACGATGAAACGACGACCCGCGTAGTCTACACGGATGCTAATGGTAACGGTCAGCAGGTAGCGAACCTGAATGACGGCTTGAAATTTGTCGGCGATGCTGGTAATATCATCGGCAAGAAGCTCAATGAAACACTGACCATCAAAGGTGGGGTTACGGATGAAAGCAAGCTCACAGATGGCAATATCGGTGTAATTTCTAAAGACGGCGTGCTGAATGTGAAACTGGCGAAAAATCTCGACCTTGGCAAAGACGGCAGCGTGACGATGGGAAATACGTCTATCAATAACGGCGGCCTTACGGTCAAAGGTAGTACGGTAGACGGTATGACTTATACGGATATTACGATCAACCAGGGCAATGTCTCTATGGGTGGCAACGTCATTCATAATGTCAGCAAAGGTGTAGAAGACAGCGATGCGGTGAATGTGGGCCAGATGAAGGAGGCCATTTCCGCTGGCAACACAGATACCCACATCGATACGTCGAAGCAGTATGCAGTAGGTACAGATGGCTCTATTCATCTCACGGAAGTAGATAAAGATGGCAAGGCGACCGGCAAGGAAGTCGTCATCAAAGATGTGGCAAAATCTTCTGATGTAGGCTCTGTAGACAGCTTCAAAGATGACTTGAAGAATAAAGATGCTGATGGCAAACCGACGCATACGACTGTCGTTGATGCCGTGAACAACCTGAATAACAAAGTTGGCGGTCTCGATTACACTGCGGTCGATGAAAATGGTAATAAGAAATATACTGGTGATGTCAAGGACGGTGACAGCACGACAGTCGCTATTGGTAAATTAAATAATAAACTTGGTGATATTGCCGATACGGCAGGTAAACATAGTTCTGTTAGCGCAGGCAATGGCATTACAGTTGACGGCACTAAGAAGAACGCAGATGGTGGCATTGATTACAAAGTTAGCCTAGGTAACACGATTACTCTTGGTGACAAAGATAGTAAACATGTTACTGTTGACGGTACGAATGGTAATGTCACGGCAACGGGTACGGTCTCTGGCAGCGATTTCAAAGCCGGTGATGTAACTATCAATAAAGGCGGAGACGGTTATGTAGAAGGCCTGAAGAACACGTCTTGGGATTCTAAACTTACTGATAAGGACGCAAAAGACGGCGGCTACAAAGGCTCGACGAAAGCTGCTACAGAATCGCAGCTCCAGCAGGCTATGGCAGGTACTGTACAGTACGACCGTGACGATAAGGGCAATGTAACGAATAAGATTACCTTGAATACGACGAAAAACGGCGACAAGGTTACGTACACGACCATTACGAATGTAGCAGATGGGAAAGTTGACAAAGACTCGAAAGACGCTGTCAACGGCAGTCAACTCTGGGCAACGAATCAACAAGTCAACCAGAACACGACGAACATCCAAAATATCGCCGGTAATCTTGGCAAACTCGATAGCCGTGTCAACAAAGTCGGTGCAGGCGCTGCAGCTCTTGCAGCATTACATCCTCTCGATTTCGACCCGGATGCTAAATGGGACTTCTCTGCAGGCTACGGTCATTACCAAGGCGCAAGCGCTGTTGCCATTGGCACGTATTACCGTCCGAATGAAGACACGATGTTCTCCATTGGCGGTTCCTGCGGCAGCGGTGAAAATATGGTCAATGCCGGCGTTTCCTTGAAGATTGGTACCGGCGAAAACCACGTTTCTACATCTCGCGTCGCTATGGCCAAAGAAATCAAGGACTTACGGAAAGAATTGGAAGACTTGAAGTCGGCATTGCTTGACGCTCAAGCTCATAAACCGATTGATACATCGAAACTTCAGCTCTTCCCGGATGTACCGCAAAACCACTGGGCGTATGAATACGTTGCAGTCCTCGCTGGTAACGGCATTATTGAAGGCTACCCAAGCGGTAACTTTGATGGCAGCCGTCCCATGACGCGGTATGAATTTGCGGCTATGCTCTATCGGGCTATGCTTAAAGGCGCTAAATTATCTGATAAGATTTTAACGGAATTCGCGCCGGAATTAGAATGCTTCACTGTCGATACGGTTGCCAAAGATAAAGACGGCAATCCGACTATCGAACGTGTCCGCGTGAAGAAACCAGTTGAAAACAAATAAAATTACATAATGGTTCCATAAGATAATTCTATGCATACAGAAAACCGCTTGGTTAGATAAAAGTCTAATCAAGCGGTTTTTGCATGGATAAAATAGTTATTTTTCGATATATTTTTCTTCGTTAAATGTGCCTAACTGTTTGTCGACGATGATGGCATTGACGACAGAGCCGGAGACGTTGACCATAGTACGCATCATGTCGATGAGGGGGTCAATAGCGAGAATTGGGCCGATGAGGCTAAAGGACGAAGCCATGCCGACACCAGAAAGGCCGACAGATGCAGCCATTGTGGCTGTACCGGGGATACCGGCAATACCGAGGGAGCCAATGGTGACGACAATGACGGTCATAATCATCATGGTCATATCGAGCGGTGTCCCTGTGAGGTGGCAAACATAGACGATGAGCATAGCCGGGAAGACACCGGCGCAGCCTTGCATGCCTGCAGTTGTCCCAAAGCCGGCGACGAAGCTTGCTGTGCCTTGGTTGACACCGAGACGGGTGACGAGGGTTTCAATGGTTACGGGCAAGCAGCCTGCACTGGAGCGCGATGTAAAGGCCAAAATCAAGAGGGCAATGCTCTTTTTGAAGTAATGAATAGGATTGACACCGTGCAAGATAAGGGCTGCAAATTGAATGAAAAATTGTACGGCTAAAGCCAGATACAAGGCAATGATGAAGATACCTACATCGAGGATGCTAGATACGCCTTTTTGGGCAATCGTATTCGCTAAGAGGGCAATGACGGCCCAAGGCATAAAGTCGAGGATGAGGAGAGCCATATTCATCATGGCTTTATGCATGCTGTCGACGAGGTTGTGGAGGAAGGCTTCTAATTTCGGTTCGTCTGCTTTCATCCACCAAATAGCCCGGCCTAAGACGGCGGCAAAGATAACCATGCCGATAATGTTTAATTTCACCATCGAATCGACGAGGTTGCCTGGGACTAACCGCTGAATGGTCGTAGCGACGCTGACGATTTCTTTAGCTTTTGCCGTATCAGACGCGACCATAGCACTGCCGCTGCCTACATCAAAGAGGATGCCGAAGGCAAGGCCAATAACAGCGGAAATAGCCGTCATAATGAGGGTCACAATGAGCGTACGTTTGACGAGACGGCCCATGGTTTTGCCGGACTCCATATTGACGATGACGTGGGCAATGGAGAAGATAACCAAAGGGATGACAATCATCTTGATGAGGTTCATATAGCCATTTCCAAAGAGTTGGAACCAGTTCGTCGCTTCTTTGATGAAGATGACATCACCTGGTTTGTCCGGAAAGCCAGCCATGGCCTGCATAGCAAGACCCAAGAGAGCCCCGAAGATCATGCCGATGAAGACGACGAGAGAGAAGCCCATCTTGCGGACACGGTATAAATAATGAATAATGCCGAAAGCAATGGCGAGGGCGACTAAGAAAAGCATCGTCCGATAGTCGCTAATCATGAGAAAGGATGTGAAAAATTGTCCTTCCATACTGTGTAATCACTCCTTCTTTAAAAAAGGCACAAATACAGAGGGACTGCATTTGTGCCATCATATGGTACATGTTATTATACGGTATAGGGGTATATATTGTAAAGTCTTTTTAAAAAATTTATGTACTTGTTATTTTCGTAAATTCGGCGTGCAGTCGACGACGACTGTATCGTAGTCATTGCCGTTCATGTTCTTCATGAGCGTGTAGTTGCCCTTCGTTTCAGGCATGGCTACCGCAAGGGCATCACTATGCCATTTCTGGACGACCATGGTCATGCCGCCAGTGTTTTTGCTGCTTTCTGATTGCTTTTCTCCATCAGACGGGAGCATGGCTGCTTCGACCGGGTTTTGGCCGTTTTTCGAGACGAACGTGACCGTTACGGCTTGGTTATCTTGGAAGACGACTTTATACGAGCCGTTCGCAAAGACTTTAATCGTATCGCCTTGGGCGTACGCATGGCCGACGGCTTTTTCCCAAGCTCCTAAGGAATCGCTAAGGCCAATCTTTTCATTGACTGCGTGCGCTTCTTTCGTTTGTTCCGTGTCTTTCGCATCTTTCGTACCCTTCGTCTTATCTTGGGTCTGGCTTTGCTGTGTCTCTTGGGATTTGCTGCTGTCAGTAGTCGATACGTTCGTACAACCGACGCTGACGACCATAAAGAGGGACAGTACAAGGGCTGTGAGTTTCGGTGTAACCGTCATGGAAATCATCTCCTTCGGAAGTTATTACCGCCTTTATGTAACGTCTTATGCCGTTTGCCTTTCGTCGTTTGGTACGTGCTGGCCGGTAATTTATCTTTGAATTTCTTCTTTTTCTTCGGTGCTTGGTTACTAGATTTGACCTTTACTTGGCCATTAATCGTATATTTCGTAATCGTCGCCTGAATGTTGTGTTCAATACGGCGCACCCATTGTTCGTCTGCGGCCGTAGCAAACATGATGGATAAGCCTTCGTTGCCAGCCCGGCCTGTACGACCGATGCGGTGAATGTAATAGTCTACGTCGTGGGGCACGTCGTAGTTGAAGACGTGCGTAATCCCTTCGATGTCGATGCCGCGGGCCGCAATGTCTGTAGCCACGAGGATTTGGGTCTTTGCTTTGGCAAAATCACGGAGGACTTGCGTGCGCCGTCCTTGGGACATGTCGCCGTGAAGTTCGCCAATGTTAAAGTCTTGGGCTAAGAGTTTGCCAGCGAGGGCTGCTGTTTCTTCTTTCGTATTACAGAAGACGATGGCTAAGTAGGGATTGTAGTCTCGCAGCATTTGGCATAATTTCGGGAATTTCTGTTCCGGTTTGACCATGTAAATCTGCTGCGTAATCGCATCGAGTGTAATCGTTTCGCCTTCTTGGATATGGAGCACTAAGGGATTGGCCATGTGCTTTTTGGCGAGGCTCTTGATTTTATCCGGCACTGTCGCCGAGAAGAAGAGGAGCTGCCGCCGTTTCGGTGTCATACTAATGAGTGTATCCACATCTTCTAAAAAGCCTGCTTGGAGCATTTGGTCCGCTTCATCCACGATGACCCGGCCGACACCGCTCAAATCGAGGGAATTACGGCGGCAATGGTCGAGGAGACGGCCTGGCGTGCCAATGATGATATGAGGGTGACGCTGTAATTTTTGCAGCTGATTTTCAATGGTTTTACCGCCGATGATGTTGAGTACATCGACGGAGAGAGCCGGGGCGAGCGTGTGGGCTACGTCGGCGATTTGCTTTGCCAATTCCCGCGTCGGTGCCATAATGAGTACTTGTTCCATATGCAGGTCTGGTTTGATTTGCTGCAGTGACGGGAGCAAATACGCAAAGGTTTTGCCTGTACCGGTCTGGGCTTGAGCGAGGAGGTCAAGCCCTTTAAAGACAGCCGGAATCGCTTGTTCTTGGACGGCTGTCGGTGTTTTTACGCCTTTTTTTTCGAGCAACTCGCAAAGCGTAGGCACAAGGCCTAAGGTTTGGAATGTTTTTGCCATGATTTCGTACCTTTCTGTTCGCAGTAAATAGTATAGATATACTGTATTATAACAGGAAAGACCGTTTGTGGCTAGGTTTTGCCCAAGGACGCTGGATTTTGCTCTAATTTCTCTATTCAGTAAGGCCGTAAATATGGTATACTTATTTATTAGAAATAGATGTACTGGGAGGTAACACGTAATGACTTGGTGGCGCGATATATTGCGGCAATGTCTATTTATGTCTGTATTCATCATCCCCATACCCATTGGGGCGTATACGATTCACAATGGCTCCAGTGCCGCTGTGGCAGCGATTACGTATACGATTTTATCTATCTGTATTCCTGTGGCCTATATAGGGACGACAGAAGCGACTTTTGGGATAGAAAATCAACGGATTGGGCGCAAAGCTTTTATCCTGGCGTGGCTCGTCGTGTCGGCCTGCCTCGTCTGGGGGATTTTGTACTGTGATACGTGGTGGAAAACCGCTGCTTTTTGGGAATGGCCGACTATTGTCCGTGATATCGTCTTCATTGTCGGCATGTATGGCGAAGTGTCGGTCATGATGCTCTTAGCTTATGGTTTTTCGTGCCTTGGACGGGCAGGGAGCTCAGAAAGAGGGGAAACGAAATGATGCCGTATATACTCCAAAAGGGCCGTGCTATAGGGCGGCTCATTCTCTTTGCTGTGCCGATTCCTCTCGTGGCCTTTGCGACGGATATGCCTTACGTAGCGTCCTTTTCGCTCTTAGTTTTTATGCTGGCCTCCCTGGCCTTGCCATGTACGGTCTATCGCTGGCAAGTAAAAGGGAAGGGCACGTCTGTCTATGCGCCTGTTGGACCCACGCTGTACGGCAGTATCATTGCTTTAATCGCAGCCGTTGGCATCTTAAATGGCATTATGTTGTCGCCCTTATGGAAGACCTATGCTTTTCGCGTAGCTTTCTTTGCTCTCTGGATGATAGGTACTGTGGCCGTACAGGCCGTGGTCTCGTGGGGCATTGCTGCTTGGCGCAGACATGTACGGGCGTACTGGTTCTCTGAATTTTTAGACCCTATCCTCTATGCCTTGCCGCTGCCGTGTGCCGTCATGGGCATGTTTATGTTTCCCGGGACTGGTGCTGATGGGGTCACGTCGAGCTTAATCATTGGCATGCTCGGCATCATCAGCTTTGGTTTCATCGTCATTGCCATTCTCGGCATGGCGACCTTTGCCTTTTATTTTTACCCCAAACCAGCCTTGTATCCGCGGACCATCGATAAAGTCATCGGCCTCGTACGCATCGTTGTCATGACGGTCGTCTTCTTAGGCATTCATTATGTCTTCTTTAATGGCGAAGAATTGCCCTATCGGTATTTCCTCTATTATTGCTTGCCACTGACGCAGAATAATCCCATCGTCTTCGTCAGTGTCTTCGTCTTAGAAAGTTTCATCATTGCCGTTTCCATTTCTATTTCCAATCTTATTTCCATAGGATTAGAAAAGGTGCGGCCTAATTAATCATATATAATCATACGTGGAAGAATACTATATAGAAAGGGTACATGCTTTTTAAGCCGCATACGGAACGTCCTAAGGCGTAAAAGCATGTGCCCTTTCGTATAACGTAGAGCGTATAAAAAAGAGAGCATCCTTTCAAGGATACTCTCTTTTTGTGTATCTATTTATTTAACACGTTCTTGTCCAATAGCTATAATCGGCTGCTTCATAATGGCAAAGCGCACCATGTAAATCAGAAGGCCAATACCGACGGCTACACAGCCGCTTAAGAACGTAACTGCATCGGTCGTGGTCAAGGCGTAGACACAATAAATAATGGATACGCCAGCTAGGAAAATCGATGTGTTACGATTACAAACGGCATTGGGTACATTTTCTTGTACGAGAATCGTCTTTAATGCGGCTGCACATAAGATGTACGGCACGACGTTCGTGACGACGGCGAGGTTAGCCAGTAATTCGAACTGTTTCGCTAAGGTCGGGTTAATCGTCATCAATGTTAAGAGGCTCTGCATCGTGAGAATGACGAACATACCGCGAACGGGTACGTCTGCACTGGTGACGCGAGCAAAGACTTTCGGGAAGAGCCCCCGTTGCGCACTGGTTTTAAAGACGCGGGCCAGTGTGAACTGCCATGACAAAAGAGAACCAGCACAGGAGACAACCATGAGACCCATAACGACTTTACCGGCTGTGGAGCCGAGCATCGTCGCAAAGGCAAGGCCAAAGGGAGCACTCGACGTGAGAATATCATTGTTCGGTACAATACCGGCAATGACATTGGTCGATGCAACGTAAATGACAGCGACGCAGAGCGTGCTGACAAAAGTTGCAATAGGTACAGCATGTTGCGGATTGTCGACAGCATCCATATTAACCGCTGCCGATTCGAGGCCGAGAAACGACCAGAGCGTCAAGGCAATGGAGTTACCGACCGCATCGCCGAAGGCAATGGCATTCGGATTCCACGACGCAGCGTATAATTCCGGGCTAAACCAGAACCAGCCAAGAATAGAAATACCAAGTACAGGGATGATAGCCCCCCAAATGGTAATGGCCGTTAATTTACCGGAATAGCGGGAGCCGCTGAAATTCAGCACAGCTGCAATCCATAATAAAGCAATCGTGTACAAACATGTTTGCAGGGGAGAGAAGGTGATTCCTAAAAATCCACCACCGTATCCGACTGCAGAAATAGCAATAGCTACATTGGCAATTACGATAGAAACTGCATAGGCATAATTTGCCATAAAATGTCCTATTCGTCCAAAGGCATATTCGGAATAGCCACCCATTCCACCAGGTTTAGTGGAAAACATACCACAGCGGGCAAAGGTCATTGCAAGTGCTAACGACCCAAGAGAAGTAATAACCCAAGAAATAATAGAAATCGTACCGACTTCTGCAAGCTTGGTAGGGAGCATGATGATACCGGCTCCGAGCATGTTGGCAGCGGTGACAAAAGTCAGCTGAACCAACGACATTTTACGACGAGAAGTTTTCATTATCAGTCCTTCTTTCTCTATATAAAGTTTTTGACAAGGCCCTAGTATTTTAGAGCAGATTTATTCTATCATCTTTTGTAGGAAAATGAAATAGTTTTTGAAAATTTCTTATACTAATTTTTTGCACAATTTCCCTCATCTATGCCATCTGTATATATGATTGTTTACAGTGGACAATAGAAAAGGGACATGAACGAAAGTCCATGTCCCTCATGGTATGTGTCAATACTAGGTGTGGTTATTATTTAAGGTTTTCAACTACGCAAGCTGTACCTTGGCCGCCGCCGATGCAGAGTGTTGCAAGGCCGTATTTGCCTTTTTCTTGCTGTAATGCATAGAGCAAGGTTACGAGGATACGAGCACCGGAAGCTCCAATCGGATGACCTAAAGCGATAGCACCGCCATGGATGTTGACTTTGCTCATATCAAAGCCCAGTTCACGGCAGCAGTATACAGCCTGAGCTGCGAATGCTTCGTTAGCTTCGACGAGGGAGAGGTCTTCCACTTTGAGGCCAGCTTTTTCCAAAGCTTTACGGGAAGAAGGAATAGGGCCAGTACCCATGATGGAAGGATCAACGCCTGCAGAAGCGTAGCTTACGATTTTAGCGAGCGGTGTAATACCGAGTTCTTTTGCTTTATCAGCAGACATGATGACGAGAGCAGCTGCGCCGTCGTTGATACCGGAAGCGTTACCAGCGGTAACAGTGCCGCCGTCTTTCTTGAATGCCGGTTTTAATTTAGCAAGGCCTTCGACCGTAACGCCTTCACGTGGGAATTCGTCTGTATCGAAAATGATGTCGCCTTTTTTATTATGAATCGTAACCGGTACGATTTCGTCTTTGAATTTGCCTTCTTTAATAGCTTTAATAGCTTTAGCCTGGGAGTTAGCAGCCATTTCGTCCTGTTGTTCACGAGTTACGTTGAACTGAGCAGCTACGTTTTCAGCGGTAATGCCCATGTGGTAGCCGTTGAAAGCATCCCATAAGCCGTCTTTAATCATAACGTCGACGAGTTTGCCGTCGCCCATACGATAGCCCCAACGAGCGTTTGGAACAGCGTACGGAGCTAAGGACATGTTTTCCATGCCGCCTGCTACGACGATGTCAGCGTCGCCAGCTTTAATCATCTGGGCAGCGAGGGATACGCAGCGGAGACCGGAACCGCAAACTTTGTTGATGGTCATAGCCGGTGTTTCAATGGACATACCAGCTTTGATCATAGCCTGACGAGCCGGGTTCTGGCCGCTAGCAGCCTGTAAAACGTTACCGAATACTACTTCATCGACGATACTTGGGTCCGTAATGCCTGCACGGTTGAGGGCTTCTTTAATAACGATAGCACCTAATTCTACAGCAGGAACGGATTTCAAAGAACCACCAAATTTACCGAGAGCCGTACGGCATGCACTTGCAATTACTACTTCTTTCACGAGAATCACTCCTTAATAAACATATAACTTATAATAACTTTTGTTATGAAGTACCTCTTCATATAGGGGATAAAGCACCACTACTTTATCCATATAAGAGACGCTGTAGCGTCCGCTTAGTCAAATTTAAACTCGTTCAATGACGAGAGCTGTACCTTGGCCGCCGCCGATACAAAGGGAAGCGAGGCCGTATTTACCATTAATTTCCGGTTCTGCCATGCCGTAGAGCAAGGTGACGACAATGCGCGCACCAGAGCAGCCAATGGGGTGGCCTAAGGCAATGGCACCGCCGTGAATGTTGGTTTTGTTCATATCGACACCAAGTTCACGAGCGCAATAGACGGATTGAGCAGCAAAGGCTTCGTTTAATTCGATGAGGTCCATTTGGTCAATGGTCATATCGAGTTTATCGAGAACTTTGCGTACTGCTGGAACAGGCCCCGTACCCATGATTGCCGGTTCGACACCAGCCGATGCCCAGTTAAGGATGTTTGCCAAAGGTTTAATCCCTAATTCTTCAGCTTTCTTCTTGGACATGACGACGACTGCTGCCGCACCGTCGTTGATACCTGATGCATTACCAGCCGTAACCGTGCCGTTCTTTAAGAAGGCCGGGCGAAGTTTTGCCAACGATTCTAAGGTTACATCGCCGCGAATAAATTCATCTTTATCGCAAATAATGTCGCCTTTTCTCTTATGTACCGTAACCGGTACGATTTGGCTTTCAAACTTGCCTTCTTGCTGTGCCTTATAGGCTAATTGCTGGGAACGAAGGGCGAAAGCATCTTGGTCTTCGCGGCTTACGCCAAAGCGTTCGGCAATGTTTTCTGCTGTTACGCCCATGTGATAGCCGTTTTCTGTACAAATGAGGCCATCCCGGAGCAGTAAGTCTTCGAGGATGCCGTTGCCCATGCGATAGCCCCGACGGCCTTTAGCGACAGAGTACGGCGCGTTGGACATGGATTCCATACCGCCAGCGACGATGATATCTGCATCACCGAGCTCAATTTGCTGGGCTGCTAGGGAAATGGCACGCATGCCTGAGCCACAGAGCTTGTTAATCGTAAAGGACGGTACTTCTTGTGGAATCCCAGCATGAAGGGCTACTTGACGGGCTGTATTTTCACCGCAGCCGGCTTGTAACACGTGCCCCATGATGACTTCGTCAATCTGGTCTACAGGAATGCCGGCCCGGCTAATCGCTTCTTTGACAGCTGCTGTGCCGAGGTCTACGGCTGTAAGGTCGGCAAATTGTCCGTTAAAGTTGCCGATTGGCGTACGACACGCGCTGACGATAACCGCTTCTTTCATAGGTAAAACCACCTTTCTACTACGTTAGTATATAAAATCCGTTACAAGGGATTGGTGAGGCGAACTTGATGAGTTCTGCTTTTCACAATCTCGTTGTACATATAGTACAATTTTTCACAAATAAAAGCAAGAGCAAAATGAATATTTCCGTTGCCAAATAATCATCATTCAGAAGATATGCAATACTTAAAATCATATGGGGTATATCTATTTCAGTAAAGGCATAACTAGATAAGAATAGATGAACATAAAGTCATGATTGGAAATATAACTTAGATTTTTAAGTATTACAAGAAGGTCATGACAAAAGTCACGCCTAATATGGCCGTAATGGTCAAGATAATAGTTGGGTGGAAGATGCACGTTTTCATAGTAATTCCTCCTTTATATCGTACATTTTTACACAAACTTTTCGGTATGTTCTTGCTCGTTCTGTATCTTTATCATACCAAAGGAGTATGGCTTAGACAACGGCCTGATTACTCATTATTTCGCTCTAAGAATGATTTTAAATCATATGACACATACTTTTTAAGAAAACATTAGCTTTCTTTAGGGAAAGGCTAACAATACAGAAAGTAAATTACGAGAGAAGCAGAAAAAATAATTATAGGGATTGCGTAAAGAATTCTCGACAGCCTTTGCGGGACAGCTTATAATGGAATATATACAAGGAGGATGTAATGTATTATGGGAATGTTAAATAGCTGGTTCGGTCAAGAAGCAGACCGGACGAAAACGGAAAAAATGTATACTGAGGCCTTGGCCTTATTTAATTCACCGGAAAAACAGAATGAACAATTACCACAGAGCCTGAAGAACCGCGTCACAGGCGGCGAAGATTGCGATGTCGTTACCGGTGCGACCGGCCCTTTTGGACATGCTGTGACTAATCCTATCCCGGTCAACGGGCCCTTTGGGGAAATTACGTATTTATCGCGCCTGCGCCTGCGCGCCACAGGGTCCATGGTCTTTTTCCATAAATATAAAACCATTGGCCACGTCGATGTGTTCGAACTGGTCAATGTCAGCGGCCAATTCGTAGATTATCTCTATTTAGATATGTATCATCCGCGCATTTCCCGGCTCTATCCGGAGGGATATACGCTGGAAAAGGAAGCGGTCTTCCCACGAGGCGTAACGACCCATGTCGATGCTTTCCCGGAAGGGTTATACAAACTCATTAAGAAAGAAGCGAAAACGCGCCTTGGCGTCGACGTAGCCGAACGGGAAAGTGACCGCATTAATCTAGAACGGGCTGCTCAGTCCTTAGAGGAGAACCGCAAACAGCAGCGATAACGAGGAAGGATGGGTTATGAAGAAACATACAGTATATAATATAACGGTCAAAACGGCGGTACTCGTCATTTTGGCAGGCGTGCTCTACTGGATTCACGTGACCATTCCGGGATTTTTCAGCACCCTCATTAAGCTCACGTGGGAAGGGAATGTAGACGGCCTCAGTGCGTACGTCTCGTCCTTTGGCTATTGGGCTTATGCTATTTCGGTCTTTATGATTGCCTTGTGTAATGTGACGGGTTTGCCGTCTATTCCATTCCTTACGGTTAACGGCGTCATTTTTGGTCTCTTGCCAGGGCTCGTCGTTTCGTGGCTTGGTGAAGTCATTGGTGTAGAACTGAGCTTTTACGTCATGCGCCTCTTATTTCGCCAGAGTACGCAGCGGTTTATTGAACGACGGGGCCTCACGGCAAAAGTAAAGTCCTATAGTACGCTCCGCAATATGACTATTATGCGGTCCATTCCGTATTCGCCAAACGTCGTCATTACGGCTATTGCCGCCGTCAGTGCCGTTACGTCGCGCAATCATTTCTTGGCGACTCTCATGGGCAAAGTCCCGTCTGTAGGCATTGAAGTTTGGCTGGGCCATGATTTATTGCGCTTTAGCGAACATGGCACGCGCTTTTGTATATTAGCCGTTGTGACCTTAGTGGTCTGTCTCTTGTACCGCCGCTATCGAAAGCGGAAGTGAGGTGAAAACATGGAACAGTCTTTTAAGTGTGTGCGCATGGCCCCAAGGCATCCCCATTGGCCCCAAGCCATTGCGCGCCATGGAGGCCTCTATCATCGGCCCGGTGATTTTCGATCTGAATTTGAACGGGACTACACGCGCATTATCCACTCGACGGCGTATAGCCGCTTAAAACATAAGACCCAAGTCTTCTTTACGACAAAGAACGACCATATTTCTACGCGCATGGATCACGTGACCCAAGTGGCTTCGGTAAGCTGCACTATTGGTCGGTATTTGGGCTTAAATACGGAGCTGATTAACGCCATTGCCAATGGCCACGACATTGGGCATTCGCCCTTTGGCCATGTAGGCGAAAGTATTTTGCGGACTATTTGCCAAGCCGAATTAGGCCAGTCCTTTTGGCATGAACAGCAAGGGTTGCGCGTCGTCGACGATATGGAAACACTCTTAGACCCAACAGGGAAGACGCAAAACTTGATGCTTACGTACGCCGTCCGGGACGGCATTATTAGCCATTGCGGCGAAGTGCGCCAGCATATTCTGCGGCCGCGGGACGAAGCTATGCCCCTCAGTGAGATTACGCGGCCCAGTCAGTATGAGCCGTACACGTGGGAAGGATGCGTCGTCAAGATTTCCGATAAAATCGCCTACTTAGGCCGGGATATTGAAGATGCTATACGGTTGCGCATCTTAACCGAAGACGGCGCGCCTTTGCAAACCCTCAAAGAAATGCTCCAAGACCGGTTCCATGAACAGATTCAGTCCGTGAGCAACACGGCCATTATGTACCGCCTCGTAACGGACTTGTGCGCCCACAGTACGCCTGAGACGGGGTTGCAGTTATCGCCTGACTACGGCCAGCTCATGAATGACATTATGCAGTTTAACTACAAGTACATTTACCATAGTAAGCGGCTCGCTGTCTATCGGGCCTACGCCAAATTGATTATTGAGTCTATTTATAATACCCTCAAAGAAGGGTACGACGGCACACGGACGCTGGCACGGCTCCAAGAAATGGAGGAAGACTATCCGACCTTAGGGAAGCATTTCCAAGAACGACTGCGGAAATTCTCTGATATAGGCCGCGCGGCTTACAAGGAAGATACTTTTGGCAACGCCTTTGGTAACCATATAATGTATTGTATAGAAAAAGGCGGGCATGACTACCGTCTGGCGTGCATCGATTATATTGCCGGTATGACCGACACGTATGCTGAAAAAATCTTTGATGAATTGACTACTTTTTGACGACATTTACGTTAATTCATGATATAATATAACATCATTAAGTTACATCATTTTAGGAGGGAATAGGCATGCGGGAATTACCGAAAGCTAATGAAATTTGGCGTCATTTTAAAAATAATACCTATCAGATTATTACGATTGCAGAACATACAGAAACAGGCGAAAAATTCGTCATTTATAAAGCCTTGCACGATACGATGAAGACCTACGCACGGCCGCTCAAAGATTTTATGAGCGAAGTAGACAAAGCAAAGTATCCTTGGGCTGAACAAGAATACCGTTTTGAAAAAGTTAAATAAGTTCCTCTTTTTTCTTGACAAAGAAGACAAAAGAAGATATAATTATTGCTGTTGAAAATAAAGCAGAAGCTATCCGCTTCTCACCTTACAAGGCCATGTTGCTACTAAGGTTGCATCTACGGGATACAAGAGCGGATAGTTATGCTATCCGTTCTTTTTTTATGGAGGTGAACAACAATTAGTAAGGAATTACGTATCAATGAACAAATCAGAGCCCGTGAAGTCCGCGTGGTCAGCGAATCGAACGAACAGCTCGGTGTTATGTCTATCCGGTCTGCTCGGCAAATCGCCGAAGAACGCCACTTAGACTTAGTCGAAGTCGCACCGGGTGGTAAACCGCCGGTATGCCGTATTATGAACTATGGGAAATACCGTTATGAACAGCAAAAGCGGGAAAAAGAAGCCAAGAAGAAACAGAAAGTCTTGACGCTGAAAGAAGTGAAATTACGGCCCAACATTGAAGACCATGATTTCTACGTCAAAATGAAAGCGGCACAGCGTTTCTTAGGCGAGGGCAGCAAAGTCAAAGTTACCATCATGTTCCGTGGTCGCGAAATGAGCCACCCCGAACTGGGCCAAAGCTTGCTGATGCGTTTTGCTGATGAACTGAAAGACGTAGCCCGTATAGAAAAAGAACCTAAAATCGAAGGCAGAAATATGACTATGGTCATTGCTGCTGTGAAAGCGAAATAACAGGAGGAGTATGTATTATGCCGAAATTAAAAACCCGCAGCGCTGCTGCAAAACGTTTCACCACGACTGGTACTGGTAAATTCAAACGCATGAAACCGTATAAGAGCCATATTCTCGAGTCTAAATCCCCGAAACGTAAACGTAACCTCAGAAAAGCTACGCTCGTTTCCAAACAGTTCTCTGAATCTGTTCGCAGAATGTGCCCGTATATCTAATAGAATCGTCGATACTAAAGTTGGAGGAATGACATAATGGCTAGAATTAAAGTTGGCGTTACTGCACACGCTCGTCATAAAAAAATCTTAAAATTAGCAAAAGGCTATCGCGGCACTCGTAGCCGTCTCTTCAAAAAAGCTAACGAATCCGTCATGAAAGCATTATTCTATGCTCGTCGTGACCGTCGTGCTAAAAAACGCGAATTCCGTAAATTATGGATTGCTCGTATCAACGCTGCAACTCGCGCTCAGGGACTCAGCTACAGCCGTTTCATCTGTGGTCTTACGAAAGCTGGCGTTATCGTCAACCGTAAAATGCTCGCTGACCTTGCTGTCAACGACGCAGCTGCTTTTGCAAAACTCGTAGAAGTTGCTAAAGCTCAGTAAGAATACTGAATTTAATCACTGCATGGACTTCATGCAGTGATTTTTTTTACGTAAATTTAAAAGGAGGGCCTATGAATATACTCATCAGTGCCTGTCTCTTAGGGCTCTACTGCCGCTACGACGGCAAGGTCAAGACCTATGAAGGCGTTGCCGAGCTCCTGCAGCGTGAGGACATCCATCTTATTCCCATTTGTCCCGAACAGGCTGGGGGTCTGGCCACACCACGGCCGCCAGCCGAACGATGCGGTGCGCGCGTCCTAACGCAAGATGGCAGAGACGTAACGGCTCAATACGCCCAAGGCGCGCAGACAGCGTGCGAGTTAGCCCGGAAATTTCACTGTCCTTGTGCTATTTTAAAAGAGAAGAGTCCGTCCTGTGGCAGTGGACGAATCTATGACGGCACCTTTACGCGGACTCTCGTCGCTGGCGATGGAGTTGCTGCAGAATCCTTAAAAGTCATGGGTATTACCATTATCGGTGAGTCTCAACTTTTAAAAATTTAAATTTCTATCCCCCTAGGGAGCTTATATGTATACGGAATTTCTTGTATAATACGTATAAGAATAAATGTATCACGAAAAGTTGCTCCTAAGGAGGATATCAATATGGAAACAGCGACAACATACGAGACGAAAAATAAAGCATACTGGACGAATCGGGCTCCGTCGTACGCGACGGTCCATCAAGGACAGTTAGCATCGGCCCAGCATGACATTTGGCGCAATCTCTTTAAAGAATGTATTACGAAGCAATTTCCAGACCGCCAACCGGAAACGATTCGCGTCCTCGATGTCGGTACGGGGCCGGGGTTCTTTGCTATTCTCTTAGCTGAACTTGGCTATAACGTCACAGCTGTAGACTATACAGAGTCTATGTTAGACCAGGCCAGAGCCAACGCCGGGACCTTAGGCAACGCTATTTCGTTCCAGCAAATGAATGCCGAAGCTATGACCTTTGCTGATGCGTCCTTTGATGTTGTGGTGAGCCGTAATTTGACCTGGAATTTGCCCCATCCGGAAAAGGCCTATGCTGAATGGACGCGCGTCTTAAAGCCGAAGGGTTTACTCTTAAATTTTGATGCGAACTGGTATCGCTACTTGTATGATGACGCTGCGCGTCAAGGGTACGAAGCAGACCGGCAGGCCATTAAAGACGCAGGCGTGGCCAATGAAACGGACGGTACCGACATTCCGGCGATGGAAGCCATTGCGGCTGATGCTCCCTTATCGGCGTTGATGCGGCCTCAGTGGGACGACCGCGTCTTGACGGCTCTCGATATGGCCGTGTCCATTGATGAAACGATTTGGCAGACCGTGTGGGATGAAACGCAGTGCATCAACAATAGTTCGACACCTATGTTCATGGTGCACGCTGTGAAAGAATGGCAGTCATGAAGAATGCTGCTGGCGTAGTCCTCACGAGTGGCCCTATTGCGCCGTCGCTTATTCGCTTTGCGTTGCCCTTTTTAGGAAGCAGTGTCGTCCAGCAACTTTATAACACCGTCGATGTCATGTTCGTCGCGACCTTAGTCGGCACTAATGCGGCCGCCGCCGTCGGGGCAAGCAGCCTCATCGTAACCTGTATGGTTGGCTTTTTTACGGGCCTGAGCATAGGTATTAGCATCCTTACAGCCAAGGCCTTTGCCCGGCAAGACGAAGGGGCCTTGCGGCGGATTATCCACGGCAGTGCCGCCTTGACGCTGGTTCTAGCCATCGTCGTCACCATTGTCGGCATTGCCTTAGCACCTATCTTTTTGCGCTGCCTTCAGACACCGGAAGCTATTATGGCCGAAGCTCTCTTATATATTCGCATTTATATGGTAAGTCTTTTTTCCATGGTCTCCTATAATATTGGGGCCGGTATCTTACGGGCCTTTGGCAATTCGAAATCGCCCTTATGGTATCAAGCCATTGGTGGCATCATGAATGTCTTAGGCAACGCTTTCTTTATTGGTGTCTGCGGTTGGGGCATTGCCGGATCAGCCATCACGACAGTCTGCTCGCAGACGGTTGCAGCTGGTCTCGTCATTTATCATCTCTGTCATCTCCGGACGGACTATGCCTTGCGCGTACGGCGCATTGCTTGTGATATGAAGGTGACCAAAGAAGTCTTGCGTCTCGGCGTTCCGGCAGCTATTCAGGCTATGGTCATTACGTTTTCTAATCTCTTCGTGCAAAGTGGCATTAATGGTTTAGGCATCATCAGTATTGCTGCTTTTACGGCGTACTTTAAAGTAGAAAATCTGATTTACTTACCCATTATGGCCATGGGGCAGGCGTGCTCTGTCTTTGCGAGTCAGCATATGGGCATTGGCAATCTGACGCGCCTCCATAAGGGCATGAAAGTGGCCATTGCCCTAGGTGTAGCCATTACGGCAGTCTTGACGGCGTTAGTCTTAGCTGCGCGAGAACCTATTTTTTCGCTCTTTGCTAGTGAAGACGCAGTCATTTCTTTAGGCAGTAATATTGCTCTCGTGACCTATCCCTTCTATGTGCTCTATATGTTTTTAGAAGGATTTGGGGCAACCTTGCGCGGTATCGGGAAAACCTTTGCTGTCATGGTCATTATCCTCGTCAATATGTGTGTCGTCCGCCTGGCTTTACTCCACGTGTTCCTCTGGTGGCAGACGACGGCAACGGGTGTGGCCTGGGTCTATCCCTTGACGTGGGGCTGTACTGCCTGCTCTTTGGGTATTTATTATGGCTGGTGGCACTGGCAGCATCGAAGTCAGGTCCGCACCATAGCCGCTGAGGGGGATATATGAAAGGATACATTATTAAACGAATACTGCAATTATTGCCTATGCTCCTGGGCATTACGCTCTTATCTTTTGCGCTCATGCGCCTGGCTGGGAGTGATGCAGTCTTACAAAAATATGATCAAGCTGGGATGGTCGTCTCTCAGGCCGTTATCGATGCAGAACGGGCGCGCCTTGGCTTAGACCAGCCTTTTGTGACGCAGTACGTGACTTGGCTCGGCCAGCTCCTGACAGGCAACATGGGCACGAGTTTTGTTTCCGGTCAGCCTATTTTTACGACCTTTATGAGTAAACTACCGGCGACGTTGCTCTTGACGGTCTCGTCTTTGGTCATGACCATTGTCATTTCCATTCCCTTAGGCATTGCGGCGGCAGTCTATCAGAATAAGCCTGTCGATTACGTCATTCGCTTTTGTAGTTTTTGCGGCAACAGTATGCCCAATTTCTTTACGGCTTTGGTTTTATTATATTTTCTTTCCATTCGTTTCGGCCTCTTTCCGGTTATTTCCCAAGGTATTACAGTGCAAAGTGCGGCCTTGCCGACGTGTACCTTAGCCATTGCTATGTCCGCAAAATATTTGCGCCAAGTTCGGGCCACAGTCCTAGATGAACTGCAAAAGTCTTACGTAGCCGGAGCTATGTCGCGAGGGATTCCCTTTTCGTGGACTTTGTGGCGCAGTGTCCTCCGGGCTTCGCTGGTCACGATTTTGACGCTCTTAGCCCTTTCCATGGGGAGCCTCCTCGGTGGGACTGCCATTATTGAATCGATTTTTATGTGGGATGGCGTTGGAAAACTAGCCGTCGATGCTATTACGACGCGTGATTATCCTATGATACAAGCGTATGTGGTCTGGATGGCTATTATTTATGTGTGTATTAATTTATTGGCTGACATTTCGTATCGTCTCTTAGACCCGCGGATTCGCCTACAAGGAGGGAAGAAGCCATGACGACGGAAAAGAGAATTACCGTCCGGCACCAGACGTGGCAAAAAGACTATACGAAAGAAAAGCTCTATGTTTTTACAACAGCTGTCGTCGTCTTGCTCGTCTGCGTACTCGGTGCGCACTGGCTTTCGCCGTATGACCCGAACGCCCAAGACTTGCAGTCGGCTTTGCAGGCACCGAGTAGTGTCCACTGGCTAGGGACGGATCGCTATGGGCGTGATATGTTTTCTCGTGTCCTCGTAGGCGGTCAAGTGAGCATTTTTGCAACTCTTCTCTTAGTGGCCATCATGGCGAGTGTTGGCTCTCTCATCGGTGTCTGTTGTGCTTATGTAGGGGGCAAAGTAGAAGACGGCCTCATGCGCTTGGCCGACCTCTGTTTGGCCTTTCCGGGACTGGTCTTTGCCATGGCCATTGCAGCGGTCTTACAAGGAGGCGTGCAAAATGCCGTCCTTGCCTTAGCGGCTATTGGCTGGCCTAAATACGCGCGCATTGCCAGAAGCCTGACCTTGTCACTACGGCAAGAAAACTTTATTTTCGCCGCCCAAATGGCTGGCAGTTCTCCGTGGCAAATCATGTACCGCCACATTTTGCCCAATATGATGGGCCCTATTGTCGTCACTGCTGTCCTCGACATTGGTACGATGATGATGGAAATTGCTGGGCTCTCCTTTTTAGGCCTCGGTGCCAAACCGCCTGTTGCCGAATGGGGCAGTATGATGAGCGTCGGCCGGAGTATGCTCCAGACTCATCCGTGGGTCGTCTTAGGGCCAGGCGGTGCGATTTTTATAACAGTAGTTCTCTTTAATTTACTAGGCGATACACTGCGCGATTATTTAGATTCAAAACGCACGTAGAGGAGGAAAACAGATGAAATGGAAATGGATACAGACGGCATTGGCTGTCTGTTTAGCTGTCGTCATAGCTGGTTGCGGCAGTAGTACGACGACCCAGACGAGTGGAGGGAAAACTTTCGTCCTTGGTGATACGACTTTTAATGCGGAAAATAATGAACCAGATATTAATCCTCATAACGACAACAGCGGCTGGGCAGCCATTCGCTACGGCATAGGGGAAACGCTCTTTAAATACTCGGATAAAATGGAAATTCAGCCGTGGATTGCAAAAAGTGCCGAAAATATCGACCCCTTGACGTGGAAAATCACGCTCAATGATAATGTTACCTTCTCTAATGGCCGGAAAGTCGATGCTAAGGCCGTCAAAGAATGCTTAGAAGACTTGGTGGCTAAACACAAACGGGCTGCTGGAGACCTTCATATTGCCAGCATCGACGCAGACGGCTTAGTCCTGACGATTCACACGGATAAGCCTGTGCCGACCTTGCCGAACTACTTATCCGACCCGTACGGCTGCATCATCGACATGCAAGCAGGGGTTACGCCAGAAGGGATGGTCGTCGGTACGGGCCCGTATAAGGCGGTTGAACTCGTCTCAGGCAATCATATTAACCTCGTGAAAAATGAACACTATTGGAACGGCATGCCGAAGCTCGATAAGATTACGGTGCGGACCATTACGGACGGCGACACGCTCACGATGGCTCTCCAATCCGGTGAAATCGACGGAGCCTACGGCCTGCCTTATGCAAGCTACAATCTCTTCCAGAATGACAACTACACCATTAGCAGTGCTCCCACGAGCCGCGCCTTCTTTGGGTGGATGAATTTCCAGAGTCCTGTCACCCAAGACCCGGCTGTACGCAAGGCCATTGCCATGGGCATCGATAAAGAAGGCTTTGTGAAGACCTTGTTAAACGGCAACGGCTATCCGGCCGTAGGCGTTTTCCCAGATACGTTCTCCTTTGGCGGCAATGCTGTCCATACAGAACACTATGACCCAGAAGGGGCGAAGAAAGTCCTCGAAGACGCAGGCTGGAAAGACACAGACGGCGACGGCATCCGCGAAAAGAACGGCCAAAAACTAATCATTCGCTGGCTCACTTATCCGAGCCGCCAAGAATTGCCGCTCCTAGCTGAATCGGCTCAAAGTACGCTGAAACAAATTGGCATGGACGTACAAATCAACAGCACAGCCGACCACAACAGTATTCGCAAAGACCCGAGTGCGTGGGATGTCTACGCCAGTGCTATGGTCACAGCACCGACAGGGGACTCAGAATACTTCTTTACCTATTGCACCCTCGATTCGTCAGACTCCAATGTAGGGCACTACCATAGTGACAAGCTCGAAGGATTGGCGGCACAAATGGCCCAGACCTTCGACACGAAACAGCGTAGTGATTTAGCCGTGCAAATGAGCCAGACTATCCTCGATGACAACGCTTACGTCTTTGCGTCGCATCTGAAGATGAGCATGATTGCCAAGAAAAACATCAAAGGCCTCGTAGCACATCCGTGCGATTTCTACGAAATTACGGCCGATTTGGATAAAGAGTAGCCTATGGAATCGATGTTGACCTATGACCACGTGACCATTTCTTATGACGGCCACGACGTGGTCCATGACGTGTCTTTTGCCGTGCCGAAAGGGCACGTGGTCTGCCTTGTCGGCGAGTCCGGTAGTGGTAAGACGACGCTCCTCAAAGGGGCCATGAATCTTTTAGGGCCGCGGGGCCTCGTCTCGCGCGGCGACATTTGGTATAAGCAGTATAACTTGCCCGATATAAATAAAGCGACACAGCAGCAGCTCTATGGGGCGAACATAGCCATGATTTGGCAGGACACAGGCGCATCCCTTTGTCCTATCCGTACCATTGGCGACCAGTGCGTCGAAATAGGGCGTGCCCATGGGGTTAAGGCCGACGTGTTAGGACGCATGGAGCCTCTCCTGCACGCCTTAGGCTTTACTGATGGTGAGCGCATTTTACAGTCTTATGCCTTTCAATTATCGGGCGGTATGAATCAGCGCGTAGGCATTGCCATGGCCATGCTCTTAGAGCCCGATATTATCTTAGCCGATGAACCGACCAGTGCCTTAGACGTGCAGACGCAAAAGCAAGTCTTACGAGAGTTAAATGCCCTGCAGCAAGAAGCCGGGACGACGCTGCTCGTGGTCACGCACGACATGAATGTCGTCAAACACATTGCCACGGATGTGGTCGTTATCAAAGACGGCCGCCTCGTCGAGCAAGGCCAGGCAAAAGACATTCTGACAGCACCACAGCAGGCTTATACGAAAGCCTTGCTGGCAGCTACGCCTATCCTTTAGGAGGTACCTATGAATCCCGTATTAGAAGTACAAGATGTAGCAAAAATCATTCCTTTTCCCCAAGGGGACACAGCCATTTTGCAAGACATATCCTTTGCCGTATATCCTGGCGAAGCAGTCGGCATTATTGGTGCGTCCGGTGCCGGGAAAAGTACGATTGCTAAAATCGTGAGCCGCCTCAGTGAAGCGACGAGCGGTACTATTTCCTTCTTAGGTGAAGACATTACGTCAGCTAAAGGGAAACGGTTGCGGAAAGTCTATGAAAATTTACAAATGGTCTTTCAAACGCCGCAGACGACTTTCGACCCACGGCGGACCTTAGGCGAAGGTATTGGCGAAAGCCTCCGAAACCAAGGGCTCACACCGGATACATGCAATGAAAAAGTAGGAGCCCTCTTGCGGCAATGCGGCTTAGAACCGGTCTTTGCATCGAAATACCCAAGTGAAGTGAGCGGTGGCCAATGCCAGCGCGCGTCCATTGCCAGAGCCTTAGCCGTACAGCCGCAGCTGCTCATTTGCGACGAAGCGACGAGCTCTCTCGACGTGACCTTGCAGGCCCAGATTATGACGCTATTACAGCAACTAAAAGCAGAAGAACACATGGCTTTTCTCTTCATTACCCACAATATTGCCTTAGCCAAAGGCTTTTGTGACCGCCTCTTAGTCATGCACGACGGGCGCATCGTCGAAGAAGGGAAGACGGCCGATATTCTCGCCTGTCCTCAGGCTCCGTACACGCGCGAACTCGTCGCATCTGTCGTGTAAAATGCCTTGCTTTTACGACTTCTCTTTGTTACAATAAGGAAGTACGTAAGGAGGGGTCCTATAGTGGCTGCATTTTTTCGTGAAATCTTCGAATGGATTTATTCCATCATTATTGCTTTGGCCATTGCCATGGTCATTCATATTCTCTTCATTCAGCCAACGCGCGTGTCCGGCGAATCGATGGTGCCGACACTGCATAACGGCGAATACTTAGTCGTCTCCAAGTGGAGTCATGTCATGAAAGAAGTCCCTAATTACGGAGATATTGTTATCCTTGACAGCCGCGTCAAATATCCGCGGACTTGGAAAGACGATGTAGCTGAACCGATGACGAATTACTTAGCTTTTTTCAATCCTAATTTGCAAACGAAAAATGTCTGGGTAAAACGTGTCATTGGCCGGCCTGGTGATACCTTAGGGTTCCATGACGGGAAAGTTTGGCGTAACGGCCAGCCTCTCGATGAACCATATATTAATGAACCTATGGAATACAGCCGCAAGGACGACATTAAAGTTCCGGAAGGATACGTATTCTGCATGGGTGACAACCGCAACCACAGCAGTGACAGCCGTTTCATCGGCCCTGTACCAGTCGACCATATTCTCGGCAAAGTGGTGTGGTAACAAGTTCATATAGACAGTTCGCAATCCATCCTGTCGGTAAATAAAACTAGGAAATGTACACGATAGTACAAGACGGGATTGCTTCGGCAAGCCCGTTTTTTTTAGTAGTGAACACACAGAAAGGAGGCGGCGCGAATGTATAATTTTATGAGTTCCACCCGGCGGCTGACGATTGCCAGCATGGTCATTGCCATTTACATTGTAGTCCTGTATATTACACAAGGAATTTCCTTTGGAGCCTATCAAATCCGCATTGCTACGGCAATGTATGCATTAGCGTACGTGTACCCTTTCCTGGTAGTGCCTTTGGGGATTGCTAATCTGATTGCGAACTTCTTGTTTGGAGGCCTTGGGCCGCTCGATATGTTTGGCGGCTGTTTCGTCGGTATGGCGACGACATGGCTCATCGTCCAAATCCGTAATTATAACTGGAATGTCTGGCTTACGGTCCTGCCCATTTGGCTCGTACCGTCTCTCGTGGTCAGTACGTGGCTTAGTTACTTACTGCATTTACCGTACAGCATGCTCGTCGTCAATCTCGGCGTAGGCCAGCTCGTGCCGGGCATTTGCGGTGTCTTCCTCATTCAGGCCCTATCCCGTGTGTATCTTACGCATAAGGAGAGTCTCTAACGATGAGTCGTACGAAAGAAGAATTACAAGGCGTCACAGAACTTGGCAGTAAATCGACGCAGTATACCTTTGATTACAATCCAAAGCTCCTGGAAACATTCGTCAATAAACATCCAGACCGCGATTATTTCGTCAAATTTAACTGCCCTGAATTTACGAGCTTGTGCCCTATGACAGGACAGCCTGACTTTGCGACCATTTACATTTCCTACGTCCCAGGCGAGCGTATGGTCGAAAGTAAGTCCTTGAAACTCTATTTATTTAGTTTCCGCAATCACGGCGACTTCCATGAAGATTGCGTCAATATCATCATGGACGACCTCATTGCCGCTATGGACCCGAAATATATCGAAGTATGGGGGAAATTTTTGCCCCGCGGCGGTATCAGCATCGACCCGTATTGCAATTATGGCAAGAAGGGCACGCCGTGGGAACAAGTGGCGTGGCAGCGGTTGTCTGAACACGACATGTATCCCGAAACGATTCATAACAGATAAGTTATAAGAAGGTAACACGTTAGTTGTTGCCTTCTTTTTTGCTATATTTCATGATATAATGAGTATACATAAAACGAAAGGTTGGTGTACATCCATGAAAGGTAAAAAAATATTGGTCATGTTGGGCTTGGCCTTATCCATTAGCGTAACGGCCTTTGCTGCAAAAGATGATATGTGGCAGTATAATCAGTTTACGGCTATCGATATGAGTTCTGCAAAAATCTCGTACGATATGGGACGGCAGATTCTCATCTTTAAAACTGTCGAAACGGCTGGGGACACGACGGATTACTGCACATACGTGTATAATGTCGATGACCAGACGATTCAACTCAAAGAAATGGTAACGAAGACGAAGAAGAATAAATACAAGAGTAGCTTCTACCCTGAATCCATCAAAGATGGCAATAATGTCATCAAAGCACGGGCGCGCATGGCTAATGATGTCCTCCAAAAGGTACAGGCTGCGCAGAATAATTAAACGGCAAGTAAGAGAGAGTAAAAGAAGTGTATACCTTTACGCCTTAGGATCTTCGATATGCGGCTTAAAAGGTACACACTTCTTTTTTTATGTTACTTTTATAGTAGAGAAATTATCCTGTTTTGTCATATGTACTCAAGACATTCTGTTATTTTTGCATCTTTTTTACATAGATATGGCATATCTTACACAGTGAGTCTGTATGCTATACATATGTTGAAATACAGATGCTTAGACATGCAACTAGACAACATAATACAGAACAAAGGCAGGGATTTCCATGGCGAAAACGTACGTAATAGATACGAATATCCTGATTCAGGCACCGTATGCCTTAGAGTGTTTTGAAGAAAATCACTTAGTGCTTCCCCTGGTCGTACTGGAAGAATTGGACGGCCTGAAGAAAGCCGAAGGCGAACGGGGGCTCAATGCCCGGCGGACTATACGGATGCTGGAAAAGCTCCGCCTTCGCGGCAACCTCCTCGAAGGAGTGCCCCTCGATAACGGCGGTACCTTGCGGGTAGAGACGAACTGCGTCAATGTAGCACTTCCGGACAGCCTGCCTGACGATAAAGCTGATAATCGTATCCTCAAGATTTGCCTGGCTCTCGCGGACATACATCCTATTTTGGTGACGAAAGATTTTGTCCTTCGTCTCAAGGCCCAAATCCTTGGCGTAGAAGCGGAGGATTTTAGTACAGAACAGGTCATTCCTGAAGAAGGGCAGTATACAGGGCGGCTCACGTGCTACGTCCCGGAAGAGGCTTTCGATGCCTTCAAAGAAGAGGGCATTCCGTGCAATCTCTTGTATCAATGCGACGTTGACGGGCACTGCACGAAGCCAGAGCTGACGGAAAATCAGTTTGTTTTGCTCCGGGCCGACCAGTCGCGCAATAAGACGCATTTAGGGCGGATTGAAAAGGATAAGGTCGTGCCTTTAGAATTTATTGCCAGCCTGCCTTATGGGATTAAGCCGCGCAATTCAGGCCAATATTTTATGCAAGAAGCGTTGATGAAGCCAGCTGAAATTGCACCGCTCGTTATCGTCAAAGGCCAAGCCGGGACGGCAAAGACCTTTTATTCTCTCGCTGTAGGCCTGGAAAAGATTTTAAATCATCCGACTGGCGAATACAGGCGCATCCTCATTTGTCGGCCTAACGCCCAATTTGATTCGGATATTGGCTTTTTACCAGGCGATGAACAAGAAAAGATTTTGCCCTTAATGCGGCCTATTATCGATAATTTGGAACAGCTCATCGATGCCAATGAAGAGGAACGGTATGCAGACGAAATGGAATTAAAAGGGAAAATCGAAGAAATTTTTGACCGCCATCTCATCCAGACAGAAGCCCTCAATTTCATTCGCGGCAGATCACTGGAAAAGACGTACCTCATCATTGACGAAGCCCAAAATATGACGCCTAATCAGGTAAAAGGCATCATTACGCGCGCTGGCAAGGGGACGAAGATTATTCTTCTTGGTGATCCAAACCAAATCGACAAGCCCTTCCTCGATGAACGGACGAACGGCCTTAGTTATGCGTCCGAAAACATGAAGGGCAGCCCTCTTTGTTTCCAGATTACCATGGAAGCAGACGAATGCGAACGGTCGCCGCTAGCTCTCGATGCGGTCCAGCGGCTAAAAAAGTACACTAGTAAGTGAGAAAGGATAGGTTCATGCCATTTCCATGGACTTGTATTGTATATGACTCCCAATAAAAAACATAAGAAACAGAAATTAACCTATGAATTAGTCATCCATTCTGATGAAATTAATATGTATATTGAACAAGGAAACGCCTATTTAGGTGTCATTGGCTATACGGAACACTCCAAACGGCATGCTGCGAAGGTAGCCTTTACAGCAGGGAAAATTTTAAAGAATCTCGGCTACAGCGACCATATGGTAGAGCTCGCCAAAGTAGCTGGGTACATGCACGACATGGGCAACTGCGTCAACCGCGTAGACCATGCCCACAGCGGTGCGTTAATGGCCTTTCAGCTCCTTAGGGATTGGGGGATTCCGCCAGCTGATATTGCCGTCATTACGACAGCCATTGGCCAGCACGACGAACAGACCGGCACAGCAGTCGATCCAATTTCGGCAGCTCTTATTCTTGCCGATAAGACAGATGTGCGGCGTAACCGAGTGCGCAACACCATTCGCGAAACCTTCGACAAGCATGACCAGGTCAATTACGCGGCCAAGTCGTCAAAGCTGAAAATCGATACGCATAAGAAAGTGATTTGCTTAGAAATCGAGTTGGATGAGTCTATTTGCTCCATGATGGATTATTTTGAAATCTTTCTTCAGCGTACGCTCATGTGCAAACGGGCTGCAGAAATACTGGGGCTGAAGTTTAAAATGACCGCTAATGGCAATAAGATTTGCTAGGCATAACGCGTTATGTAAGGGAGGAAATAAAAGAAAAGAAAGAAACGCGCTCCCTTTATGCGAGGAAGAAACTATGCTTTTACAGCGTAGGTGTGTAGGCAGTCGAGGTAGGGGGTATACTTTTACGCCTTAGGATCTTCGATATGCGGCTTAAAAAGTATACCCCCTACTACGACATCTTATGGCTGAAAGGAAAATCTTCTTCCTCCCCGGTGTCGTTACTTCAATCGACGTGTAGGTGCAGCTTAGAAGGTTCGGTGGGCTCCGCCTGCCATTCTGGGGAAAGAGGTTGAGTGAGAACAATTACTGGCCATGGCTAATGTTGTTACGAATCCAGGAGGGAGACGGTCAATGGGATGCCTTCGAGCGTCCAAGCATATGGTATATAACGGAAGAAGGAGGCAAAACGTATAATGAATGGCATTTTATCTTTTGTGAGGAATAGAGCAAGTAAGAAAAATTGCCAAAAAGGGATAGTCATAATTGCCTAGGATACAAAGAATTTGGTACTCTTTCGGCGGCGCGCCTCGGTCGTCACGGCAAGCCTTGCATTTTATATAACATCAACAGCTGCTACGATTATTTGGAAAAGATGTTTGACCATATGGTCGACGCAGGCTTCCTCAATGAAAATGGCCGTGACAAGGCACGGTTCGTCACGTCGCTCCACGAAATTGAGCAGATTTTAGCACGGTAAGTTGCACATACTGCTGGCCTTTTGGGCTGGCAGTATTTTTTTGTCATCTCCCTATATATGATGGTTATGATAGAAAAAAAGGACTGGCTAGTTATACTCCCATGTGATATAATCAATTTAAAATATAAATATATGATGTAGCAAAGATAAAAAATAATCGTATAAGGATGAATATACTCATGATAAGACAAGGAGCTATTGTATTTAAAATGAATAAAAATACAACGGGGGGGGTAAATTATACTTTTCTTCAGTACAGCTATATCTTCTTATCTTTTGTAAACGCAAGTAAGATACGCACTACAGAAAAGGCAGTATGACCGACATACTGTCTTTTCTGTAGTGCGTATTTTTTTATATCATCATACAGTGGGAGTGAACATAGATGGAGACATTTAATCAGGTTGTAGCAGGAAATGGGCATATTGTTGTTATGGGGATGGGCTATGTGGGCTTACCTTTAGCCGTGGCTTTAGCTGAAAAGGTATCGGTCATTGGCTATGATGCGAGCCAGGCGAAAGTGGATTTATTACAATCCGGTATTGACCCGACAGAAGAAGTAGGCAATGAACGGCTCCGACAGAGCAAAGTACGCTTTACGATAGACCCGGCAGATATTGCCTTAGGTGATTTTATTATTGTCGCCGTACCGACGCCGATTAATCCTGACCATACGCCGGATTTAGAGTTTGTCCGCAAAGCGAGCGAAACCATTGGCAAGTATCTCAAAGACGGAGCTATTGTCGTCTACGAATCGACGGTTTATCCTGGCGTGACTGAAGAGTTATGCGTGCCAGAGATTGAAAAGGCATCGGGCAAAGTCTGTGGGAAAGATTTCTTTATTGGTTATTCACCAGAACGGATTAATCCCGGCGACAAGGTACATCGTCTAGAAAATATTTGTAAAATCGTATCTGGCATGAATCGCGACGTTTGTGATGAATTGGCCAAAATGTATGGCCTTGCTGTAGAACACATCCATAAAGCAAATTCGATTAAAGTTGCCGAAGCGGCAAAACTCTTAGAAAATACGCAGCGTGATATTAACATTGCCCTCATGAATGAAGCGGCTATGATTTTTAATGCTATGGGCGTTTCCACAGCAGAAGTCGTAGAGGCCATGAATACGAAGTGGAATGCCTTAGGCTTCCGTCCGGGCCTCGTCGGCGGCCACTGCATCGGTGTGGATCCATATTATCTCATTTACAAAGCCAATTTAAATCGTACAGGCAGTCAGCTTGTCACGACGGCGCGGCAAATCAACGACCATATGTCGCGGTTTATTGTCGATGTTATTTTAAATAAGATGATTGTCGAAAAACATTCTATGAAGAATGATAAAATTTATTTCTTTGGCGTAACCTTTAAGGAAAATTGTCCTGATTTACGCAATTCCAGAGCGATGGATATTATTCATCTCTTGCAGTCCTATGGCCTCGATATTACGATTATCGACCCGTATGCAGACAGGGGCGTGTTACAAGATGAGTACGGCTTAACGACAATGCCTTATGAATCTGTCCAGGATATTCACGATGCGGATGCCTTGATTTTTGCCGTCGAACACGATGCTTTTAAAGCTTATGGCACGAAGACTTTGCAGGCTTTTACGAGCGAATCGTATCCGCAAAATAAGAGCGTCGTCATTGATATTAAAAACATGTATGACAAGGATGCTGTTGAAGCGGCTGGCCTGGCATACTGGGGCTTATAAAAAGGAGAGGCGAAATACATGAAAGAACAGCGAAGCTTAGCCGCAATTCGGGCTGTGCTGGCGTTGTGCAGTCTGACTATTATACCACAAGGCGTCCTGGGTCAGAGCGCGCAGGGAGTAGTCATTAATATTGACCAGGCCATGCTGGAAAAAGGCCTCGTGATCATCCAAGTCGGCGGCGATAAACCCGTCAAGGCCGAGAAAGGCGTGGTCCTGGTCTTGGGGAAAGATGCTTTGGCCGCAGGGGCGACGATTAATATCGGCACGCCCACGGAAAGCACCATACCACCCGTCAATTCACCAACCACCGTCGGGACGTCACTGGGAACGGCAGTGCTGGCGCCAGTGCCGCCGCCTTTACGGCCGGGAGCGTCATTGGGGACAGGTACTGGCATTTCCGGGACGCATAAGGAACAGGAACATCGGGACATGCTCAAAGCCTTTAACGAAAAGGCTCCGGATACGACCTATAGTCACTTCCAGACGTTGGACAAAGAACACCTACTCGCTCCTGACACGGGGAGTGCTATGGACCATCTCAACCGCTGGGAAGGGGCTGTCCTGACGGCGCGGAGCTATAACCGTTTAGCTCACTACGTACCGGACGCGGCGGGCAAAACCTATTCGCCTGCCGCCACAGACGCTACGCAAGCACTTTTACAGGAATTTTTACCGGAAGCAGAAGCCCTGGGCTATGGCAGTACGGCCGAAGCAAAGGCGACAGTCCCGGTCGAACCGGGTGCCTGGGATTGGCAAATCCATGGCGAAGCCCGTTACAGCGTGGCCCACAACACTGGCGATCCTCGCTACACGTGGCGTGACAACCGCTGGCGGCTCCGCCTCTATGGGGAAAAGAAAATTAGTGATAATTGGTCTCTCGTCGGCATGGTCGAAAGCGATAAGAGTCATATTTCCCATGCCGCTGACGAGGCTTTGGGCCATGATAACAATGACGGCGACGTCACATTGAGCCGTCTCTATGCTGTCGGGAAATATAACTGGCACCAGATTCCCGTGACCTTGGAAATCGGTAAGCCCTATGCCTTTTTAGGCGACGGCAATGTTCTGGATTCTGATTTTCATGGCGTCAAAGCCGAATCCGACGTCACTCCCGAGGTCACGGCCACAGCCGGAGTCGGCAAGGTGAATGACACGGAATCCATGCAGTTTCTCGAAGCCTGGCGGCGTCACCGCCAGTATGATTACATGGTTGGGTACTACCACTGGGATAATTACGGCCAGCCTACGGGCATCTATGCCGCGGGCCTGAACTATTACATTGGCAACTATACCTTAGGCGGCATGTATCTGGCGGCGGACCAAGCCGACGGCAGCGGCGCGAAAGATGGCTATGTCTTGTCGGCGCGGTACGGGAAAAATATGTCCTGGATTCCCCATACGTACGAGTTTGACCTGAAATACTATAACCAAGCTGGCCGGACTTACATCAATCACACCATGAACGGCCTCGGCAGCTATATGGATGGCTTCTCTGGTTGGGGTGCTATGTTTTACTATACGTTACGGGAAAACCTGCTCTTTAGTCTACAGTATTTTGACTTGACCAATAAGACGACGGACGAAGACGGCCGGACCTTGTGGACTGAATTGACATGGGGCTTTTAAGGAAAAGAGAGGGGACAAAGGGTGCGCATTAAAACGAAATATGTCATTGCCGGCGTAGTCATCCTGATTGGCGCCGTGTTGTACTACTTTTGGTATTTAGGCGGCAAAACGGAAGCCTACGACGATATTCCCGATTTGGGCAATGCCTACGCGGCGACAGACGAAATCAAGACGGCTGAAACAAAACTCCAACAAGGCGTTACGCCGGCAACGGTCTCTACGCGGAATCCGGCTAAACCAGGCATCGTCCTGACCTTTGACGGCCTACCCGAACCGGCAGTGGCGGCGAAACTCAGCGATTTACTGACGACCTATGACCGGGATGCAGTCTTTTTCGTCGAAGGGTCTAATGCCGCCGGCGACAAAGATACAGTACTGACGCTGAAGAAAAATAAACACATTACCATTGAAAACTATACTTATAGCGGTGTGACAAAACTGGAAACACTGCCTCAAGATGCGGCGTTGCGGCAGCTCGTCCAGACACAGAAGGTTTTGTCGACTTTGACGGATACGACGCCCACAGCCTTTAAAGGGCCGAACGCGTCCTACGTGGTGCCGCTTTTAGAAACGGCCGCCGCCGCAGGTCTCCAGTCGGCAGTGAAAACCGATGTCTATGTCAACCGCGATGCCTTGACGAGCGATGCCGCGGCCGATGCCTTTGTGGCGTCGCTACCGCAAGGGTCTATTGTCTCTCTCGTCGTCAATACGCCGGTTAATACCATTGTCTATGAAAGCGGCAAGACTGACGAAAAGCCGGCGAAAGATAAACAGCCAAATCTCAAACTGCGGACCATAGACGCGTCATCTCATGAAGACCTCGTCGTCGTCACGGAACGACTGTTGAAAGCTTTGGCTCGGAGGCAAGTTCCGTCATTAAAGCTCACTGATTTGCGGCAAATCAAACGGGCCGACACGCCAGCTGCGCCGTCTCAGCCTGTAGCCTTAGCACAGCAGGTCTTGCGGCGTCTCAGCGCTGCCTTCGTGCCCGTAGCCTATGCGGCGGAACCGCAAGTGCCGACTGTGGTCACGCCTCCTACTGAAGGCAAACCAGAAGCTCCGGTAGTTCCTGTGACTCCGGTCACCACAACCATGCCGGCACCGCCCAAAATGATTTACACTACCGAACCGGCCGTAGCCTTTGCTTTTGCAGGCCTGACCAAACCGCAAGTCGTCCACGAGACCTTAGACTATTTACAGCAAAACAAGGCGCGCGGTACCTTCTTTGTCATGGCTAACGAAATCAAAACGAATCCCAAACTGGTCAAAGACATTATCCACAGCGGTAACGAAGTGGCCATTGGTATTCGCTCCTTAAAGAACAGCAACTACGAGTCGACGAAACAAGAGCTGACGTACGTCAAAAACCAGTTACAATGCTTGGGCGTGACGACCAATCTGGCCATGCAGCCCTGGGGCAAACTAACTGCTGATACCCAGCGGGCCGCCCATGATTTGGGCCTGACCCTCTACGCGCCGACCGTCAATATTGTCAGCTCCAAGCAACAACACTATACCGACGCTGACGCAGTGATGCAAGAACGGTTTGGGAAATTTACCTATTCTGTCGGCCGCGGCTGGATTGTCTATTTCCGCCTCGACTACTACGATGACGATTCCTTAGCTGTCAAGGTTATGGATTTAGTAAAACGCCATAAAATCGACAACATTGCTTATCATTCTTTCTACGATGACCCGGCGACGAATCCTTATAACGACTCGGCTTACCGCATTACGTCTATAGGCGATATATTGAGCCAGCGTGACAAGCTCTATACTATTGACACGACGAAAGCCTACCCGACAGACGGGACAGCTTACAAAGTCAGCCGCAATCTTTCATTTAACGATTTTATTTACGACCGCTATATTGGCAACAAAGCCGTCGAAGACGATAACATGTTTGGCTTTTCTGTCGAAGAAAAACGGTATCGCGATTTGACGGGCCTCATTCACACGGACCAGCCTGTCGTCTTCTTTACGTTCGATGATTTTGGCAACGACGCGGCGATTAATCATTTGCTCTACGTCTTCCGCAAACATCACGCAAAAGGGACCTTCTTTGTTTTGACCCACAATGTCATGCACAATCCCAATATCGTCCGGGCCATTGCGGCTGAAGGCCATGACCTGGCCTCGCATAGTGACCAGCATCGCCCCATGGACGGCACAGCTTATCCCAAAGCCTATACTCAATATCTCGTTGATTACGGGACAGCGGCGGCTAAGTTGCGGGACATTACGCAGGGCCTCCGTAGTCCCGACGGGTCTCCGGCGTATAAGCCCTTTTTCCGACCGCCGACGTTGACGGCCAGCAAGGCCGGCTTCCGGGTCTTATACGATACGGGATATGACTATATCGTCTCTGGCTCGTATAGTACACATGACTATGAACAGCCTAGTTTGCAGGCGATGATTGAAGACATTCAGGCCGGCATTTTTGATGACCATGGCCACGTCATTAAGGGGGCAGTCCTGATCATGCACATGAGCGACGGCTCTCTCTATACGCCAATTGCCCTGGATATACTGATGACCATGAACGACCAGCGTCCTGATGGGGACCCGGCCAAATTTATTCCCGTGCCCTTATCGGCGTATTTGAAAAACGGCTATCACCAAGGCCGATAGCAGTGAGGAACGATAATGGAGAAACAAGAAAAAGATATTAAACAACTAGTCCAACAAGAAGATATGCAAAAGGCCATTCAAGAAGCCTTGCGTACAGAAGATGATATACTCTTACAGCCCTTAGGAGACCGGCGGAAACTGCCACACGTCCCTGACTCCAGTCTCCGGCGGACCAATGTCGACCGCCGCGGGGAAACTGCCGACGATGCAGGGACACCGTCATACGAACAGAGCAGGGAAAAAGACGAAACAGGACGGCGCTATGCCGTTGATTATCCGGTCAAGCTCGCCGTCTATATGAAAGACAAACACGTCCTGAAAATCGACGGCACGGCCAAAAATATTTCCAGCTCCGGCATGCTCTGTACGGTTCCGGCCATGTACCAGGCCGCTGTCGAAGCGTCTGACCACGTGACTATGACCTTTGAAATCACGCCGGGCTCCATGCCGGAAGGATACGAAATGAAAGTCAAGAATATCCATGCCAAATGGGTACGCACTGTCCCGGCAGAAGAGGGCGCAGAGACTGTGTCTTGCGGTTTTCAATTTACAGAATTATTAGCGAAATATACCCATGCTCATCGGCAGCGGTATATGCTGGGCATGGCCGCGTTTTTCCTCTTTTTCGTGTCCCTCTTTGTTATCTTACTGCGTGCTGAAAGCGTCTTATATTTTGAATTTAATAAGTTGCTCTATTTTTATAGTATTTTAGCTGCGACCTTTTTGCTGACACGCTACTTATTTGGAGCCTTTTATCGGCCTGTGCCCATTAATCCGGAGTTTACGCCAGGCGTTTCCGTCATTATTCCTTGTTTTAACGAAGAAAAATGGATTAAACGGACGATTTTGAGCTGTATGAACCAAGATTATCCTATTGATAAACTAGAAGTCATCGTCGTCGACGATTGCTCTAATGATAATTCCCAAGAAAAAATTAAAGAAATTGTGACGGAATTGAAAGCCGAACGGGGCTATCATGTAGCTGACCGCATTCGCTATTTCCAGCAGCCTCACAATATGGGCAAACGCGATGCCATGGCAGTCGGTGCGAAAATGGCCAAGCACGGCCTTTTAGTCTTTGTCGATTCTGATAGTTTCCTCGACCCTTTTGCCATTCGCAACATTGTCCAGCCCTTCCAAGACGAAGAAATGGGCGGTGTCTCTGGGCGCACAGACGTAGCCAATACGTTCACCAATAATTTGACGAAAATGCAGTCTGTACGCTACTATATTGCCTTTCGAATTTTAAAAGCAGCCGAAGGGATTTTCGATGCCGTTACGTGCTTGTCCGGGCCGCTTTCGTGTTACCGCAAAGACTTAGTACTGAAATACTGTGATGCTTGGCTCAATCAACGATTCTTAGGGCAAAAGGCGACCTTTGGTGATGACCGGTCCATGACGAATTTCATTTTGCGCCATAACCGCACGACCTACCAAGATACGGCTATCTGCTCGACCATTGTTCCCAATACGTACAAGGTCTTTTTAAAACAGCAAATGCGCTGGAAGCGGTCATGGCTCCGGGAGACCTTTATTGCCGCTACGTACATGTGGCGCAAAGAGCCCTTCATGGCCTTGTCTTTCTACATGGGCCTCCTCGTGCCCATTTTAGCACCGGTCATTGTGGTCTATAATTTGTGTTATATTCCCTTGACGCACCGCGTCTTTCCGCTTACGTTCTTACTGGGGATTCTCATGATGGGCCTCATGATGAGTGGTGCCCAGCTGTTTTTGCGGCGCAGTTCGACATGGCTCTACGGCTTGTGGTTTTGCATCTATTACGAAGCGGTCCTCTTGTGGCAAATGCCTATTGCGTGGGTGACCTTTTGGAAATCGACGTGGGGCACGCGGATGACGACAGCCGACGTAGACCAGTTAGTAAAAGAACAGCAGAAAGGCGGGAAATAAGATGGCAACACTAGGTAATGGAGCCTATACGAAATGGAAAAACCGCCGTAAACGAGTGCGCACGACGATTCAAATTGCAGGCCTCTTGCTCGCAGGAGGGCTTGTCTTTTGGAGTTGGTGGCATGCGCCGCAATATCGGCCCTATACGGATACGAGTGCGCGGCAACATGGTTTTATCGCCTTATCCTATTTTGGTGTCCAAAAGACGGACGGCAGTCAGCTCCTCATTAGTGAAGACAATCTGCGCGCTCACTTAACAGCCTTGAAAGCGCAAGGGTATGAAACGATTACGACCGACGATATTGAGGCATACTATAAAGGCGAAAAAGAATTGCCTGAAAAGTCCTTGTACCTCATGTTCGAAGACGGTCGCCGGGACACGGCCATTTTTGCCAGTCCGATTTTAGAAGACTTAAATTATCGGGCCACGACCTTTACATATCCTGAGAAGTTTGACCGCGGCGATACGAAATTCTTATTGCCTGACGATTTAAAACGCTTGCCCGAACGAGGCTTTTGGGATGTAGGCACCAATGGATATCGTCTTTTTTTCATTAACGTCTACGACCGTTATGACAATTACTTAGGCGAAATGGATCCGCTCCTCTTTAATGCGGTCTCGCCGTACTTAGGACGACGGTATAATCATTATTTAATGGATTACATTCGCGATAAAGACGGCGTGCCCAAAGAAAGTTACGACCGCATGAAACAGCGCATTCAGTACGACTATGAAAAGTTAAATCAAGTCTATATGGATGATTTAGGCTATGTGCCCAAAGTCAGTGTCCTCATGCATGCCAATACGGGCGAGTTTGGCAACAATCCCCAAGTCAGTGCTATTAATGGCTATTGGCTGCAAAAGATGTTTGCTATGAATTTCAACCGTGAAGGGTATGCCCTCAATGTCCCGGATAGCAGCGTCTATGATTTGACGCGCATGCAGCCCCAGGCGTGGTGGCCTGTGAATCACTTGCTCATGCGTATTCAGTACGATACACATAGAGAGATGAACTTTAACACAGGCGAAGCAGATAAATACGATGCCTGGACTGTCGCCAAAGGCGCAGCTGAATGTAAAGACGAAAAGATTTTCTTGACGACCTTGCCAAACGACAACGCCCTGATGACGCTCAAGGGCAGCGAAGACCATCCCGATGTGACTGTCCAGACAACCCTCGATGGCAATAAAGCCGGTACACAGCGGCTGTATTTGCGTGCCGATTCAACGCGGCAACGGTATCTGGCCGTTACAATCCAAGATAATACCCTGTCCGTTACGGAAGCTGCCCAGGGAACGGTGCAAACCTTGTACAGCAAGTCTATTGACGAACTGGAAGGCAAAGAACCCATTTCTACAGAAGAAGACAAACAGCGAGCTGAAGAAACGGAATTAGAAGCTTTTGCGCGCTATGCACCATCTGCGCATATTGGTAAGACCTACGCAGACCGCCTGAAAGAAAAGACGAAAGAAACGCCGCGTACTGTCGCCGAAGGGGCAGAAGCATACGTACCGGTCGTGCAAAACCGCGATAAAGGCAGTTATCCCTTGGAGATTACCGTAAAGGGAGCGACGTTGACCTTGTCCTTTAAGGGAAAAGAAGTGACCTCTGTACCTGTGAGCAACACCGATAACGGGGCGATTGCCTTAGAAGCGGCGTGGAATGAACAAGGCTGGCAACAGCGTAACTTAGATGACGATGTCTACGACGGTGTCTTTACGGACTTGACCGTTACGGATGTGCCCACAGGGCAGGTCGTATACACGTCGAAGTATACTGGCTGGGAAAAGGTCGAATATACGTTAAAGCAGTATGCAGAACGGGTTATTGACTGGTTTGTCCATCATTTATAAGGAGAGTGACTCATGAACGCATGGCGTATGGCAATATATACTACGCTGCTGGCGTGTTGTTTAGTAAGCGGCGGTAGTCAAGGGCGTCCTGTCGAAGCGGCGGCACCGACGCAGCTTCATAGTTGGATCGTCTATTGGGACGAAGCGAAGGGCTGGCAAGAAGTCGAGCAGGCCCAACGCCAAGGCGAAACGTATCAAGGCTTGTCCTATTTTGCCTTGTCTTTTACGGACAAAGGGAAACTACATATACCGCCAGGCATTGTCGACCATCGTCAGCACGCCCTGCCGACATCTATTACTGTCGTCAATGACGTCGTAGGCAAAGACAAAAAGGTAAAAGATACGGCTATCCTAAGAATGGTCTTGCAAGATACGAAGGCCCAACGCCGCCATAGTGACGACTTGATTAAAGTAGCCAAAAAATATGGGTACACAGGTATTGAAGTCGATTACGAACAAGTCTTCAAAGACCCGGAACTCGTGCCTTTATACACGTCGTTTTTGCGTATCCTCTATGAACGGGCTACAGCCAATCATCTGGCGGTGCGCGTCATCTTAGAACCGAAGATGGTGCAGCAAATCCAGGAGTTTCCACCAGGGCCGACGTATGTCGTCATGGCCTATAACCTTTACGGCACGCACAGCGGTCCAGGGCCGAAGGCAGATTTCGCCTTTATTACCAAAACGATTCGCTCCCTCCAACACGTCCCCAAGCCGTGGGGCATTGCCTTTTCAAGCGGCGGTTGTCTCTGGAGTGAAGCAGGAAAGAAACAGTTTGTATCTACAACAGAAGCGGTACGCCTTGCTAATGTCCATCACGTGACACCGACGCGGGATGTCTTTAGCGGTACTTTATCTTTTACGTATACCGAAGCGGGCGTAACTTATACGGTGTGGTATAGTGACGAGCAAACGATTAAGGGATGGATGGACAAAGCCCGCGCGTATGGCATAGAAGACATTAGCCTTTGGCGTCTTGGTGAACATGAATATACGTATACCTTTACAGAGCTGAAAGAGGAGGGATGACATTGCATACTATTTGGCACTATTTACGTTCTTTATCGGGCAAATCGTGGGTCTGCTTAGCCAGTTTCATCGCTGCCTTAGGCTGCTTAATGGGACTGTATTTTTGGTACATTACAGGCTATTTAAAAGATGAAGCTATGGACCGCTTTCAAGACGCGTCGAATCATACGAGCATCATTACGACGACATTGCTGCTAGATAAGAAAAAGCATTTAGATAAAGTCGCCAATCTCGTCAAATACGCAGACGGCGATGTGGCGCAAGTAGCGGCGCAGTTAGGCCAATCGGCAGGAAATGCCAATGTCTTTGAAGGGGTGGGCTTCGTCTCGGCGGACGGACAGTATAGTATCTTGTCCGACCCGGCACAGGTCATGGAGCACTTGCCCTATATGCCAAAGGACCAGCGGTTCTTTATGAAAGGCATGAACGGCAAAGACTATTTATCCGTCCTCAACGGGAGCCTGATTTTCAGTGAACCTGTAGAGACCAGCCGCGGCCAAGGCGTGCTCTTTGCCTTGTATAATGCAGACGATTTAAAAGATGTCTTGTCTGTCAATTTCTTTAGTGGCCAAGGCTATTCGGTCATTATCGATGTGGAAGAGAATAAACTCCTATGGAGTGATAACGCACCGCACCTTGCTTATGAAAGCGGCAGCGTCTTCCTCAATTACATGGCTATGAAAGATCCGAAACAGTTCAATATCAAGGCCTTATGCGAAGCGATTGCCAAAAAGGAATCAGGCATACTCACAGGCTGGGGTTTTGAGCCCATGTACTTGTATTACCGACCCTTACTTGGCGATTTGTATATCTTGACGATTATTCCGCAGCTCGTCATTGCCACAAGCTACCAAGTCGTCATGCGCTATATGTTCCTGTTATTCTTCATCCTCTTCATTGCTATCGTCGGCTTAGCAGTCTATTTCATTTACAATGAATGGAAGAGGAAACGAGACCTGGAAGAATTGCTCTATGTCGATACACTAACGGGCAAAGCGTCGTATAAAAAATTCCAGCCCCAAGCCGACCACTGGTTAGAACGGGATGATTTCCCGAAAGCGTTTATTGCTTTTGACATTGATAATTTTAAATTGTTTAACTTAATATATGGATACCCAAAAGGCAATGACTTACTGCGGCAAGTAGCAGATATTTTGGCGCGCTATGCCGGAACGAAAGGGATTTTTGCCTATAAGTGTAGCGATTTATTCGTTATGATGCTGACCTATAATGATGTCCGTGATGTGATCTGGACGTGTCAAGAGATTCGCAATGAAGTCCGGCTCTTAGGCAAGTGGCAGTATAAAAAGTTCCGCATTAATATGTCCATTGGGATTTATCTCATTCCGCCACACGAAACAGATGTCCTCAAGATGGAAAACTACGCCATCATGGCGCGGCGGGAAGCAAAGAAATGCTACGAATTAGGCTATCGCTTCTATGATGAAGATTTAAAAAACGAACGGCTTCACCTTAAGCAACTCGTCGACGATATGAGTACGGCCTTAGAAAAAGGAGAATTTTATCCGTGGTTCCAGCCAAAATACGATGCCAAAACGCAACAGCTCATCGGTGCAGAAGCGTTGATTCGTTGGTATAAAGACGACGGCACGATGGTCTCGCCAGTGCAGTTCATTCCTATTGCTGAACAGACGGGGATTATTCGAGAAATTGACGATTATATGTTTAACGCCGTGTGCCGGCAGCTGCAGCAGTGGCGCGAAGCTGACTATCCTGTCGTACCAGTCGCGATTAACGTCTCGCGGTATGGCTTGTATCGCCACAATTTCATTGCTGAACATATGGAACTTTTAAAACAATGCCACTTGCCTACAGAGCTGATTCAGTTAGAAGTGACGGAAGGGACGCTGTACAGCAAATCAGAAGTAAGTGAAAAAATCGTAAACATCTTGCGTTCTTTAGGCATTCAAGTACTTATTGATGATTTTGGCACAGGCTATTCGTCTATTAGTATGGTCAAACGCTTCAACGCGACAGCCCTGAAGATTGACAAATCTTTCGTCGACGACATGAGCTATACGGGCAAAAAGATGCTCAAATACGTCATTAATATTGCGAAATTGATGAATATGCGGACCATTGCCGAAGGGGTCGAAACGAAAGAACAATATGAATTTTTGCGCGACCAAGACTGCGATGTCATTCAAGGGTTTTATTTTGCTAAACCTATGAAAGTCGATGATTTTGCGGCGTTGTTACGCAAAGAAGCAAAGACAGAGAAAGGGTGATAACCGATGTATGTACACGACGGACAATCAGAAACGTTACTACAAGTACTCAAGCGCATGTATACAGCTGTCTTTCTCGTGCAATTAGAAACAAATACAGCAACATGCCTCTTTGATACCGCCAGCATTTGGCCGCAAGAAGAAACGTTAGCCTGGGACTCATTCTTCGCTGATTTTAGTCGTCAATATATTGGTGCCCACCGGCGGCAGCAAGCGTGTGAAACCTTTTCGTGCCAGGGTATACAGTTGCAGTATAAATACGGCAAAACGTCTTTTAGTTTTACCTATCCCTATATTGGCGATACGACACACGGCAAAGTAATGATTACCGCTGTCTTTGAGGAAACGGAAGACCAATATGGCAAAACGGTGTGCGTCCTCTTTCATCAGCCCGGTCAAGAAAATCTCTTATGCCGTATTGTCGACATATACATGTATGATATGTATGATTACTTCATTTACTTAGATGCTAAAAATGACACGTATATTACTTTAAGCAACGGCGAATTAGGGACTACTTTGCCACCAGCGACAGCGCAGCATTATAGTGAAAAAATCGTCACCTATGCCAGAGAATATGTCGTACCAGAAGACCAAGACCGAGTCATTGCGGAAATGGAATTGCCGCGCGTCTTGGCTCAGTTGGAAGCATACGGCGTCCATTCGTTGACAGCTGGTGTCATCGATCCCGTGCGTGGCTATACACGCAAAAAAATAGAGTATCGTTACTGCAATAAAAAAGAAAAACTCATCTTCATGAGCTGTACGGATATTACGGATATGTATATGAAACAAAAGCTGCAAGTCGAAGAATTACAGCGCGCATTGCAACAAGCGCGGACCGATTCCCTTACAGGCATCTTGAATTATCAAGGTATTGTCGAGTATGCCAACCAATTTTTGGAACAAGACGGCGCAGCAGGGACATTCATCTTTTTAGATTTAGATAACTTTAAGAGCGTCAATGATACGTATGGCCATCAAATGGGCGATACGGTCTTGCAGAAAGTAGCGAAGACTTTGCAAGGCAGTGTTACCCAAGAGGATTATGTAGCCCGTATTGGCGGTGATGAATTCGTCGTCTTCGTGAAGGATGTCGTCGACCTGACGAAAGTGGAAACATACGCTGCCACGATTTGTACGAACATCGCTGCGCTGACAGATACAGAATGTGCCTTTAAGGACATTTCCTGTAGTGTTGGCGTTGCTTTAGCTCCGCGAGATGGAGAGACCTATGCGTCTTTGTGTAAAGTCGCCGATGACTTAGTTTATGAGTCAAAGAAAAGAGGAAAAAATCAGTATTCCCTGCGCAAGTGATGTATAATAGACGTAACAAAGGAGGCGAAAGCCATGAATATTACAGTATACTGCGGTTCAAGTGAAGGGAACAATGACATATATCGGAAAAAAGCGAAAGAGCTTGGCGCGTGGCTTGCGGCGCACCACTTGACGCTGGTCTATGGCGGCGGCAAGAAGGGGCTCATGGGTATCCTCGCGAATGCTGTTTTGGCTAACGGTGGCAACGTCATCGGTGTCATTCCGGAATTTTTAAAGACGAAAGAAGAAGTTCATGAAAGTTTGCCAAAACTCATCGTCGTCGACACGATGGCAGCGCGCAAGACGCGCATGTTAGAGCTTGGCGATGCGTACATTGCCTTGCCTGGCGGCCCAGGGACGCTGGAAGAAATTTCCGAAGCTATTTCGGCGGCGCGCCTCGGTCGGCACGGCAAGCCTTGCATTTTATATAATATCAACGGCTGCTACGATTATTTGGAAAAGATGTTTGACCATATGGTCGACGCAGGCTTCCTCAATGAAAATGGCCGTGACAAGGCACGGTTCGTCACGTCGCTCCACGAAATTGAGCAGATTTTAGCACGGTAAGTTGCACATACTGCTGGCCTTTTGGGCTGGCAGTATTTTTTTGTCAT
>OIXX01000121.1_pt1 | contig 63510 bp, 41 predicted proteins | sample 1588161 | NCBI WGS metagenome assembly OIXX01 (sample SAMN03283274) | human gut metagenome | biome: human-associated habitat; material: feces | host: Homo sapiens | place: Peru | collected 2012 | reverse complement strand
ACTGCGGGGGAAGCCCGTGGGAGAGCAGGGCGCCGCTGACCGGTGGACGGCACCAGGCCGGAGCCGAGAGATGCCGAGGGGGCCCGCGAGGGCCCCCTCTTTTCGTTCTTGGCATGTTGATGGCATTGGGCGTGTCGTTGTCGGTTCCCCTGCTACTTCAGAAGGATTGAAGCTCCGAGTACGATGGGCACGGTGGGAACAAGCACGTGCTGGTATCGCGCGATACAATTCTTGATGGCTGGTTGTCCGGTCGCATGTGAGCCGAGGAGGCACTAGAGGGCACCCATGACGGTGAACACTGCGGCCGTCGCTACGTAATTCCCGCGTTGTAGCTGCTGAACTCGAGGATGTACACACCGATGTTGTCGGGTCCGTTCGCCATGGTGAGGAGTAGATGAGCAGTGGGGTCTCCCATGGGGAAAGCGTGCGATTCAGGCAACGTTTTGGGAGCTTCGGCTAGAAGATGTCGAGTCCGTTGAGCGCTTCGCTGCGCGGTAGCTCAGGGGCGGCGCGGGATCCCCCGCATTCCGATGTCCCGTCTACCTCCGGTTGCGCCGGTAGATCAGGTTTAACCCCTCGAGCGTGAGCGTCGGCCGCGCCTGCGCCTCGTGCTTGAGGAGCGCCGCCATAGCGGGGGCGTTGGTGCCCGTCACCACGATGTGGACGTCGCCGGTCGCAGCGGCCTCCGACCCGGCCGCTGCACCGCCCGCTCCCGCCAGCTCCGCCAGCACGGCGTCCAGCAGCCCGTCGATGCGGGCCACCTCGCCGAGAACAATGCCCGACTGCATGGCCTCGCGCGTGTTGCGGCCGATCACGCGGGCCGGCGTGCGCAGCTCGATCTTGGGAAGGCGTGCCGCCGCCACCGCGATGGACTCCGCGCCCAGCTCCACGCCGGGGGCGATGATGCCGCCCGCGAACGCGCCGCTCGCGTCCAGCACCTCGAAGTTGGTGGTGGTCCCCAGATTCACGACCACGCACGGCGCCCCGAAGATCTCCCGTGCCGCCACGGCGTCGGCCACGCGGTCGGCGCCCACCTCGGCGGGGTTGTCGTAGCGCATCTTGAGGCCGCTCTTCAGCCCCGGCCCCACCACGAGCGCCCGCGCGCCGCATACGGCGCCGAGCGCGCGGGTCCACACGTCGGTGAGCGCGGGGACCACGCAGGCGAGGATGCCAGCCGCCGCGGCGGGGGAGTCGGGCGCGATGGAGCGAAGCGCCCGCCTCGCCACCTCGGCCGCCTCATCTGCCGTGCAGCGCTCGGGCGTTGTGGCCTCGTAGCTGCCGAGCAGCTGGTCGCCTTCAAAAAGCCCCAGGTTCGTGAATGTGTTTCCCACGTCCACCGTGAGCACGCGCGTCATGGTTCCTCCCTTTGCCGGGACGGGGTCGTCGTTTTCCCGCGCCCTTTCGGTCTGGACGAGTCTATACTACCGCCTGTCCGGAACGTAACCCGACTCCCTGCTTTGGGGGAGCGGATATACGAAGGAGAACATATGAGCCAATCGAGCTCCCAGGGTTCCCGTGCGGGTTTGCGCGGGCAACTGACCCCCGCAGGTATCGTCATCGGCTGCGTGGGGTGCGTCATTATCACGGCATCGTCGGTCTATACCGCCCTCAAGATGGGCTCGCTGCCGTGGCCTACCATCTTCACCTCCATCACCGCGCTCGTGCTGCTGCGCGCCTTCGGCCACCGCAGCCTGAATGAGGCGAACATCACCCAGATCATCATGTCCGCCGGTTCCATGGTCGCCGGCGGCCTGGCGTTCACCATCCCCGGTATCTGGATGCTCGGGCTGGAGGGTGGAACGAGTCTGGGCGAGATGCTCGGCGTCGCCCTGGCCGGTACGCTGCTGGGGCTCGTGGCCACGGCGCTCATCCGCCGGCGCTTCGTGGACGAGTCGGATCTGGAGTACCCCATCGGCACGGCCGCGGCCGAGACCCTCACCGCGGCCACCAACCGCGGCGGCACGGGCAAACGGCTCTTCCTCTCCATGGGGGTCGCCGGCCTCTACAGCGTGGCGCGCGACGTGCTGGGCTGGGTGCCGGCCATGCTCTGCGCGCTGCCCATCCCCGGCGTGACCTTTGGCATCTACAACTCGCCGATGATGCTCTCCGTGGGCTTTCTGGTTGGCTTCGGCGCGCTGGCCTTCTGCATGGCGGGTGCCGTGTTCGCGAACTTCGGCCTGGTGGTAGGCGGCGTGGCTGCGGGTCTGTGGGACGTGGCCACGGCGGGCGGCATCGTCAAGAGCCTGGGCATGGGCCTCATGATGGGCTCCGGCATCGCCGTGCTGCTGAAGGACATCCTGCCCGCGCTGGTTCGCATGGTGCGCAACGGGGGAGAGGCGGCCGGTGCGGGGACTGGCGCGGCTGCGCCCGCTGGCGCCGGGGCGGCTCCCGCTCCCGCGCCCTCCGGCCTCTTCGCCGACCTGACCGGCCGCTACGACGCCGGCATCCTGGCGCTCATGGTGGCCGCCGCCGCGCTCGTCATTTGCCTCGGCCTGGGGCTTTCCCCGCTCGTGGCCGTGGTGATCGTGCTGCTCTCGTTCGTCACCACCATCATGAGCGCGCAGTCGGTGGGGAGCACCGGCATCGACCCCATGGAGATCTTCGGCCTGATCGTGCTGCTCATCGTGGCCGTCATCTCGGACACCGCGCCTGTCAAGCTGTTCTTTGTGGCGGGTATCGTGGCCGTGACCTGCGGTCTTGCGGGCGATGTGATGAGCGACTTCAAGACCGGTGCGCTCATCGGCACCAACCCGCGCGCCATGTGGGCGGGCCAGGCCGTGGGCGCGCTGCTGGGCGTGGTCGTAGCCGTGCTCACCATGAACGCGCTCTTTGTCGCCTACGGGCCGGATGCCTTCGGCGTGGGGAAGGCCTTCGTCGCGGCGCAGGCGAGCGTGGTGGCCACCATGGTCTCGGGCATTCCGAGCGTGCCGGCGTTCGCGCTCGGACTCGCCGCTGGTATTGGCCTGTACCTGGTCGGTCTGCCGTCCATGATGATCGGCCTGGGCGTCTACCTGCCGTTCTACATGCCGCTCTCCATGTTTCTGGGCGCGTTCGCCAAGGTGGTCTTCGACCGCTTCGCCCGTCGCGCGGGCGTGGACGAGCAGGCGGAGCAGGAGACGGGCATCGTGGTGGCGAGCGGGCTGCTCGGCGGCGAGTCCATCGTGGGCGTGATCATCGCGCTCGCGAGCGTGGTCGCGGGGCTCGCGGGATAGGGTCGGCAAGCGGGGGCGATAACGGCTCGACGGGCGCGGACTCGTACCGCTCATGCGGTCGCCGGCGCCGCGCCCATCGCCCTCGCCCGTGCGTCCGCGTGCTGCGCTACACTGGAACGCATGCATCGCGATTCTGACCAACAGCCCGCGCTCTTCAGTGCCCCCGCTCCCGCCGCCTACGTTTCCGTGGTGGTGGACGTGCCTGCTCGCGCGCTCTCCGAGCCGTTCGCCTACGCCGTGCCAGCGGAGCTCGAGGGCGACGTCGAGGTGGGCTCCACCGTGCTCGTCAACTTTGCCGGCCGCATGGCCGCGGGCTATGTGGTCATGCGCGCCGCCGCGCTCGACCAGCTGGCCGGTGCCGCCGGTCTCGACCCCGCCCGCGTGAAGTCCATCCGCTCTGTGCTCGCTGCCCCCTCGTTCACGCCGCTGGCGGCCGCCACGGCGTTCTGGATGAGCAGGGAGTACGTGGCCTCGCTCGCCGAGTGCCTGCGGCTCTTCCTGCCGCCCGGCGGCAGCCCGCGCGTGCGCCGCCGTGACGACGGCGCCTACGAGGTCGAGCGGCCCGCCGTGAACCCCGTTACCGAGCGCTGGGTCTCGCTCACCAACGAGGGCCGTTCGTTCACGCCGCGCGCCAACGCGCAGCGGCAGCGCCTGCTCATCGAGGCGCTCTCCTGCGGACCCGTCACCACGCGCGAGCTCAACCTGCTCTACACCGACATGTCGTCCACGGTCCGCGCGCTCGAGAAGCGCGGCGTGGTGGCGGTTGAGGAGCGTCGCGCCTGGCGCGGGGCCGGGAGCGACGAGACCACGCTCTCCTCCGCGCGGGCGCAGGCCCCCGAGCGCCTGACCGCCGGCCAGGAGGAGGCGCTCACCGCCATCCGCGAGGCGGATGACGCGGGCCAGGGAGACGTGGTCCTGGTGGACGGGGTCACGGGTTCCGGCAAGACGGAGGTCTACCTCTCAGCTATCGAGCGCGTGCTCGCCCAGGGCCGCTCGGCCATCGTGCTCGTGCCCGAGATCTCGCTCACCGCCCAGACGGTCGGGCGCTTCCGCAGCCGCTTCGGCGGGGCGGTGGCTGTGTTCCACTCGCGCCTTTCTCCTGGTGAGCGCCTGGACCAGTGGGACATGGTGCGTACCGGGGCGGCGCGCGTGGTGGTGGGTGCGCGGTCCGCGCTCTTCTGCCCCGTGCGCGAGCTCGGGCTCATCATCATCGACGAGGAGCACGAGCAGAGCTACAAGCAGGGCGGGAGCCCCCGCTACCACGCCCGCGAGGTGGCCGCGCAGATGGCCCGCATGAAACGGTGCCCGCTTGTGCTGGGCTCGGCCACCCCCTCGGCCGAGGCCCTCGCCCGCTGTGCGCGCGGGGGCGTGGACGGGCAACGCTGGCGCCGGGTTGAGATGCCGGAGCGCCCGGGCGGGGCCCGTCTGCCCCAGGTGACCATCGTCGACCTCAGGCGCGAGTTCCAGGGCGGCAGCCGCTCCATCTTCTCCCGTGAGCTGGCGGACGCGCTGCTCGCGGTGGCCGAGCGCGGCGAGAAGGCGGTGCTTCTGCACAACCGCCGCGGGTTCGCGCCTTTCCTCATGTGCCGCGAGTGCGGGTGCGTGCCCACGTGCCGGCACTGCTCCACGGCGCTCACCTACCACGAGCGCACGCGCACGCTCGAGTGCCATACCTGCGGGGCCGTCTACCACGTGCGCAGCTACCCCGATCCCGGCACCGTGTGTCCCAAGTGCGGCAGCCGCTATCTCGCCAAGATGGGCCTCGGCACCCAGCAGGTGGAGGACGCGCTGGTGGAGCTGCTGCCCCCGCACGTGCGGGTGATTCGCATGGACGCGGACTCCACCAAGGGCAAGGACGGGCACAAGCAGCTGCTCGAGGAGTTTGATGCCGCGGAGTGCGCCGTGCTGCTGGGCACGCAGATGATCGCCAAGGGCCTGGACTTTCCCGAGGTCACGCTCGTGGGCGTGGTGAACGCCGACTACGCCCTCAAGATGCCCGACTTCCGGGCGGGGGAGCGCGCCTACGACCTGCTCGAGCAGGTGGCCGGCCGCGCGGGTCGCGGCGAGGACCCTGGACGCGTCATCATCCAGACCTACCAGCCGGATGATCCCGTGATTCGGGCCGTCGCCCGCCACGACCGCTCCATCTTCACCGAGCACGACCTGAGCCAGCGCCGAGAGGCGGGATACCCGCCCTACGTGCGGCTTTCCAACGTGAGCGTGTGGAGCGCGAGCGAGACGGCGGCGCGCGGCTACGCGGAGCGCCTGGCGGCCGAGGTCCGCCGACGGCTCGGCGCGGGTCATGCGGCTGCGGGGCCGCAGCGCTCGGTGGCGCCCCGCAGCGTGTCCGGCACCCTGCCGTCACTCGCGGGCGACCCGACGGCCGAACCGCAGGTGCTCGGCCCCAATCCCTGCGTGATCTCGCGTGCCAAGGACCGGTTCCGGTTCCACTTCATCGTGAAGTCGCCGCTTGGGTATCATGTATCGCAGGCTCTGGGCGACGCCATCGCCGCCGTGGGCCAGCCCAAGGGAATCAGCGTGAGCGTCGACGTTGACGCCTACGACCTCATGTAACGACCGGGGCCCGCAGCAGGGCCCAGCCTAGGAAGGAAGCCCGTCAAGATGGAGATGAACGGCATCGTCCTCTCGCCCGATCCGCGCCTCTCGCAGGAGTGTGCCGAGATCGAGGAGATCACGCCCGAGACCTGTGCCCTCGCCGAGCGCATGAAGCGCATCATGTTCGAGGACGGCGGCTGCGGCCTCGCCGCCCCGCAGGTGGGGGAGCTCGTGCAGATGTGCATCGTGGACACCAACTACACGGGCAAGGACGACTACGACCCCTACGTGCTCATCAACCCGCAGATCGTGGAGACCTCCGAGACGCTCGCCCCCTTTAACGAGGGGTGCCTTTCCATTCCGGGCATCAACTGCGAGATCTACCGTCCCGACCACGTGGTCGTGGAGGCGTACAACCTGGATGCCGAGCTCATGCGCTACGAGGCCTCGGGCGACCTGTTCTGCGTGTGCCTGCAGCATGAGATCGACCACCTGCACGGCAAGACCATGTTCGACCGCCTCTCGCCCATCGCCCGCGTGCGCGCCCAGCGCGCCTACCGGGACGCCCTCGCCCGCGGCGCCAAGCCGGGCGACACCGAGTAGCGCAGCCGTCCGAGCCGATTGGAGAACCTGATGCGCATCGTCTTCATGGGTACGCCCGATTTCGCCGTCCCGTCGCTTCGGGCGCTGGCCGCCGCGCACGACGTGGCGCTCGTGCTCACGCGGCCGGATGCCGTGAGGAGCCGCGGCAAGAAGCTCGAGCCCTCGCCGGTCAAGGCGGCGGCCCTTGAGCTGGGGCTGCCGGTGCTCGAGGCGAAGCGCATGGAGCCAGAGGCGGTCGATGCCCTTCGTGCCGCCCGGGCCGACGTGTTCTGCGTGGCTGCCTACGGCTGCATCCTGCCGGATGAGGTGCTGACCATGGCGCCCCTCGGTTGCGTGAACGTGCACGCGTCGCTGCTGCCGCGCTGGCGCGGGGCCGCCCCCATCCAGCGCGCGATCCTGGCGGGTGATGCCGAGGCCGGCGTGTCTATCATGCGGATCGGGCACGGGGTAGATACCGGGGCGTACTGCGCGCAGGCTTCCTGCAGCGTTGCCGGCAAGAGCGCGGACGAGCTGACGTCCGAGCTGGCAGAGCTCGGTGCCGGACTGCTGCTCGAGGTGCTGCCCGAGCTCGCCGCCGGTACCGTTTCCTGGACGGAGCAGGACGAGGCGCTCGTGACGCATGCCGCCAAGATCCAGAAGGCCGAGCTGCGCCTTGACCCGGCGGTCAGCGCCGCGGATAACGAGCGGCGCGCTCTGGCCTCGAGCGATGCCGCGCCCGCGCGCTGCATGCTCGCGGGCAAGCCGGTGCGCGTGCTGGCCGCGCGGGTTGCGCCGGTGAGCGGCGCGGTGCTCGCAGCGGGTGAGCTTGCCATCCAAGGGGGGAGGGTCCTTCTGGGCTGCGGGGAGGGCGCGCTCGAGGTGCTAGAGCTCAAGCCCGATGGCAAGCGGGCCATGGACGCTGCCGCCTGGGCTGCCGGACAGCGCGGAGCTGCGGTCACGTGGGAAGCGCTCTCGTGAGCCAGGTCTCGCCGGCGCGCCGCGTGGCACTCGCCGTGCTCGTGGAGGCCGGCAGGCGCGACGCCCGCGTGCGCGAGCTGCTTGATTCCTCAAAGGCCCTCCGCGCGCTCGACCGGCGCGATGCTTCCTTTGCCCGCAGGCTCGTTCTGGGCGCGACGGCCACCGAGGGGTGCCTGGACCAGGCACTCGACGCCCATCTCTCCAAACCGGGAAAAGTTGCCCCGCGCGTGCGCGCGGCGCTGCGCCTCGCCGCGTTCGAGCTCATCTACCTGGGGCAGCGTCGCGAGGTCGCGGTGAGCCAGGGCGTTGAGCTCGTGCGCTCCCAGGCGCGCGCCGCTGCAGGGCTTGCGAACGCGGTGCTCCGGCGCGTGGCGGACGACCGCGACGCGTTCCTGTCTGCCTTGGACGTTGACGCTGGGGAGCGTTCCCTCGCCGCACGGGCGCGTCGGGCGGGCCTGCCCGTCTGGCTTCTCAGCCGCATCGAGGCGTCCCTGGGCGATACGGCCGCGTCCGAGCTCTGCGCCGCCCAGCTGGAGCCCGCGCCGATCGCCATCTGCGCTGCCCCGGTGCCCTGCGAGGGCCGCCCGGATGCCGCTGGGGACAAACCGGGGGGATACTGTAGGGGTTTTGAGCACCCGGAAGAAAAACTGGGCGATACTGTAGGTCATTTTGGGCCCGCGCCGAGTACAGCCGGAAACGGCGGCCTCGCGACCTGCGGTTTTCATGCTGGTGCAACGGCCTGTACTTCAGGTGTCGCCGAAAACCCCTACGCTATCGACGAGTTTTCCGCCGGGCACCCCGAAACCCCTACAGTATCCGGTAGTTTTACCGGCCAGCCCGGTCAAACGGGTCTACCCGCCGGCTGCGAGGTGGTCTCGGACTTCCCGGCATTCGTCGCCACGGGCGCGCTGGAGCGCGTCGAGGCCGTGGTATCCGATGCGAATGCGCAGACAGTGGCCCTTGCGGCAACGCGACCGGGTTCTTGTTTGGAGATCGGCGCGGGCCGGGGTACCAAGACGTATGTCATGGCCGCAGCTGCCATGCATCGGGGTCTCGCCCGCGAGCACGTGGCGCTCGAGCTCTATCCCGCCAAGTGCCGGCAGAACCTTGCCCGCTTGGAGCGCGCGGGGCTCTCGGACGGCGTGCGCGTGATCGCCGGGGACGCCACGGACCTGGATACCGCCCTGACCGAGCTGGACGCCCCGGCGGGGGAGCGGCGCCTGTTCGATACCGTGCTCGTGGACGCGCCCTGCTCCGGGACGGGCACCATGCGCCGCCATCCCGAGATCCCGTGGCGCCTCGCCGAGCGTGGTGTCGATGAGTCCCTGCCGGGGCTCCAACTCCGGCTCCTGCAGGAGGCGGCTCGCCGCGTGGCTCCGGGTGGCCTGCTCGTCTACGCCACGTGCTCGGTGCTCTCCGCCGAGAACGATCGGGTGGTCGACTGCTTCCTCGCAACTGAGGCCGGTCGCGCGTTCGGCGTTGCCAGCCGCCATCAGACCCATCCCGCCCCCGGCGCGTTCGACGGCCACTACCACGCCGTGCTCCGTCGCGCGGACGAGGGGGTCCGCTGAGGCCACCTCGCATGGCGCCTCGCCTGTACTCTCTTGCCGAGCCAAATCAAGCGCAGTATCATCTTGACGTTTTGACGTCTGAATATGCACGTGGAAGGGGAGGCTATGAGGCTCATACACAATTCCCGACTGCCCGAGTTCCGGACCCCGTTCGGTGCCGTTTCCGCGGGAACGAACGTGACCCTGAGCGCTCGCGTGGAGGAGGCGGACCCCGCGAGCGTGGAGGTCTCGCTGCGAACCTGGGTCGACGGCGTGGGCGAGGCGTTCCTGCCGCTCGAGCGCCAGGGCCAGACCAACGTCTTCTCCGTGGAGCTTCCCTGCGAGGCGCCGCAGCTCACCTGGTACAGCTTCATCGCCACCACGGGAGACGGCCAGACCGCCTACCTGGGTGCCCCGTGGGGTCGCGTGGGCGGCGAGGGCATCATGTATACCGAGAAGGAGCCGCCCTCGTTCCAGCTCACGGTCTACAAGCCGCGCGCCACGCGTCCCAACTGGTACGAGAACGGCATCGTGTACCAGATCTTCCCGGACCGCTACCGCCGCGACGAGCATTGGCACGAGCGCACCGAGGAGGCCATCTCCCACCGCCATGAGGGCATTCGCTGGCGTTTGGTGGAGGACTGGGACGAGCCGCCCACCTACGACCGCAACCCCGACGGCTCCATCCGCACGTGGGACTTCTACGGCGGTTCGCTCAAGGGCATCGAGGGGGACCTGCCGCGCCTGGCGGACCTGGGTATCACGGTCATCTACCTGAACCCCATCTTCGAGGCGGCGTCCAACCATCGCTACGACACCTCCGATTACCTCAAGATCGATCCTGTGCTCGGCACGGAGGAGGATTTTTGCCACCTGTGCGCCGAGGCGAAGAAGCGGGGCATCTCCATCATCCTGGACGGCGTCTTCAACCACACGGGCGACGACTCCGTCTACTTCAATCGCTATGGCAACTACCCCGACGTGGGCGCTTGGCAGAGCCCGGAGAGCCCCTGGCGCGACGCCTACCGCTTCCACGAGGACGGAACCTACGACTGCTGGTGGGGCATCAGCAACATGCCCGCGCTCAACGAGGACTCTCCCAAGGTGAAGGAGCTCATCCTGGGCGAGCACGGCGTGGTGCGCACCTGGCTCCGCGCCGGGGCCCGCGGTTGGCGCCTGGACGTGGCAGACGAGCTCAAGGAGGAGATGATCACCGGCATTAAGCAAGCGACCCTCGAGGAGCGTCCCGACGGCGTGGTGATCGGTGAGGTCTGGGAGGACGCCTCCAACAAGGTGAGCTACGGGCACCTGCGCCACTACCTGCTCGGTGACGAGCTGGATTCCGCCATGAACTACCCGTTTCGCGACATGGTGCTCGGTTTCCTGCTCGGCACCAAGGACGCTGCCGAGGCGGTCGAGGACATCGAGTCTCTCTCCGAGAACTATCCGGTCGAGGCACTCAACTGCGCGCTCAACCTGCTGGGCAGCCACGATCGCCCGCGCATCGCGAGCGTGCTGGGCGGCGGTCCCGACGAGAGCAAGCTTCCCGAGAGCGAGCGCGGGCGCTGGCGTCTGGACGCGGCGTCCATGGGGCTCGCCAAGGGCCGCTTCTGGCTGGCCACACTCATGCAGATGACCTTCCCGGGCGTGCCCTCCATCTACTACGGTGACGAGTTCTGCCTGGAGGGGCTCTCCGATCCGGGCAACCGCCGCACGCTGCCGCTGCTCAAGGACATCCGCGACTCCGACATGCAGACCATCATCAAGAACGCCGCAGGCGTGCGCCGCGCCCTGCCCTTCCTGGGTCGCGGCAGCATCCGCGCCTTCGTGCCCGAGGGGAGCGAGGGCGACGTGCTCGCCTACACGCGCCGCGACGAGGAGACGGGCGAGGCCGCCACGGTGCTCATCAACCGCTCCAACGCGAGCGGCCACACCGTGCGCATCCCCGCGCTGGGAGACGCCGCCACCGACGTGGTCTCCGGTCGCGAGCTGCCGATCCTGCCCGCGCGCTCGGGTGAGGGCTCGGAGGTGGAAGTGGGCCTCTACGGCTTCGGCTCCGCGGTGGTGTACTTCCACGCGCAGCAGCGCCTGCAGCGCCCGCTCGACTTCGGTGCCGGCACGGTGTGCCATATCACCTCGGTGCCCACCGACGACGGACGCCCCGGAACCTTGGGGGCTCCCGCCCGCCGCTTCGTCGACCACCTGGCCGCCATGGGCCTTACCTACTGGCAGGTGCTGCCGGTGAACCCCACGGACTCCTTCGGCTCTCCCTATGCCGGCCCGTCCGCCTTTGCGGGCAACGTGGCCCTACTGCCCGAGAGCGAGAACGAGCTGCGCGCCGAGTTCGCGCGCACGGCGGGCGCCCGGTCGGGGCTGCTCGGCCAGTCGCGTGCTACGGACCCGGCGTTCGAGCGGTTCCTTACGGCCAACGGCTCCTGGGTGCGCCCCTTCGCCGCGTACATGGCGATCAAGCGCGTGCAGGGGAATCGTCCCTGGCAGGAGTGGCCGGCCGACCTTCGCCGCTACAGCCCGGCGCTCTTCGACGCCCCGAGCTTCGCCGACGAGGCGCGGTTCCAGGCTTGGTGCCAGTACCGATTCGAGGTTGCCTGGCGCGAGCTCGCCGCGTACGCGCACGAGCGCGGCGTGAAGATCATCGGCGACATCCCCATGTACGTCTCCGAGGACTCGGCGGACGCCTGGGCCTCGCCCGAGCTCTTCTGGCTGGACGAGCGCGGCCGCACTCTCGAGGGGGCCGGCGCGCCGCCCGATAACCTGGCCCCCGAGGGCCAGCTCTGGGGCAACCCCACCTATCGCTGGGACGTCATGCGCGAGCAGGGCTACGCCTGGTGGATCGCGCGCCTCCGCCGCGCCTGCGACCTCTACGATGTGGTGCGCCTCGACCATTTCCTGGGCTTCCACAACTATTTCAGCGTGCCAGCGGGGCATCCCTGCAGCGATGGGCGCTGGCTGGCTGGTCCCGGAAGGGACCTGTTCAGCGCCGTGCACCGCGAGCTGGGCGACCTGCCGTTTATCGCCGAGGACCTGGGCATCCTCACGCCCGGCGTGCGCGCGCTCGGCGCGAGTTGTGGCTTCCCGGGCATGGACGTGTTGCAGTTCGACGACTACGACGTGCGCCAGGGGGTGGACCCGCATCCGGAGAAGATCCTCTACACGGGCACGCACGACACGGCCACGCTGCTCGGCTGGTGTGCGGCGTCGTTCACCGGCGGCGACGTGGAGGCAGCGCACCAGGTGGCGGACGAGCTTACCGCCGCGGCGCTCAACTCCGACGCCAACCTCGTGATGCTGCCGCTCCAGGACATCCTGCGCCTGGGCGAGGAGTCGCGCATGAACGTGCCGGGAACCGCGGAGGGCAACTGGCGCTGGCAGGCGAGCGAGGGGGACGTCGCCGCCGCCGAGCCGCGCATGGCCGAGCTCATGACGGCCTCGGGCCGGGCGACGGCCGCGGCTGCCGCGGTCAAGACCGCCAAGGGCGCCGCAGCCGGCGCCGCCCAGGCGTAATTGCGGGGAATCCCTGGGGCCGTGGCCGGCATGTCTGCGCGCCGCGGTTCCGAGGGTAGAGTATCCGCGACCGATCTTTACCAGTAGAACCAAAGAGGGGTTTTCGATGGCACATTACGATTACCGCTGCACGTCGTGCGGGCACGTGTTCGACGTGGAGCACGGCATGACGGAGCACCCGGAGGTGGTCTGCCCCGTGTGCGGCAAGCCGGCGGAGAAGCTGTTCAACGCGAGCGGTATCGAGTTCAAGGGCAGCGGCTTCTACAACACCGACCAGCGCGGCGGCAAGTCCGCCACGCCGGCGTCCAGCGCGCCCAAGCCCGCCGAGCACAGCTGCGAGAACTGCCCGCACAAGAACGCTTAGCGCATGGGCTCCCTTTTAGAGTCCTCAGCTATAATGGGCTAATCTGCGCCATTAGCTCAGTTGGATAGAGCAGGGGTCTTCTAAACCCAAGGTCGACGGTTCGAACCCGCCATGGCGCACCACAAAACACAAGGTAGCGGCCCTAGGGAAGGGCCGCTACTTCTATTGAGAACGTCTGTTTGCCGGGATTCGCTCCAAAGATGCCACCGCGAGCGCGTTCAATCTACTTCACGTTTTCTACACAACATGGTATCCTTTTCATGCTCTGTCCGCGGGGCGGAGTGAGAAGATTCCGGAAAGGAAAGGTGAACGCATGGCCCAGACGTACGACATCATCGCGGCCACCGGTTGTCCGACCGGCATCGCGCATACCTTCATGGCAAAGGAGGCGCTTGAGAAGGCTGCCGCCGAGCGCGGTCTCACCATCAAGGTCGAGACGCATGGCCAGGTCGGCATCGAGAACGAGCTCACCAAAGCAGAGATCGTCGCTGCCAAGGCCGTGGTCATCGCCGCGGACAAGGATGTGCAGGCCGAGCGCTTTGAGGGCAAGCCCCAGGTCGTGGTGGGCGTCTCCAAGGCGCTCTCCGTGGAGGCCGCCGGTGCGCTGATCGATCGCGCCCTGGCCGCCGAGGGCGACGCCGCCGCTGCCGAGCGCGCGCAGGCCGAGCTCGCCGACGGCGCCGCGGACGAGAAGGAGTCCGTGGGGCACATCATTTACAAGCACCTCATGAACGGCGTCAGCCACATGCTGGTGTTCGTCGTCGCCGGTGGCGTGCTCACCGCCGTCTCGTTCCTGTGGGGCATCACGAGCTACGACTCCACCGCCTCCGACTACAACAGCTTCGCCGCCATGCTGAAGATCATCGGCGGCATCGCCATGAACCTCATGGTGCCCGTGCTCTCGGCCTACATCGCCGAGTCCATCGGTAAGCGCCCGGCGCTCGTGCCCGGCTTCGTGGCCGGCATGATCGCCATCCAGGGCCTGCCCGTCAACGCAGACACTGGCCTCATCGACGCCGGCGGCGCGGGCGTGGGCTTCGGCTTCCTCGGCGGTATCGTGGGCGGCTTCCTGTCCGGCTACGTGATCCTCGCGCTCGAGAAGCTGTTGAAGGTCCTGCCCAAGAGTCTCGAGGGCCTGAAGGCGGTCTTCCTGTACCCGCTGCTCTCCACGCTCATCGTTGGCCTCGTGATGCTCGGCATCTCCACCCCCATGGCCGCCATCAACACGGCCATGATGGACTTCCTGAAGGGCCTCTCCGCCTCCGGCGCCATCGTGCTCGGCCTGGCCATCGGCTGCATGTGCGCCATCGACATGGGCGGCCCCGTCAACAAGGCTGCCTACGTGACCGGTACCGCCATGCTGACCGAGGCGCTTGCCGCCGGCGTGGGCTCCGACGTCTACAACTTCGGCACCAACTTCATGGCCGCCGTCTCCGCCGCGTGCATCGTGCCGCCGCTGGTGACCACCTTCGCCGTGGTCGTGGGCAAGAAGTACTTCACCCAGGAGGACCACGACGCTGGTATCGTCAACTTCATCCTGGGCTGCACGCACATCACCGAGGGCGCCATTCCTTTCATGACCAAGAACATCTGGCCGGTCATGCCCATCATGATGCTCAGCTCCTCGATCGCCTCCATCCTCACCATCATCTTCCAGGTGCACGATCCGGCGCCCCATGGCGGCTTCCTCGTGCTGCCCGTGGTGGAGAACGGCCCCATGTGGGTGCTCGCCATCCTGATCGGCGCGCTCGTGGGCGGCGTGCTCTTCACGGTCTTCAAGAAGTATGACTACGACAAGAAGCAGAAGGCTGCTCCCGCCGTCGAAGCCGCCGCTGCCCCCGCTCCCGTAGCCGCCGCTCCCGCCGCCGACGCTGCCCCCGCCGCCGACGCGGGCTTCGTCAAGACTGGGAACGTGTTCCTGGGCGAGGACTTCGCCAACCGCGACGAGGTGCTCTCCTTCGTTTCCAACCAGGCCGTGAAGGCCGGCATCGCCACCGATGCCGACGACCTCATGGCCGCCTTCCTCAAGCGCGAGGACGAGGGTTCCACCGGCATGATGGACGGCTTCGCGATCCCGCACGCCAAGAGCGCGGCCGTGACCGAGTCCGCCGTCGTGGTCGTCAAGGACGACAAGGGCGTCGCCGCCTGGGACACCATGGACGGCAATCCCGTGAACGTTGCCATCGCGCTGCTCATCCCGGAGGTCCAGGCCGGCACCACCCACCTGAAGCTCCTCTCCAAGGTCGCTGAGGCGCTCATGGACGAGGACTTCCGCGCCAAGGTGAAGGCCGCCGACGACGCACAGGTCATCGCGGATGCGATCAACGCGCGCCTCGCGTAGCGCCGCCTGATTGCGTACGTTCCCAAGGATCCCGCTTCGGCGGGGTCCTTTTTTATGCTGATAGGGGAGAGGGATTCACGCACTATCGTTATCCGGGCAGGTCAGCGCCGTCTTTGCAGACGGGTCCAGACAAATCCTCCCGCGTGTTCGATTCGCGTTCCATGCGGGCGGGCGTTGCGCTAGAATAGGCACGTCAGTAACGAGTCCGCCGTGGATTGGCGGGCACGTGTTTGTAAAAGAAGGAGAGACATCATGGTTTCTGAGAAGGCTACGCTCGTCAACCCCCAGGGTCTTCACATGCGTCCCGCCGGCCTCTTCGCGTCCACGATGGGCAAGTACGCCTGCGACGTGACGATCGTCGCCCCGGATAAGGAGATCAACGGCAAGAGCCCCATGGCCCTCATGGCTGCCGGCATCCCCTGCGGCACCGAGGTTGAGGTCAAGTGCGACGGCGCCGACGAGGCCGAGGCCCTTGCGGCCGCCATCGACCTCATCAAGAGCGGCCTCGGCGAGTAGCCTTGCAGCCCCTGTAAACCATAGGTGATTGATGAAGGCGTCTGCTCGTTTGCGGGTAGGCGCTTTCGTTTACTGGTTTCCAGCATGGCCGGCGCCACGCCGGAGGAGAGAGGACAAGGAATGTACGAGGGACGTAACGTATCCGAGGGCATCGGCATCGGCACCGTGGTGGTCGTGTCCGATCCCGACCTGTCGTTCGAGCCGCATGCCGTGGAGGACGCCGCGGCCGAGAAGGAGCGCTACCAGGCCGCGCTCAAGGTCTTCTGCGAGCGCACGCAGCAGCAGGCCGACCACATGAAGGAGACCGTCGGCGTCGCTGAGGCCGAGATCATGGCCGGCCACATCATCCTGGCCCAGGACCCGGGCATGACCGACCAGATCAACTCCATGATCGACGGCGGTACCTGCGCCGAGCAGGCGCTCGTCGAGACGAGCACCATGTTCGAGAACATGTTCAAGTCCATGGAAGACGAGATGTTCCAGCTCCGTGCCGCCGACATCGCGGACATCCGTACCGGCATCCTGGCCGAGCTGCTGGGCGTCGAGCTCGTCGACCTCTCCATGCTGCCCAAGGACAGCGTGATCGTGGTGCACGACCTCACCCCGTCCATGACGGCCACCATCAACAAGGACCATGTGGCCGGCGTGGTCACCGAGGTCGGCGGCCCCACCTCGCACTCCGCCATCATCGTGCGCAACGCCGAGATCCCCGCGGTGTTCTCCGTCTCCAACATCTGCGCCGTGCTGCGCGACGGCATGACCGCCATCGTGGACGGTTCCAAGGGCGTGGTGATCGCCGACCCGGACGCCGACGTGCTCGCCGACTACACCGTGCGCGCCGAGGCCATCCGCGCCGAGAAGTCCGCGCTCGAGGCCTTCCGCGGCAAGGAGACCGTCACCGCCGACGGTATCAGGAAGATCCTGGCCTGCAACATCGGCGGTCCGGATGACGTCGCCGCGGCGCTCGACCACGACGCCGAGGCCATCGGCCTCTTCCGCTCCGAGTTCCTGTTCATGGAGTCCAAGGAGCTTCCCTCCGAGGAAGAGCAGTTCCAGGCCTACCGCAAGGTCGCCAGCGCCATGAAGGGCGCCCCGGTGATCATCCGCACCCTCGACGTGGGCGGCGACAAGGAGATCCCCTATCTGCACATGCAGAAGGAGGACAACCCCTTCATGGGCTACCGCGCCGTGCGCTACTGCATCGACAACCCGGACCAGTACAAGGTGCAGCTGCGTGCCCTGCTGCGCGCGAGCGCCTTCGGCGACGTCAAGATCATGATTCCGCTCGTCACCTGCGTCGAGGAGGTCCGCGCCGTCAAGGCTCTCGTGGCCGAGTGCAAGGCAGAGCTCGATGACGAGGGCATCAAGTACAACGATGAGATCGAGGTCGGCATCATGGTGGAGACCCCGGCGGCCTCCCTCATCGCCGACAAGCTGGCCCAGGAGGCCGACTTCTTCTCCATCGGCACCAACGACCTCATCGGCTATACCATGTGCGCCGACCGCGGCAACGACCGCATCGGCAACTTGTACAGCGTGTACTACCCGGCCGTGCTGCGCTCCATCAAGAACATCATCGAGAACGGCGTGAAGGCCGGCATCATGGTGGGCATGTGCGGCGAGGCCGCGGCCGACCCGCTGCTGGAGCCGCTGCTGATCGCCTGGGGCCTGGAGGAGTTCTCCATGTCCGCCCCGAGCGTGCTGCGCGCCCGCAAGACCATCTCGCAGTGGTCCAAGGCCGAGGCAGAGGAGCTCGCCGAGAAGGCGCTTGTCTGCGCCACGGCCGACGAGGTGAAGGCGCTGCTTTCCGAGGCCGCTCGCTAGGGCGCCAGGGCCGAGCAAGGTTGTAAACGGGAGCTGCGAACATCGGAGGTACCGATGCGCGGCTTCCGACGTAAGGAAAATGGGGGTTGTTGTAATGTTCTACACTCTGACCGCGAATCCCGCCGTCGACATGACCACGTCCTGCGGCGGACTCCTACCCGACACGAACGTGCGCACCGGCGGTGCCAGCTACACCGCCAACGGCAAGGGCCTGGACGTGAGCTACGCGCTCAAGAAGTTCGGCGTGGACTCCATCGCGCTCGGCTTCTTCGCCGGCTTCACGGGCAAGTTCATCGTCGACGAGACCATGAACATGGGCTGCCTGTGCCGCCCGGTGTGGATCGACGGCATCACGCGCATCAACTGCTACGTGAACGACGGCGAGCACGAGTACGGCATCCTGAACCCGGGCCCGGCGCTCAAGCGCCAGGACCAGGAGGAGCTCTACAAGATCCTGGACACCGCAGGCGACCTCGACTGCCTGGTTGTCTCCGGCTCCCTGCCCCCGAAGGCCACCCCTGACTTCCTGGAGAAGGTCATGGACCATGCCCAGGCCCGCGGCGCCGACGTGGTGCTGGACCTCTCCAGCAGCAAGCTGAAGGAGCTCGCGCACAAGAAGCCGCTGCTCATCAAGCCCAATCGCCACGAGATGGCAGACATCTTCGGCATCGAGATCGAGACCGACGACGACGCCCGTCGCGCCTGCGCCAAGGCCCACGAGGTCGGCGTGCAGAACGTGCTGCTCACGATGGGTAGCCGCGGCTCCGCCTACTTCTCCAACGGCGAGGACATCTGGTACGCCAAGCGCGAGTTCAACATCAAGCTACTGTCCTCCGTGTGCGCCGGCGACTGCACCCTCGCCGCCTTCCTGCACAAGTGGTACAAAAACCGCGACAACGTTGAGGAGGCGCTGCAGTTGGCCCTGGCCACCGGCGCCAACGTGGCCGAGAGCGCTGGCCTGGGCGACTTCGCTCGCGTGCCCGAGTACAGCAAGCGCATCACCGTCCGCAAGCTCTAAGAGTCCTGCAGGCGCCCGGTACGGGGGCATCCCGCGCCGGGCGCTTTCTCTAAGGAGGCTCTGATGATCTATACCCTCACCGCCAACCCCGCCATCGACTACAACATCGCCTGCGACGGCCTGGAGCCCAACACCATCACCCGCACGCGCAACGCCGTGTACACGCCCAACGGCAAGGGCCTGAACGTGAGCTTCACACTGGACCACTACGGCGTACCGACCGCCATCCTGGGATTCTTCGCCGGCTTTTCGGGGCGCTTCATCGTCGAGGGCGCCGAGGCGCTGGGTGTGCCGGTGAAGCCCGTGTGGACCGAGGGCATCACGCGCGTGAACGTGTTCCTGAACGCCGGCCCTACCACCGAGTACAACATGGTGAACGCGGGTGCCGCCGTGACGCCCGAGAACGAGGCCGAGCTGTACCGACTCATCGAGGGCCTGGACGACCTGGACTGCCTGGTGATTTCCGGCTCTCTGCCACCCAACACCTCCGATGACTTCCTTGACCAGGTGATCAGCCGCGTGAAGGCCAAGGGCGGGGAGTTCGTGCTGGACATCTCCTCCCATAAGCTCGCCGACCTCGTGACCGAGGGTCCGCTGCTCATCAAGCCGAACGACGACGAGCTGCTGGACATCTTCGGTATCAAGGTGGACGGCGAGGACGACGAGTCCGTGAAGGCCGCCATGGACGAGCTGCACGGCAAGGGCGTGAAGAACGTGCTGCTGACGCTCGGCGGCGCCGGCGCGTACTTCTCCAACGGAGAGCACATCTGGTTCGCGCACAGCACCTTCGAGGTCAAGCTGTTCTCCACGGTGTGCGCGGGCGATTCCTCGCTCGCCGCGTTCCTCTCCGTGTGGGCATCCGATCGCGACGCCGTGGAGGAGGCGCTCCGTCTCTCCATGGCCACGGGCGCCAACGTGGTGGAGTGCCCGGGTCTCGGTGACTTCGCTCATGTGGAGGAGTACAAGAAGGGCATCGACATCCGCGTCGTGCGGTAGGGGATCCTGGGTTCTCAACCTGCGGTCGGACCCGGCAGATCTCTTGGGCTCAGCTTCGCGAGACGGGGAAACGGCTTCGCCGTTTCCCCGTCTCGCTCAGAAATCGCCCAAGCGATCCGCCGGGTCCGGCTTGTTCGACCCCTTGATGCTTGGAAATAATAGGCACCTTGTTGTAAAGGGCTTGGGCTGGCGCAGGGCGCAGGGTGGGGTGGTGGCTGCGGCTCGCTCGCTTGGCGGTCGGGTCGTTCGCCTGGGCTTGAAAACGGGTACCATGGGTTTGTTTGCTGAACTCAACGTTAATGGGAGGTTCCATGGATACCAGCCATGCCATCACGGCTGAGATGACCGCTGCGGCGCACGAGGTGTATGCCGGTAATGTGGCGCACATCATCGCCAAGAACGCCGCCACGAGCGTGGGCGTCCGCGAGGCCGCACGCGTGCCCGAGGTGGCGGCGCTCGCCACCACCACCTTCGACATCCAGCTCGAACAGGGCGATATCACCAATCAGAAGCGCTCCGGCCGGTGCTGGATGTTCGCGAGCCTGAACACCATGCGCTTCCGCATCATGAAGAAGCTGAATCTCAAGACCTTCGAGCTCTCGCAGTCCTACCCGCTGTTCTGGGACAAGTACGAGCGTTCCAACTGGTTCTTCGAGAACGTCATCGCCGCGGCGGACGAGCCGCTTTCGGGTCGCGAGATGGCCTTCCTACTGGCGGACCCGCTGTGCGACGGCGGGCAGTGGGACATGTTCGCCAGCCTGGTGAAGAAGTACGGCGTGGTCCCCAAGGAGGCCATGCCCGAGACGGCGAACTCCTCCAACACGCACGACCTGGACAAGTACCTCACCCGCTTCCTGCGCGGCGGTGCCAAGCGCCTGCGCGAGACCATCGCCGCCGGGGCTTCGTCCGACGACGTGCAGGCCATGAAGGCGGAGCTTCTGGAGGACGTCTACCGCGTGCTGGCGATCTGCCTGGGCGAGCCGCCCCAGTCCTTCGACGTGCGCATCCGCGACAAGGAGAACGAGCTCGTGGCGAGCGGCACCTACACCCCGCAGCAGTTCTTGAGCGAGTTCGTGGACATGAACGTAGACGACTTCGTCTCCGTCATCAACGCGCCGACGGCCGACAAGCCCTATATGCGCTCCTATACCGTAAAGTACCTGGGCAACCTGGTTGAGGACGGCGGCGTTCGCTACGTGAACCTGCCGATCGAGTCGCTCAAGCGCGCGGCCGTGGCCCAGCTGAAGGACGGTCTGCCCGTGTGGTTCGGCTCCGACGTCGACCAGGGCTTCCTGTGCAACGACGGCGTGATCGACCCCGACGCGATCGCCGTGGACACGCTCTTCGACGCGCCCATCGAGGCCGGTCTCGACAAGGCGGCACGCCTGGACTACGGCGAGTCGCTCATGACGCACGCCATGACCATCCAGGGTGTCAACCTGGATGCCGACGGCAATCCCACGCGCTGGCGCATCGAGAACAGCTGGGGCGACGACCGCGGCAAGAAAGGCTACGACATCGGTAGCGCCACGTGGTTCGACGAGTACGTCTACCAGGTGGTTGTGGACAAGAAGTACCTGACCGCCGAGGAGCTCGCCGCCTTCGAGGCGGAGCCCATCGAGCTCGCGCCCTGGGATCCCATGGGCGCGCTCGCGCGGTAACGGCATACGGCGGCGCATGGGATACGAGAACGCACAACTGAAGGGCACCCGGCCGGGCGCGGCCTCGCTTGCTGTCCTCACCGCCTTGGAGGCGGCGGGGCTCGAGGCGTGGTTCGTGGGCGGCTGGGTGCGCGACACCCTGCGCGGGGCTGCGAGCCACGACGTCGATATGTGCTGCTCGGGCACCTGGCAGGAGAGCAAGGCCGCCCTCGAGGCCGCGGGCATCGCGGTCATCGAGTCGGGTATCAAGTTCGGCGGCATCACGGCCGTGTGCGCGGGCGAACGGATCGAGGTCACCACGTACCGGGTGGACGGCTTCTATACCGATGGCCGGCACCCCGAGGAGGTGCGCCGGGCGAGCCGCATCGAGGATGACCTCGCCCGTCGCGACTTCACGGTGAACGCGATGGCCTGGCATCCCGAGCGCGGCGTGCTCGACCTCTACGACGGTCAGGGGGACTTGGCCCGCCGCCTGATCCGAGCGGTGGGGGAGCCGCGCCGGCGCTTCGAGGAGGACGCCCTGCGGATGCTCCGCGCCGTGCGCTTCGCCTGCCGCCTTGACTTCCAGATGGAGGAGGCCACGGCCGCGGCGCTCGCGGTCTGCGCCCCGCTGCTCGACGCCGTGGCGCGCGAGCGCGTGGGCGTGGAGGTGCAAGGTATCCTCGCCACCCGGCACGGCGGGGACGCGCTGCTCCGCTACCCAGAGATCATGTGCGCGGCCATTCCCGAGCTCGCGCCCCTGCGCGGCTTCGACCAGCGCTCGCCCTATCACGCCTTCGACGTGTACGAGCACACCGCTCGCGTGCTGACCGTGGCGGGAGAGCTCGCCTCCGTGCCCGCGGACGGCGGGGATCCGAGCGTGCCACCCTCGTCCTCGCTCATGTGGGCCGCGCTCCTGCACGACATCGCCAAGCCCGCCTGCTTCACTTTGGACGAGAACGGGCGCGGCCACTTCTACGGGCATCCGGAGGAGGGTGCTCCCGTGGTCCGCGCCATCATGCGCCGGCTGGGGCTCTCTGAGCACCTCATCCGCGAGAGCTGCCTGCTCGTGCGCTGGCACGACATCCCGCTCGATCCCACGCGCACGAGCCTGCTCACCATGCTGAACCGGCTCTCCGGCGAGGGCGTGGACGCCCCGCGTCTCATGGATGAGCTACTTGACCTCAAGCGCGCCGACACGCTCGGCAAGGCGCCGAGCTGCTTCTACTACGTGGAGGAGATCGAGCTCATGCGGGAGCGCGCCCACGAGTTGCTGGCGGCGGGGGAGGCCTACAGCCTGAAGACGCTCCAGATCTCGGGCGGCGACCTGGTGCGCGCGGGCGTGCAGCCGGGTCCGCGCATCGGCGAGCTGCTGAGCCGGGCGCTGAAGGCCACGATCGCCGGTGCCGTTGCCAATGAGCGGACGGCGTTGCTTGCGTTCCTCGGTCTCGATTCCTGATTGGCCGGTCCGACGGTTCCCGGCCAGCCGGTCCGCCGCCGCGCTGCCTTTGTTTCCAATCGGTGCTACGAATTGATCGCGTTGTGATATGCGACTGCTTGGAGTATCATGCACAGAGTGCTACGATGCACGTCATTCGTATTACCCATAGCGAACGAAGGAACGATCGATGCCATATACCCTGACGCGCCGCCACGCACTCGCCGCAACCGGGTTCGCTGCCCTGTCCGCCTCGGGCATGCTCGCCGGGTGCTCGGAGAGCGCCGGTACCGAAGCGGGCGACTCCGACAGCGCCGCCGTGGACGCGAAGCACCAGGTGACCATCGCCATGAGCACCACCAACGAGCCCGACGGCGGCTTCGACCCCTGCGTGGGCTGGGGCGCGGGCGAGCACGTGCACGAGCCGCTCATCCAGTCCACCCTGGTGGTCACCGACAAGGACATGAAGTTCCAGAACGACCTTGCCACCTCGTACGAGTGCTCGAGCGATAACCTTACCTGGACGTTCTCGATTCGCGACGACGTGAAGTTCTCCGACGGCACGCCCCTCACGGCGAAGGACGTGGCCTTCACCATCGAGCAGGTTCGCACGAGCAAGAACGCCCAGGCCGACCTCACGATGGTCAAGGGCGCGAATGCCACCTCGGACACCGTGGTAGAGATCCACCTCAGCAAGCCGTACAACGCCCTGCTCTACACCCTGGCCGTGCTGGGGATCATTCCCGAGCACGCCTACGGCAAGGACTACGGCGAGAAGCCGATCGGGTCGGGCCGCTACAAGCTCGTCCAGTGGGATAAGGGCCAGCAGGTCATCTTCGAGGCGAACCCGGACTACTACGGCAACAAGCCGAACATCGAGCGCCTGACCGTGGCCTTCATGGAGGAGGACGCGGCGCTTGCGGCGGCCAAGGCCGGCCAGATGGACATGGCGTTCACCTCGGCAACCTACGCCGACCAGACCGTGGACGGCTTCACGCTCGCCTCGTACCGGTCCGTCGATTCGCGCGGCATCCAGCTGCCCGTGATTCCGGCCGGGGGCACGCACGGGGGAGATGGCTCCGATGCCGAGTACCCCACGGGCAACGACGTGACCTGCCACCTGGAGATCCGTCAGGCCATCAACCATGCCATCGACCGCGATAAGATGATCAAGAACGTGCTCGCCGGCTACGGCCGCGCGGCCTACAGCGTGGGCGACGGCCTGCCCTGGGCGAGCTCCGACATGAAGGTGGACTTCGACCTCAAGGCCGCCCAGAAGATCCTGACGGACGCGGGCTGGCAGCAGGGCTCGGATGGCATCTTCGCCAAGGACGGCCAGCGGGCCGCCTTCACCCTGTACTACCCCTCCAACGACTCGGTGCGCCAGGCCATGGCCAACGAGTTCGCCAACCAGATGAAGGACCTGGGCCTCGAGATCGAGACGAAGGGGCTGGGCTGGGACGACCTGTATCCGCACGAGTTCTCCGACCCCATCATGTGGGGCTGGGGCTCCAACTCGCCCTCGGACATCTACGAGCTCAACTACTCCAAGGGCACGATGAACTACGCCTGCTACGAGAACGAGACGACCGACTCCTACCTGGATCAGGCACTCGCGCAGCCGGACGTGGAGGCATCGTTCCCGTACTGGCACAAGGCCGAGTGGGACGGCACCGAGGGCATCGCGCCGCAGGGTGCCGCCACCTGGGCCTGGTTCGCCAACATCGACCACCTCTACTGGGTGCGCGACGGCCTGAAGGTGGCCGAGCAGAAGCTGCAGCCGCACGGCCACGGCTGGTCCATCGTCAACGACGTCGACGCCTGGAGCTGGAAGTAGCCCATGGAAGGTAGGGAGACGGAGGATCGGAAGAGGGTGGACGAGCCGCTTGCTGCGGCCGGCGCGGCGGCGGGTGCGACGGCGGCGTTGGCCGCGGCGTCGCCCGCCCCGGCCGGCGACGCGGGGCGCTCCGCGCAGCGGTTGCCGGGCTGGGCGCGCGAGCTCGTCCGGTTCGCCACCCTCATGGTGGCCGTGAGCATGGTGACGTTCGCCCTGGTGGGGATGTCACCGATCGACCCCGTGCAGATGAACGTTGGCCAGGCCTCGTACGCGCGCATGAGCCCGGAGAAGCGCGAGCAGCTGCGCGAGTACTGGGGCGTGGATGCGCCCATCTGGCAGCGCTACGCGTCGTGGGCCTCGAGCGCCGTGCGGGGCGACCTGGGCCAGAGTCTGCGCTTCAACCTCCCGGTGACCCAGGTGATCAGCGAGCGCGCGGCGAACTCCCTCATGCTCATGGCGTGCGCCTGGGTGCTCTCGGGCGCGATCGGACTCGCACTGGGCGTGGCCGCCGGCGCGCGGGCGGGGAGCCTGCTGGACCGCATCGTCAAGGGCTACTGCTTCCTGCTGGCATCCACGCCGACGTTCTGGCTCGGCCTCGTGGTGCTCATCGTCTTCTGCGTGGAGCTCAAGTGGTTCCCGCTGGGGTTCTCGGTGCCCATCGGCGTCGACGCGGCCAGCGTCTCGCTCGCGCAACGCGCGTACCACCTCGTGCTGCCGGCGCTCACGCTCTCGGTGACGGGGGTGGCCAACATCGCGCTCCATACGCGCGAGAAGGTCATCGACGTCATGGAGAGCGACTACGTCCACTTCGCGGCGACGCGCGGCGAGGGCGCCTGGCGGATCGTGCGGCGCCACGGGCTCCGAAACCTCGTGCTGCCGGCGATTACGCTGCAGTTCGCGCAGGTGAGCGAGATCTTCGGCGGTTCAGTCCTGGTAGAGCAGGTCTTTAGCTACCCAGGGCTGGGCCAGGCGGCGGTGACGGCCGGCGTGGGCGGTGATGCCCCGCTGCTGGTGGGCATCGCGCTCGCCTCGGCGGCCATCGTGTTCGCCGGGAACGCGATGGCCAACCTGCTCTACGGCGCGGTGGACCCTCGCATGCGTGCGGGAGGCCGGCGATGAGCGCGCAGGACGGCCGGAACGGGTTCCAGGTACCCGTGACCGCTGCTGCCTCCGCCGCTTCCGGCCCGGCGGTGCTGCACGCCTCCGTCGTCCGCGGCCGCGGTAACCGGCGTCGTATGCTGGTGGGCCTGGTGGTGGCTGCAGTCGCGCTCGCGGTCATCGCCGTCGCGGGCCGCCTGCTGGAGCCCGTCGCGATGGCGACGGACTTCGCGGCCAAGAACCTCCAGCCCTCGATCGCGCACCCGTTCGGCACGGACTGGATGGGCCGCGACATGCTCGCGCGGACGCTCGCGGGCCTCTCGACCTCCATATTCGTGGGTCTGCTGGCCGCCGGCGCCTCCTCCTTGATCGCCCTCGCGCTCGCGTGCCTCGCGGTCCTCGGTGGCCCGCGGGCGGACGCGGCCGTGTCCTGGCTCGTGGACCTGGTGATGGGCGTGCCGCACATCGTGCTGCTCGTCCTGATCAGCTACGCGCTCGGTAAGGGGTTCTGGGGCGTGACCATCGGCGTGGCCCTCACGCACTGGCCGAGCCTCACGCGCGTGCTGCGCGCCGAGATTCTGCAGCTCCGCGAGCAGCCGTTTCTGTCCGTCTCGCGTGCGCTCGGCGTGTCCCGCCTCCGGATCGCTCTCGACCACCTGGTGCCCTACGTGCTGCCGCAGTTCCTGGTGGGGTTGATCCTGCTGTTTCCGCACGCGATTCTGCACGAGGCGTCGATCACGTTTCTGGGGTTCGGGCTCTCGCCGGACCATCCCGCCGTGGGCGTGATTCTCTCGGAATCGATGCGCTACCTCTCGGCAGGGTATTGGTGGCTCGCCATCTTCCCCGGCGCGTCGCTCGTCGCCACGGTGGGACTGTTCGACCGAATCGGCGCGCTCGCGCGGCGTCTGGTGGACGCGCGTACGGTACAGGAATAGAAGGGAGGGACGTATGGACGAGCAAGCAAGCGCCCCGGGTGTGACAAACACATCAGATATGTTCGCCACCGGCGCGGCGCCGGCGGGGGTGGCAAGCGATATGACAAGCAAAACTGATCTGCATGGCACGCAGGACGGCCATCGCGACGGCGAGTTCCACCACGGCCACAGCCATGCCGCGGAATCGCACCATCCCGGCGCGCACCACCTGCTCACGGTGGAGGGGCTGACCGTCGGCTTCGACATGTACGACCCCTCCGCGCCGTTCTTCTCGGCGTCGCGCGTGCGGCAGGAGGTGGTGAGCGACCTGTCCCTTTCCGTGCACGAGGGCGAGATCCTGGCCGTGGTGGGCGCGAGCGGTTCCGGCAAGACGGTGCTCGCCGACTGCATCATGGGTCGCTTCGAGCCCAACGCGCAGGTGACGGGCCGCATCTGGTTTGACGGCGAGCCCCTGGACGAGCACGCGCTCTCCCGCCTGAGGGGACACGGCATTTCGATGGTCCCCCAGAGCGTGGAGAACCTGGACCCGCTCATGCGCGTGGGCGAGCAGGTGCGCGGTGCGGCGCGGGGGCGTACGCGCACCGAGCGCCGCGCCGATGCCGATCGCCGGGCGGCTCGCCAGCGCGAGCTATTCCGGGCCTACGGGTTCGACGAGTCCGTGGAGCGGCTCTTTCCCTACCAGCTCTCGGGCGGCATGGCCCGCCGCGTGCTGCTCATGTGCGCGCTTATGGACGATCCCCGGCTGATCGTGGCCGACGAGCCCACGCCGGGCCTCGACCTCGACCTTGCGGTGCGCGCCCTGGACGACCTGCGCGCCTTCGCCAACCGTGGCGGCGGCGTCCTGCTTATCACGCACGATATCGAGCTCGCGCTCCGCGTGGCCGACCGCGTGGCGATCTTTCGCGACGGCACCGTGGTGGAGGAGACGGCGGTGGCGAACTTCGAGCGCCCCGAGCTGCTGCGGCATCCGTTCTCTCGCGCCCTCTGGCATGCTATGCCGGGGCATGATTTCGCGGCGGTGAGCACCGATGGGGAACACGTCGCGACGGGGGAGGGGGATACCTATGACGCTTGAGGCCCGAGATCTCTCCTTTGCCTATCCGGGCGCAGCCCCGCTCTTCCGCGGTCTTTCGCTGCGCGTCGAGCCCGGCGAGCGCGTGGCGCTCTGCGCGCCCTCGGGCACGGGCAAGACCACCCTCTGCCGCGTGCTCGCGGGCTACCTGGAGCCGTGCGCGGGCACGGTGGTATGCGACGGTGCACCGGTTTCCGGTTGGGCCGCGCGTCGCGCCCAGGGACCGCGTCCCGTGCAGCTGCTCTGGCAGCATCCCGAGCAAGCCTTCGACCCGCGCCTGCGCATGGAGCGCTCGCTCGTCGAGGCGGGAGATGTGCAGAGCCCCCGTGTCGAGGAGCTGCGCTGTGTGTTCGGCATCCGCCCCGTCTGGCTCCAGCGCCTGCCGCATGAGCTGTCCGGTGGCGAGCTCATGCGCTTCTGCATGGTGCGCGCTCTTCTGTCCGAACCTCGCTATCTCATTGCTGATGAGGCGACGGCCATGCTCGATGCTGTGACACAGCAGGAACTCTGGAGCGCGATCATGACCTTGCAGCAGCGCGAGGGCTTCGGCCTCCTGCTCGTCTCCCATTCCCCGGCCCTGGTTGACCGCGTATCGACGAGGCGTATCGATCTTGCCTGAGCCCCGCCCGCTGCGCCGGACCCCCCCCGGTTCGATGCGGCGCGCTCGCGAAGCTGGAGAATTCACCGGCAACCGCGCAGGAATGCGTTAAAACGAGGATGGGGATCCGGCTTGCAGCGAGCATGGAGGCCCCTAACGCATTCCTGGCGTTTCCCGGTGAACTCTCGCAGCTCGCTCGCGATGCCTTGCCGAACCGGGGGATTCCGGGGCAGCGGGCGGGGCTCAGGCGGGATCCGGGGGATGTGTTTCAAGCGAGTGTCACGGCATTTCCATGTTTCGCGCGCGGTATCCGGTTGTACAATGAAGCCCCGTGAAGGAACGTGTCCAACCTCTCCGGGAAAGCGCAGGTAACTAAATATGACCAAGCACATCTTCGTCACCGGCGGCGTCGTGTCCTCGCTCGGCAAGGGCATCACGGCGGCTTCGCTCGGCCGCCTGCTCAAGAGCCGCGGCTACAAGGTTACCATGCAGAAGGCCGACCCGTACCTTAACGTTGACCCGGGCACCATGAGTCCCTTCCAGCACGGCGAGGTGTTCGTGACGGAGGACGGCTACGAGTCCGACCTGGACCTCGGCCATTATGAGCGCTTCATCGACGAGAACCTCACGCGCGACTCCAACTTCACCACCGGCGCCATCTACAAGAGCCTGATCTCGCGCGAGCGCCACGGCGACTTCCTGGGCGGTACCGTGCAGGTGATTCCGCACGTCACCAATGCCATTAAGGACAAGTTCCGCCGCGTGGAGGAGCAGACGGGCGCCGACGTGGTCATCACCGAGCTCGGCGGCACCATCGGCGACATCGAGGGCCAGCCCTTCGTGGAGGCCATCCGCCAGTATCGCAAGGACGCCGGGCACGGCAACGTGTGCTTCATCCACGTGAGTCTGGTGCCCTACATCGCCGCGGCGCACGAGGTCAAGACCAAGCCCACGCAGCATTCGGTGAAGGAGCTTCGCAGCTTCGGCATCCAGCCCGACGTGATCGTGCTGCGCTCCGACCACGAGATCGACGACGGCATCCGCGCCAAGATCGCGAGCTTCTGCGACGTGGACGAGGACATGGTGTTCACCAACGAGGACTGCGCGAGCATCTACGAGGTCGTGCAGATGATGGCCGACCAGGACTTCGACCTGCGCATCTGCGAACGTCTGGGTCTGGACCCGCGCGAGCGCGACCTCACCGAGTGGGATAACTTCCTGGCCAAGCAGCACCATGCCAACGACCATGCGGACACGGTGAAGATCTGCGTGGTGGGCAAGTACACCCAGCTGCCCGATGCCTACCTCTCCGTCATCGAGGCCCTGCACCACTCCGGCGTGTTCTTCGACCGCCATGTGGACGTGGAACTGGTAGACGGCGAGGCGCTCACCGAGGCCAACGTGGACGAGGTACTCGGCGGCGCCGACGGCATCCTGGTGCCCGGCGGCTTCGGTAAGCGCGCGTTCGACGGCAAGATCCGCGCCGCCCGCTACGCCCGGACTCACAAGATCCCCTACCTGGGCGTGTGCCTGGGCATGCAGGTGGCCGTGTGCGAGTTCGCCCGCGACGTGGCCGGAATGGAGGGCGCCGGTTCCTCGGAGTTCGACTCCGACCTGCACTACCCCGTCATCGACCTCATGGAGAGCCAGGAGGACGTGACGGACAAGGGCGGCACCATGCGCCTGGGCGCTTATCCCGCCAAGCTCGCGCCGGGCACGCTCACGCGCGAGGCCTATGCGGGCGAGGAGCTCGTGTACGAGCGCCATCGTCATCGCTTTGAGTTCAACAATGCCTTCCGCGACGAGCTGACCTCCGCGGGCCTGGTCATCGCCGGCGTCTCGCCCGATGAGCGCCTGGTCGAGATGGTGGAGCTGCCGGAGGACGTGCACCCGTGGTTCGTGGCCACGCAGGCGCACCCCGAGTTCAAGAGCCGTCCGACCAAGCCCGCCCCGCTCTTCCGTGAGTTCGTGCGCGCCGCGATCGGCCAGCACGAGGGCGTGAACCGTCTGGACGTGACGCCGGAGAACCCGGAGGACTAATTTCCAGTCGTCGATAAGCCTGGCTGAGCCCCTGTAGATGCGTCGAGCATCGCAGGGGCATTCTATTTCCATTGCGTTACGTAATTAAAGTGCGACTGGGTATCTGGTATTTCTGCGCATCGCTTTGGCAGTAATATGGGCATAGATGTGCTTTCCAACCACCGTTATGGCAGCTGAAGAGTGGCCTCTCATGAGGTACTATGAAATTAGTGCGGAGAAATCGCTCCCGATTGTGATTTTTGAACAGGTGAATATGTGTCTGGGGAGGGTCTCAGAAAAGACCTCGATCTGCTTGGATTGACCCTCCCGTTGCTGGATTGGGGGATTGCCATGTGCAAACTGGACCGGAACGTTGCGCGAACCTGGGCAGGACGCGTGAAGACGCGCGCTCGGCAGGCGTTTGTCGTGCTGATGGGCATCTTGCTCGTGAGCCAGACCATCTTCAGTTGGGCCGGTCCGGTGTTCGCCGAGGAAATCGTCCAAGCGGAGGAGCAACGCGCCTGGTCGCGGGGGGGGTAATCGGGGAGCGGGCCCAGCAGCCAGACGGCGCTTCCGATGGCGCGGGCGCTGCCAATGCGACTTCGGCGCAGATGGGCGATGTCGCCGAGACTGCGGCCTCCGCGTCTACGGGTCAAGCGAGCGGTTCCAGCGACCAGCTCAGTGAGAGCCCGGCACCCGCCGCCACGGTGGTCTCCGCGTACAACCCCGATGCCCCGGCGTCCGAGGTCTCTCAGGGCGTGACGCTCAAGCTCTACACGGATAAGAACCATACCGAGTCTTTCGACCCGGCGCAGGACATGATCGAGGTCGGCGAGACCTTGTACGGCGTGCTCGGTTTCGACCTCATCGGTTCCGACAAGCCGACGCTCGAGAGTCCCAATCGCACGTACACGTTGCCGTCGAGCATCGTGGTTTCCGATCGCGAGGAGGGAACGCTCTACGACGAGGATGGCACCGATGCTGGTACCTGGAAAATCGAGCGCGGCGTTGTCTCCATGCACTGGAGCGAGAGCTGGCTGGAATCCCATCACTCGAGCATCAAGGCCCATGTGAGCTTCGATTTCAAGCTGGGCAACGAAGAGGGCGGCGATGACGGCAAACAGCAGATAACCTTTCCGGGTGGTCCCGGTACCGTGACCATCACGGTCGATAAGTCCAAGGTGAGCGGCGAGAAGACCTGGAAGCTGAACGACGACGGCACGGTGACCTTCATGGTGTTGTTAAAGCCCCGGTTCGCCGTGAAGAACATGGTTGTCACCGACACCATGGGCGGGAACTTCTCGTTCGTACCCGATAGCTTCCAGCTCGACGGCAAGTCAGTTACCGCCACCCTCAACGGCAACCAGGCGACCGTCGGGCTCGGCGACCTCGCCAAAGCCGACGGGGACGGCTACCAGCTCACCTACAAGGCGCAGCTCAGCGATGCCGCCAAGAAGCTCCTCGTCGAAGGTAAGAAGCTCGACGACGCGAAGAACACAGCGAGCTGGACGTGGGACGGCTCCGACAAGCCCGGCGAGGCGAGCACCACCCCGAGCTTGAGCTACAAGATGGTGCAGAAGTCCAACGGCTCCGGTTCCCCCTCGGACATTACATGGACCGTCAAGCTCAACACCGGCGACCTCAAAGCGGATATGGCGGGCTACGTCTTCAAAGATGCCATCGAGGCGGGCCAGCACTACATCGGCTCCTATACCGTGAAGGATGCCCAAGGCACCGCGGTCGCCACGGGCAAGCTCGACGGCGCGGCGAAGAGCTTCTCCTACACGTTCCCCGCGGATGCCGGCGCCCAGCAGTACACGGTCGAGTACCACACCGCGCTCGACGATGCGGACGCCACCACGGAGGTCGGCAACACAGCTGAGCTGACCCCGCCGGACGGCAATCGACCCTCCGGCTCCGATGACGGGTCCTATACGCCCGTCGGCCCCGAGGACAAGAACATCTACGTGACCAAGGACGTCGACTCATCCGCGGTGACGGAGAACGGCGTGGCGACATGGACCTCGCTCGTGAAGCTTTCGCTGATGGCCGCCGACACAGACCCCACGAGCATCCAGTTCATCGACGAGAAGCTCGAGTTCGCGCAGGCAAAGGGTGCGAATGGTACGAAGAGCGGCGGCTTCGGGTTCGATCCGGACAAGAAGCCCGTCCTGACCGTCGGTGACACCACGCTCGTCGAGGGCACGGACTACACGCTTGACACGTATGGCGACGACGCGTTCAAGATCACCTTTATGGCGAGCGATGCCGTTAGGGCTGCGATCGGGCGGAGCGATGTGCAGGTGAGGTACTGGACCGTAAGCGACAAGACGCCCGGCACCTACGAGAACACGGCCAAGGTGAAGTACAACGGCAAGACCACTTCGGCGAGCGCATCCTATGACATCGAGAACTCGAACCTCGTCTCCAAAACCGGCTCGGTGACATGGGACAAGGATTTCGATTGGTCGAAGGTCGATGCGGCGGACACCTCGCGCGGTGCCTGGGTTGCCACGTGGACGGTTGAGGCCAACAAGGGCGATGACGGCATCGGCAAGATCGACACGCAGGGTCAGCCGATCACGGTCACCGACACGCTTCCCAAAGGCATGTCCTACGTTCCCGGCTCCGGTTCCTACACCGTGAAGGCGGGAGACAAGCCCGGTTCCGTGCAGGGCAACGTCGAGGGCGCGGCCCAACCGAGCGGTGAGCTCACCTTCACCATCCCCACGGCGGGTACCGTTCAGGCCGACGGCAGCGACAAGGCGTATGCCAGGCTCACGTACCGGACGGCGGCGAAGGCTTCCGAGAACCTGAGCTTCACCAACACCGCTTCGGCGGATACGGGGACCACGCACCTCGGCGAGGATTCCGCCACGGTGGAAGGTGCCAAGAACGTCATCACCAAGGAGGGAAAGCGCGACTGGAGCGGTCGGAAAGACGTTATCGTCTATACCATCAAGGTGAACCCGCAGGGTGCCGACCTCGTCAAGAATTCCGACACCGTCACGCTCGTGGACACGATGGGCGCGAACGGCACCTTCCTGCCGGCGACCCTCAAGGTGACGCGCAGCGACACGCACGAGACCATCATGGTCCCGGTACGCCTGGAGGACGTGACGGATGCCGACGGGCGTCCGACGTCCAGGCTGTCGCTCGACCTGCCCGATGAGACACCTGTTGTCGTCTCATACGGCATACGTCCGAATGGTAAGGTAAACACGCAAGTACAGCTGAAGAACACGGCGACGCTCGAAGGCGTCGCGGGCGGCACAGCCGTCGACGATCACAAATGGTTCGTCTACGAGTCGGACGCGGGTACGCAGGGCGCCGCGGGCGTGGTGACCATCAATAAGTACGACGCGGGCGATCTGAGCCGACGCCTCTCCGGGGCGACGTTCGCCCTGTACAAAGTAGACCTGACGAAGCTCTCGGGCAGCCCCTCGTTCGAGCAGGTCGCCGCCGCTTCGAGCAAGGTCATGGAGCGTACGACCAACGAGAGCGGCACGCTGCGTTTCGGCACCGCCAAAGATCCGCTCGAGACCGATACCCTCTACTACTATCAGGAAACCGCGGCGCCCACGGGCTATGAGCTCGATGCCTTGCCACGCTACTTCATGCTCCCCGGAACCGACGATGCCGCGTACAATCGAGCCTTTGCGAAGGCAACGAACCTCGGCCTTTCGGTTTCGAGCCACACGTCCTACAACGCGGTGGACGAGAAGTCCCCCGAGCCGACGACGGGCTCCGTCACGCTCTTCAAGCAGCTGACGGGCCGTGCGTGGAAGGATTCGGACGCCTTCACCTTCCAACTTGCCGCGGATGCGGCGAACAGCAAGGGCGTGAGCGAGGACGAACTTGAGGCCGCCATGCCCGCCAAGACCACCGTCACCGCTGGTAAGACCGGCGACGGCGCAGACGGAGCCGCCACACCCTTCACGTTCGGCGACTTCACGTTTTCCAAGGCCGGTACCTACGCCTACACGGTGAAGGAGGTCGGCGCGGGGAGTAACGGCGTGACCTTCGATACCCGTACCGCTCAGGTCAAATTCACCGTGGAGGAGGACGCCTCGGGTAACCTGCAGGTTAAGGGGGGCCAGGCCGAGGTCACCGGGATCGACGAGAACCACGGCGACTGGACGTTTAAGAATACCTACAAGCCCGAGAAGACCACGGTCGAGGACGCCATCAAGGTGAAGAAGACGCTCGTGGGCCGCGCCTGGCGCGATGATGACTCCTTTGAGTTCCGCCTGCAGGCAGCCGCTCCCACGACGGACGCTCCGTTGCCCGCCGGCGCCAAGGACGGCTACGTCAAACTTGATGTTACAGACGATCAGCAGCACGCTTTCGGCGCGATCACCTACGACCGGGCCGGCGAGTACCACTACACCGTTTTCGAGCACACGCCCACCGCGAACGATGGCAAGGACGTACTTCCCGGCGTGGACTACTCGGACGCGCTCTACAACGTGACCGTCACCATCGCCGATGACGGCAACGGCAAGCTCTCCCTCGGCAACGTCGTCATGACCAAGGTGCAAAACGACGACGGTGGCGCGGCCGGTGGTACGGCGATTACGGATAACGTGGCCGCGGTCACCAATACGTTCATGACTCAGGAGGCGGACTTCGGCCTGCTCGTCACCAAGCGCTACGTTGACAAGACGGGATCGAAGCCCCTGGTCGATGGCATGTTCATGTTCTCGCTCACAGCGAAGGGCGATGCCCCGCTACCCGCTGACACCCAGAACGGCACGGCAACCGCACGCGCCACCACAGCGGGCGTGGCCTCCTTCGGCCTCATCAACTTCACCTCCGCGCGCGATGACGGCAAGACCTACGAGTACACGCTCAAGGAGGATGTGCCTGCGGGTGCCCAGACGAGCGCCGACGGCAAGACCGCCATGCTCGATGGTATGACCTACGACCTCGCCACCTATACGGTGAGGGTCAAGGTCGGCCTGACCGAGGACAGCGACGGCAACCAAGTGCTTGGCTACAGCACGGCCATTCTCGATGCGGACGGCAACCCGGTCGATTCTGCCAAGCTCGACAACGGCCGCCCCGTGTTCTCCAACAGCTACGAGCCCGCGCCGACCGAGGCATCGATCGCCGGGCAGAAGACCCTGACCGGCCGCGACATGGATGCCGGCGAGACCTTCTCGTTCAACCTCTACGCCGCCCCGGACGACACCGCCGCCGCCCAGGCCGCGCGAGCCGGGCTCAAGGACGACTCGATCGTCTTCGGTACGGATAAGGATGCGGACACGATGACGGTGCCCGTTACGGGAGCGAAGGGTGGCCAGCCCGCAGGTTTCACATTCTCCCATATCCATTTCACCCGCCCGGGCGCCTACAAGTTCGCCGTTGCCGAGGCCGGTTCCGTGAAGACGGGGACCGAGAAGGATGAGCATGTGGGGTATGTCACCGTCACGGTGCAGGATAAGGGCGACGGCACACTCGGTATCGCGAGCATTGCCTACGATAACTCCGCCGCGAAGACCGACGCGGATAAGGCCCTGACCGACAAGGTCGGGTTCACCAACATCTATGCACCCACCGGATACACGTTCTTCCAGCTGCACAAGAGCCTGACCGCCGTCGAGGGCGTCAAGGCGCCCGAGCTCAAGGCGGGGGAGTTCCGCTTCGGCCTGTACGCGGGCTCCGTTGCTGCCGGAACGCCGCTCCAGACCAAATCTAACGTTGAGGCGACGGGCGGCGAGGCTTCCGGCCACGTCACCTTCGACCGCATCACCTACACGCTCGCCTCGCTCGCGCAAGCGGTCAAGGACGGCTACGCCACCTACGATGCCGGCACGAGGACCTGGAGTCTCACCTACACCGTGGCCGAGCTCGATGCCGCGGGGAATCCCGTTTCCGCCGGCTATGTGAAAGATGGTATCGCCTACGATGCCGTCGCCCGCACGGTCGAGGTGACCGTTCGGGATGCCGATAACGGCACCCTGCAGACCGGGTACAAGGTGAGCGACGGCGATTCCTCGACGTCCGATGACGCCGCCTCCGAGGAGAACACGTTCAAGAACGTCTACGCGCCCGCGTCCGCCACGGCCGAGCTGCATGCGCGGAAGGTGCTCGACGGCCGCACCTGGAAGACGGGGGATAGCTTCGACTTCAAGCTCGAGGCCGTGAGCGGCGAGCTCGCTGCCGATAAGTCGTCCGTTGCCAAGGCAGACATCCCCATGCCGGCGAGTGCGCGGGATGGCGTGCTCACGCATACCGTCACCAGCGACGATGTGTTCGGCTTCGGCGAGATGACCTACACCAAGGCTGGTACCTACGTGTACGACATCAGCGAGGTTCAACCTGCGGCCACAGACGCGCTGCCCGGCGTGAGCTATTCCACCGAGTTGTACCGCGCCACTGTCACCGTGACCGACGACGGCATCGGTCGCTTGAGCGCCCAGACCGCCCTGGAACCCGTCTCCAAACTCGATTTTGCTGGTCAGGGGAAGGCGGTGAAGGCGGCGATCGCCGCCGGCGACCCGGTGGCGACCATCACCAACACCTATGCCGCTGCTGGCTCCACGATCGTGTCGGGCGCCAAGAAGGTGACCGGTGACGACGGCAGCGATCAGACGGCACATTTCGCGAACGCGTTCACGTTCACGCTAACCGGCAAGGACGGCGCGCCCATCCACGTGGCGGGCGATGACGGCAAGCTCCGGGACGAGAAGGAGCTCGCCGCGAAGAATGCCGCGGACGGTACCGTCTCCTTCGGTACGCTGCGTTATACGCTCGAGGATCTGGCGGGGGCAATCGAGCGGACCTTCACCTACCGGGTGACCGAGTCCGGCACGGTGGCGGGCGTGACGAACGATGCCACGACCGAGCGAACCTTCACCGTTAAGCTGAAGGACAACGGTGACGGCACGCTCACGGCCGTGTCCGATCCCGCCCAGGGACCGCTCTTCGGCTTCACGAACGTGTACACGGCAAAGTCGGCGACGGACTCCTTCACCTTCAAGAAGAGGCTCAGCGGACGCGCGCTCAAGGCGGGCGAGTTCTCCTTCGAACTAACCGGCCGCGATGGGGCTCCGATGCCCCAGGGTGCCGAGGACGGCGTGCTGACCGTTCGAAACGCTGCGGACGGCACGGTCTCCTTCGGCGCGATCGCCTACGGGCGCCCCGGCACCTACACCTACGAGGTGCACGAGGTGGCGGGCTCGCTCAGCGGGGTTACCTACGACGACGCGTCGTACGTTGTGGTTGTGACCGTGACTGACAACCATGACGGCACACTTTCCGCCACGCACGTGGTGACGCGTGACGGCAAGAAGGTTGGTGCCGAGAGCGCCGTCTTCTCCAACGGCTATACGCCACCGCGCGATGAGACGCCGCACGAGGCGCCGAAGGGCGACCGGCCCGGTCGCACCCGCGCGCTGCCGAAGACCTCCGACCCGGTGACGCCCGCCTTGCTCGGAGCCATCGCGGCAAGCGGTCTCGCCCTTGCCGGCCTGGGCCTCGCCCTCGGTCGCCGACGGAGCTAGCAGGTCATTCGGGAGACGGCACTTGCCGCATTCATAGGGACGGCGGCCCTGCAGACGGTTCATACCGGATGCGGGGCCGCCGTCCCTTCCTGTTTCCGTCCCGGCGCTTCGGGGGTAGCATGGAGCGGTTGGGAGCGTTTCGAGGGGGGAGGGGCCGATGGGCAGATCACGGCGAGATGTGGATGGGGGCGCCGTCCCCGTGCGCGCGGACATTCCCGCCGCCCCGCTCACCGGTGCCACCGAGCTCGAGCGCGACCGCGACGAGTACCTGGCGCACCTCTCGCTCGAGCGCAACCTCTCGGCCAACACGGTGGCGGGCTATCGGCGCGACCTCGATGCCTACATCGCGTTTCTCCTCGAGCGCGGTATCGAGCGGCCGGATGAGGTGTCCCGGCGTGACGTGGAGGATTTCGTGGCCGCCAAACGCGCGGCCGGTTACGCCGATGCCTCCGTTTCCCGCGCGCTCTCCGCGGCCAAGGGCTGGCATCGCTTCCTCGTGCGCGAGGGGATGGCAAAGGCGCATCCCACGGCCTCGATCAAGCTTCCCAAGACGGCCGACCATCTGCCCGACTACCTCACCGTGGACCAGGTGACGGCGCTCCTCGACCAGCCCTTTCCCGATACGCCCGCCGGTGCGCGCGATCGCGCCGTCCTCGAGGTGCTCTACGGCTGCGGCCTGCGCGTGAGCGAGCTCTGCGGCCTCACCGAGCGCGACCTCTACCTGGTTGACGAGTTCCTGCGCGTGCTGGGGAAGGGCTCTAAGGAGCGGCTCGTCCCCATCATGGGCTCCGCCTTGGCCGCGCTCGAGGCGTATCTCGCCGGCCCCCGCGCCGAGCTCGCGGCCCATGCCCGCCGCAGCGGCCCCGCGGATGCCATCTTCCTGAACGCCCGCGGCCAGCGGCTCTCGCGCCAGTCCGTTCACGCGATCTGCGAGCGCCATGGCCGGCTCGTGGGCATCGAGCGCCTGCATCCGCACACGCTCCGCCATTCCTTTGCCACGCACATGCTCGCCGGCGGTGCTGACTTGCGCGTCCTGCAGGAGATCCTGGGGCACGCGGATATCTCCACCACGCAGATCTACACGCATGTGGACCGCACGCAGGTGATGGAGGAGTACCTGGCGGCGCACCCGCGGGCGTGACGCTGTGTCCCGGTTCGCGGCGACGGTCGGAATGGCGGGGGAAGGCATTTCGAGCGAACTGAGGAGACTCCGGGGCGAAACCGCAGGAACAGGCAGCGGAAATGGGCGCATTTGAACCTCAATGCCCATCTTCGTCCTGCCTGTTCCCGCGGTTTCGCCCCGGAGTCTCCCAGTCTCGCGAGAACGCGACCCCGCCATTCCGACCGTCGCCGGGGAACGGGCGACGGTTCTGTTTCCCACCGTCGCTATCTGCCGGTTCTTTGTTTCGACACAATCCCTTGCGGTCGAACAGAAATTCGATTCAAGTGCAGGTCGAAGGTTAAGCTTTGCCCTCGACCAATCTAGAAATGGAATAGGAATCGCAGCGTGAACACAAGATGTTGTATTTGCGTTTCGCTCGGCATGGGCTGTGCACGTGGGTTCGTGGGGGAGCGCGGTGGACCATTGGGGGAAGGAGTGGGAAAGAATGTTGCAAAGAGGGAAGCGACTCCATATTATTGAATGCGTCGACAGACGGGGTGGCTCCCCGTACACGCCCAACCGAGTAGCCGAGAGGAGGGGCGCAGGCAATGATGCTGACCGGAACATACGAGCGCAACCTCGATGCGAAGGGACGTCTCTCGCTGCCCGCGGCCATCCGCAAGCAACTCAGCGACCACGTGTACGTGCTGCCCGCTCCCGATGTCGATGCCCTGTACATTTTCTCGGACGACGAGTACGAAAAATGGGTCATGGGGCTGTTCGAGAAGCGCGGCGGATTCGATTCCCGCAAGCGCGAGGACCAGGCGCTCATGAGGAAGCTGAACGCGATGGCGACGCCGATGGATATCGACTCCGCCAGCCGTATCGGTCTTTCCGAGGCGCTGCGCGGCAAGGCTGGCCTTGACCGCGAGATCACCGTGGTGGGCAACTTCGACCACCTGGAGATCTGGGACCGCGCGCGTTGGGATGAGGCCAACGAGGCTTCGGACGACGACCTGACCGATCTGTTCTTCTCGTAAGTCAAGGAGAGGCGTACATGGCAGCGGGAACGTTGACACCTGAATATCGGCATGAACCTGTCATGCTCCAGGAAGTGCTCGAGAACCTGGATCTGAAAGCCGGCGGCACGGTGTGCGATTGCACGCTGGGCGGCGCGGGCCACTCCGTGAGGATGGCTCAGGCCGTGGGCGCGGACGGTCTGCTCCTGGGAATAGACCAGGACGACATGGCGCTCGCTGCAGCGGGGGAGCGGCTCGACCGAGAGGCGCCGGACACCCCGCATCGGTTGCTGAAAGGCAACTTCGGCGACCTCGACGAGCTCCTTTGCTCGGCAGAGGTCCCCGGCGTGGACGGCTTTCTCTTTGATCTGGGCGTTTCGAGCCCGCAACTCGATATCCCCGGAAGGGGCTTCTCGTACCACGAGGACGCCCCGCTTGATATGCGGATGGACCCGGGTAACAACACCCTAAACGCAGCTGAGGTCTTGAACACCTACAACGAAGCCGACCTCGCCCGGATCCTTCGCGTCTACGGAGAGGAGATGTTCGCCCGGCAGATCGCACGCGAGGTCGTGCGCCGGCGGGCGGAGGCACCGCTCAGGACCACGGGAGACTTCGTCGAGGCCGTGAAGGCGGGCATCCCCGCTGCCGCGCGCCGACACGGAGGGCACCCCGCCAAGAAGAGCTTCCAAGCCATCCGCATCGAGGTCAACCACGAGCTCGATGTGCTGGAACGGGGGCTCGAGGCGGCGGTTCGCTGGCTGAACCCGGGCGGGCGCATCTGCGTCATCTCGTACCACAGCCTCGAGGACCGCATCGTCAAGCATTTGTTCCAGGAGCGCAGCCAGGGATGCACCTGCCCGCCGGATTTGCCGGTGTGCACGTGCGGTCATGTGCCGGTACTCAAGGTCATCACCCGCAAGCCGTTGGTGGCGAGCGCCGAGGAGGTCGCGCGCAACCCGCGGTCGCGGTCCGCGAAGATCCGCGTCGCCGAGCGGCTGGAGCCGCAGGCCCCGCGGATGCCGAGCGCGCCGCATTATCGCAGCTGAAACGAACCACTCTTAGAAAGGGAGGGCGCATATCATGGGTAATCCCACTTCAAACGCATCATACGCCCGTGATATGCGATCCTACCCCGGCTACGCCTCCGCCTTCGACGGCAACGCCGCGCGCGACCTGGCCTACGCCGAGCCCGCGCGCGCCCCGCGCCCCCGTGTGGACGAGCGCCCGGGCCTGGACGTCGTCACCGGTGCCGGTCGTCAGGCCGACCAGGAGGTCAGCCCCGCCTTCACCCACGTCGTCAAGCTCTTCTGCGTGCTCGTGGCGCTCTTCTGCGTCCTCGGTGGCGCCCGCGTGGTGCTCGCCGGCATGACGACGGCGAACCTCAACCAGAACGCCAAGGTCCAGACATCCCTCGAGGAGCTTCGCACCGAGAGCTCCAAGCTCGAGGTCATGCGCTCCGCCTACGGCTCCAAGAGCCGCATCCGCGACCTCGCTGCCTCCATGCTCGGCATGGTCGACGGCACCGCCGACGGCGTCACCATCGATCTGAGCGAGACTGCCACGGGTACTGCGGACCAGGCGTCCACCGGTGCCGCGACGGCGACCGCGGCGGAGTAGCGATCATGCCGAGCGATCGAGGCGACCGGGGCCCCGGCTCCGGCCGCACCCGTGGCGGGCGCGGGTACCATCCCGGTCCCGGCCGCCGGGGGGCTCCCCAGCGCGGCGAGATCGAGCCGATTAGCCCTCGTGCCGCCCAGCGCGCCCGCGAGCAGCGGGAGCGGGCCGAACGCGAGGCCAATCAGAGCTTCATGTCGCGCCGCGTGTTCATCGGGCTCGTCTTTGCCGCCGGCACCCTCGCGGCCACCGGCAAGCTTCTCGACTACCAGGTGTTCAACCGCGAGCGCTTCGTGACGGAGGCGGACTACCGCCGCGTTGACAAGCAGACGCTCTTCGCGCTCCGCGGCACCATCTACGACCGCAACGGCAACATCCTCGCCTCGAGCGAGGAGTGCAGCAACGTCTACGTGAACCCCCAGCTCGTGACGAACGTGAACAAGGCCGTCTCGGCGCTGGTGAGCGTGCTCGGCGTGGACGAGAAGGCCTGCCGCAAGCTCGTCGCCGACACCTCCACGAGCTTCAACTACATCCAGCGCAAGGTGGACCAGGAGGACGCCGACAAGCTCTCCAAGATGGGGATCGCAGGCATCGAGTTCGAGCCTACGGTCAAGCGCGTCTACCCCAACCAGTCGCTCGCCTCGCAGGTGCTCGGCGCCATCAACGACGAGAACAAGGGCCTGCTCGGCCTCGAGCTCTACTACGAGGACATTTTGCAGGGTGAGAACGGCTCCATCCAGCGCGAGCGTGCCCGTGACGGTAGCTACATCGCCGGAGGCGCCTACACCAAGGTGCCCGCCAAGAACGGCACGGACATTATGACCTCGCTGGACATCACCATCCAGAAGGCGGCCGAGGAAGCCATCGCTAAGGCGGTGGAGGATACGGGCGCCAAGTACGGGTCCGCCGTGGCGATCGACCCCATCACGGGCGAGATCTTCGCCGCCTGCTCGTATCCCACCTTCGACCAGGAGAACCTGGCCGAGGCCAAGTCCGAGAACATGAACCTGCGCATCGTGACCGACGCCTACGAGCCGGGCTCCGTCTTCAAGACCTTCGTGGTGGGAGGCGCCCTGGAAGACGGCGTGATCACCACGGACACGGTCTTCAACGTGCCCGCCGTGGTGAAGGCCGGCGACGACAACGTGCGCGATTCAGACCAGCGCGGCGCGGCCATGGACATGGACGCCCGCGAGATCCTCCGCCGTTCCTCGAACACCGGCATGGTGCTCATCGGCAAGAAGATGGGCGCCAAGAAGTTCGCCGCCAACATCAAGCGCTTCTGCTTTGGCACCACCACGGGCGTGGATTTCCCCGGCGAGACGAAGGGCCTCGTGAAGAGCCTGGACGAGTACGACGGCGCGAGCGTGGGCGCGATGTCGTTCGGCCAGTCGCTCGCCGTGACGCCCGTGCAGGTGCTGCGCGCCGCCTCGGGCCTCGCCAACGGGGGCGTGATGAGCATCCCGCACTTCCTCACGGCCAAGCACGGCGAGGAGGTCGACTGGTCCTCCAAGCAGAAGACCTGCATCGAGGCTGCGCATGCCGACGAGGTGGTCTCGATGATGGAGACCGTGGTCGAGAGCGGCACCGGCACCGGGGCGCAGATTCCCGGCTACCGCATCGCGGGCAAGACGGGCACCGCCGAGCGCGCGGGGGACGCGGGCTACGAGGCGGGCAACAACATGGCCTCGTTCCTCGGCTTCACCTCCCCTGAGAACCCCCGCGCCATGGTCTACATCACCCTCGACGGCACCGCCGCCACCTCGCACCTGGCGCTCGAGCCGTTCAAGACGGTCATGCAATCCTGCATCGACGTCCTGGGCATCCAGACCGATGCGTAGGCGCTCGGACAGGCGGGGCCGCCGGGGCGCGGGGCTTCCCGGCGACCTTGCGCAGCGAACTGAGGAAACCCCGCGCCCCGGCGGCCCCGCCTGTCCGAGCGCCACAGGGCCTGCACCAACGCCCGGGCGCGACACGGTACAATGTCTAGGTTTTGCATCATCCACGAAGGGTTGGGCATGATAGAGATCGCAGCCAAGTACCTGGAGAAGGTCACGGGGGCCAAGCCCTGGACGGGCAACGCCGACCGTGTGTGCCGGGGTGTCGTCATCGATTCGCGAAAGGTCGAGGAGGACTCCATCTTCGTCGCCTTCCCCGGTGAGCGGGTTGACGGCAACGACTTCGCCGCCCAGGCGATTGAGGCGGGTGCCGGCTGCGTGGTGCTCACGCGCGAACCCGACCGCGCGCTCCTGAAGCTCGCCGACGCGCACGGCTGTGCGATCTTCACCTGCGAGGACCCCGAGGAGTTCCTGCTGCTTTTGGCCCAGGGCTACCGTTCCCGCATGCGCTGCACCGTGGTGGGCGTGACGGGTTCCATCGGCAAGACGACCACCAAGGACGTGCTCGCCGAGTTGCTCGCCACGAGCTATCGCGTGCACGTGACCCAGGGGAACTACAACAACCTCATCGGCATGCCGCTCACCATCCTCTCCGCCCCGCGCGACACGCAGGTCATGGTGATCGAGATGGGCATGGACGGGGCCGGCCAGATCGAGCGCATGACGCGCTGCGCGCAGCCCACCTACGCCATCATCACCAAGATCGGCACGAGCCACGTGGGCAAGCTCGGTAGCCGCGAGAACATCGCGCGTGCCAAGGCCGAGATCGTTTCGGGCATGCCGCCCAGCAGCGAGAACTTCGAGGGGCATCATTCCAAGCTCGTGCTATGCGGCGAGGACGACTTCACGCCCTTCATCGTGGAGCACTTCGCCAAGCCCGCCGGCGTTGACGTGCTGCTCTGCGGCACCTCGCCCGACGACGACGTCTCCGCCTCGCATATCGAGGTGGACGTCGAGGGGCGCCCCTCCTTCGACATCATGTTCGAGAACGGGGCCAACTTCCATACCGGTCTTTCCATCCCGGGACGTCAGTCCGTGGTGAACGCGCTCTTCGCCGCCGCCGTGGCGCGCGAGATGGGCATCGCCGGCTTCGTGATCGACGAGGTATTCCATAAGCTGAACACCACGGGAAGGCGCCAGGAGACGCGCACCGCCACCTGCGGCGCCCGCGTGCTCGACGACTCCTACAACGCGAGCCCGGAGTCCATGGCCGCCGGCCTTGACCTGATTTCGACCCTACCCTGCGAGGGCCAGCGCATCGCCGTGCTCGGCGAGATGGGCGAGCTGGGCGAGGCCGAGGGCCCGCGCCTGCACGAGCTGGTGGGCGCCTACGCGGCCGCCAAGAAGCTCGACCTGCTCGTGTTCGTGGGCGGCGAGAACGCCCGCGCCATGGAGCGCGCCGCCCGCCTGATGGGTCAGCCCGAGGAGGGCATCGTCCACGTGCCGGACTGCGAGCGTCTTTGCCGCCGCTTCGGCAACGTGCTCGGAGCCCACGACCTGGTGCTCGTCAAGGCCTCGCGCTTCGTGGGGCTCGACCGCTTCGTCGAGGAGGTGTGCCGATGATCGGCAATCCCGCGTACCCCACCTACCAGGCCTTCCTGGCCCTTGGCGTGGCCGCCCTCATCACCGCCGTCCTCATGCCGTTCTGGATTCGCCTGCTCCGCGTGGAGGGTATCGGCCAGCAGGTGCGTGCCGACGGCCCCAAGCGCCATCTCATCAAGCAGGGGACGCCCACCATGGGTGGCGTGATCATCCTCATCGCCGTCGTCATCACCTGCCTGCTCGTGGGCCGCGTCACCACGCGCCTCGTGCTCGTGCTCGTCGCCACCGTGGCCACGGGCGCCCTGGGTTTCATCGACGACCTCACGAGCGTCACCCACGGCCGCTCGCTCGGCCTCACGCCGCACGCCAAGATGATCGGGCTCACGCTTGTCTGCGTCGTCTTCACCGTGCTCGCGGTGAGCCTCTGCGGCGTGGCGCCCTTCGTCTCGTTCCCCGGCGGGTTCTCGATTGATCTGGGCGTGTTCACCACCACGTTCGCCATCGGCGGTCAGACCTACGTCCTTCCCTGGCTCTACCTGCTCTTCACCTGGCTGCTCATCGCCGGGCTCTCCAACGCCGTCAACCTGACCGACGGCCTCGACGGCCTCGCGGGCGGCACGTCGATGATCGCCATGCTCGTCATGGCGGCCATCACGTTCCTGGGCGGAGATCCCAACCTCACGGTGTTCGCCACCGCGTGCGCGGGTGCCTGCCTGGGGTTCCTCTGGTTCAACTGCTACCCTGCCTCCATCTTCATGGGCGACACGGGTTCGCTCGCCCTGGGCGCCGGCTTCTCATGCCTGGCCGTCATGGCCAAGGCGGAGGTCGTCTCGCTCATCGTGGGCCTGCTCTTCATCATCGAGACCCTCTCGGTGATGATCCAGGTGGTGAGCTTCAAGCTCACCGGCAAGCGCGTGTTCCTCATGGCTCCCATCCACCATCATTTCGAGAAGCTCGGATGGGCCGAGACGAAGGTCGTCATTCGATTCTGGATCGTGGCCGCGGCGTTCGGATCGCTCGGCCTCGCCCTGTATTTTCAGCTGGGAGCGTGATACACGATGCCGTTGCCTGAGCAGTTCTCGCTCGTGGTCCTCGGACAGGGTTCCACGGGCCTCGACGTCGCCCGTTGGGGCGCCGATCACCTCGGGGGGCGCGTGAGCTCCGTCACCGTTGTGGGCGGTGCCAAGAGCGCGCCCACGCCGGCCACCGCCGAGCTCGAGGGTCGAGGCGTGCGCTTCGTCTTCGGTACCGAGGAGGTTTCCGGCTCCTTCGACGTCTGCGTGACGAGCCCCGGGATCTCGGAGTTCTCCGACTTCTTCGTCGCCGGGCGTGCCGCGAGCGCGCAGATCATGGGCGAGCCCGAGTTCGCCTACCGCCTCTCGCCCGATCGCTGGATCGCGGTCACCGGTACCAACGGCAAGACCACGACCACCTCGCTCGTGGACCATCTGCTGCGTTCGAGCGGCATCGCGAGCCACGCGGTGGGAAACATCGGCGAGCCGCCCATCCACGAGGTCGACGGGCGCGCTTCGGGCTCCTGGTTCGCCGCCGAGCTCTCGAGCTACCAGATCGCCACGACGTTCGAGCTGCATCCGCGCGCCGCGGCGCTCCTGAACATCACCCCCGATCATCTATCCTGGCACCGCACCCATGAGGCCTACGCCCGGGCGAAGATCAGGCTTTTCCAGAACATGGACGAGCACGATCTCTGCGTCGTCAACGTGGAGGATTCGGGCACGATGGCCTTTGCCGACGAGATCTTCCTGCCGGGTCGGCGCTTCTGCCGCCTGGGGCTTGCCGACGCCGGTACCACCGACGCCGCGTTCGTGCGCGACGGCATGCTCGTGGTGCGCCTGGGCGGCGCCGAGCACGAGCTGGTGCGCACAGACGAGCTCATCCTCAAGGGCAGCCACAACTGGCTGAACGCGCTCGCCGCTGCGGCCCTCGTACTCTTCTGCGGCGCCACGGACGACGGCGTCCGCGCGGGCCTGCGCGACTTCAAGCCGCTCGAGCACCGCGTGGAGCCCTGCGGTGAGATCGACGGCGTGCGCTTCGTCAACGATTCCAAGGCGACCAACACCGATGCCGTTGAGAAGGCGCTCACCGCCTTCCCCGATGACCGCGTGGTGCTGCTGCTCGGCGGCCATGACAAGGGAACGCCGCTCGAGGGCTTTGTCTCGCGCGTGGTGCCCCAGGTGGGCGCCATCGTCTGCTTCGGCGACGCGCGCGAGCGCTTCCGTCGCGCCGTCGAGGACGCCCCGGGCGCCGATGCCATCGACATCGCCGAGGCCAACGATTTGGAAGACGCCGTGCAGGTGGGCCGCTCGCTCGCGCATCCGGGCGACGTGGTCCTGCTTTCCCCGGCTTGCTCCTCCTTCGACGAGTTCTCGGGCTTCGAGGAGCGCGGACGCGTTTTCAAGGCTATCGTTGCCGGCATGAAGGACAATGACGGTGAGTAACGCCCCGGAGCGTGCCGTGCCCGGCGGTGCGCGCGCGCAGGCGGGCGCAGCCGCCGACGCGAGCGCATCGAAGCAGAAGAGGGCTCAGGTTTCCCGGCGTCGTGCCGCGGAGGGCGGCTCCATGCTGCGCGACAAGTTCATCGCGGGCGTGCCGGCCCGCATCATGCGTCCGCGGCTCGTCTTCATCGCCTGCCTGGCGGCCATCGTCTGCTTCGGCGTGCTCATGGTCTACTCGGCATCCGCCGTGGAGGCGCTCTCCGAACACGGCGACTCGACGTACTTCCTGACCCGCCAGCTCGCGTTCGTCGCCGTGGGCGTCATCCTTGCCGTGTGCGTCGCGTACGGTAAGCCCTGCACGCTCGAGGGCTACCGCCAAGGCGGTGCGCGCTTCCTGCTCGTGGGCGTGGTCGTCCTGCTTCTCGCGGTGTTCGCGTTCAGCTCGGCGGGCGGTGCGCATCGCTGGATTCGCTTGGGCAGCTTCACGTTGCAGCCATCCGAGTTCGCCAAGCCGCTCATCATCATCTTGGCCGCGCGCTCGCTCAACGATTATTTCGGTGAGCGCAGCATCGACCTACGCGAACTCCTCGCGCGTTTGGGCGTCGAGGTGCTCGTTCCGCTGCTGCTCATCATTGCGGAGCCGGATACGGGCACCACTCTCATCATCGTGCTTACCGTGGCTGCGTGCGCCATGCTCGCCGGTCTTTCTCCCAAGGTGATCTTCGGCAGCATCGCCGTGGTCGTCCTTGCGGGAATCGTCTTGGTTGCGTTCTCGCCGTACCGTCTGGCGCGCTTCCAGGTGGCGCTTGATCCGTGGAAGGACCCGTACGGCGACGGCTACCAGGCCGCGCTCGCGATCATGGCGTTCGCCTCCGGCGGGCTGTTCGGGCGCGGCATCGGTGGTTCCACCATGAAGTACAACTACCTGCCCGAGGCGCACAACGACTACATCCTCGCCATCATCGGTGAGGAGCTGGGGCTTGTCGGGACCCTGATCTTCTTCGCGGTTTTCATGCTCATGGTGTACGCGGCGTTCAAGATCGCCGAGCAGTCGCCCACCCTGTACGGAAAGCTCGTCGCGGCGGGATGCGCTACCGTCTTGGGGCTCCAGTTCTTCATCAACGTGCTCGGCATCCTCTCGGTGACGCCCATGACCGGCAAGACGCTGCCCTTCGTGAGTTACGGCGGCTCGTCAATGTGGGCGTCCATGATCTTGGCGGGGCTCATCGTCCGCGTATCGGTTGAGAGTCGCGATGGCAGCCTCTACCGCGCCGCCCGCTCCACGTTCTCTGTGGTGGGGCGGGAAGGAACCCCGGGTGCTCCGGCAGATCCGGGCGCCGACGTCTCCAGCCATCTTGGTCGGAGCACGGCCGGCGTCCCCCACGTTCGCACCGCTTCGCGTGGCGGGAGCGCCCCCGATCGCGCCGGGCGCGACGCGCGGCGTGGCGGCGAGCGATCCGCTTCCCAGAGGATCCGCGGCTTCTCGGTATATGAGGGCGGCGCCGGCGCTTCCGGGCGTGCGTCTGGCCGCATGCGGGGCTCGTCTCCACTCGCCGGCACCGGCCGCGGCGGTTACGAGCGCATCGATTTGAACGCGGATCCGGGTGAGCGCCTACGGACCCATCGTGAAGTGAGAGGGGACACGCGCTATGACGACGAAGGCTGATCGACCGTTGAATATCGCGATTGCGGCGGGAGGGACGGCGGGTCATGTGAACCCTGCGCTGGCTCTTGCCGAGGAATTCCGCGAGCGCGGTCATCATGTGCGCTTCTTTGGCCAGACGCGCCGCCTCGAGGGGCGCTTGGTTCCCGAAGCCGGTTTCGACTTCTTTCCGGTTGAGGTGACGGGCTTCAATCGGGCCCGTCCGTGGACGCTCGTCACCGCGCTCGCGCACGTGGCGCATGAGCAGCGCCGTCTGGTGAAGGCGTTCCGCGCGGATTCCTCGCTTCGGCCCGATGTGGTCGTGGGCTTCGGCGCATACGTGGAGCTGCCCCTGGTGCGTGCCGCCCATCAGCTGGGTATCCCCGTGGCGCTGCATGAGCAGAACTCGGTGCCGGGGCTTGCGAATAAGACGTCGGCCAAGGGCGCTGCACTCATCGCCATCGCCCAGCCGAGCGTCCGTGAGGTTTTTCTGGCCGCCGGTGCGCGCGATGAGGTCGTGCGGTTTACAGGGAATCCGGTGCGTCGCTCGGTGCTCGCGGGCGATCGCACGCACGGTCGCGCGGCCGAGGGCGTGGGGGAGGACGAGACGCTGCTGCTCGTCTTCGGCGGCAGCCTGGGGGCGCGTCATCTGAACGAGCGCATGGCCGGGCTGAAGAAGCAGTTGCTCGACCTGCCCGGTCTGCGCGTGGTCCACTCCACGGGGGCCGCGGACTTCGAGGCGACCAAGGCGGCGCTGGTGCTTGATGACGCGGAAGCTGCTCGCTGGGACATTCGCCCCTACATCGACGGCATGGGCGACATGCTTGCCGCGGCCGATCTGGTACTCTCGCGTGCCGGTGCCTCGACGATCGCCGAGATCGCGGCGCTGGCGGCTCCATCGGTGCTCGTTCCGTACCCGCTCGCCACGGCGGACCATCAGACGACCAACGCGCGCTACTTGGTGGATGCCGGTGCCGCGGTGATGTTCGCCGACAAGGACATCGACGACGACGCGTTCAGTACCGAGCTCGTCTCGCTGCTCGAGGACCCCGCGCGGCGAGCGGCCATGCGCACCGCGGCGCGGGGCCTTGGTCAGGATCGCGCCGCCGAGGCCCTGGCAGATGCGGTGGAAGGACTCGTCTCCCAGGACTGACCCTCTCCTGAACGGGGTGCTACGAGGCAGTTGCTAAGCTTATCGGACGGTACGAGGCTTTTGCTAAGCAAATCGGACGGTATGAGGCTTTTGCTAAGCAAATCGGACACTAAGGGCCCTTTTAGGGCATCTTAGCGTCCGATGTGCTTAGCAACGTTCTACTGGTGGCAATATTGCTCAGCAACCGCCTCCCTGGTGTCCAACCTGCTTAGCAACTGCCCCTTGGTGCTCGCCTGGTGTCCAACCTGCTTAGCAACCGCCCCTTGGTGTTCGCCTGGCGTTCGATCTGCTTAGCAACCGCCTGTTGATCGTTTGCCGGACACCGTGGATGCGGATGAAAAAGGGGAGCCCGTCGGCTGATGGGCATCCCCTTCGAGATCGCTTCTTCTAGAAGCCGTTATTTCCGCTTGCTGCGGGTCGTCGGTTTCTTAGCAGCTGAGACGCGCGTCTTCGTCACCGGTTTGGCAGCCGGCTTGGCCGGGGCCGGATGAGCCGGCTTCTCGGCGGGCGCGGGCTCCGCCATGTGCTTCGGGCTGGTCGGAGTCTCCTTCTTCGCCGTGGGCTTCGCGGCTGTGTGCTTGGGAGCTGGCTTCGCGACAGTCTCCTTCTTCTCGACGGGCTTTACCTCGGCAACAGGCTTGGAGCTCGCCTCGGCCTTATCTACCGGAGTGGCTTCCGCCGACGCTGCCTTGGTTGCCCTTTTGGCCGTCACAGGCATCTCAGCGACGGATTTGGCGCCCGTCGCACGCTTTGCAGCCGGTTTCGTCGCTGTCGTCTTATGGGCTGTCTTGTGGGCCGCGGGCTTGACCGGGGCCTTTACCTCGGTCTTGGCGGGTTCGACAGCCGTAGTCTTCGTGGCTGCCTTGGCTTCCGCCATCTTGACCGTTGCCTTTGTCACCGCCGCCTTCTCCTCCGCTGTCTTCGCGGCGGTCTTGGCAGTCGCCTTGGGAGCGATTTTTACCGCAGCTTTGGCGGGGGGCTGAGTAGCAGGTTTGGCCACAGGCGCAGCGGCAGTCTTCTTCGGTGCGGTCTTGGTCGCGGACTTGGTAGCCGGCTTCGAGGCTTCCGACGTCTTCTCGGCGGCGGGTTTCTCGGCAGCAGCTTTCTCGGCGGCAGCTTTCCCGGCGGCAGGTTTCTCGACAGCAGCCTTCGCGGAAGCGGCCTTCGCCGCCGTCTTGCGCGCCGTGGGCTTGGCTGCCGGCTTGCTCGCGGCCTTCGGCTTGGTTACACCCTTCGCTGCGGGCTTCTTCTCGATAGGCTTCTCCGCAGACTCTACCTTTGCGGCGGGCTTCTTCGCCGCGGGTGCCACGGACTGCTCGGCAACCGGCTCAACCTTGGCCTCCGGCTTCGCAGCGTCCTCCGCATCCACAACCGCCTCGGACGCCCGCCGCGGCACCTCCGGATGCATCCAGAAGTACAGGTCGAGGTACTTGTCCGCGCTCTTCTTCCAGCTGAAGTCCTGGCTCATGGCGTTTAGCCGCAGCTGGTGGAAGGCCTCGGGATCATCCCAGAACAGGCGCGCGCCGCGGAACACGGCGTCGCCCATCTCGTCGCCGTTGAAGTTGGCGAACGAGAAGCCTGTGCCCTCGCCCGTCACGTAGTTGTAGGGCGCCACAGTGTCCCTGAGGCCGCCCGTCTCGCGAACCACGGGCAGGGTTCCGTAGCGCATGGCGATCATCTGGGAGAGGCCACAGGGCTCAAAGAGGCTCGGCATGAGGAACAGGTCCGAGCCGGCGTACATGCGCTTGGAGAGCGCGGCGTCGAACTGGATGCGCGCGCTCATCTGACCAGGGTACTTGCCCTCGAAGTAGCGCAGCGCGTTCTCGTACTCGTAGTCTCCCGTGCCGAGCACCGCCACCTGCACGCCGCCGGAGAGGATGCGGTCGAGCGCGTAGGTCACGAGGTCCATGCCCTTCTGGCGCGTGAGGCGCGTGACCATCGTCATGAGCGGGCGGTCATCGCGGACCTCGAGCCCCAGTTCCTCTTGCAGTGCTCGCTTGCACGCGGCCTTACCGGAGAGGTCCTCGGCCGTGTACGTGGCTGCGATCGCCTTGTCGGTGGCTGGGTTCCAGGCGTTCACGTCGATGCCATTCACGATGCCCTGCAGGGCCTCGCTACGGCGGCGCAGCACGCCGTCCAGACGCTCACCGAAGGCCGGCGTCTGAATCTCTGCTGCGTAGGTGGGGGAGACGGTGGTGATGGCGTCCGCGTAGTTGAGTGCGCCCATCATGTAGTTGATGGAGCTGTCGTCGCAGCGCAGCTGGCTCGCGGCAGCGGGAATATGCGCCAGTCCCAGCACGTCGTTCAGCATCTTGTCGGTGAACTGGCCCTGGAACGCCACGTTGTGGATGGAGAAGATCGTCCGAACGTTCTCGTAGAGGGGGAGACCCTGGTAGAACTCGCGCAGGAACACCGGGGCGAGCGCCGTCTGCCAGTCGTTGCAGTGCAGGATGTCGCAGGTAAAGCCCTCGGGCAGGTGCTGCAGGCTCTCCACGATGGCCTTTGAGAAGAACGCGAAGCGCTCGCCATCGTCAAAGAAACCGTAAGGGTAGCTGCGGTCGAAGTAGCGCTTGTTATCTACGAAGAGGTAGGTCACGCCGTCGTGCACCAGGCGCTCCAGGCCGCAGTACTCGTTGCGCCAGCCCAGCGGGACGTAGAAGTCGCACAGATGCTCCATCTGACGCTGGTACTCCTCGGGGATGGTGCTGTAGAGCGGGACCATGACGATGACGTTCACGCCCTCGGCCTCGAGCGCGGGAGGCAGCGAGCCCGCCACGTCGCCGAGCCCGCCGGTCTTTACGAAGGGCGCGGCCTCGGCAGAGGCAAAGACGACGCCGAGCTTCCTTGTATCAGACATGTAAAACTCCTTACATTCGAGAGACCGCCGCCCGCGCGCAATGCCCGGACGACGGTCTCATCATAGCGCTCTCACGTTGCCGGGGTGTTACTCGGCATTCAGCGGGGCCTTACCAAGCACCAGGGTGTGCTCGGGCGTTCCGCGCAGCTCCGTGTTGGCGGGAACCACGTTGTTCTTGTCCAGGATGGCGTTCTCCACGCGCGCGCCGCTCTTGATAACGCAGCTTTGCATGAGGATGGAGTTGACCACCTGTGCACCGCTCTCCACGATCACGCCGCGGGAGAGGATGGAGCCGCGGACGGTGCCCTTGATCTCGCAACCGGTAGAGATCAGTGAGTTGGTGGCACGGCTGCCCGCGAAGTACTTCGCCGGGGGCGCGTCGTGCGCCTTGGTGATGATCGGGCGATCGGGGTTGAAGAGCTGCTCGTAGATGTTCGGGTCGATGAGCTGCATGCTCCGCTCGTAGTAGGTCTCTTCGCCATGGATGCCCACCACGAGGCCCTTGAACTCGTAGCTGCACACGTCGATGCGCGCGAAGTCGCCGGCGATGGCCTCGAAGATGTCGAGGTAGTCGGCCGTGGCGTAGTCCTCGATGATGTCGAGCAGCAGCTTGCGGTCGATGATGAAGCAGTCCATGAACTTGTTGTCGCCGTAATCGCAGCCGGGCCTGACCTGCGTCACGCGGCCGCGGTCGCCGATCACGAGCGAGGAGGCGTCGTCCTGGTGGCGGACCGCCTTGACGTACACCATGGTGATGCCCGCGCCCGAGGTCTCGTGCGCGTCCACGATCTGGTGCAGATCGAGGTTGAACACGATGGAGGAGCCCATCATGACCACATAGGGCTTATCGGAGCGCTTGAAGAGCTCCTTGTTGGCGATGATGTCGCGCAGCAGGAAGCGCATGCCGCGCTTGGAGGTGCCGTAGGCATTTCCGGGCACCAGGAAGAGACCGCCCTTCTTGCGGTCGAGCAGCCAGTCCTTACCCGAGCCGACGTGGTCCATGATGGAGCGGCAGTTGCCGGGCATCACGAGGCCGACGGTCTTGATGCCCGCGTTCATCATGTTGGAGAGCGGGAAGTCGATGAGCCGGTAGCGGCCCATGAACGGCACGGACGCCAGCGGGCGGTTGGCGGTCAGCACGCTGTTCTCGCGGGTGATGTAGTTTGCGGTGATATAGCCGAGAGTGCGGTTCTGCGTCATGCTCATCGGTTCATTCCCCCTTCCCGATGACGACGTCGTTTCCAACGACGGCCGTATCCTTCGTCGTGTCCACGGAGCCGAGCTTGACGCCTTCCTCAACCACGGCGTTCTCGCCCAGGATGGCGCGGCGCACGTGCGCCCCGGCCTTCACCTGCGCGCCGGGCAGCAGCACGGAATCCTCGACGACGGCGCGCTCGCCCACCACCGCGTCGGTGGAGACGATCGAGTGGCGCACGGTGCCGTACACCTTGCAGCCGTTCGAGACCAGCGCGTCGTCGATCACCGCGTCGGGACCGATGTAGTGCGGCGGGCGCGTGGTGATGTTGCTCAGGATCGGGAAGCTCTTGTCGTACAGGTCGAACTCGGGGTTCGGGCCGAGCAGGTCCATCGACGTCTCGTGGAAGCTCGCGATGGTGCCGACGTCCTTCCAGAAGCCGTGGAACTCGTAGGTGTAGAGGCCATAGCCCTCACTGAGCAGCTTGGGGATGATGTCCTTGCCGAAGTCGTGGCTCGAGCGCTGGTCAACGGCATCGGCCTCGAGGGCGTCCACGAGCACCTTGGTCGAGAAGATGTAGATGCCCATGGAGGCCAGGTTGCTCTCGGGCTTCTCGGGCTTCTCATCGAACCGCTGGATGCGGCCGTCGTCGTCGGCGGTCAGGATGCCGAAGCGGCTGGCCTCCTCCCAGGGCACGGGCATGACCGACACGGTGAGGTCGGCCTTGTGCTGGATATGGCTGGCGAGCATCTTGCGGTAGTCCATGCGGTACAGGTGGTCACCGGAGAGGATCAGCACGTACTCGGGGTCGTACATCTTGATGTACTCGAGGTTTTGCGTGATGGCGTCGGCTGTGCCCGCGTACCAGGCGCCTCCCTCCTGGGTGGCGTAGGGGGGCAGGATGGAGACGCCGCCGTCACGGGCGTCCAGGTCCCACGCCTCGCCGGAACCGATGTAGCTGTGCAGCAGGTAGGGTCGGTACTGGGTGAGCACGCCCACCGTGTCGATGCCGGAGTTCGTGCAGTTTGAAAGCGCGAAGTCGATGATCCTGAACTTGCCGCCAAACGAGACGGCCGGTTTAGCGATCTTCGAGGTCAGAGCCCCCAACCTGCTTCCCTGTCCTCCTGCGAGGAGCATCGCGATGCATTCTTTCTTGCCCATCGAACCTTTCCTCTCAACCGATTGCTTCCGATACTGCCTTCTCTGGGGTCGTGCGTGCCCGACGATCGTTCGCGGTCCCTACGCGTGCCAGATGTCGTCGCGGTACTCGCGGATCGTGCGATCGCTCGAGAACCAGCCAGACATGGCCGTGTTGTGCAGGGCGCGGCGGTTCCAGTCCCTCGTATCCTTGTAGGAGGCGGTGAGCTCCTCCCAGGCGTCCACGTAGGAATGGAAGTCCTTCATAACGAGGTCGTAGTCGTTGTTGAGCATGACCTCGTGACGAATCCTCTCGAAGTTGCCGGACTGGCGCGCGAAGGTGCCGTCCGTCAGCTCGTTGATGATGCGGCCCAGACGGCCCGGGTCGCTCTTGACGATGTCCCAGGCAAAGTAGTTGCCGCTCGCGCGGAGCTCCGCCACCTCGGGCTTGGTGAGACCGAAGATCATCTCGTTCTCACGCCCGGCGAGGTCGGCGATCTCCACGTTGGCGCCGTCGAGGGTGCCCAGCGTGATCGCGCCGTTCATCATCAGCTTCATGTTCGAGGTGCCCGAGGCCTCCTTGCCGGCCGTGGAGATCTGCTCGGAGATCTCGGCGGCGGGGTAGATGAGCTGGGCGTTCGAGACGCGGAAGTTGGGGATGAAGCACACCTTGATGAGGTCGTTCACGCGCTCGTCGTTGTTGATGACGTCGGCCAGCGCGTTGATGAGGCGGATGACCTCCTTGGCGAAGGTGTAGCTCGAGGCCGCCTTGCCCGAGAAGATGAACGTGGTGGGCTGGACGGTAAAGCGCGGGTCCGAGATCAGACGGTTGTAGAGGTCCATGATCTTGAAGCAGTTGAGCAGCTGGCGCTTGTAGGCGTGGAAGCGCTTCACCTGCACGTCGAAGATGGAGTCCGGATCGATCATGAGGCCCGTCTCGCGGCGCACGTAGCGGGCGAGGCGCAGCTTGTTCACACGCTTGGAGGCGCCCACGCGCATGAGGAAGGAGGAATCGTCCTCGAACTCGGTGAGCTTGCTCAGCTCGGAGGCGTCGTCCAGCCAGCCGTCGCCGATGGCCTCGGTCACGAGCTTGGCGTAGCTGGGGTTCGCCTCGGCGAAGAAGCGGCGGGGCGAGATGCCGTTGGTCTTGTTGTTGAACTTCTCGGGCTGCAGCGCGTAGAAGTCGTGCAGTGTGGTCTCCTCGAGGATGTCCGTGTGGATCTTGGCCACGCCGTTCACGCTGTGGCTGCAGATGACGGACAGGTTGGCCATGCGGACCTCGCCGTCCCAGAGCACGGCGGTGTTCCGCAGACGCTCCTGCCAGTCGGGCATCTCGGGCGTGAACTGGTCGCGCCAGCGGCGGGAGATCTCCTCGATGATCTGGTAGATGCGCGGCAGCAGCGCGGAGAACGTGGGGATGGGCCACTTCTCCAGGGCCTCGGGCAGGATGGTGTGGTTGGTGTAGGAGACCGTCTTGGTGACGATGTCCCAGGCCTCTTCCCAGGTGAGCTTCTTCTCGTCCATGAGGACGCGCATGAGCTCGGGGCCGCACATGGCGGGGTGGGTGTCGTTGGTGTGGATGGCCACGTACTTGGGCAGGCTCTTCCAGTCGGCGCCGTGCTCCTCCTCGAAGGTCTCCATCAGACGGTGGATGCCGGCGGCCACGAACAGGTACTCCTGCTTGAGGCGCAGCAGGCGACCGTGCTCGCCCTGGTCGTTGGGGTAGAGGATGGCGCTGATGGCTTCGGCATCGGCGCGGGCCTTGTCGGCACCGGAGTAGTCGCCGCGGTTGAAGGCGTCCAGGTCGAAGTGCTCGTCAACGGGCTCGGAGCTCCACACGCAGAGCTTGTTAACGGTCTCTCCGCCAAAGCCCACCACGGGGATGTCGTACGGGACGGCGAGCACGTCGCTCGTACCCTCGGTGCGGAAGAAGGTGCGGCCGCCCTCCTGGTAGGAGACCACGTGGCCGCCGAAGCCGATGCGCACGGCGCGGTCGGCGCGGCGCACCTCCCACGGATAGCCGTTGGTGAGCCACTCGTCGGCCACCTCGACCTGGCGACCGTCCACGATCTCCTGCTTGAACAGGCCGTACTTGTAGCGCATGCCGTTGCCGTATCCGGCCATGCCCTCGTGGGCCATGGAGTCCAGGAAGCACGCGGCCAGACGGCCCAGGCCGCCGTTGCCGAGCGCGGCGTCGGGCTCGAGCGCGCAGAGCGCGTCAAGGTCGCTGCCCATCTCGGTCAGGGAGTCGGCAACCAGATCGCGCACGCCAAAGTTCAGCAGGTAGTTGTCGAGCAGACGGCCGATCAGGAACTCGATGGAGAAGTAGTACACGCGCTTCTGGCCGTTGTCGGCGTAGCGCTTCTCGGTATCGGCCTCGACGTCGCGGGCCTTGGAGGCGACGAGTTTGGCGAGGGCCTGGTAGCGGTTGAGATCGCTCGCGTCCTCGAACTCCTTGCCGCAAGAGGAGACCACGGCCTGGCGGTACAGCTCTTCGAACTCTTCCCTGCTCTTGAAAAGGGGCTTCATGCGTTCCTCTCCGGGGCCGCGGGGCCCCTCTCTCTCGGTTGTGCAACAGCCCTCCGCGGCCTGCGCCGCGAGGGGGCGATTACAGTCTACTTCGCGCGCTTGCGCTTGCCTCCAGAATTAACAGAGGTTGACTCCTTCTTTACCGCGGCTTTGGGCGCGCTGGGCTTTTTTGCCGCGGGCTTTGCTGCGGGCGCGGGTGCCGCCTCCTTGGCAGCCTGCGCCCTCGTTGCCGACGTGGGCTTGGCGGGTGCCTTGGACGCCACCGGTTTCGCGGTCGTCTTGCCTGCCGCCGACTTCTTTGCGGCCGCGCTCTTCTTGGCGGCGGGCTTGCGCTTGGCCGTGCCGGTGCGCTTGAACACCACGCCGGCGAGTGGGGGCAGCTGGGGGAGGATCGAGTACTCGCGACCGTCGCAATCCTCGTGGCGGCTGATGAGCTGGCGCGGGTTCATCTTGCCGGAGCCGCCAAAGCGCGTGTCGTCGGAGTTCAGGATCTCTTTCCACTTGCCCTCGCGCGGCACGCCCACGCGGAAGCTCTCGTAGTAGGCGGGGGTGAGGTTGATGACCACGAGCAGGTCGTCGTCAGGATTCTCGCCATGGCGCACATAGCTGATGACGGACTGCTCGGAGTCGTTGGCGTTGATCCACTCAAAGCCGTCCTCGGTGTAGGCGCGCTGCCAGAGCGCGGGCTCCTGCGTGTATAGGTGGTTGACCGTGCGCACGAACTCCTGGACGCCGGCGTGCAGCGGGAACTGCTCGGCCAGGAACCACTGGATGGACTCGTAGTAGCGCCATTCGATGTACTGGCCGATCTCGTTGCCCATGAAGTTGAGCTTGGCACCCGGATGCGTCATCTGGTACAGCGAGAGGCAGCGGAGCCCTGCGAACTGGCGCCACTGGTCGCCCGGCATGCGGGTGATGAGCGAGCACTTGCCGTTCACGACCTCGTCGTGGCTGAGCGGCAGCACGTAGTTCTCGGAGAACGCGTACATGATCGAGAAGGTGAGCAGGTTGTGGTTGCCCGGGCGCCAGGGGAAGTCCGTCTGCATGTAGTGCAGGGTGTCGTTCATCCAACCCATGTCCCATTTGAGCTGGAAGCCCAGGCCCCCGTCCTCGGGCGGGTAGGTGACGAGTGGCCAAGCCGTGGATTCCTCGGCGATCATCATCACGTCCTCGTGGAGGGTGCCCATGGCGCCGTTGACGTTGCGCAGGAACGCGGAGGCTTCCAGGTTTTCCTCGGTGCCCAGCTCGTTGAACTTCTTATCTGCCGGGTTGTCCACGCCGAAGTTGAGGTAGAGCATGGACGAGACGCCGTCCACGCGCAGGCCGTCCACGTGGAACTGGTCGACCCAGAAGATGGCGTTGGAGAGCAGGAACGAGACGACCTCGGGGCGGCCGAAGTCGAACTTGTAGGTGCCCCAGTTGGGGTGGTACTCGCTCTCGTAGAGCATGTGGCCGTTGAAGTTGGCGAGCCCCTGGGCGTCCTGGCAGAAGTGGCCGGGAACCCAGTCCATGATGACGCCGATGCCGGCGGCGTGCGCGGCATCGATGAAGTGCATGAGCTGCTGCGGCGTTCCGTAGCGCGAGGTGGCGGAGTAGAAGCCGGTGCCCTGGTACCCCCAGGAGCCGTCGAAGGGATGCTCGGCGAGCGGCATGACCTCGATATGCGTGTAGCCCATGTCGCGCGCGTAGGCCACGAGCTCGTCCGCGAGGTCGTCGTAGGTGTAGTAGGTGCCGCGCTGCGCGGGGAAGGGGTCGCCGGGGCCGGGGTAGGTGCCGTCCGCGCGGGGCTCGCCCTGCGGCTCGTCGCCGTGGCGGCGCCAACTGCCTAGGTGCACCTCGTAGATGTTCAGCGGGCTCTTCATGAAGTCGCGCTTGCCGCGCGCCTTGAGCCAGGCGGCGTCCTGCCACTCGTAGCCATCCAGGGTCCACAGGCGCGAGGCGGTGCCGGGGGCCTTTTCGGAGTAGAACGCGTAGGGGTCGGCCTTGTAGAGACGCTCCCCGTTATCGGTCTCGATGAGGTACTTGTAGAGCTGGCCGCGTTCGGCACCCTCTTCGAAGCCTTCCCAGAGGCCCGTAGACTTTACGGGGGAGAGCGGGCAGGCGGTCTCGTCCCAGTCGTTGAACTCGCCGATCACGTGCACGGAGCGCACGTCCGGGGCCCACACGCAGAAGCGCCAGCCCTCGACGCCGTTCTGGACGTCGGGGTGAGCGCCCATCTTCTCCCAGCTGCGCTGCCAGGTTCCCTGCTTGAAAAGATGGATATCGCCGTCCGTTACGGCGAGCTTCGACCGGGTCGATTTCTTGGTGGCCAAAGGAATCCGTTCCCTTCAAACGCGCGGGCACGCATGGAGCGCCCGCTCGACTGCAGATGCGGTCATGGATCGCTCGGTATCGATATGGGCGCCGGCATGTGCGCGATGGTCGCGGCATGCGGCAGGGTGCCGGAACGGAAGCCATGACCCCCTGAATGTATCACTCCGAGGGGGCGCGCATCGTCAGAAGGTGAGGAGCGGACTGGTTTTCACCGTGGGCGTTCCCCGGGTAAAAATGCTTGACAAATCGAATTTCAGTTGTTTTTTCAGAACCTTCCGCAAGGCGTTTCAGGACTGCGTAAAGGGACCGTGCGCGATGGGTCCTTGTCCCCGCCATCTGTTAGGATGTGCGCCGTGCGAATCGGTCCCGAAAGGAGCGCCATGTCCCAGAATCAAGCCCTTCCTGCCGCCTTTATCTTCGACTGCGACGGAACCCTCGTGGACTCCATGGGTGCCTGGCTCGACGTCCAGCCCCGCTTGCTCGCGAGCTTTGGCGTGGAGGGTCTCACGCCCGATGACTTTGCCGAGTTCGAGGCGCTCTCCGTTGAAAACGAGTGCGCGGCCTACCACGATACATGGGGCGTGGGCGAGCCGGGCGGCCGGGACATCTTCGAGCGTTTGCTGGGCATGCTCGAGCAGGCGTACGCTGAGGACGTGCCGGCGCGGCCGGGTGCCCCCGCCTTCCTCGAGCGCGTGCACGCGGCGGGGATTCCCTGTACGGTCGCCACGTCCACGCCCGCGCATCTGGTGTCCGCGGCGCTCGAGCACACGGGGCTCGCGCCCTACCTGGAGGGCATCACCACCACGGAGGAGGCGGGTGCCTCCAAGGAGCATCCGGACGTCTACAACCTCGCGCTCGCGCGGCTGGCTGAAGCACATGGTCTCGGCGAGGTTGACCGCCGCCGCGTCTGGGTGTTCGAGGATGCGCTCTTCGGGCTTTTGAGCGCGGGGGCTGCTGGCTACCGCCGCGTGGGCATCCACGACCCAGCCGGCCGGTTCACGTTGGAGCAGGTCGAGGCGAACAGCGAGATCTCCATCACCGCGTACGAGGACGACCTGCTCGATCGCGTCCTCGCCTTCCGCTCGGAGGAGGCGTAGCCCGTGGGTGCGCGCGTTTTGGTGGTGGGCGGGTCCCCGCAGGGGGCATCACCTGAGGTCGTCCGCCGGGCCGCCCAAGGGTGCGATGCCGTCGTCGCCGTTGACCGCGGGCTCGACGCCGTGCTGGCCGCCGGCCTGATCTGCGATCTGTTCTGCGGGGACGCCGACACCGTGAGCGCCGAGGGTGCCGCCCTCGTGGCCCGCGCGGTTGCGGAGGGGTGCTTCGAGGTCGAGCGGTACGACCCGCACAAGGACTTCACGGATCTCTCGCTCGCGCTCCGGGCGATTGACGCGCGCTGGCCGGGGGCGACGCTCTGCACCACCTGCCTTTCCGGAGGTAGACCCGACCACCTGCTCGGCGTGTTGGGGAGGCTCGTCTCGTGGGGCGGCGCCGTAGAGATCGTCGAGGACGCGTTTCGCGGCCGCGTGCTGCGGGCGGGGGAGACGTGGGGCATCGAGGGCGCTCATGGTCGAACGTTCTCGTTCGTGCCACTAGCACCGAGTACGCGCGTGTCGCTTGCCGGCATGCGATGGAACCTCGATGACGCGCCCGTAGGTTTACTCTCCGATCTGGGCATCTCGAACGTGGTGGAGGACTCGCCCGCCCGCGTTGCGTGCGATTTCGGTGCCATAGCCTGCTGGCTCTTTGACTGAGGGGTGCGGGAGAGACATTTCCGGTGCTGCGACGAGTGCATGACGCCGGCGGGTCCGCATCGGTTTTTCCGAGTAGTGAACGCCTGCCATCCGCCACCGTGAGGGCCTTTCGAAAAACCGCAGGTCAGCTTTCATGGGATTATCCGAGTTGTGAATGCAGCGTTCACTACTCGGCAGTTGATGGGCCTTGGGCGTTCACTACTCGGAAAAACCTACGGGAAATGGGGTCACGGCGCCCGTCCGAATTGGGCTGACGATCGGGCTGTCGGCGAGCGCCCGGGACGGACTGTTTATCTTATGAAGATGACTATCGTTACAATTAGTGAAACGCTTCAATAAAAATGAAGGTATTTCAAATGAGACTTATACTGCAATGATTTAAGTTATTGCAGGTAAAACGCTTAAACTGCCAACACATCAAGTCTTCGTGAATGCCATCCAAGCAAAGCACCCTCATCCAATATAATCTCAAATCAGGATATGAAGCGCTTCAATCTTTTCAAACCGTTCACGGAGTTGGCAAAAACGGGCTTGCGCCGCGCTATAGTCGAGTCATGGTTCATGCCCGCCTGCGACAAAAGGAGAAACGTATGGCGAAGAAACCACCCGTTCAGCCGGAGATCGTCGACACTGTGGAATCCCTTGAGGCCAAGCTCGCTCGTATGCGTGCCGCCCAGGGGATTTTTGCTACCTACACCCAGGAGCAGGTCGACAAGATCTTCTTCGAGGCCGCCATGGCCGCGAACAAGGCGCGTATCCCGCTGGCTAAGATGGCCATCGAGGAGACCGGCCGCGGTGTGCTCGAGGACAAGGTCATCAAGAACCACTATGCCGCCGAGTACATCTACAACGCCTACAAGGACACCAAGACCTGTGGCGTGATCGAGCGCGACGAGGCCTACGGCATCACCAAGATCGCCGAGCCCATCGGCATCGTGGGCGCCGTGATCCCCACCACCAACCCCACCTCGACAGCCATCTTCAAGTGCCTCATCTGCCTGAAGACCCGCAACGCCATCATCATCTCCCCGCACCCCGCGGCCGCGCAGTGCACCATCGCCGCGGCCAAGCTGGTGCTCGAGGCCGCCGTCAAGGCTGGCGCCCCCGATGAGATCATCGGCTGGGTGGACGTTCCCTCCATCGAGCTCACCAACATGGTGATGCGCGACGTCGACATCATCCTGGCCACCGGTGGCCCGGGCATGGTGAAGGCGGCCTACTCCAGCGGCAAGCCCGCCCTGGGCGTGGGCGCCGGTAACACGCCCGTCGTCATCGACGACACCGCTGACGTGCAGGTCGCCGTCAACTCCATCATCCACTCCAAGACGTTCGACAACGGCATGATCTGCGCTTCCGAGCAGTCCGTGACCGTGATCGACACCATCTACGACCAGGTGAAGGACGAGTTCAAGCGCCGTGGCTGCTACTTCGTCAAGAAGGGCAAGGAGCTCGAGGCGCTGCGCGAGGCCATGTTCAAGAACGGCGCGCTCGACCACCGCATCCCCGGTATGCCCGCCGCCAAGATCGCCGAGCTCGCCGGCATCGAGGTGCCCGCCAAGACCAAGATCCTCATCGCCGAGGTTACCTCCACCGACCCGGCCAAGGAGGAGTTCTCCCACGAGAAGCTCTCCCCGGTGCTCGCCATGTACCACGCCAAGGACTTCCAGGAGGCCGTCGACAAGGCCGAGCACCTGG
>OIXX01000120.1_pt1 | contig 63572 bp, 59 predicted proteins | sample 1588161 | NCBI WGS metagenome assembly OIXX01 (sample SAMN03283274) | human gut metagenome | biome: human-associated habitat; material: feces | host: Homo sapiens | place: Peru | collected 2012 | reverse complement strand
CTTTGCTGTCTTTTGGCACATAATCATCGAAAGAGTTAGGAAAAAAGCTCAATTCGTGCCGAGTTTCAGATTTTATTTGTATCTTTGCCATACTTAAAGAAGTTTTCTGCAAAGATACAAATCTTTTGCGGAAAGGCAAAGCCCGAGCTTGTGAAAGTTTGGGCTTTGTTGTAAATAAAAACATTTTTTTCAGTTCCGTATCTGGAAAAAGGAGAAAAAACGAAAAGGGTGCGCCATAGACTTATGACACACCCTCACAGAAAATCAATTGTTAAAAAAAAAAAAACGGACCAAAAAATTTGTTTAAATCGGAGAAAAAGCGTAATTTTGCAACGTGATAAGGATACTCTTTTAAGAACGTTTGTAAATAAGAACGAAAATTAAAAGCCTGTCATTAGGAAATGGTAAATGTGTAACATCTTGAAATTAAGGTAGTTATATGATATAGTAGGGAGCTAAAATTATGCCGTTTTCTGAAATTAATGTTAATAAGAATAGTAAATCTATGAGTTCGGAAAGTCTTGATGAAGCCCCTATCTGGTATGCCATGAGTGCCCCCTACCGCGAAATGAAGGTAGCGGATTATCTCAAGGCAAAAGAAGATATCAAGGTGTTCCTTCCTTTGGAACGCTGCGAGCGTATGGTGGGGCAGCACATACGCAAGCGAGTCATTTCCTATCGCCCCGTAGTCCGCAATCTCCTTTTCGTGAAGGCAACGCCAGGCAGAATGCGGGATCTCAAGCAGATTTACAATTCCATGCTTCAGTTCAAGACCCGTCCCATGGATGGACATTCTGAAGTCATCACCATTCCCAATAAGGAAATGGAGGATTTCATGGCGCTCTGCGAAAACGTGGAGGATGCCAACAAGCACTTCTTCCTTCCGGGGGAAATCAAACTGCGCCCTGAAGCAAGGGTGAGGATAGAGGATGGCGTCTTTGCCGGACTCGAAGGATATTACCAGAAGGTGAAGGGATGCCATAGCGAGAAGGGAAAGGATGAGAAGTGCTTCGTGGTCAAGATTGAAGGATTCCTCTCCTGCGCCGCCTTCCTCACCGAATGTAATTACGTGAGCCTCGCCGGGAAAAATGAGAAGAAAGAGGAGGAGAAAGGAAAGAAGAAATAGTAATATGATTAAAAACTGCATTATCTAGATAAAAAGAATGAAATTTAGTAAACTTGTGTTGTCAGGAGTGCTGGGTATAGCACTCCTGTCTGCTACGTCTTGCGGTACCCCGAAGAACGTAGCCTATTTTCAGGATTTGAACAATAATCCTGATACTGTCATTACCCTGCAGAACAGAGTGATAACCGTAAAGCCTACCGATAAGCTCTATATCGGAGTGAAGAGCAAGGATCCGCAGATTTCGCAACTCTTCAATCTTACGGGCGGTACCAGCAGCGGTGCCTACAATATGTCGCAGGATGCCTATTACTATACTGTAGATAGCAGGGGAGACATCGATTTCCCGGTTGTGGGAAAGATACAGGTGGCTGGTCTCACCCGCGAGGAGATTGCCGAAAAGGTGAAGAAATCGCTCGTGGATGCTAGTCTCGTCAAGGACCCTACCGTCACCGTGAGTCTCAGCAACCTCCATTATTCCATGATGGGCGAAGTGACAAAGCCGGGGCAGTATGCCATCGAAGAGGAAAAGGTGACCATCCTCGATGCCATCAGCAAGGCGGGAGATCTCACCATCCAGGGTAAAAGAAACGATGTGATGGTGCTCCGACAGGAAAACGGACACCAGAAGATCTACAAGATCGACCTCTGCTCCGGCAGGGACATCTTCAGTTCTCCTGCCTACTATCTCCAGCAGAACGATGTGGTATATGTTACACCTAACGATACCAAGAAGAGAAGCTCTACGCTCAACGGAAATACCGTGCAATCTACGGGATTCTGGATGAGCATCTCATCTCTCATCGTTACCATCCTCACCTTCCTGAAAGTAAATTAATAAAGAAAAATGATACAGAATACTACTCAGGCTAACCAGCCAGTACAGGTGAATCCGCTGTTCAGACGCAATCAGGCTGACGACTTCATCCGCCTGCAGGATCTCTTCTATCTCTGCCTCGCCAAGTGGCGCTGGTTCATCCTTTCGCTAGCCGTAACTATCGGCATTGCTGCTTATTACATTCTCACGACCCCAAACGTATATCAGCGCACCGCTTCCCTGATGATCAAGGACGACAGCAAGTCGCAGGGCATCAGCAGCGATGTTTCTTCCATGTTCGCTGATATGGGACTAGGCAATGCCAAGAGCAATGTAAACAATGAACTCATTGCTATCCAGTCGCCTGCCGTGCTCCTGGAAACCGGAAAGCGGCTCAAGCTCGATGTAGATTATGCCATCGACGGTGCCTTCCACAAGGAGGCGCTCTATGGCGGCGATCTCCCCGTAACCGTAGATTTCATCGGCTTCACCGATGATCAGAGCGGCAGCTTCCAGCTCCAGCTCAAGGGCGATGGCTCTTACGTCATCAGCAAGCTCAAGGGCATTAACCGTGATAATCTTCCGGTAGATGACAGCGATGAGATTTCCGGCAGACTCGGACAGATCATCCACACCCCACTGGGAAAGATCAAGGTAGATAAGGCTCCTTCGTATTCCCAGTTTGTAAAGAATGGAGATGCTCCGGTGCTCTACGTTTCCCGCAGCAACATCTATGCAATGACCGACCGCATCAAGGGTTCGCTCGCTGCCAGCCTGAGCGAGGAGAAATCCACCGTCATCGACCTTACCTATAAGGATGTGCTCCCTAAGCGTGCCGAGGATGTCATCAGCACCATCATCTCCGTTTACCGCAAGAACTGGCTTGAGGACAAGAACCAGATGACCATCTCCACCTCTCACTTCATCACCGAGCGATTGGGCGTGATCGAGCGCGAACTGGGCGATGTGGATAAGAATATTTCAGCCTTCAAGAGCAGCAACCTGCTGCCTGATGTAGAGGCTGCCGCACAGCAGTATATGCAGAAGAGCACCGAGGTGGACAAGCAGATTATGGATCTCAACTCGCGCCTCGCCATTGCCCAGTATATCCGAAACTATCTCACCGGCAAGGTGGGCAAGAACCAGCTCCTGCCTTCCAATACTGGCATCGAGAGCCCGGGCATAGAGCAGCAGATTGCTGAATACAACAAGAGTCAGCTGGAGCGTAACAACCTGGTGGCTAACTCTAGCGAGCAGAACCCGCTGGTGGCTGACTACGACCAGAGCCTTGGCTCCATGCGCAAGAGCATCACTGCCAGTCTCGACAACTTCGTGGTAACCCTCAAGACCCAGCTGGGCACCCTGCAGGCCAACGAGGCAGCCACTACCACCCAGATTGCCAGCAATCCTAACCAGGCTAAGTATCTGCAGACCGTGGGTCGCCAGCAGAAGGTCAAGGAGTCGCTCTATCTCTTCCTTCTCCAGAAGCGCGAGGAGAACGAGCTCTCCAAGGCATTCACCGCCTACAATACCCGCATCATCACCCCTCCTACGGGCGACAACAAGCCGGTGGCACCGGTGCGCCGCAACATCATGCTCGTAGCCTTCGTGCTGGGATTCCTCATTCCGGTAGTCGTCATCTTCGTGCGTGAGAACATGAATACCACCGTGCGTGGCAGAAAGGATCTGAAGAACATGAATGTTCCGTTCCTGGGTGAGATTCCATACTCTATCAGCCGCAAGAACCGTCCAACGCTCGAACAGCGCATCAGGTTCTGGAAGAAGCCGAAGGAGGTGCGCCAGATAGTAGTGAAGGCTGGCAAGCGCGACATCGTGAACGAGGCGTTCCGCGTATTGCGTACCAACTTCGAGTTCACCATCGGAACCCATCCCGAGCAGAATGTCATCGTCTTCACCTCTCTGAATCCGGGATCCGGCAAGAGTCACCTGGCTGCCAACATGGCGATGTCGCTTGCTATCAAGAAGAAGAAGGTCTTGTTGATCGACGGTGACCTACGCCACGGATCTTCCTCTATGCTGATAGGCAGTCCGGGCGAGGGATTGAGCGATTACCTCAACGGCAGAATCGCCGACATCCACGACATCCTCCACAAGGGAGAGGAGAGCGGACTGGTGAAGTATTTCGATCTTATTCCTATCGGAACCATCCCTCCAAACCCTACCGAACTCCTCTTCACCCCATTGCTGGAGCAGATGATCAAGACTATGCGCCAGGAGTATGATTACGTCTTCATCGACTGTCCTCCTATCGAGGTGGTAGCCGATACCCCAATCTACGAGCAGTTTGCCGACCGCACCATCTTCGTAGTCCGTGCCGGCCTGATGGAGCGCAACATGTTGCCAGAGATTGATGCCCTCTACAAGGAGAAGAAGTTCAAGAACATGACCATGATCCTGAACGGCACCAAGGCCCGTGGCGGCAGATATGGCAGCCACTATGGTTACGGCTATGGTTATGGCTACGGCTATAATTATAATAAGGAAAAGAGTGGGGGGGCAAAATCTTAAATGAATGGATTATAGAATAATAAAAACAGATGTTTAAATTCTTCCAGAAAATATTCAATCAGAAAAAGCCATCAGGGAGCACGTGCAGTCTCCCTGATGGCATCGATTACCATTGCCATATACTCCCTGGCGTGGATGATGGCTTTCAAGATCCGGAAAAGAGCCTGGAGCAGCTTCGCATCTACGAAGCAAGCGGAATCCGTGAAGTCTGGTTCACCCCTCACATCATGGAAGATGTTCCGAATGAGCCTGAAGAACTCCGCCGGGTCTTCGAAGATTTCAAGGAGAAGTATCTTCAGGATTTTGCCCAGAGACATCCTGGAAGTCAGGCATCAGGATCAGAAGGAGCGAAGCCATCTTCTGCGACCGATGCAGAGCCCCTTCAGCTGCATCTCGCAGCCGAGAACATGCTGGATGCCCTTTTCGAGCGCCGCCTCAAGGCTGGCAATCTCCTGCCCCTGGCAGAGAAATACCTGCTGGTGGAAACCAGCATCTTTGCCCCACCGATGAATTTCCGTGGACTGCTGGAGCGCATCAGGAACAAGGGCTATACCCCGATTCTGGCTCATCCCGAGCGTTACCTCTATATGAAGAAGGAAGATTACGAGGCACTCAAGGCGCAGGGCATCCTGTTTCAGCGCAACCTATACAGTCTCCGCGGTCAGTATGGCGAGCGGGTGCAGAAGCGATGCCGACAGCTCCTGAAATGGAACATGTACGATTTCGTGGGCACCGATCTCCATCGCCTAACCTCGGCAGGACTGAACACAGAAGGCTGATGCTACGGCAGTGAGAATGGTGATGATGAGATCAATGATCTTCTTGACGCTTTCTTTTTTCATGAGTATGGAAAAATTGAAATTAATAAACTAGGTGATAAAGATGAGCCAGGACTCGCGAATATCCTTTCATAGCTGTATTTTAGATGTTTCCGGGCTTCAGCATGGATGCTTGCAGCAGCCCCCTTGTAGCTATAGGAATATCCCTGACGCCATCCTGGCTTTATCTCACTCTCAAAACTTTAAAAATTTACATTGTCACCACCCTCTGATGAGTCTCCGCCGCCACCGGTTTGATTCTCATCAGTACCCGAACCTGACGGATTCTTGTCCTGACCGGTACCTTCCGTACCTCCGGTACCACCGGCGTTATCACCCGCAGAATCCTCGGAATCTACTCCAGGAACCTGCATCTCGCTGGCAAGGAGAGAGGAAACCTTCTTCACTTCCACATCCAGGTTGCCGGCAGCCAGCTCGCCGGTACCACGGCTTCTCAGCTTGTAGCCCTCGATGTTCTTGGCGATGCTGAATTCCTTCTCAGACTTCGCACCCACCTTGTTCTTGATACCGATGGAGAAGATGGCGAGGTCGTCGATCTTCACCGAGATACCCTGCAGGCAGAGCTCCTTGATGCAGAAAGCCATGTCGGTAATCATACCCTTGATGGCTCCCTTGGAGAAAGGAGTGTTGTGGCCCGCCATGTGAGCGGCAAGACCATCCACGCCCATCATCTGCGTAGTGATGGCATAAGCATACCACAAGCCCTTGGCATCGGGCAACTTCTCATTCTTGTTCTCTTTCAAAGTGTACAAAAGCATAAGCAATAACGTTTTAAATGAAACACGATGCAAAGATACGACATTCGGGAGCCGCAACTCACACTTCCTGATGCATCCTCACGTTTATTGCCATCTTCTGTCATATTCTGTCATCTTCTCACTTTTTCCGGTTTCCCGGATTCTAGGGCTCGCCCAGGAAGTCGAAGATGATGGCCACCTGACGGGGAAAGAATCCCTTGTCCGATTTCCGGTAACCCACCTCCAGGAGCTTCCGGTAGAGTGGGGTACACTTCTGGATCCATCTTCTCAGATGGGCGTTGGCTACTTCCGGAGATGAGTCCGGAAAATACAGCAGGGCTATCTCCTGCTTGGTATAATATCTTATTTCAGGTTCATTCTGCATTCTATTTGATGAGTTGAAGGGTTAGAGATGATAAGTATCTTGGTTTTCGGAAAAAACAAGATACTTACCGCAAAAAGTAAGTCACTCACGGGGCGTAAGCCGGTCAGTTCCGGTCGTCCTCCCATTCCGATGGCGATACGATGGCATCTGTGTTCATCTCGCCCACCTCCTTCTCTATCACGAACCAGCCCATGCCTTTCGATCTGCGCTTTCTCTCGAAACCCAGACGCAGCAGGGTACTTGCCAGGTTCTGCTGGTAGATATACCGGCTCAGGGCAGGACAGCCGCCAATGCGCTCCAGAATCTCCGAAGAATAGCGGAACTTGATGTATCTGGCTTCCACGTCCTTGCCAGGCACGCGGTAGTAGCGCAGAATCTGGTCCTCCATATAGTTGGAGATCATGAACATCTTGTTGTGCTCGCGCATCACCTCGATATCCTCGGTGGTGAGCCAGAATACCCAGCCATCCTCGTGCTTGCGCTGGCGCTCCATCACCTCCTTGCCCAGCGCCACAGCCTGGGCATATACGTGCTGGTAGTCGATGGGATGGTCTATCGGACTGTCAATCGACTCGATGAGCCAGGGTGAGTAGCGGCGGTTCTCTTCCTCGCTGATAATCTGCACGCTGTTGCTCGTGCCGCACATGGCAGCACGGTGGGGCAGTTCCGTACGGTACTTGTCGTAAGGGCGGCGGATGGAGAAGAAGAGCTTCGTTACGCAGCTCTTGAAGGCACTCAGGTTCTTGCCGAATGCCGTCTCAAACTCGTCGAGACACATCAGTGCCTTGCTCGCCATCGCCTCCATAAAGTCCTTGTCGGTATAGCTTGCCGTAGATTCATTGATGAAGTAATCGTGCAGTATCTTAGGCAGCAGCTTGTCGAAGAAGGTGGTCTTGAAGAGACCGCCCTTGCCCACGAAGATAAGGATGGTCTGACCTACCACGGTATCCGTTACCCAGGTCACCACCATGGCTACAAACCATTTCTTGAAGAAGTATCTGAAATCTTCCTGGGTATGGTGGGCACCATCCGTATTCGCAATGTGAATGCGGTCGGCAAGCATCTGAATGTAGTCAGTCTTCCCGTCCCATGCCGGGAGAGCTGTGAGATAATCGAGCAGAGGATTGTACTTCTCGCTGAAGTCGCTGTTGATGAGGGAGTGGAGCCTGGGTAGCTGCGTCTGCAGTCCATCCTCTTCCATCTCTATCCAGAGAGAGTTCTCTATGTTGTCGTCCATGCGGGTCCAGTGGTGAAACTTGCCCTTGAGCACGTCGCGGCTGCATACCTCGTAGTAGCCCGTCACCTCGTTGCGGTGGAACTCGTAGCGCATGCTGAGCCACTGCTTCAACATCTTCATGGATGGCTTCTTGCCGTATGATTCGCCCTTGCGCATAAACTGCCAGGTGCCTCGCTGTTCCTGGTGCTTGTAGGCCTGGTTCATCACGCTCACCGTCTTGGGATACTGTGCGCTGAAGTGCTGGTCGGCATAGTCGGTAGCCTCCTTCTGGTCGATGTCGTACTTCAGGCAGGTGAGTCCGAAGTTATACACATAGTCGTTGTGGCGGCTAGGCTCAAACGCTTTTCCCCACGTCTCCAGCAGCTTCTCTATCGATGCGGCAGCTTCGTCGATGGTAGGGATGTGCTTGGCTAGGCTCACCATCTTCTGTGATGGTTTTCTGCGTCGGCTGCTGCGTCGCTCATACTTCTCAGCCATCGACTTCTTGAAGTAGAGTCTCTTGATGTCCTTGGACTCCAGTTCGAAAGGCTTCGAGTTCCAGCAGAAGTAGGCGGTAGGGTCGTGGGCAAGGCCGCACATGCGGGTGATGTCGCAGCACTTCTCATCGGCAGGCACGCCCAGCAGGATGGAGAAGTAGTCCATCGCCTTGCGTACCACCACGTCGAAGAGTTCCACCGCCGTAACCTCCGGGTCATCAAACGGCTTGTAGCGTGCGAGGATTCTGAGTCCGTGACCGCTTGCTGTCACGTATCTCGCCATCACGTATGGGTCCTTGTCGGCCTTTGCGATCACCTCCTGCATCTTCTCGTCGGGAATCTTGTCGATATCCACGGCAAGCCAGTAGGTAGGCTTCAGGATGTTGGCCACCTGCTTACCCTGTCCGTCCATGAGCGCCGAGGCAGTGATGCCCGGCATCATGAGCTTGGTGTTGTCGGCGAGAGCCTTGCTGATAGACACCTGCTTGCGATAGAGTTCGGTGTGATTCTTGGTCATTTCGTCGAACTTGATGATTCTTACTAGCTCATCCTTGTTGATAAGCTGATGACCTTCGCTTGAAGCGATGGTCCAGAAGAAAGAGGGCATCACCTCTTCTACTTCCTCGCTGATTGAATAGTTTTCATTCATGATCTTTTAATGTTTAAGAATTTTAATCTATTTGCTTCTTATTTGCTTTCAGAGTCTTTTAGTCTCTAAGTCGTTTGATTGATTTTTAGACCAGACTGTTTATCGTTTACGGGGGCAAAGGTAGATATAAGATTTGAAGATATTTTTTCAGTACGTCAAAAATGGCGCATATTTACAAATTTTAAATTTTAAACAAGGAAAATGTTGTTTACGGACAAAGTAAATGAGATTGTTCAGGGGATCAAGGATCTCCAGGACAAATCTGAGGGGAAAAAATGCTTCCTCATGAGTGTGTAGGTATTTTCATCGAGAAGTTCCACAAGTTTGTAACCAAGGAGTATCACGATGATGAGTTCGAGAATACTCTTACAGAAGAGGAGAAGCATTGGCCCAAGCGCAAGGAGGAGATTACCGAGCGCTTTGCGATTCCGGTACATCTGCTGAAGAGTTACAAGGATCACGATGTGCATCTGGATGTTGACACATTCTTGCAGGTAAAGAAGTGGGTGAAGTCGTATCTTCCTCATTATTTTGCGGGATCAGAGTACAAGAAGCTCTCTGAGTCAGATCAGGCTGCTTTGCTGGCAGAGGCAGAGAAGGAGTTGAATCTCATTCTGAACCGCCTGTTGGATTAACGGAGATTCATCCCGCAGATTTGGATGGATGTAGGGTAAGTGAAGTGTACCCTATATATCCGGAAAACCAGTATTTTCAAGTGTTAAAAACGCAAAGTAACGATCTGTAATTCCTTTCTTTACATCTTTTGCACGTGCTGTCTATACAAAGTTACAGGTATATAGGATACATCTCCCCGTCGCCCAGCTCCAGGAAAGAATCTGCGTCATCTGCGCAATCTGCGTGACAAGAAATTCTTCCTAATGTGTTAAAAAACAGAAATCCCTTGGCAATTTCAGATATTTCCCTTATATTTGCATCATGTAAACAATAAAATAGGAGATAGATTATGGCATACAAAGCATTAGATATAGCAAAAAAATTGATATTTAAGGCTCAGAATGATGAGCCTAATGGTGGTGAGCGTTTGACCAATCTCAAGTTGCAGAAGCTACTCTATTATCAGCAGGGATTCCATCTCGCATTCTTTGGCACACCATTGTTTGCCGAGGACGTGGAGGCATGGATGTATGGTCCTGTTGTGCCTGCTGTGTATGACGAGTATTCTGCCTATGGTTCCTCTGCTTTGCCAGAGGTTAAGGAGCCAGTCTCCTTGTCTGAGAATGAGGAGGAACTCTTCAATGAGGTATATGATGCCTACCGTGAGTTTTCTGCCATAGGCTTGATGAATCGCACCCATTCAGAGCGTCCTTGGCTTGATGCTGTGCCACATGACAGGGGTACAGTTATCTCCCAAGAGAGTATGATGTCTTATTTCAAGACCCAGATTCAGTAATGCTTGTCGGTTATGGGAAAGAGATTTTCTTTTAAGAAGGGGCAGCCTTCGATTACGGAAATTGGTAAGACCAGGGACAGAATAGTCTTTGGTTTTTCTGAGTTGCGCCCATATAGCTATGTTGACAGTCACAATGACTCGGGATTTTTCATTTCTTTTCTTGACAGATTGAAAAAACTTAGTTCCATTGATTGGAATACGGCTAATGTCTCTGCCCGTCATTCTTATGGCTTGGAAAAGATGAATGTCTGTGATATGACTCGTGCGGCTCAAAGCCATGTTCCCGAAGGAATGTCAAGCCTCTTGGTCTTTAGGGCAACAGGTGACAATCATGTGTTCCTTGGTTATAGAGAGGAGAATGTCTTTCAAGTCATTTTTGTGGAATATCAGTTTGGCGATGTATATCGTCATAGCCATTAAAATCCTATTCATTTAAGTCATGGTCAATAATTGTCTAAGGTATAGCCATAAAGTCTTCCGCTAGGCGACAAACAATCGCAATTTTATTGCGTAAGCACTCTCAGCCAGCCCCTTGCGGGCACAGGCTCCGCTGGCTGACCAAAACTCTGGCAGAGCTATAGCGTTGCCAGCTACATCCCTTGCCCTTATGCTAAGGGCGAGGGCTTGGGAGTGGGATAAGGACCCCCTCTTCGCAAGAGGGGACAGGGGAGTCGAAAAATCTGCGTCATCTGCGCAATCTGCGTGACAAGAAATTCTTCCTGATGTGTTAAAAACCAGAAATCCCTTGGCTATTTCAGATATTTCCCTTATATTTGCATTTGAAAATGAACTAAAGGAAAGAATTATGGGCAAAATCATTAATAAAACGATAACAAAGATAGTTACAGACGAGGGTATCTCTCTTTTTCGTCGTGTAACTAAAGTTTTGATGCCAAATGGCAAGTATCGTTATCCTGTAGATTATTTTGATGCAACTCCTGGAGTTGTTAAGATTTCGAAAGAAGAAATGGATAAGGTAGCAATACCTGTTTACGAAAAGTTAATCTAATGGATCGATTGATGTCTGATGGGTATCCTTTTATCTTTCAGATGATAGATAAAAGTGAGAGTGATGAGTATCTGATTCAAACCTTGCAATATAGGTTTAAGTCAGACAAATCTCATCATGCCTATATCGTAAGAGTTGAATGTTATAAGAAACATGCTTATTGCGTTAAGTTCTTTGATAAGGCAAATATCAACAGTAAGAACAAGTTTAGTCTTCGTTCTAATACATTTGAGGCGAGAACGATCCTCTATACAATGTTTCACATAATGTTAGATGTATTAAAGCGAGACGAGTATGCTTCTTTCTTTTTTATTGGAGCAGAAGATGAAAAGGATCAAGATGGAATGGTATCTCGTCGTTTTCGCTTGTATCGTCGTTTCGTGCTTTCAACGGTATCTGATGACAAGTTCGAGCATTTTAGAAGAAATGATTTATCCTTATATATACTTGTAAATAAGAGATATGTAGAAGATACAGCTTCTTATGCTGCTGAGTTAGCAAGCATTGTACAAAAAATGATGCGCTAGCCGACACCACTCGCAATTCTGTTGCGTGAAAAATCTGTGTTCATCTGTGCAATCTGTGGGACAATGTTAAAAACCAGAAATCCCTTGGCAATTTCAGATATTTCCCTTATATTTGCACCATGTAAGGTACTAAATATTAGAATTATGAGAACGTTCAATTATAATGAAATGCCTCATGAAGTTTTAGAAATGGCTTCAGAGTACGCCATTAAGGAAAGTCGTTCGGGAAGAGGTCTATCTCATTCTCAGGCAATGGAAAAGATTAAGGAGCAAAGAGGATGGAGAAATCATTAATATTATGGTGATAGCTCATTACAGGCAGTCAACTGTCACTGTTGCAAAAATGATTAATCGCTTCATCGAGCATCATACGAAATAAAGTCATCTGTCAGATGTTAAACTCTCACAAATCGCCATTCCACCCCTGGCGGTCCCATTCCGCACAACCTGGCGCAGGGCTTTGATGCCCCGCCAACCATAAAGCGTAGCGGTTCGAGCACCGAGTAGGGCGGTTTTCCTCTTCTTCCCTGAGGGGAGAAGACCGAGATGAGAGGTGGAGCCTTCTTTAATGGGAAAAAGCGATGCCAATGAGTGCAATGAAAGCTCGCTTTCAAATTGCCGAGTGCAGCTCGCTTTATCAACAAAGAAGGACGGGATGATTTTAGAACAAATCTCTTTGCAGGAGAGACGGAGAGGTAGAAAAAACTCTTATAATATTAATTTCAAAACAAGTTTTACTCAATCAATATCCAGGTAAGAATACCCATAAAGGCAATTCTTATCTGGCAGGAACTCTATTTCCTTAATTTCCGATACGAACCAATTATATTGTTAGAAATAACGAAAATATATATATATAACGAGAAGTAGCTTAGTAGTGTGGGCGCTACATAATCACCCACAACGCATCCTGCAGTTCTCTTTCGGAAACTGACCCACCGAAAGAGGCTCAGGATGCTTATTATTCAAAAACTTAAAACAATGCGTAATTTTAATCAATTAAAAATTGCCGTAGCCGGAACCGGTTACGTAGGACTCAGTATTGCTACGCTTTTATCCCAACATCATGAGGTAACTGCAGTAGATGTAATTCCCGAGAAAGTAGATAAACTGAATCATCATATATCACCGATACAGGATGAGTATATCGAAAAATATCTGGCAGAGAAACCTCTGCATCTCACTGCCACATTGGACGGCAAGTCTGCTTATAAAGATGCAGACTTCGTAGTTATTGCAGCACCAACGAACTACGACCCAGTGAAGAACTTCTTCGACACCACTCATGTAGAAGAAGTTATCGACTTGGTGTTAGAGGTTAATCCTGATGCAGTGATGGTAATCAAGAGTACCATCCCTGTAGGTTACACCCGAAGCCTATATCAGAAGTATGCTAAGAAGGGAGTGAAGCAATTCAATCTCCTTTTCTCCCCGGAGTTCCTCCGAGAGAGCAAGGCACTCTATGATAATCTCTATCCAAGCCGTATCATTGTAGGCCATCCTAAGCTGATAGATCGCCCTGAGTTTAGAGATGAGAACGAGGCAATCTTGAAGGTTACTGATGTAGAAAAGTTGAAAGAAGCAGCCAAGACCTTTGCCGCTTTGCTTCAGGAAGGAGCCATTAAGGAAAATATCGATACACTCTTTATGGGCATGAAGGAAGCAGAAGCCGTCAAGCTCTTCGCCAATACCTATCTTGCCCTAAGAGTAAGCTATTTCAATGAATTGGATACATACGCCGAAGTCAAGGGCTTGGATACCAAGGCAATCATTGATGGCATAGGCCTTGACCCACGTATCGGAACCCATTACAACAACCCAAGTTTCGGCTATGGTGGTTACTGTCTCCCAAAGGATACCAAGCAGCTCCTGGCAAACTATGCCGATGTTCCAGAGAGCCTGATAGAGGCAATTGTAGAGAGTAACCGTACAAGAAAAGACTATATTGCAGATGCCGTGCTCAGAAAGGCTGGTTATTACAGCTATGCCGATGCCAATAGCTATGATGCAAGCAAGGAGCACAACTGTGTAATAGGAGTTTATCGCTTGACGATGAAAAGTAATAGCGACAACTTCCGCGAGTCTGCCATCCAAGGCATTATGAAGCGAATCAAGGCAAAGGGTGCTGAGGTGATTATTTATGAGCCAACTCTGGAGAATGGCAGTACTTTCTTTGGCAGCAAGGTTGTAAATGATATGGATGCCTTCAAGTTACAGAGCCAAGCCATCATTGCCAACCGTTATGATGCTTGTTTGGATGATGTAAAAGATAAGATATATACACGAGATATATTTAGAAGAGATTGATTCTATGGCGATAAATCAATTAAAAACAGGTGCAATATTAAATTATGTTGTTTTAGGTCTTAATGCTCTTGTGGGATTAGCCTATACTCCTTTTATGCTTCGTATGCTTGGTAAAAGCGAGTATGGTCTATTCGCTTTAGCTGCATCGGTCATAGCATACTTGTCGATGCTTGACTTAGGGTTTGGAAATGCGGTAATCAGATATACTGCCAAATTCAGGGCAGAAGGTAAAACTGAAGAACAATATTATATGTTTGGTATGTTTACAATGCTCTATTCTGTTCTTGGATTTGTAGTATTGCTGGCAGGAGTGTTATTATATCAGAATCTCGATAGTATATTCGGACAGTCTCTTACGGTAGCTGAATTGGAGAAGGCTAGAGTAATAGTTTTGCTGATGGTTTTTAACCTAGCAGTTACCTTTCCTTTGAGTATATATGGAGCAATCATATCAGCTTATGAAAATTTTATTTTTCTTAGAGTGGTACAAATTGCTCGTATATTACTGAATACAGCTGTAATGATAATCCTTTTATCTTATGGATATAAGGCGATTGCTATGGTTGTGGTACAAACAGCATTTAATATCATCACCTTGCTTTTGAATGTTTTATATTGTAGGCGGAAGATAAATATAAAAGTGAAGTTTGGAAAGGTAGATAAGAGATTATTGAAAGAAATTTCTATTTATTCTTTTTGGATATTCCTTAATACAATCATGGATAGAATATATTGGAGTACAGGTCAGTTTGTATTAGGTGCAATGGTTGGAACAGTTGCTGTAGCTATATTTGCAGTAGCTATTCAGCTTCAGGGAATGTATATGATGTTTTCTACAGCTATTGTTGGTGTTTTCTTACCACGAGTAACTGCGATGGTTACAAAAAACAATGATAAGAAAGAATTATCTGATTTGTTTATTCGAACAGGTCGAGTTCAATATGTAGTTATGGCGTTTATCTTATCTGGTTTTATAGTTTTTGGAAAGTATTTTATTCGTTTTTGGGCAGGTGATGGATATGGCGATGCTTATACGATAGTTTTGTTGTTTTTTGTTCCGCTAACGATTCCTTTGATTCAAAACCTTGGCATTACTATTCTGCAAGCACGTAATCAAATGCGCTTCCGTTCCGAAGTATATGTTATTATAGCTCTGATAAGTTTGGGATTTCAGATTCCACTGGCAAAATATTACGGAGGTATAGGGTGTGCTATGGCTATTGCTGGTGCTTTGACATTGGGACAGATTATAGTAATGAATATTTATTATCATAAAAAGCAGGGGTTAGATATCATCGGTTTTTGGAAAGAAATCATTCAAATGAGCATAGTTCCATTTTTGCTATGTACTGCTGCAATTTGCGTGCTTCATTATTATCCTATCCATACATTTAAGAATATGTGTCTTGGAATTCTAATATTTACAGCTTTATATTTACCCTTATTTATGAAGTTGTCTATGAATAGGTACGAGCGTAATTTGGTATTAGCTCCTATTAAAAAGATATTCTTGAGAAATGATTAATATAGCAGTAAAATCAAAATGTACAGGATGCTCTGCTTGTGTGCAAAAATGTCCCAAGCAGTGCATCTCTTTCGAAGAAGATAGAGAAGGATTTAAATATCCTAAAGTAAAATTATCAGCGTGCATAGATTGTGGCTTATGTGAAAAAGTATGTCCTGTATTACAGCAAGATAAGCCAAGAAATCCTGTGATTGTATATGCTGCTAAAAATTCTAATTTATCAACTCGGCTTGCAAGTTCTTCAGGTGGTATTTTTGCTTTATTAGCAGAAACTATTTTAAGACAGAATGGGGTTGTGTTTGGCGCAAGATTTGATAATGAGTGGAATGTTATTCATGACTATACTGAATCGTTAGATGGCTTATCTGTATTTTTAGGCTCTAAGTATGTACAATCAAAGATTGGTAATACTTATAAATATGCAGAACGGTTTTTGAAAGAAGGTAGAAAAGTTCTGTTTTCTGGAGCACCATGCCAAATAGTTGGTTTGAAGAAATACTTAAGAAAAGATTATGATACTTTACTAACTGTGGATTTTGTTTGTCATGGAGTGCCTAGTCCGATGATATGGAGAGATTATCTGAATGAAAAAATACGCCCTTTGGGCGTCGATGGAAGAAATATGGTTTCTCAATTATCTCTAAAAGATTTGCCCGTGATAACGGGTATCTCTTTTAGAGATAAACGATATGGATGGAAGAAATTTGGTTTCTCAGTCCGTGTAAAGTCCGCCTCTAAGGCGGACAAAAATTTGGTTTCTCAGTCCGTAGAAGTAACAGATAAAACGTTGCTTTACGAGCCCCATAAAGCGAACCTTTATATGAAAGGTTTTCTTAAAAACTTGTATCTTCGTCCATCTTGTTATGCTTGTCCGACTAAATGTGGCAAGAGCGGAGCTGATTATACTTTAGCTGACTTTTGGGGAGCTAGTACCTACGTTGGAGACTTTGATGATGATAAGGGATTGAGTGCCGTACTAGTATATACAAATAAGGTAAATATAGAGTCTCTTGGTATGACTTTTAAGGTTGTTGATTTGAATGACGTTATTTCTCAAAATCCTGCACTCATAATGTCTTCAAGAAAGAAAGGAGGAAGAAATAAATTCTTTCAGCATTACAATAGAGAGCATCAGATAGATTTAATCAATCGATATTCGAAATATACAATAAAGGAAAATATTCGTTACACTGCCATTAAACTGCTTGTTAGTTTACATTTGGCAAAATTCATTAAAAAGATAATTAGAAAATGAAAAAGATAGGTGTTCTTACACTTCCCACTTTAACTAATTATGGTGGTATTCTTCAAGCGTACGCTTTAGTTTATGTCCTAAAGAAATTGGGCTATGATGCATGGCTAATTAATCGTCGATGGAATGCAGATAATCATAGTATTTTGCATCGAATAAAAAAAGTATTTTATCATCTTTTTGTAATACGTAAATTCGATAAGTTTTGCGAAGAGTATATTGTGCCGAGAACGGAAGAAATTGATACTCGTGCTAAGATGGATGAGATTAGACAAGCTGGATTTGATGGATATGTTGTAGGAAGTGATCAGGTATGGAGAATTAAGAATGTGCGTGGAGCTGATTATAACTTTTTCTTAGATTTTACTAAAGATGATCATGTTAAACGTATTTCTTATGCTGCTTCTTTTGGTGTAGATTATTGGGATGATAACCAGAATCCGGAAAAATCAAGAGCAGAAGTTAAACCTTTACTTCAAAAGTTTGATGCTATTTCAGTAAGAGAGGATAGTGGCGTTAAAGTTTGTAAAGAATGTTTTGATGTGCCTGCTACTCATGTCTTGGATCCTACATTATTGGTCAATAAAGAGGAGTATATAAAGAATCTAGGATTAAAAGTGCGTAGAAAGAAATATTTAGCTGTTTACATTTTAGACATGACTGAGGAGAAAAAGAAAATAATAAAAAAAATCTCATCCGAGTTAGGACTTCCTATTAAATATATAAATTATTCCTCTCTGTTATGGAAGTGGATGCCATCTTCAATATCAGATATAGTAAAACCGGATGTTAAAGAGTGGATGCAATCTATTTTAGAGGCAGATTATGTTTTGACAGATTCTTTTCATGGTATGGCTTTTTCCATAATCTTTGAAAAACAATTTTTAGTGATTGGTAATGAAAGAAGGGGATTGACAAGATTTGCTTCTTTGTTGAAGTCTTTATGTATAAACGATAATTTGGTGATGGATTTGGATTCAATCGATATTTCTAGTGTTGAAAAGAATTTAGATTATTCGGCTATTTTTATGCAAAAAAAGAAACTTCAAAAACAATCTGAAAGTTTTATTGTAAATAATATTTAATTTTAATATTTATATTACGGTTAGATCGAATTCTACTTTTGTTGAACAATAGAAAAAAATGAGAAAATGAAAAGAGAGAGCAACATAGAATTGCTTAGGTAAGTATAGAAGCATAAATGAAGAGATTAAGCTACATGTTAATTCTCCACTATCTCGTTTTATTTGTAATGCATCTGTATCTTTTATTCCTAAATGTGTAATAATGGGATGTTTATACCAGATGATACGATTATATAAGATTATTGAAATTGTGCGTATTAAATTTACACGATAGTTGTTATGGAATGTTTCAATAGACTCTTGTCTAAACGGGGTACTATTGATTTTCTTTGTATTTTAAAATATAAAAAATGTATATAGCATATGTGATAAATGTGGCTTTATGTGTTTCTGCATATAATGGGATACGTATACAAGCTGAAACTTGGGCACAGGAATTAGAGCACCAAGGTCATAAGGTAGTTAGAGTTAATCCATGGGAAAAACAAGATTGGGATAAATATGATCTTGTTCATGTTATAGGAGCAGATAGAGCTATAGACGGATTAATATCTTCTATTTTTAAAAAATGCAAAAAGATTTGTTTTTCGCCTATTATTGATACTATTGAGCCTGTTCTTAAGTACAAAATTGCGTCATACATGGGATGTAAGAAATTGCGTCTCTATTCTGTTAATTATGCAATAAGACAAGCTTCTCAATATATAGATAGATGGTTTGTTAGAAGTCATTATGAATTAATGTATGTTAATAAAGCTTATAGTATTCCGTTGGATAAAATATCAATAGTGCCTTTGTCGCCACGTATTCCTGCAATTGATTATTATCCTGAAAAAGAGGATTTCTGTTTACATGTTAGTATTTTGTCTGATGTTAGAAAAAATGTATATCGTTTGGTCGAAGCAGCAATTAAGTATAAATTTAATTTAGTGTTAGCGGGCTCAATATCTTCAGAGAAAGATTTTGTTTCTATAAAGCAATTAATAGAGACTCATGATAATGTTAAATATTTGGGGCGAGTTTCAGACCAAGAACTTTATGAGTTATATTCTCGAGCAAAAGTCTTTGCATTGCCAAGTATTAGCGAGGGAGTTGGTATGGTTGCTGTTGAAGCAGCCTCTTATGGATGTGATATCGTTGTTACAGAATTCGGCGGTCCAAAAGAATATTATGGTTCCAATGCCTTTATTGTAAATCCTTACAATGTTGATGATATAGGTCTAAGCATTGTTAATGCATTAAGGACTAGTCAGTTTCAACCTGAATTAATGAATACTATAAAAGAAAAGTATGGATTGTCGCATTGTATTGCATTGTTAATTGATGAATATAAAAAAATAATTTTGTAGAAACTATACATATTTGTTTTTGGTGAAACTTTTGGTACGTAAATTGTTATCATATATCACTTTGAATATTTAAAGTTGTTTTTTAAAGATTTATATAGTAAGAAAGATGTTGTATGCATAAAGAATCAATATTTATAATGGGATATATGTTTGATGAGGCGATGTTTTCGGTCGGTTTATCGGCATGGTTTAAAGGAAAAGGAGTTTTGAAATGAGTAGAATAAATATTCAACTGGAAAGATTAATATTGACATTTTTGCTATTTTTGTTGTCTTTAATCCCTATATTAAGTTTGGGTAAGAGTTGTAGTATTACTTTAGAAATATTGCATCTTGTCATGTCTTTTATTTGTTCATTTGCAATGTTCTCTTATGTAGATAAGCCTTATTCTTGTTTTAAGGTCTTTCATCTATTTTATTATTTCTATTTTGCCATTGCACCAATATTACAATTTAAAAATAACATATATATATTTGGTACTCATTTTTCAGAAGGTGAATATATCCACACAAGCTTTCTTTTATTATTTGGTCTAATAGTATTTGATGTTATATATATGTGTTTGTTTGAAATAAATATAACACATAGTTCTACAAAAAATAACAAAGAAGTGGTTATAAATAAGGATTCTTTTTCTGCAAGAAAGAAAGTAATGATGTTTGTTATTTCTTTTTTGGTGTTTTTGTTATTTCTCTATATTAATAAATTTAATATGATGGCTCTTTTTACCAGAGATAGCTTTAGTCTGGTAGCGATGAATCAATCTTTATATTTAATTGTTGATCATTTGATTAGACCGTTACCTTTGTTCTTGTTCTTGGTAAGCTTAAGGTTAGAAGATAAATTTTTGTCAGCTTCCTTGTTCGTTTTTTTCTTCTTGAGTAATCCTTTTACTGGTATGCCACGAAATTCAGTTGCAGCTATGTATATTCCTGTATTATTGTGGTCATTTCCAATATTTAGGAAAAGGCAGGTCTTTGTTTTTATAATATCAATAGCGTTATTGGTAATATTCCCTTTTCTGAATAAGTTCCGGCATGTTGATAATATTAATAGTTTTGAAAAAATCTCTTTTGAACTAAACTTTAGTCAATTCCTTGATATGAATTTTGACTCTTATAGTATGTTTATGAGAGTTTTAAAAACTGATATTGTTACCAATGGTAATCAGTTGTTAGGAGTTATATTCTTTTGGGTACCTCGTTCTCTTTGGCCAGGTAAGGCAATAGGTAGTGGAGCTTATATTGCTCATGAGACTCATTTATCATTTACTAATTTAAGTATGCCTTATATGGGAGAAGGATACTTAAATTTTGGAATCTTGGGTATTATTATTTTTTCTGTAGTATTAGCTTATATTTTTGCTATCTTAGATTCAAATTATTGGAAATATAATAATGAAAATAATTTTTCAAGCTTAAAATATTATCTAATTCTAGGATTGGTAATGTTTATTATGCGTGGAGATTTATTAAGCTCTTTTGCTTATACCATTGGTTATATAATGTCTTTTTATTTAGCAAAGAAATTGTTATTTAATAATAATTGTATTAATGAAAATGAAAATTAATTTATTGGTAGTCACAAATCTTCCATCATTTTATAAACTTAATCTTTATAATTTGATTGCTGAAAAGAAAAAAATCTATGTGGTTTTTTCTGGTACTGGTGCTGATGGTCGTAATGACGATTTTTATAAAGGAAATAAAAACTTTAAATATTGTTTCTTAAGCGGCAATGTCTTTGAAAAAACCATTATGCTTTGCAAACTTATACTTTCTTATTCTTATGATGAATTACTTTTAGGAGGTTGGGATAGTATCATGATGATGGTTGCTGCAATGCTTTCGCCTAAAAGTAAAAATTCTGTAGTTGTAGAGTCTTCTATACATGAATCTAGTGTATGTGGCATGAAAGCTTTCCTAAAAAAAATATTCATTGCAAAAATGAGTAAAATTTATGTTCCTGGCGTTTCTAATGGGAAACTTGTGCAGACTTTAGGTTTTTCTGGAAAGTTGGTTTACACTAAAGGTGTTGGGGTCTTTAATTATATAGTTCAACCTAAATATAAAGAGATTTTAATAGTAAAAAAATACCTTTATGTAGGTCGTTTGGTTGATGTAAAAAATTTGAAGTTCTTGATAGAAGTTTTTAATGAATTACCGCATTTAGATCTTACTATTGTTGGATTTGGTGAACAGGAAGTGGAACTACAAAAAATGGCTATGAAAAATATTCATTTTTTAGGTGCTGTTAATAATGTGGAATTGCCTAAAGTTTATCAAAGTCATGATGTCTTTATTCTGCCATCTAAAAAAGAACCTTGGGGGTTAGTTGTTGAAGAAGCTCTTAATAATGGAATGCCAGTAATTGTTAGTGACATGGTCGGTTGTTATGAGACTATTGTAAATGAAGATAATGGATTGGTTTTTAAATTTGATGATAAAGATAGTTTAATGCAGGCTATTAATAGAATGTCAGATGTAGATTATTATAATAGGTTAAGAAAAAACATCTCTAAATATGATTTTGCAAAAATTGAAAAGGAGCAAGTAAGTTGTTATTTATAATATCATTAAATTATGAATAAACAACAACGAAGGTTGCTTTACTGACATCAATTCCTACGTAAGTCATAGTCATAACATTTATAATTAAACAAACATCGATACATCATGAGCTATCATTGCAAATACGGGGTCTATGCCCTTTGAACTATCCAGGTTCTGATGTAAGGGTGTGGGGACGGAACATAATTTACGGCTTGTTAAGCTAATGAAAACTCGGTCTTATTCCACACCCTGATGTTGAATTTCTATGCAAAGATAATAAAAAAAAAGTAATATACAATGAAAAAAATACTTTTTCAGATTAACGTAACAGCCAATTGGGGCGCTAATGGTCGTATCGCAGAGGAAATAGGTAGAAGGGCAATGGCTAACGGATGGGAAAGTTATATTGCCTATGGTAGATATATGAATCCATCTGATAGCAAACTTATAAAGATAGGTACTCAATGGGATGTGTATGCTCATTATGCTCAACAGAGAATTTTTGATAATGAAGGACTGTGTTCTCAGAAGGCTACGCGTACTTTGATTCAACAAATCAAGGAAATAAAGCCTGATATTATTCAGCTGCATGATATTCATGATCATTATCTCAATTACCGTTTGCTCTTTGATTATTTGAATTCTACTGATATTCAAGTAGTTTGGACGTTTCATGATTGTTGGGCAATTACAGGACACTGTTTCCATTTTGTTACTAAAAATTGTAATCGATGGAAAACTGGATGTTATAACTGTCCTCTAAAACATAGCTATCCTAATACATTGTTTGATGCTTCACGTAAGAATTGGAACCTCAAGAAAAAGTTATTCAAAGGGTGTAATAATCTTACGATTGTAGCTTGTTCTGATTGGATTGCTCAATTTGTTGGTGAGTCTTTCTTGAAAGATAAAAGATTGAGGGTCATTAAGAATGGAATCAATCTTAGTATATTTCAACCAAGAATTGAAGAACAGTCAAATGGCAAGTTTAAAGTACTTGCTGTTTCAAATGTGTGGCATGCAAATAAAGGATACGATGATCTTTTCAAACTTAGAACTATATTACCAGAAGAGTATGAACTTATTGTTGTTGGTGTTTCGGCAAGCCAACAGAAGAAGTTACCTCAGGGAATTCGAGGAATACGTAGAACTCAAAATGTTGATGAGTTGGTGCAGTTGTATTCTTCTGCAAATGTATTAATAAACCCAACTTATGCAGATACTTTCCCTACAATAAACCTTGAAGCTTTAGCTTGTGGAACCCCTGTGGTAACTTATCGTACTGGAGGTAGCCCTGAGGCTATTGATTCAAATACCGGTATTATAGTTGAACAGGGAAATGTTGCTGCTTTGGCTTCTGCTGTAGTAACCATCTGTAACAAGGGGCAGGAGGCTTTTTCTTCTGTCTGTAGGCAGCGTGCTATCCAATATTTTAATAAGGATGAGCGCTTTGAAGATTATATTAAATTATACGATGAATTAATGTTAAAATAGTCACCTTTATGAAAATCTCTATCATTACCGCTACGTATAATAGTGGGAAGACGGTGGGGAACACGCTGAAGAGTGTGCTCACCCAAACCTATCACAACTATGAATTGCTGGTTGTGGATGGGGCTTCTAAGGATAATACCCTGGAGGTGGTAAAGAAGATGGAACCTCTGTTTGAGGGGAGAATGAGATATATCAGCGAACCCGATAAGGGAATCTATGATGCCATGAACAAGGGTATCAGGATGGCTACGGGGGAGGTAATCGGTATTCTTAACTCGGACGACTTCTATACTTCGGATGATGCATTGGCTTGTATCGCATGGACTCTGGAGAAAGAAAAGGTGGATGCCGTGTATGGCGACATACACTATGTGGACGATGATGATCTGACGAAATGCGTAAGATACTATAGTTCCAAGCCTTTCAGAAAATGGATGATGAGACTGGGATTCATGCCTGCACATCCTTCGTTCTATTGCCGTAAAGAAGTGTATGAAAAATTCGGTGCCTTTGATGCTGAAAACTATCGGGTGGCTGCTGACTTTGAAAATCTGCTGAGACTTATCTTCGTAAATAAAATAAAAACGCACTATATCAACAAAGACTTTGTTACTATGCGTACGGGGGGCGCATCCAGCTCTGGATTAGAGAGCCACAAGCGCATCATGCGTGACCACCTGAAAGCCTTCAAGAAGAATGGGGTATATTCTAACATCTTCCTGCTGGGATTACGCTATCTATATAAAATAGGTGAAATATTAAAAAGTAAATGCTAAAAATAATAGTATAGATATATGATTCAGCCAATTCATTTTTATTTGCTGGGTGCCTTTATCGTGGCGATGATCATCGCCAATATCGTGTTGCCTAACATTCTGCTTATCTCTCATAAGAAGAGATTGTTTGATATGCCTGATAAGAGAAAGGTGCATCATGCTCCGATACCAAGGCTGGGCGGTCTGTCGTTCTTCCCCGTGATGCTGATTACTATGGGTGGTCTGGTGCTGGTACATCATCTGATGGGTCTGAAGAGTGGGGGCATGCAGGGGGAGGCTCCCTATGAATACCTCGCACTGCTGGTGGGTAGCATGATGCTCTTTCTGGTGGGCCTTGCCGATGATCTCATCGGAGTGGGGTATAAGAAGAAGTTCCTGGTGCAGATATTGGCGGCAAGCCTGCTCGTGGCTTCGGGCGTATGGATCAAGTCGCTCGACGGACTCTTCGGGGTGTATCAGGTTTCACCATGGTTCGGCATGCCGTTTACCGTGCTCATCGTGGTGTATGTTACCAATGCCATCAACCTGATTGACGGCATCGATGGTCTGGCTTCGGGGCTCTGTGCCATCTCGCTGGTGGCTCTGGCGGGGCTGCATATCTGGCTGGGACTGTATTCCTATGCCCTGCTGTGTATCTCGGCACTGGGTGTGATCATCCCATTCTGGTATTATAATGTGTTTGGAAACGAGATGAGGGGCAGGAAGCTCTTCATGGGTGATTCGGGATCGCTCTCGCTGGGATATATCATCAGCTTCCTGATGATTCACCTGAGTACGGTGGATGTGCATCCCCGTGCCGTGAGCGACTATAACATGGTACTGGCGTTTACTACCATGCTGGTGCCGCTGCTCGATGTGGTGAGAGTGGTGGGGCACCGACTGAGAAACAAGAAGAACCCGTTTTTGCCGGACAAGAACCATATCCACCACAAGCTGCTGAGGTGTGGGCTGAAAGTGAGAATGGTGATGGTAAGCATCTGTCTGCTCTCGCTGATGTTTATCCTGATCAACGTGGCGCTGATAGGGGATGTGAACATCACGTATATCCTGGGCATAGATATCGCCATCTGGCTGGTATTCCACGTGGCTCTAGATGTGGTAATGATGAAGAGGGGAACGAAAGAGGTGTGATTCGGATGAATCACACCTCTTTTTGTTTTGTATGCCATCGGCTAATCCCGCCAGGACGCCTGGTGGATTTGTGTTCTTGAAAAGCTAAAAAAGAGTGCGTTATGGGCTTATTCCACACACTCTTTGGACTTTCAGCCCGTTTTAACCGTACAGTTCGAATATCTTTGAATATCTCCGAAAATCTTGTAGAATTTTGAAGATTTCTACAAGATTTTCAGAGATATACTCTTCTCACTCACTTTTCCAAATCTTCCATTGACTTTTCTATTTCCTCAATCTGTGGCAATGCCGATGCTACATCAGCAAAGAGTTTTTCTGTTTCGTATTGTGCAATGCCCATAGGTTGGGTAATGCCACGAAGCGAAAACTCAGCTTTCTTGTTGCTCTTGGTTCGGCAGAGAAGCAAGCCAATAGTAGGCTTGTCCTCTGGAGATTTTACAATGTCATCAACTGCTGAAATATAAAAGTTCAGTTTGCTGACGAACTCCGGTCTGAACTCCACGGCTTTCAATTCCACTACAACATAGCAATGCAGTTTGAGATGGTACATCAACAAGTCAATATAATAATCATCCCCATCTACGGAAATATGGTATTGTCTGCCAATGTATGCAAAACCACGTCCCATCTCGAGGAGAAAATCAGTTATTTTGCTTGTCAAGGACTTTTCTATATCCAATTCATTTTGTAATGCCACCGTTCCAATGAACGAGAAATTGTAAGGATCCTTGAATATGTAACGAGCCAAGTCTGATTGAATAGGTGGCAACGTCTGTTCAAAATTATTGATTGCATGCCCTTTAGCATGGATATATCCATTGTCTATTTGGAGGAGCATCACATCACGACTCCACCCATTCTGTGCTGTTTCTGTTATATAGTAGGCACGTTGTGCTTCGTCTTTTACCTTGGATAACAGTGAAATATGGTGATACCAAGATATTTGTACTAGTGGAACTTGCACAAATTCCTTATCTTCACTCTCTAATTTTGCAAGTGTCACTTGCAAAATTGGCAGTTCCTTTAATTTTGCAAGTGACACTTGCAAAAATGGAAAATCAGGATATTGCATAGCGAAACTCTTCATATATCCAAGATTGCGCTTGGAATAGCCACGATCATTCGGATAGCGAGAAATCAAATCTTTCGATAGTTGCTCTATAACCTGTTTGCCCCAACCTTCCTGTTCTTGTTTCTGTAGGATACTTTTCCCTATATTCCAATATAGTGACAATGTTCCCATATTGACACTGATAGCCGTTTTCAACTTTGCAGTGTCAATCAGCTGTTCAATGTCTTTACGCCATTGAATATAGCCAGTAGGCAACAGTGTGTTGTTCTCTTTTGTTATTGTTGCTTCGTTAAATTTACTCATTTCTTCATTTTAGTGCTATAAATGCAAATATAGTGATTTCTTTTTATAAATATGCCATTTAAGGTTAATCTTTAACAAGATATAACAAAGAGTGAGCTGGGAATATGCAAGACGGGGTTAGCCGATGGCTTGCGATATTCCCGGCTCGGAGATTCTATGGAATCTCTGGGCCGGGATTGTTTTTTTTGTTAAAATCGTAGAAATGCTTGGTTGTTTGGGAGAATTGATGTATATTTGCAATTCATTAGATAGCATTTGGTTATGGCAAGAAAATTATATCCTATAGGAATTCAGACATTTGAACGGATCCGCAAGGAGGATATGTTCTATGTAGATAAGACGGAATATATCTATCGTATGACCCATACGGATGGAACGTATTTCTTCTTGAGTCGCCCACGCCGTTTCGGCAAGTCGCTGCTGGTTTCCACTTTCAAGAGTTATTTCGAAGGCAAGAAGGAACTGTTCAAGGGGCTTGCCATTGAGGAGCTGGAGAAAGAGTGGAATGAATATCCCGTGCTGCACTTCAGCCTGGCTGGAGGCAAACATATGGAGAAGGAACAGTTGGATCAATACCTCTTATATATATTGAAGGAAAATGAGGATAGGTTTGGAGTGGATTATGATTCTCCAGCCCCAAACGTTCGTTTGCTCAACTTGATAAGAACAGTTACTGCAAAGACTGGCAAGCAGGCTGTGGTGCTCATCGATGAATATGACGCTCCGCTGCTGGATGTAGCTCACGAGAAGGAAAAACTCGAAGTTTTGCGTAATACGATGCGCAATTTCTACAGTCCCTTGAAAGATTGCGAGCCATTACTCCGTTTTGTGTTCCTGACGGGCATCACGAAGTTCTCGCAGCTCAGCATCTTCAGCGAGCTGAACAACATCAAGAATGTGAGCATGGACGAGCCTTACGCCGGCATCTGCGGCATCACCAAGGAGGAAATGTTGACCCAGATGAGCGATGACATCGACGCTCTTGCCGGGCATCTGGAACTGAGCAGGGAGGAGACCATCCAGGAGCTGAAAGACCATTATGATGGTTATCACTTCACTTGGCCATCTCCTGATGTCTTCAATCCTTACAGTTTGCTGAATTGCTTTGCTGATGGCAGAATGGATGATTACTGGTTCGGATCGGGCACTCCTACCTATCTCATCAATATGATGAGAAAGTATGAATTCCTGCCTGCAGACCTTGGCGAGGTCATAGAGGTGGGCAAGAAGGACTTTGATGCCCCCACAGAAACGATGACCACCATCGTTCCTTTGCTCTATCAGAGTGGATACGTCACCATCAAGGGATATGACAAACCTACAAAATTGTACCTGTTGGCATTGCCTAACCAGGAGATTAGGGTGGGGCTGTATGGAAGCCTCTTGCCTCATTATCTGACGGACAAGTCGGCGAAGGCTAACACGACCATTGCCAAGATGTCGGTATTGGTGAAGAAGGGGGATATGGATGCTGCCTTCTGCCTGCTGAACGACTTTCTGGAGACGGTACCTTACTGCGACAACACCCACTACGAGGGGCATTGGCAGCAGACGCTCTACATCATGTTTGCCCTGCTCACGAACTATGATATCCTCGTGGAGCAGCATACGGCGAAGGGCAGAATCGATATCACGATGGAGACTGCAGATACCATCTATGTGATGGAGCTGAAGTTCAACAAGAGTGCTGAGGAGGCTCTCGCCCAGATAGAGGCAAAACACTATGCCGATGCTTTCAAGATGAGCGGCAAGAAGGTGGTGAAGATAGGCTTGAACTTCTCGGTGAAGGACGAGGTGAACTGCCTGGAATGGAAGTATGAAACTGAACGACATTCTTTCTGAAAACTTTCAGGCTGCAGAATGGGAAGCTAAAGGTTATCAGCTTCCTCATTATGATATTGCAGCAGTTGCCAAGAAGACTCACAATGAGCCTACTTGGGTTCACTTTGGCGCCGGCAATCACCGATGAGCCAGGTGGTGTGTTTGATGAGAGCAACCACGGCCACAATGCCGGTTACACCCTCCTGGGCCGCATGTTTGCCATGGGCCAGATTCAAGGCGTCATCGCTACCGTGGATGATGAGCTGGGCATAGAATATAAGTAGCCGGGATTTTATAATTAGTTGATAGGCTTTAGCGTATTACGAAAGTTCAGTTAAGTGATTTGAAATCCTGGTTGAATGAAATATGAAAAAGGCTAGCGTGCGTTTGTGCATGCTAGCCTTTTTTAGTGCTTGGGGTGCTTTATTTCTTTGTTTTGAGCTCCACTTCCTCCACATACTTCACCAGTGAATCCTTGCCGTTGAGCAGGTAGTAATCCACTCTAACCACGTGGTTGATGTCAGCATTACCCTTCACCTTCACGTGGCGGGTCTTGCCGAATATCATCGTATCACGACGGGAAGGGTAGGAGACGAGCTGGATCATGTCCTTGGTGGAACCACTGCCTATGTAGTAGATGCCCACACTATCCTTGCCTGCCTTGACAGCAGCCATTTTCGCCTTCTTCTTGGCATGGATGGCAGCGGTATCTTCCGGATAGAATTCGCTGGCAGCTACCGTGTCGCCGTCGTGCTGATCGGGTGCAAACTTGCAGCTTGTACTGGTTGTTGTGATAAAAGTTGTGGCAGCCAAAGCTGCCACAAAACATAAAATTTTTTTCATTATTATTTTGAATTAATCAGTTACATTTCTACAATCACTTCGTGCTTGCCTTTCTGGCAAGGGATGATGGTGCCTGTGATGGCTTTGCCATCCACTGTAATCTGCTTCACGCCTTTCTCCCTGCCTTCTGGGTTCTTTACCACGATGTGGTATTCGCCACCACGGAACTTGCGGGTTACCTCGTATTCATGGGCGGTGCTTGGCAGACATGGGTCGATGTTCAATCCCTCGTAATCCGGTTTGATGCCGAGGATGAACTCCGACACGGTGTACCACATCCAGGCGGCTGTACCTGTTAACCAGGAGTTCTTGCCCTCGCCAGGCTTGGCGGCATCCTTGCCGGCTACCATCTGGCAGTTGACGTATGGCTCCACCTTGTGTAGGGTCTGGTATTTCTCCTCTACATAGCTTGGCAGAATCTTGGTATAATGGTTCCAGGCATCATTGCCACGTCCGGCAACGGTTTCGCCGATGATGACCCAAGGATTGTTGTGGCAGAAGATGCCGGCATTCTCCTTGTAACCTTCAGGATAGGATGAAATCTCGCCCATCTCTACATGATAGGTGGTGTAGGCTGGGTTGTTCAGCACCATTCCGTGCTCGCATTCCAGGCGCTCCTTGGCGCTATCCAGTGCTTTGGCGCAGAGGCCTTCTTCCAGTCCGATACCAGCCATGGTACACCAGCCCTGACTCTCGATGAAGATCTTGCCTTCCTCGTTCTCGTTGCTGCCTATCTTGTTGCCGAAGAAATCGTAGGCACGCAAGAACCATTCGCCGTCCCAGCCATGCTGCTTCACGGCTTCGCTCATCGCATCTACTGCCTGCTGCATGCGATCGGCTTCTACCAGATAATCTTCCTCGGCAAGTCCAGCTATCTCTCCTTCGCGGCAGTTGGATGCCTCCTTGGCGAGTTGCTTACAGAGGGAGATGTAATCCTTGCCGGTAACAACAAACAGTCCGGCAATCATCAGGCTCTCTGCCTTGCTGCCTTCGCCCTTGTTCTCGGTGGTCTGGAAACTCTCGTTAGGGTCCCAGGAGAAGCAGTTCAGGTTCAGACAGTCGTTCCAGTCGGCTCTGCCGATGAGTGGAAGCTTATGCGGACCCAGGTTGTTGATGACGTGGTTCATCGAAATCTTCAAGTGTTCGAAGAGACTTACCTCGCTGCCTGGCTGGTTATCGAATGGTACCTGCTCGGAGAGGATGGAGAAATCTCCCGTCTCCTTGATGTAGGCTACGGTTCCGAAAATGAGCCAGCAAGGGTCGTCGTTGAAACCTCCACCGATATCGTTGTTGCCACGCTTGGTGAGTGGCTGATACTGGTGATAGCAGCCGCCGTCTGGGAACTGGGTGCTGGCGATGTCGATGATGCGCTGGCGGGCACGGGTAGGTATCTGATGAACGAAACCTACGAGGTCCTGGTTGGAATCGCGGAAGCCCATGCCTCGACCGATGCCGCTCTCGAAGAAACTTGCCGAACGCGACATGCAGAAGGTAATCATGCACTGATACTGGTTCCAGATGTTCACCATGCGGTCTAACTTGTCGTTGCCGCTCTTCACGGTGAAGATGTTCAGCAGGTTATCCCAGTACTGGTTGAGTTCTGCGAAGGCAGCATCCACCTTTTCGGTGGTATCGAACTTCTGGATGAGCTGATGTGCCTTCTCCTTGTTGATCACCTTCTTGGCAGAGAACTTCTTGTCCTGTTCGTTTTCTACGTATCCCAGAAGGAAGATGAGGTCGCGGCTTTCGCCCGGCTGCAGGGTTACCTCTATATAATGTGATGCGATAGGGCTCCAGCCATGGGCAAAACTGTTGCGCGGCTTGCCTTCCATCACGGCTTCCGGTTCAGCAAACTCGTTGTAGAGTCCGATGAAGCTCTCACGGTCGGTATCGTAGCCCTGAATCTCGGTATTCACGGTGTAGAAAGCATAATGGTTGCGGCGCTCACGGTACTCCGTCTTGTGATAGAGGGTAGATCCTTCTATCTCCACTTCGCCTGTAGAGAAGTTGCGCTGGAAGTTCTCCATGTCGGTAGCGGCATTCCAGAGGCACCATTCCGCAAAGGAGAACACCTTGAGGGTCTTTACTTCCGCAGTCTGATTCTTCAGCGTCATCTTCTGGACTTCAGCCCAGGTGTGGAGTGGAACGAAGAAGAGGACGCTTGCCTCTACGCCGTTCTTGCTGCCCGTGATGCGGGTATAGTTCATGCCGTGGCGGCACTCATAGCTGTCGAGTGGCGTCTTGCATGGTTTCCAGCCTGGATTCCAGACGGTATCGCCATCCTTGATGTAGAAGTAGCGACCGCCGTTGTCCATAGGTACCCCGTTGTAGCGATAGCGGGTGAGACGACGGAACTTGGCATCCTTGTAGAAAGAATACCCACCTGCTGTGTTGGAGATAAGCGAGAAGAAATCCTCGTTACCCAAATAGTTGATCCAAGGCCATGGAGTCTTTGGATCTGTAATCACGTACTCGCGATTGGTGTCATCAAAATGACCATACTTTTTCTCTGCCATTGTTTTTTTAATGTGTATTTTTAGAATTTTGCATGAATTTGGTGCAAAGATACCAAAAAGTTTCAGTTTATAGGTTAGAAAACAGATATTTTTTGTATTTTTGCATTGAAAAGTTAGATGTTTAACAATTTGCGATTAACATAACATACAATTGGCTTATGAAAAGAAACATTATAACACTCCTCATAACCGTGTTTGCCATGCTGCAAGCAACGGCTCAAACCTACGACAACTTGTGGAAACAAGCTGATATCATCGCTCAGAAGGATCAGCCCAAGAGCGAGATAGGGGTGATGAAGAAAATCATCTCCAAGGCTACGGCGGCAAAAGACTACGGCCAGCTGCTGGCGGCTGAGATAAGGCAAGCTATACTCTGGAGAGAGATTTCGCCCGACTCGCTGACGCCCAATGTAAAGCGGATGGAAACGGAAGCACTGAAAGCGAAAGACCCCGTGCTGAAGGCTGTGAGATATGCCGTGCTCGGCAAGGTGTATAGGGAGGTGAATGGGAAGAAGAGCGAGGAGTTCTTCAAGAAAGCCCTGGAGCAGCCTGAACTTCTTGCCAGAAATGCTTCTACCGGGTATGTGCCGCTGACGCTGAAGGGTGTGGATGGCAGTTCGTTCAAGAACGATCTGCTGCATCTCATCGGTTTCGAGGCAGACAGCAAGGAGGCGTATCTGCTGATGTACACCTATTATAATAAGGTGGAAAATCGGGGTGCAGCCTGTCTCTGTGCCTACAAGCTTATCGAGAAATACCGCCAGGATGACGTAAGAGAGGTCAGAAAGTCGAAGTATCTGAATACCATTGACTCTCTCATCCACGTCTATCAGGATATTCCGGAGGCAGGCGAACTTGCCGTGGAGCACTTCCGCTTCATGGAAGGTGCTACCGATGCCAAACCGCTGGATAAGCTCAACTATATCAACTATGCACTGAATAGATGGGGCGGATGGTCGAGAATGAATGTGCTGAGGAATGCACAGAAGCGCCTCACCGAACCGATGTTCCAGGTGCAGGATATGCCATTTGTGCTTCGCCCTTCGGAAAAGAAGTGGGTGCATCTGAATGTGCGCAATCTCCAGAATCTGAACATTCGGCTTTCCCGTCTCAATATCACAGCGGATAATGAATATGATGCCCAGAATGAGGCAACCTATAAGATGCTCCTGAAGAAGACCACGAAGCTGCATCAGAAGGATTTCAGCCGCAGCTACTATGGTCGCCCGGATTACGAAGAGGTGAAGGATTCCTTCGAAATAGGAGGTAATCTGCCATTAGGCGCCTATCTGATGGAGGTGACTTCGGACAATACCGGCATTGCTCCGCAGCGAGAACTCTTCTATGTCAGCAATCTGGCGGTGATGATTCAGCAGTTGCCTGATGACAGACATCGCTATGTGGTGGTGAATGCTACCGACGGTCAACCTGTTCCAGGTGCAAAGATAGTGCTCTACGACAGAAACTATGACGACAAGACGGGCAAGTTCAAGAGACTCATTCATGCCCGAATGACGACAGATGACCAGGGCGAGGCTTACTTCAAGAATGTGGATGGAAATGTATTGATTTCCACCAATAGCGATAAGTTTGCGCCTGCCAAGGATATCTACCTCTCCCGTGCCCGCTATTACGAGAAGAAGGATGATGAGGTGAAATATCAGTTGTTTACCGACCGTGCCATCTATCGTCCGGGACAGAAGGTGCATGCCACTTCCGTTTCCTATATCGTGAAGAAGGGCTTGGATGCCAGTGTGCCGGGCAAGAGCAGGGAACTGAAGTTTATCCTGAGAGACGCCAACTGGAAGCAGGTGGCTGAGCAGAAGGCTACGACCGACGAATATGGTACGGCTTCGGTGGATTTCGAATTGCCGAAGGAGGGACAGACTGGACAGTATTCCATCTCCGTGAACGGTACGGCAACAGAATATGTCAGAGTAGAGGAGTACAAGCGTCCAACCTTCGAGATTACCTTCCCGAAGGTGAACGAAAAATATACCTGGGGCGACACCGTGGTGGTGAAGGCTTCGGCAAAGACCTATGCCGGTGTGCCTGTGCAGGGTGCCAAGGTGGAGTATCAGGTGACTCGCAGAAACCAGCTCTGGTGGTGGGGCGCAGGCTCTGCCGGACAGTTGGTGAAGACTGACAGTTGCGTGACTCGTGAGGACGGAACCTTCGACGTAGAGATTCCGCTGGAGGCTTCCTTGTCAGGAAAAGACGAGGCTGATATGAGCGATTTCATGCGCCAAGCCCGTTTCTTCAACTTCGAGGTCTCAGCCATTGTCACCGACATCAGCGGCGAGAGCCACGAGGGCGTGATGAGTCTGCCTCTGGGCACCAAGTCAACCATCCTCACGGTGAATCTTCCTAAGCGTATCGAGGCGGACAGTCTGAAGACGGTGACCTTCGCTTACCGCAATGCCAGTGGAATGCCGATTGCCAGCAATTTGAAATATCGTATTGATGGTGGTGAATGGAAGGTGGCTGAGGCGAATGCGCCGGTTGCCATCAAGGAATATGCAGCTTCTTCAACACCTTCAGCATCATCTGCCCAGGTTTGGAAATCCGGCGTTCATCAGCTGGAGGCAATCTGCGGACAGGACACCCTGCAGCAGAAATTCACCCTTTTCAGCATGAAGGATACCCATCCGATGGAGCCAACCACCGAATGGTATTACCAGACGGCGAAGACCTTCCCTCGTGATGGAAAGCCGGTATATGTGCAGGTGGGTTCTTCTGAAAACGGAGCGCACATTGTTTATTCCATCATCGCCGGCAACAAACTGCTGGAGAAAGGCGCCTGGGAATTGGGCGACAGTATCGTTACTCTGCCATTTACCTATCAGCCGGAATATGCTTCGGGTGTGGTGATTAATTATAGTTTCGTGAAGAACGGCGAATGCTATACCAGAAAAATCAGCATTGCCCGTCCTTTGCCGGAGAAGAAGTTGAATATCACCTGGAAGACTTTCCGCGACCGTCTCACTCCGGGGCAGAAGGAGAAGTGGACCTTGCATATTACGACTCCTGACGGCAAGCCAGCCAAGGCACAGCTGATGAGTGTGCTTTATGACAAGTCGCTCGACCAGTTGGCTGAACATACCTGGGAAATGTCGCTGGGATTCAGCCAGTGGTTGCCAGATTGCTATTGGAAGAGCAATCTGAAGTATTATAATATGGGATTGGCTGGTACTTATCCTACCAAGTATTATGATGAAAAGGAGTTGGATGTGGATAAGTTTGATGGCAAATACTTTAGCTTTTCTGCTTATATGCAAGCGGTGTCACTGAGCAAGTTGGAACGTTCTTATGGCGGAACTGTTGAGGCTGTTCGTATGGAAAAGCATTCTATGGTGAAAGACGAGCTGGTTCGAGATGAAGCGAAAGTCATGAGATCTCGTGGAAATCAGATGGCCCGTGTCGGAGCTGCTGCTCCATCTGCCAACAAGGTTTTTGATGTAGTAGAAGAGATGCCGCAGTTTGCTGGTGGTTCAGGCTCAGATGCAGGACAGTACCTCGACAAGGTGCAGGTGCGTGAAAACCTGAACGAGACCGCCTTCTTCTATCCTGCCTTGGAAAGCGACAATCAGGGCAATGTGGCTATCAATTTCACTCTGCCGGAGAGCGTGACTACCTGGAAGTTCATGGGATTGGCCCATGATAAGGAGATGAGAAACGGCTATCTGGTTGATGAGGCTGTGGCTCAGAAAACCGTGATGGTGCAGCCTAACATGCCTCGCTTCCTGCGTGAGGGCGATAAGAGCACCATCGTGGTGAAACTCTTCAATACTTCAGATAAGAAGGTGAACGGCAATGCCCGCATGCAGATTCTGGATGCCGAAACCCAGAAGGTGGTTTGGCAGAAGACCCAGGGCTATCGCATCGATGCCGAGGGTTCTGCTACCGTCTCCTTCGATGTTCAAGGTCTGAAAGAGGGTGTATATATTAATAAGGTGGTGGCAGCCGGCAATGGCTACAGCGATGGCGAGCAGCATTACCTGCCGGTTTTGAGCAACCGTGAACTCGTGGTGAATACCCTGCCTATCACCCTGCATCAGAAGGGTGAGCAGAACTTCGACCTGAGCAAACTCTTCCTGAACAAGGAGGGCAAGCAGGCGAAGGGAGCAGAGAATGCAAAGGTGACCGTGGAATATACCAACAATCCTAGTTGGCTGATGGTCAAGGCGCTGCCGTCTATCAGCAATCCGGATGAGGAGGATGCCATCTCGCTGATGTCTGCCATCTACGCCAATACCATCACCACCCATATCCAGAAGCATCTCTCGCTGGAAAAACAGCCAGAGCAGAATCTCTCTCAGGAAAATCATTCTCAGCAGAATCTCTCTTTAGAGACCATTCGCTTACAGAATCAGGTGGAAAAACTGAAGAAGTTGCAGAATGCTGACGGTTCCTTCTCCTGGTGGAAGGGAATGAAGGGCAGCAGATACATGACAACGTCGGTAGCCGAAATGATGGTTCGTCTGAATGCTGTTGTCGGTGTTCAGAAATCCACCGCCAAGATGCTGACTTCCGCCATCAATTATCTCTCCTGGCAGACCGCTCGGGAAGTAAGAGAAATGAAGAAGCAGGAGGAGAAAAAGCACAAGGTGAGTCCTAGCGAGCAGGCGCTGCATTATCTCTACATCCTCTCGATGGATGGCAGAAAGATGAAGCAGAACCAGGAAGCTGACAAGGCTTATCTCCTGGAAAAGATGTCGAAGATGACCGGCGATTTCACCATCTATGGCAAGGCACGTGCTGCCGTGGTGCTCGCCAAGAACAGCCAGCAGAATGCCGCTTACCGCGAGAAGGCAGGCGAATATCTGCAGAGCGTGAACGAATATGCTGTTTATCGCGAGGAGATGGGCCGCTACTACGATACCCGCAAGGCACTCTACAGCTGGAGAAACTATAAGATACCAACCCAGGTATCCGTGATAGAGGCGATGCAGATGCTGAAGCCGAACGACAAGCAGACCATCGAGGAACTGCAGCGCTGGCTCCTGATGTCGAAGCGTACCCAGTCTTGGGATACGCCGGTGAATACCGTGGATGCCGTCTATGCCTTTATGAAGAGTAATGAGTGCAACTGGAACAGAAAGGCTGAGAATGCCGTGCTGAAACTGGATGGCAAGCTGTTGCCGATGCCGCAGGATTCTACTACGCTGGGTTATGTCAAGACCGAAAAGGCGGGTAAGGCATCTACCCTGAGCATCAACAAGAAGAGCGATTATACCAGCTGGGGTGCTGTGTATGCAGAGTTCAAGCAGCCAGTCAGCGAAATCGCTTCTCTGGAATCGGGCATCAAGGTTAGCCGTAAGGTAGAAAACCAGAAGAAGGCAAAGGTGGGAGATAAGATCAAGGTCATCATCACCATCACAGCCGACCGGGACTACGATTTCGTGAAGCTTGTGGACAAGCGGGCAGCCTGTCTGGAGCCTGTCAATCAGCTGAGCGGTTACCAGTGGGGTATGGAATGTTATGTTTCTCCTAAGGATAATACAACAAATTTCTATTTTGATCGTTTATCTAAAGGTAAGCATTTCGTAGAAATGGAATATTATGTCGACCGGAAGGGCGACTACCAGTCGGGCTCCTGCACGGCAGAGTGTACCTACAGTCCGGAGTTTGGAGGTCGCACGGAGACATATAAGATGACAGTTAATAATTAAAACAAGGATTGATAATTACGAATAGAATAGTATGAAACGAATGAATATATTGATGCTTTCATCGCTGTTGGCGGTGTCTGCGTCGGCACAGAAAATAAGTACTCAGCACGAGGTTGTGGATTGTGGTCAGGTAGTATTCCGCAAGCCGGTGACTGCTGAGTTCCTGATGAAGAATGAGGGCAGCAAACCGCTGATCATCCATCAGGTGTATAAGAGTTGCGGATGTACAGAGGTGGTGTATCCGAAGAACAGTGTGGCGCCTGGCGACAGCTTCGTGGTCAAGACGGTGTATGATGCCAAGCAGATGGGTACCTTCCACAAGCAGATATGCCTCTACAGCAATGCATCGGAGGAACCTTTTATCCTCTCTATGCGTGGTAAGGTAGTGAGCAATGTGGTAGATTTCGCAGGTCCATATAATGAACTGCTTGGCGAACTCAAGTCGGATGCCCAGGAGGTGGAGTTTGATGACGTAAACCGTGGCGACCGTCCGGTACAGCGCATCCATATCTTCAATCCTACAGAGGAGATGATGGAACCTGTGGTCATGCATCTTCCTAATTATCTCCAGGCGTCTGTTTCGCCATCCAGGGTGGCTCCTCACCGTTCTGCAGAGATTACCTTCGTGCTGGATTCGAAGAAGCTGCATGACTTCGGTTTGAATCAGACTTCTGTTTATCTGGGTGAGCGTCCTGGCGACAAGATTGCTCCAGAGAAGGAAATCGTGGTTTCTGCCGTTCTCCTGCCAAGTTTCGACAAGTTGACTGCCGAGCAGAAGGAACTGGCTCCGAAGGTGGAACTCTCTACTACCGATCTGAATCTGGGAAGCTTCAACGGCAAGAAGAAGCGGAAGGGAGAAATCCTGATTACCAACAAGGGTAAGTCGGTTTTGGATATCCGAAGCATGCAGATGTTTACCATGGGCTTGCAGGTACAGTTGAAGAAGAGTAAGATTCAGCCGGGAGAGACCGTGAAGATGAAGGTGACAGCCGTAGCTGCCGATCTGAAGAAGTCGCGTGCCAAGCATCCACGTATTCTCATGATTACCAATGATTCGGAGAATGCCAAAGTAGTAATTAGAATAAATGTAAAGTAATGCAGATAGAAATAGATAATGGTAGTGGTTTCTGCTTCGGCGTAACCACTGCCATCAAGAAAGCTGAAGAAGAGTTGGAAAAGGGCAGTACACTCTACTGCCTGGGTGATATTGTGCATAATGGCATGGAGGTGGAGCGCCTGCATGAGGCAGGGCTGATCACCATCGACCATGAGGAGATGAAGGAGCTTCACGGTGTGAAGGTGCTGCTTCGTGCCCATGGTGAACCGCCTGAAACTTATGCGCTGGCAGAGCAGAATAATATTGAGATTATTGATGCCACCTGTCCGGTAGTTCTCCAGTTGCAGCGCCGCATCAAGAAGCAGTATGTGAGCAATCCGGAGGCGCAGATTGTCATCTTCGGAAAGAAGGGACATGCCGAGGTGCTGGGACTGGTAGGACAGACCGAGAGTCATGCCCTCGTGGTAGAGAAGTTTGAGGATGTAGAGCATCTGAAGGAAGTAGGTAAGTTGGATTTCAACCGTGACATCTATCTCTATTCCCAGACCACCAAGAGTCTGGATGAGTTCCATCGCATCATCGAGTATTGCCAGGAGCATATCGTAGAGGGCGCAACCTTCAAGAGCTTTGATACCATCTGCCGCCAGGTGGCTAACAGAATGCCAAATATTGCCTCCTTTGCCAGCAAGCATGATGTCATCCTCTTTGTCAGTGGCAGAAAGAGCAGCAATGGAAAGGTGCTCTTCAAGGAGTGCAAGAGCGTGAATGCCAACAGCTATCAGATAGAGAGTGCCGAAGAAATCAATATGGATTGGCTGAAGGGGGTGAATACCGTAGGCATCTGTGGTGCTACCAGTACTCCTAAATGGCTGATGGAAGAATGCAAGGAGAAAATCATCAAGGATACCTTATCATAAAGAGAAAACAGGTAATCTGATGATTCATCTCATCAAATAAAAACAGGTGATAAATCTTCTCACGAGGACTTATCACCTTCAAAAAACAGTAATTAACTCAAAATTTATAATCTATATCATTACTACCTTGTCATTATGTCTGCAAAGATAAATAAAACGACGTTTTTTTGCAAAGCCAATTCTTTAAAATGGCAGTTTTTTTATATTAAACTGAAATTTTAATATATTTTTGCAATCGTCTTTGGACATTCTACGACAAAGTAGCTTTTTGTTACTTTTCTGCGGCTTTTTGATACTGTTTCATCAACCATTCCTTCTGTTCCGGAATTGTCATCTCACTGTTGTCGAGTGTGATGGCATCATCAGCCTTGCGCAAAGGAGAGGTCTCACGATGGGTGTCAATATAGTCACGCTCCTCTACGTTTTTCAGAATTGCCTCGAAGTCGGCAGGCATTCCTTTCTCCTTGAGCTCATCGAAACGGCGCTGTGCTCTTACCTGAGAGCTTGCCGTAACGAAGATCTTCAGTTCTGCGTTAGGAAAAACGGTGGTACCGATGTCACGGCCATCCATAACGATGCCCTTGTCTTCGCCCATTTTCTGCTGCTGGGCTACCAATGCCTCTCTTACGAATGGGATGGCTGCCACTGGACTTACGTGATTGGAAACCTCCAGCGAGCGGATCTCCTTTTCTACCAACTCACCGTTGAGGTAGCAGTCTGGGCGACCGGTTTCGGCGTTGAACTTGAAAGAGATGTGGATGTTTGGCATCTCAGTCTCTAACTCTGCTACCTTTACCTTGCCATCCTCATCGAAGAGCTGGTGGCGCAGGGCGTAGAGCGTAACTGAGCGATACATGGCACCTGTATCTACATACACATATCCGATTTCCTTGGCAAGATCCTTTGCCATGGTACTCTTTCCACAAGAAGAGTAACCGTCAATTGCTATTGTAATCTTCTTCATGTCTTTAAATCTGAAAAGTTTTTCTGTTCTATAAATCTGTATTCAATAATCAGTATTCTATAATCTGTAGTCGATATTCAGCAGCAGACTGTTGCTGCTGACATGGTATTTGCCGTAGGCGATGTTGAGATGGAAGCGCTCTAGATTGATACCGCCACCCAACGACCATCCGGCTCCATGGCTGCTGGTCTCATCTTCTCCGTTTACGATTTTCATTTCATCGTGGCGTCGGAAGTTATAGCCGGCTCCCACCCAGAGGCTTTCGCTCAAAAGCAGATCGGCACCTAATACTGCATGGTTTCTGATTCCCTTATCCCAATGGTTCAGATTCACCAAGGTGGCTGAAACGCGGAAGGGAGTATTGATGAAGTGCTTGCTGACACCCACCTGTAGGTCAATCGGCATCTTCTCGTATTCTTCATCATAGGCCTTGAGCTGTCCACCCAGGTTTCTGGCTACTGCAGAAACCGACCACTCTTTTTCTGAATCGTAGTAGTTGAGTCCCAGATCCACCCCCATGGCGATGGAGTTGTAATCACCGATATACGAGGTGATGAATTTGGCAGTGATACCACCCACGAGGCGTTCACTGAGCAGGTAGGAGAAAGTACCCGCCAGACAGATATCCTTAGCCGAGAATTCACCCATCTGGATGTTGTTCTCATCGGTCTGCTTCATCTTGCCATAATCCACATACTGTGCCGATACCGCCCACGAAGCCTTCTCTCCGGCGATGCGGTTGAATGAAGCTGAAGCCATATTCACCCCCTTCATATAGTTCATGTAGTTGAAGTTGAGGGTACGGTCGTTCACCGAAACCAGCAGGGCTGGGTTATGGAAAGCAAGTGCCGCATCATCTTCTATCAAGGTGATGTTATCGCCTCCCAAGGCTGCAGCATGGGCACTGACGGGGAGTCGGAGGAAGTTATACCCCGTCTGACTCTCTTGAGCCCCCATTTTTGTCGCGAAAAGCGTCAATATAATGGAAAAAACAACTTTTTTCATTTAAAATATCTAATTCTTTGGCAAAGATACGGCTTTTTTGAGAAATAAGACGTAAATTTGCAATGTTTTCGTAGAAAATAACGAAAGAGAATGTAAAATATTGCAGTTTGGACCCCAAAAACGGATGAACAAGTCTGCAAATAGTAGATAATAGATATTGTGGAAATAAAGAAATCAGATCGTGCACAGTTGGAGGACAAGCGGGTAACCTTTTTCCTGCTGGGACTCCTTATTGCCTTTACGCTTCTTTTTGTAGGATTGCAGTATTCCAGAAATCCGCAGGGAGATGATGACTGGGCTGAGAACTTTGAAGATCTTTCGCAAGATATGGAAATGTCAACTCCGCCCGACCAGAAAGATATGGTGAGTGCGGAGGCTATGGCGAAGGCAGCTGCATCGCAGGCTATCACCCAGGAGGTGAAACCTACCGAGCAGCAAATGGTCAAGAAGACTCCGGAAAAGATCAGTACTACTACCAGCAAGCTGGTAATCGGTGATGGTTCGGGTGTAGTAGAAGGGGCTGACGTCAAGGAGGCGGCTCCTGAGACGGCGGTGGATCCGGCAGATACACAGGCTGAGGCTCCTATCAAGTTTACCGTGGTGCAGAAGATTCCGGAGTTTCCGGGAGGCTGGTCGGCATTTATGCAATGGCTCACCAAGAACCTGAAGTATCCGCAGGTGGCACAGAATAACAAGGTACAAGGCACGGTGGTGGTAACCTTCATCGTGAACAAGGATGGAAGCATCGCCAATACCAAGGTAAGTACCTCGGTGGATGCTGCCCTTGATGCAGAAGCGCTCCGCGTGATGAAGATGATGCCCAAATGGAAACCGGGTATGGACAAGAACAAGGTGTGCCGTACCATGATTGCCGTTCCGGTGGTATTCCAGTTATAAAAGATAAAATAACTGAATACTCAATTTCAAGACAGATTATAAATCAGATATTATAAATTAGAAATATGATAGATATGAAGACATCAGAAGAATTATTGGTAATGGTGAATGATTTCCTGGCAAATCTCCCATACAATCGTAGACCATTGTCGCTTTACGAACCGGTGAAGTACGTACTCTCTTTAGGTGGAAAGCGTATTCGCCCTGTTTTAATGCTCTTGGGATACAATCTCTTCAAGAATGATCCTGAGAAGATTCTGATGAATGCGATAGCTCTTGAGACCTATCACAACTATACTCTCTTGCACGACGACCTGATGGATAATGCTGACCTCCGTCGTGGTCATGAGACCGTGCACAAGAAGTGGGATGCCAATACTGCTATCCTCTCTGGTGACAGTATGTTGGTGTTGGCTTATGAGAGAATGGCACAGTGCGACGATCAGCATCTTGCCAAGGTGATGAAGCTCTTTACTACTACAGCCCTTGAGATTGGAGAGGGACAGCAGTATGATATGGAGTTTGAGAACCGCAATGATGTGAAGGAAGAGGAGTATATCGAGATGATTCGCCTCAAGACCAGTGTGCTTCTGGCTTGTGCCCTGAAGATTGGTGCCATCCTGGCTGATGCTTCTGCTGAGGATGCTGACAATCTCTATAAGTTTGGCGAGCAGATCGGCTTGGCTTTCCAGCTGCAGGATGATTTCCTCGATGTATATGGTGATTCCAAGGTGTTTGGTAAGGCTATCGGTGGTGATATCACTTCCAACAAGAAGACTTTCATGCTCATCAATGCCTGCAACCATGCCAACGATGCCCAGCGTGATGAACTCCAGAAATGGGTGGATGCCAAGGAATTCGACCGCAATGAAAAGGTAGCTGCTGTTACCCGTCTCTACAACGAGATCGGTATCGACAAGATGGCACAGGATAAGATAGCCTATTACTTCGAGCAGAGCAAGAAGTATCTTGATGCTGTGAATGTGCCTGCTGAGCGCAAGGAAGAGCTGGCGAAGTATGCACAGAAAATGATGAAGCGCCAGTACTAATCATCAAGTTTAAAGTTCAATGTTCAAAGTAATAGATACGCATACTCATCTCGATGCAGAAGAGTTTGATGAGGATAGAGCGGAAGCTTTCGCTCGTGCCAGGGAAGCGGGGGTAGGCAAGGTGTTCTTGCCTGCCATCGACGTGAAGACCACGCACGCTGTCCTGGCATTGAGTCGGGAATATCCGGGTTATGCCTATCCGATGATCGGTTTGCATCCTGAAGAGGTGAAGGCAGACTGGAAGGATCAGCTGGCTGAACTCCGGAAGATATTAGAGGAACATCGCATAATAGGCAATGCCAATCCTGCAGGCGATTCATGCAATGCCAATCCTGCAGACGATTCTCCTCGGATTTCCGATTTCATAGCCATTGGCGAAATCGGACTGGATTATTATTGGAGCCGTGAGTTTGAGCAGGAGCAGTTGGAGGCATTCGAGGAACAGGTGAAATGGTCGGTAGAAACCCGACTTCCCCTGATGATTCATTGCCGCAAGGCACAGAACGAGATGGTGCACTTGCTTCGTCAATATCAGAATGAACTGCCTGGTGGCGTGTTCCACTGCTTCACCGGCAATCAGAAGGAGGCTGAAGAGCTTCTCTCTTTCGATAACTTCGTGTTGGGTATCGGCGGTGTTTCTACTTTCAAGAGCAGTCATCTCAGAGAAGACCTCCCGGCTGCGGTTCCGATGAATCGCATCATCCTGGAGACCGACAGTCCTTATATGGCTCCCGTGCCTTATCGTGGCAAGCGCAATGAAAGCGCTTTCGTGATAGAAGTGCTCAAGACTCTGGCGAAGGCATACGGAGTGAGTGAGGAGGAATTCGCAGAACAGACGAATAAGAATGTAGAAAGCGTCTTTCAGCTGAATTAAATCAGAAAAGCGTCTTTCCCCTATGAAATAATAAAAATTATAAGCTTAATATTAAAACCAAACTATTCATTATGACTAGAAAAGTAATTTTGGCTGCTATGTTGATGGCAGCTTTTGCACAGGGCACTCAGGCACAAGACCTGAGCGGCCAGCGTTCTGAAAAGCAGGACGTGCACATGATTCCTGGTAAGAAACTGGATCATCACGGACTCATTGTGAGTCCTACACCACATCTCCTGAATGTGGATGCTGCTAACCGACTCGACCTGCAGAAGGGTGTCAAGGTGATTGACAAGAAAGGTAAGTTTGCTGATGATGTGAAGTTCCTGACCGCTAACGCCAAGGGCATTCGCCTGACCATTGATTTCGGTGAGAAGCTTGCTGCTAAAGCAGGAGTGAAGCCTGTATCGGGTGCTTACAGCCTGAGGGCTGATGCCAAGGGTATCCAGATTGTGGGATACGATGAGCGTGGTGCTTTCTATGGCTTGCAGACCTTGCGCCAGATTGTAAACAGCGAGATGGCAAAGGGCCAGATGCCTTATACCACTTGCAACGACTACCCTGATCTTCCAAACCGTGGTGTGGTAGAGGGCTTCTATGGTGAGCCTTGGTCTCATCAGGTGCGTCTTTCCCTCATCGATTATTATGGAAAGAACAAGATGAACACCTATCTCTATGGTCCAAAGGATGATCCTTATCACAGCTGCCCTAACTGGCGCTTGCCTTATCCTGAGAAAGAGGCTAAGAACATCAGCGAACTCGTACAGGCTTGCCGTCGCAACCGTGTAGATTTCGTGTGGGCTATCCATCCGGGACAGGACATCAAGTGGAACGAGGAAGACTATCAGAACCTGGTTCACAAGCTCAATCTGATGTACGACCTCGGTGTGCGTTCTTTCGCCATCTTCTTCGATGATATTTCCGGCGAGGGTGCCAACCCAGTAAAGCAGTCGGAACTTCTCAACCGCCTCGAAAAGGAATTTGTGAAGGCTAAGGGCGATGTTGCTCCACTCGTGATGTGTCCTACCGATTATACCCGTCTCTGGGCAAATCCAAAGCCAACCGGTTCTCTCGCCATCTTCGGCAACACCCTCGACCCATCCATCAATATATTCTGGACGGGTGATGTGGTTTGCAGCGACCTGACCCGCGAGACCCTCGACTGGGTGAACTCCCGTATCAAGCGTCCTGCTTATTACTGGTGGAACTTCCCTGTAACCGATTATGCACGCCATATCATCATGCAGGGTCCTACCTATGGTTTGCAGACCGACTTGACCAACAAGGATCTCTGTGGTCTCGTGAGCAACCCAATGGAGCATGGTGAGGCTTCCAAGCTGGCTCTCTACGGTGTAGCTGACTATGCATGGAATATCGCCAACTATAATCCGCTAGACAACTGGGAGCGTGGTCTGGTAGATCTCACTCCTGAGGCGCACGATGCTTATCGTACATTCGCCATGCACTCATGCGATACAGAAACCGGTTATCGCCGTATCGAATCATGGGAAACCAAGAGCTTCCGCATCGATAACTTCACAGATGCTGAGTTCAATGCTCTGCAGAGCGAGTTTGTAAGAGTGAAGAATGCACCTGCTCAGATGGAGGCAAACAGCAAGAATGCCTTGCTGATGAAGGAACTCCGTCCTTGGTTGACTGAGTTTGGCAAATTGGGTAACCGTGGCTTGAAGACCATGCAGCTCATCAAGGAGTACAAGGCTGGTAATGACCAGGCTTTCTGGGATGGCTATGTCAACAACCGTATGAGCAAGGAAGATGTGGCTGCTTACGAGAAGCACAAGTCTGGAACCATGGTATTGCAGCCATTCTATGAGCAGTCTATGGATGATATGGCTTCTGGCTTCTTCAAGAAGTTGACTGGCAAGGTGCCTGCTTTCTATAAGGGTATCGGTACTTATGCCACCTTGAGAACTACCCAGAGCAAGGCGATGTTTGACAATGATTCTACTACCTATTATACATCAGGTAATGGTCAGAACACTGGCGACTGGATTGGTGCAGACTTAGGTTGTGTTCGTTCTGTTTCTGAGGTAAGAATCCTTCAGGGACGTAACTCTGTAGATGATGTGGATTACTTCGACAATACAGTTTTGGAGTATTCTCTTGACAAGAAGGAATGGAAGGCGCTTACCGGTGAGTTGAAGAAGCAGTATATCATCAACTGGAAGACCGATTCTCCAGTTGAGGCTCGTTATATCCGCATCAGGAAGTTGAAGTCTGACAAGCGCAACTGGGCTGCAGTCCGTACCTTCGAGGTGAACCCAACTACCCCAGAGCGTTTGAGCTTTCCTGTAGAGGCAGGCAATCTGCAGGCAGCGATGTATGGTTTCGATGAGAACCCTTGCACCTCATTCACTAACGAGGGCACCCTTACTATGGGTGTCGAAAAGAATGTAAAGGGTTACACCCTGCTGTTGAAGTTGGCTCCAGGCAAATCATTGGTTTGTCGCCAGCTGAATGCCAAGGGCAAGGTATTGGCAACAACCAACATCGACCAGTCATTCTGCAAGATAGAATTGGTGAAGAAGGCAGCGAAGTTTCAGCTGGATGGTTCAGCCGAAATCTTCGAGATTATTCCTGAGAAGTAAAGGACAGAACTTTCGCAAGTGGGGAAGTCTCGCCGGATTTGCAATTCCGCCGGGATGCCTAGTGGGCTTGTACTCTTGGAGACGCCATACGCCCTGAAAGGGCAGAAGCTCTTAGCCCAGGGCATCGCCCTGGGTTAAACATGCAATCAACAAGTCGCCCTGAAAGGGCAAAAGCTTTAAAATAGATGCTTTTGTCCTTTCAGGGCGCTTGTTTTATATGTTCTCTAGTTAAAGAAATGTAAAAAGCAAACGAATATGTGGATTTTCGAATAAAAAGTGATAATTTTGTACTTCGAAACTGGAAAGGTGCTCGAGTGGCTGAAGAGGCACGCCTGGAAAGCGTGTATTCCCCTAAAGGGAATCGGGGGTTCGAATCCCCCTCTTTCCGCTTTTTTATATATATAATAAGGTATATATGATTATGAAGAAAAATACAGCTATTGCGCGTTTCGCAATATTTATTTTCACAGTAATGTGTTCTCTGCCTGTCATGGCACAAGATGAGAATATCGGATTTCATCAAGCTCTTAAGACGAAGTTCATAGAGGGTAATGCCGGCTTTATGTCGCTCGTTGCCATCGCTCTCATTGTGGGTCTGGCTTTCTGTATTGAGCGCATCATCTATCTCAGCCTTTCTGAAATCAATGCCAAGAAGCTGATGCAGGATATCGACCAGAAGGTGGAGGCTGGGGATGTGGAAGGTGCCAAGGAACTTTGCCGCAATACCCGTGGACCTGTAGCTTCTATCTGCTATCAGGGATTGATGCATATAGATGAGCATCTCGATGATATCGAGCGCTCGGTAAGTGGATATGGCACCGTGCAGGCTGCCAACCTGGAGAAGGGATGTTCCTGGATCAAGCTCTTCATCGCCATGGCTCCTTCCCTCGGATTCCTGGGTACGGTGATTGGTATGGTGATGGCTTTCGACCAGATTCAGCAGGCGGGAGATATCAGTCCTACCATCGTGGCTTCGGGTATGAAGGTGGCACTGATTACTACCATCTTCGGTATCATTGTAGCCTTGATTCTGATGGTGTTCTATAACTATATCCTTTCCAAGGTAGAACATCTCACCAGTCAGATGGAAGAATCGGCTGTTACATTGATGGATATCATTGCCAAGAGAAAATAGCTTTATCTTTGAATCTATGGTTAAATTTCAATTTTCAAAATCGAATTCAAAGGCGAATAACAAGTCTGCCGAACAGATATCTCAGAAGGTTTTCCGTATGATGATAGGTTTGGCTGTGCTGGTTTTCGGTCTGTTCTATCTGATAGGTTATGATTTGCCTTTCGATGAGAACCCCGACTTCAATGCCCCTCTTTTTACTGATGTGCTCATCTTCCTGATGTGGCTTTTCCTGATAGGAGGAGTAGGCTTGGCTGTCTATTCGATGGTGAAGGATTACCGGAGTAGCAAGTCGGAAGCTGTGGTGAATGGTGTGCCGGTGCGTCGTATCTTCCGTATCACCTGGCTTACCTTGCTGGCAGTTCTAGTTCTTACCTTCCTCTTGGGAGGTTCCGATCCGATGCTCATCAATGGCGAGAACTACGCCGACTGGTTGTGGCTGAAACTTTCTGATATGTTTGTCATCACCTCGCTGCTGATGTTGCTGGCAGGCATTGGAGCCGTTTGCTTCGGTGCCACCCGATATATCCGAAAGAAGCAGTAACTGCCTGTAATTATCAATCAAAAAAAATAGTTAGTATCATATCATAAAGCAATGCTGATAAGAAGGAATCGTAACGAAACCCCGGGATTGAATACCACCTCAACAGCCGACATCTCGTTTATGCTGCTGATATTCTTCCTTGTAACCACATCCATGGATGTGGATAAGGGATTGTTGCGCCAGCTGCCTTCGCCTGAACCTCAGAAGAAGGAACAGCAGGAATCGGTGGTGGATAAGAACAGTCTGATGGCGATTCATCTTACGGCTGGAGATACGCTGCTGGTGAACAACCAGCCGATGAAGCTGGAAAATCTAAAGCAGGAAACCGTCCGCTTGGTGCATCGTCTGGGTAAGAAACATCTGATTTCCATCGAGAGCGACCGTGATGCCAACTACAACCTCTATTTCCAGATGCAGAATGAGTTGATGGAAGCCTATGCGCAACTTCGCAATGAGGCAGCCCAGAAGAAATATCATAGAGACTTTGCGCTTTTGAACAATGATCAGAAGGAGCAGGTGCGTAAGCTCTGTCCTCAGCGCATTACGGAGTCGTATGCCAATGCGATGACTCATGAAGACAAGAGTGTAGATGCTGCTGCGGAAGAGAAACAGGAAACCCAGTCTGCTCAGGAGAAAGGAGGCGCCAAATGATGAATTTTCGTAAAAAATCGCATTCGGTTCCGGAATTGAATACGTCATCTTTGCCGGATCTGATTTTCTCGGTACTCTTTTTCTTTATGATCGTTACCCACATGCGACAGGTTACCTTAAAGGTGGAATGCCGTATGCCTGAAGGAAAGAATCTCACACGCCTGACCAAGAAGTCGGCTGTAAGTCATATTTATATAGGAAAGCCAACCAAGGATCTGCAGGGCAAATACGGCTCAGGTACCCAGATACAGCTGAATGACAAGTTTGCCAGTGCTTCTGATGTGCAGGATTATATCTCTGCCGAGAAGAAGCGGATGTCGCCTGAAGACCAGAAACTGATGACCGTTTCCATCAAGGCAGACCAGGACACCAGGATGGGAGTGATTACCGATGTGAAGCAGGCATTGCGCCAGGCAAAAGCACTGAAAATAAGCTATTCTGCTGTAGAAAATAGGAAATAATATGCTCTAAAAGGAAAAATAATATTAATTTATTATTTTTTTTATTAGAAAAGTTGCTTTTTTATTAGAAAAATGCTACCTTTGCAGGCAAATAATAATAAATTATGGCAAAACAAGTATTAGATTCATTAGATAGGCATATTCTGAAGCTGATTTCTCAGGATGCCCGAATCCCATTTCTGGAAGTAGCACGTGCTTGTAATGTAAGCGGTGCTGCCATTCATCAGCGTGTAGCTAAACTCACTAACCTTGGCATTATTAAAGGCTCTCAATTTGTTATCGATCCAGAAAAGATTGGTTACGAAACCTGTGCATATATGGGATTGTTCCTCAAGGAACCTGAGAAGTTTGATCAGGTGGTAGAAGAACTCAAGAAGATTCCTGAGGTAGTAGAGTGTCATTATACTACGGGCGGTTTTGATATGTTCATCAAGATTTATGCAGTCAACAACCACCATCTCCTGGAGATTATCCACGATAAGTTGCAGCCATTGGGGCTTTCTAGAAGCGAGACCATCATCTCCTTCAATGCAGCCATCGACCGTCAGCTTTCTCTGAAGGATATTCAGCAGGTTTCTGATGAGGAAGATGAGACAACAGAAGAATAGGAATTTATTTTCTGATATAGGTGAGGAATGAGAACGACAATCCGTTTTCATTCCTCATTTCTTTTTCCGTCACTTCCCAAGCTGAACAGTCGATGGCAGGGAAGAAGGTATCTGCCTGTTCCGGCTCCTTATCTACGAGGGTGAGATAGAGTTTCCGGGCTGCAGGAAGAGCCTGGCGATAGATACTTTCTCCGCCAATGATGAAGATTTCTTCCGGGCTGGCTATTCCTGTATCTTCCTTGGGGGCAGACAAGGTGTCGCCTTGTGCAGCCCTGAGTGCTTCTTCCAGGGTAGGATATACTTCGGCCCCATCTATCTCTTTCAGACTTTTAGAGACAATGATGTTGCGGCGATGCGGAAGAGCACCGTTAGGGAGAGAATCAAATGTCTTTCTGCCCATCACGATGGTATGTCCCGTGGTAAGTTCACGGAAGCGGACCATATCTGATGGTAAATGATAGAGCAGTCGGTTCTGGTAGCCGATGGCTCTATTGTCTTTAGAGATGCAAGCGATGATGCTGATCATATTCATTCCTGATGACTGGTTCTTCTTGATGAATTTTTATCTTGTTTCTTGATACTTATTTCTTGCTGATGACACAGGGCTCTTCCGGCACGTGGCTGCTCTTGATTTTCCACTCTTGTGGATAGAGGTTGTTGGCTCGGTTGCCGATGTTCTTCTCCCAGCCCAGAGGCATCTGCTGATAGGTAACGAGTACGTAGCCTTTGGGGGTGTCTGCAGGAAGATTCACAGCCTCTTTGCGCAGGTAGCGGATGGCATCCTCGTAGGAGAGTTCTATCTGTGGGAAGGCCTCTGTGTTGAGTTCGGTGGAGAGTGCCAGACTCTGGTCGGGAATGATGTCTTTGCCCTTGCTTGTTCCCAGTTTGATGCCGGCATGTATCACCTTCAGGTTTCTGGCAGCATCCTCATAGATGGCTTTCCATCGGCTTGGGATGGCATAGAAGTTATCGTCTTCAGCTATCGTTTTATAGTCGGAAGACTTCAGCCAGTCTGTTGGAACCTGCTGACTCTTTCCCTTGTTTCCTCTGTTCTTTCCTTTATCCTTATTCTTGTCTTTCTTCTTCTTTTTATCATCCTTCTCCATTTCCGCCTCTCCCTCTTTTCTGAGTACTGCGAGGAAGATGCCTTCTCCGCGGGTCCTGCCTGGGAGGAAACGATAGACAGGGATGTCTGTGCCGATGAGATTGCCCGTGATATTCCATGCTTCATCGATATCGTTGAGTGCAATAGCATCAGCCCCCAGCTCCTCACAGATCCAGGCGATATTCTCTTCGTCTTCGTGGGCATTGAAGGTGCAGGTAGAGTAGATGAGGAGACCGCCTGGTTTCAGGCAGTTCCAGATATCGCTCACGATTTCGCGCTGCAGGTGCCAGCAGTTATCCACATTCTGCAGGCTCCATTCGCTGATGGCACCATCATCCTTGCGGAACATACCTTCGCCGGAGCAGGGAACATCGGTGAGGATGACATCAAACTGAAGCTTCGACTTCTTATAGTCGCGTGGATAGTTGTTGGTGACGATCATATCGGGATGACCGAACTTCTGGATATTCTCTGCAAGAATCTGCGATCGGGTGCGCATCGGTTCGTTGCTGAAAAGAAGACTACCTTCCGGCAGGGCAGCACGTACGGCGGTAGATTTTCCACCTGGAGCCGCACAGAGATCGAGCATCATCACGGGTTCGTGAACGAGTTGTCGGATCACCAGATCCACGAACATGGAAGAAGCCTCCTGCACGTAATACTTTCCGGCATGGAGCCAGGGATCGAAGGTGAAGTTAGGACGGGTGGAGAGATAGCGACCGGTGGAAGGGCACCATGGAATCGGTTCGCCCGCAGCATCTTCTCCCTCCTTGCATTTGAAAGGATTGAGACGGATGCTGGTAGGTGCTTCTCCCTCGGTGATGCCCTGTTTCAGTTGCTGGAACAGTTCATCGCCCATCAACTCTTGAGTATATTGGATGAAATCTTCTGGTAATGTCTTCATTTTATGCCTTTATTCTTGATTTTGTTTGCAAAAATAAGAAAAATTTCGTTTCTTTGCAACTAATTTCCCAAGAGATGCGTCTAAGACATAGAAAAAATAATAAATAACAAGGTAAAACTATAAAAATATTGTTAGATATGAAGAAAGCGATATTCACATTGGCGCTCATCATGAGCATCGGAGCTACCCAGGTGTCTCTGGCATCTTTAGCTCCAAAACATCGTTATCATCCAACTACCCAACAGGTGGATAAGCAGGCTGCTGCCGGACAGGCAGCAGCAGCTCAGGATGATGAGGCTATTGCTGCCTATTCTGATACCACCGCAACGGATACTTCCGACTATGCTGATGTAGATGACAATGCCAACCATGCTTATCATTCCAAGTATAGTCTGGGCAACTATGATGATCCTTTCGATTTCATCGGTTCGGTATTTGGTGGCGGGGCGCTGTCGGTTATCATCATCTTCTGTATCATCTTCGGTCTGCTGTTTGTCTTTGCTCCGCTGATCATCGTGTTCCTGGTTATCAGATATCTGATTCGCCGCCACAACGACCGGATGAAGTTGGCGGAGATGGCGATGGAGAAGGGCATCAATGTTCCGGAAAGCGACCGTCCGATTGACAAACAGAGCGATGAATATCTGGTGAAGCGAGGATTGAGAAATGCCTTCCTGGGAGCTGGCTTGTGCGCCATGTTCGCATGGTGGGAGGCTGACTTCCTGGCTGGTATCGGAGCCTTGGTCTTCTTCTATGGATTGGGACAGACCCTGATAGGTTCGCTTCCAGCCATCAAGGATTGGTGGAGAAGCCGCCATGGCAATCAGGGCACAGGTTATAATGGAACTCCGGTGTAAAAATCAAACAACAGTTATTAGTTAATATATATAGTGGAAAAGTTATCCGATATTTCTCTCGTCACGAAGGTGGTGATGCTTCACGACCGCAAGTCGTTCGACTTGCTGGTCAAGAAGTATCAATCACCTGTTCGTGGGTTCTTCCTACGGCAGACGCTGGGGGATGCGCAGCTGAGTGACGACTTGGCGCAGGATACCTTTGTGAAGGCTTATACCCATCTGTCGGGTTTCAAGGGTACAGCCAGCTTCTCCACTTGGCTTTATCGTATCGCCTATAATGTGTGGTATGATTATACCCGCAGTCATAAGGAAACACAGGATATCGATACGCCGGCGGTTACCCGACAGAATGCGCAGGGAGTGAATACCGGACTGAAGATGGATTTGCTCAATGCCCTGCGGATATTGAGCGAGAACGAACGGACATGCATCACGCTGCAGCTGATGGATGGTCTCTCTATAGATAAGATAGCAGAAGTGACGGGAATGGCGCAAGGCACCATCAAGTCGCATCTCTCTCGTGGAAAACAGAAACTTGCAAGTTACTTAAAGCATAATGGTTATGACCGATAAAATGATAGATAATAGAAATGGTATGGAGCTTGAACCGCTGAGCGCCACCGACGATCAGCTCCTTCAGGCTTTCTTTGCCGATAACAGAATGGAGGAGATTCCGGATGATGGATTCTCTGATAGGGTGATGCAGGCATTGCCGGGTCTTGAGCCGGAAAAGACCGTGCTGTCTCTTGAGCAGGAGCAGGCTTGGGCTAAGCTTCGCCGACTGGAACATCTGTGGACGGCAGCCTGTGTGGCTGTCGGCGTAGTTGCTGCTGTGGTTTGCCAGGGATGGGAGCAGATACAGGGCTGGCTCTTCTCCATGAAGATAGATTTCCTGCTTACCGGTTCTCGTGCCCTTACCCATGTGGTTGATGCGATCATGCAGACGCAGAATCTCCTGATGATGCTCGCCGGCATTTTCGTTCTCATCATGGTTTGGGGATATAACGAAGTGGCGGATGCCAGATAAGAAAAAACTCTTTCTGCTAGTAGAAGAATGTTCTTCTGCTAATAGAAAGAGTTTTTTTATTGGGATGAAAGTTATGTTCAATAGTGTTGAACTTATGTTCAGCAGTGCTGAACTTATATTCAACACTATTGAACTTAAGTTCAGCACTGCTGAACATAGATTATGCCTAGGATGAAATACTTTTTATTCCATATCAAAGTTGGTTTTATATCCGTTGTCTTCGGATACTTTCTCTTGGCTTGGCTTTGACTTTGGCGGGTTCTGCAGATTACCTTTATTGTCGAACATCTTGTAGGTGGTACGAAGAACCGTAAACTCGGTGCGGCGGTTCAGCTGGTTGCATATCTCCTGATGCTCCCTGGTCTGCTTGAGGATGAAATCCTGGGTGAGCACATCGTCTTCCTTCAGCCAAGGATATTGCTCCGTGAGCTTCCTGCGGATTGTTTTCGGGCGTTCCTTGCCATATCCCACAGGAGTAAGGCGATCTTTTTCAATGCCGTGAGCTATGAGGTAATCCACTACCGACTGGGCGCGGCGCTGAGACAATCGCTTGTTGTACTCGCTGTTACCTTTGTAATCGCAATGGGCACTCAGTTCGATGGTTACGTGGGAATTCTCTTTCAGCAAGGCTACGAGCTTATCCAGAGTCTGGGTGCTGGCTGGCGTCAGGGTAGCTTTGTCAAAATCATAGAAGATGTTGTCGATGAGTACTGGGGCTGAGATGGAAGCCAGCGGGAACTGGAGCACGTACTCCTTGCTCTCCTTTGCCGAATCTATCCGCAACTCCTCCTTGTGGTTGAGGAATCCCTTGCAGGAAGCCATCACCAGATAATCTACCTTAGGATGGATAGGCATCGTAAACGAACCGTCGCCCTTGACCGGCAGTTTCCTGTAGGTTCCATCGTTGCCTACTACCATCACCTGGGCGGCAGGAAGTTCGTAGCCGTCTTTTTCGTAAACCCATCCCTTCATCGTGGTGACAATCTCCGGATTATTGAAAGAATAGATATGGTCGTAGCCGCGGCCATCCTTTCTGTTGGAAGAGAAGAAGCCACGGTTGTGCGGTCCCTCGAAGGTCATTCCGAAATCATCTGCTTCTGAATTGAGGGGATAGCCGGGATGTTCTATCTTATATTGCTGGGTCTTTTCGTCTATTCGGGCAATGTAGATGTCGAGACCGCCCATTCCGATATGGCCGTTACTGCTGAAATAGAGGTCGCCATTGGGGCGGAAGGTAGGGAACATCTCGTCGCCCGGCGTATTGATGGGGGCACCGAGGTTTTCCACACCTCCCAGACCTGAAGGAGTGATGCGCACACGCCAGATATCGTAACCGCCCATTCCGCCCGGCATATCGGAAACGAAATAGAGCCATTCGCCGTCAGGACTGATGGCAGGGTGGGCGTAGGTGCTCAAGGTATCCTGGGTGATTTCCAGCTTCTGAACCTTTCCCCAGGCAGCATCCGAACGGGAAGAGGTGACGATCTGGGCAAATCGGGGAGAGGCTGGATCGGTGACGCATTGGGTGAGATACATCTCCTTGCCATCGGGAGAGAAGCAGCAGGCTCCCTCATCATAGTCGGTATTCAGACCAGTGGCGATGGCTTCCGGTCTGCTCCATTTTCCCTTGTCGTCTTTTTCTGAATAGAAGATATCGCCAGCCTTGGTGCCGGTGATTCCGCTGAGTTCATCTCCCTGTGCGTCGTTGCGGGTGGAGGTGAAGTAGATCTGTTCGTATTCATCGCCCAGGAGCATCGGTGAATAATCGGCTCTTCGGGAGGTGAAGACATCCATCTTCTTTACCTGATATCTGCTACCGGCTTTTTTCCAGCCGGGAGCCATCTGGGCAGATTTCAATCCGTTCTGGGCTAGGATATTGTCGGGCATGGAATCCACGAGAATTCTGAATTCCTTTTCAGCCTGCTTGTATTCGCCGTTTTTCAGGAGCAGACGGGCGTAAGCCAGACGGTCATTGAGTGAAGCCTGGTTGTAGCGGATGGCGTTGCGGTAAGCATTCACAGCTTTTGGGGTAGCATTGATCTTGTTGTAGCAGCGGGCCATCTTCAAGGCTAGCTTTCCCCGGTTTTCACGCTCCTTGGGAGGCGTCTTGGTGTAGGCTTGCTTGAATTGGTCGGCAGCATCATAGTATTCGCCTAAAGAAAGGAACTTTTCTCCCTTCTTCAGGTTCTTGTCAATGCCGCAGCTTATCAGAAGGAGGCAGCAAAAGGCTGTTATGATTTGGTAATATCTAATCTGCTTCATATAATTTAGAAATAGAAAGCCCTAATTATGATAATAACGAAAGGGTTACGCAATTATTATAATTAGGGCTTTATTGTCTGTATATTTTTCCGGAAAATTACATCTGCGAGAATGGCTGGCGATATTGGCAGCCAGATTTCCAGTTGCTGCAACCATAGGCGGTCTTGCCCTTGATGATGACGCCCTTTCCGCAGAGCGGACATGGCTTGCCTACCATTGGGTCGGCTGGAGCTGGCTGAGGGGTTTCATCCTTTTTCTTGGCTGGTGCTTTCTTTGCTGCCGCTTTCTTCTTTTCCGGTTTTTTCTTGAGATCTTCCTCCGTCATGATGGTGACTCTTCGGCTGCTGTTATCCGATAGAACATCGATGACTATCTGGTTGATCTGCTCTTTCAAACCATTGATGAATTCGGCAGGGTCGTAGGTTTTGTGCTCGATGTCCCGGAGCTTCTTCTCCCAGATACCTGTCAGCTCACAGCTCTTCAGGAGTTCCTCGTGGATGGTGTCGATGAGTTCGATACCTGTTGGAGTTGCCATCAGGTTCTTGCGCTGGCGGCGGATGTAGTGGCGCTTGAAGAGGGTTTCGATGATGCCGGCACGGGATGATGGACGGCCGATGCCGTTCTCCTTCAAAGCAGCACGAAGTTCCTCGTCTTCTACGAATTTACCCGCTGTCTCCATCGCACGGAGCAGGGTAGCTTCGGTGTAATACTTCGGTGGAGTGGTCCATTTCTCTGTCAGGGTAGGCTGATGGTCTCCCGATTCGCCTTTCACGAAAGATGGGAGTGTTCTTTCTTCTACCACTTCCTTCTTGGCACCGTTTCCGTTTCCATCTCCTGTATTTCCACCATCGTTTCCGTTGGCATTATCAGCATCGTCATCATCGGCATTCTTCGCATCCTTGGCATAGACTACTCGCCAGCCCGGTTCCAGAATCTCCTTACCGCTCACCTTGAACTCTATTTTTTCCGGTTTTGGTCCGTCTTCGTTGATGACTTCGCCCAATACGGTGGTGGTAGAGAACTTACAATCCGGATAGAACACGCTGATGAATCGCTTGGCGATGAGATCATAGACATTCGCCTCCATATCGGTGAGTCCGGTTGGCGGAACACCGGTTGGGATGATGGCGTGGTGGTCGGTTACCTTGCTGTTATCGAAAACCTTCTTGCTCTTAGGCAACTTCTTGCCGGTGGCTGCGAGCTGCTGGATGAGCGGCAGGTATCTCTGCTGACTGGCTATCTTTGTCTGGCTCACACCATTCAGAATCTGCGGACATTTCGGATAGATATCGTCTGTGAGAAACTGGGTATCTACACGAGGATACGTGGTATATTTCTTCTCGTAGAGATTCTGGATGAGTTTCAGCGTAATATCGGCAGAGTAGGCAAATTTCTTGTTGCAATCCACCTGCAGTGAGGTGAGGTCGTAGAGATGAGGTGGCGCCTCGTTTCCCTTCTTCTTGCTTACATCGGTAACGGTGAAAGGTTTGCCGGCGATGGTGCTGAAAGCCTTCTCGCCTTCCTCCTTGCTGGTAAACTTGCCGCTAGTGGCTGTAAACTGGGTGTCGCGATAGATGGTGGCGAGTACCCAGTAAGGCTCGGAAACGAAGTTGTCGATTTCTTTCTGGCGGTTTACGATGAGGGCAAGGGTAGGGGTCTGCACTCGGCCGATGCTGAGCACCTGTCGATTCTGACCATATTTCAATGTATAAAGTCGGGTGGCGTTCATGCCGAGAATCCAGTCACCGATGGCACGGGAAAGTCCGGCAAGATAGAGCGACTGATATTCTCCCTGGTCTTTCAGTTCCTGAAATCCCTGCTTGATGGCTTCATCGGTCATGGATGAAATCCACAGTCTCTTGACGGGGCATTTTGCCTGCGCCTTCTGCATCACCCATCTCTGGATGAGCTCTCCTTCCTGTCCGGCGTCACCGCAGTTGATGATGCTGTCGGCAGCCTGCATCAGTTTCTCGATGATGGCAAACTGTTTCTTGATGCCTTCATCGTTGATGAGCTTGATGCCGAAGCGCTGTGGAATCATCGGCAAAGCCGAAAGGCTCCAATGTTTCCACATTGGAGTATAATCATCAGGTTCCTTCAGCTCACAAAGGTGGCCGAAAGTCCATGTTACTTGGTAACCATTACCTTCCATATAACCGTCGCGCGCCGACGTAGCCCCGATGATTCGGGCGATGTCCTTAGCCACGCTAGGTTTCTCTGCTATACAAACTATCATTCTTTATTCTAATTTCTGTTTGCAAAGGTACAATAAAATAATGAGATAGCCATCATTTCAGCTTCTTTTTCTCATGGCAGGGAATAAAAAAGCCCCATAAGGCTTGGGCCTTACAGGGCGTATTTCATATAAATCCGCGTACGATTACTGTACTCCTGCCAGCTCCTTGAACTCCTCTTCTGTCTTGCAGACACCAGAACCGAGCCCCCCCCAGCGCATAGGCAGAACGAATCATGATAGGGTAGCCGATGTTGCGTGCCGCAGCCACAGCCTCCTCCATGTTCTCGCAAGCGTAGCTTACTGGAACCTTGAGGTCAACCTTGTTAAGCTCCTTTACGAAGAGGTCGCGGTCTTCTGTGTTCATGCTAGCCTCTACAGAGGTACCCAGCACATCCACACCTTGCTTAGTATCTATTTAGTTTCTTGGTCAGATTACTAGGGTAAATACACTATTATGGGTTGCAAAGATACGTTAAATATCTGAATCATCCAAATTTGCGCCATTCTTTACAGTTAAATAACATCAATTATTAAAATTTCCTTTCGTGATTGTCTCATTTCTGCTATTTTTTTGTTACTTTTGCAGCGCCTACAGAAATGTAGCAGAAAGTTTCGATAATAATAAAACAATAGCTAACAAGAGTATTATAAAACAATGAAAGTCGGATTATTCGTCCCTTGTTATGTGGATGCTTTATACCCTGAAGCGGGTGTGGCTACATACAAGTTACTAAAGCACTACGGACTGGATGTCGGTTATCCCGAAAAGCAGACTTGCTGTGGTCAGCCGATGGCTAACGCGGGTTTTCAGGACAAGTCGGAGAAGGTCATAGAGACATTTGATGAGCTGTTCAAGGATTACGATTACATCGTAGCTCCTTCTGCTTCATGTGCCGCTTATGTTAAGGTGTATTACCCTAAGATTCTGGAGGGTAAGCACGAGTGTATTTCATCCAAGAAGATCATGGATGTTGTGGAGTTCCTTCACGATGTGCTGAAGGTGGATCATGTGCCGGGCAAATTCCCACACGTGGTGAGTGTGCACAACAGTTGCCATGGTGTGCGGGAACTGGGCTTGTCGTCTCCATCTGAGCGACACATCAAGCCATTCAACAAGATTATCGACCTGTTGAATATGGTGGAAGGCATTACCATCCACGAGCCGGAACGCAAGGATGAGTGCTGTGGATTCGGCGGTATGTTCTCTATCGAGGAGCCTGCCGTTTCTACCCGAATGGGAGAGGATAAGATCAAGCGCCACATGGCTACGGGTGCCGAATATGTCACCGGACCGGATTCTTCCTGTCTGATGCACATGGCGGGTATTGCCAAGAAGGAGAAGATGCCGATCAAGTTTATCCATGTTGTTCAAATTTTAGCTGCAGGACTATGAGTACAGAACATTCCAAGAGAGCTGCGAAGTTTACGCAGAACGTAGAGAAGACCACCTGGCACGACGCTACCTTCTGGTCTGTTCGTCAGAAGCGAGATAAGATGGCGCAGGAACTTCCTGAGTGGGAAGACCTCCGCGAGCATGCGTCTGAAATCAAGATGCATACCATTACCCATCTTGCCGATTACCTCGATATGTTTTCCAAGAACCTGGAGAGCCGTGGGGTGAAGGTGCACTGGGCAAAGGATGCACAGGAGTTCAACGAGATTGTGCTCGGTATCCTGAAGGATCATAACGTGAAGAAGATGGTGAAGTCGAAGTCGATGCTCACCGAGGAGTGCGAGATGAATCCTTATCTGGAGAAGCACGGTATTGACGTGGTGGAGACCGACCTGGGTGAGCGCATCATCCAGCTCCTGCACCAGAAGCCAAGCCACATCGTGATGCCTGCCATCCACCTGAAGCGTGAGGAAGTGGGAAAGATGTTCGAGGAGAAGGGAATCTCCAAGGAAATCGGAAACTACGATCCTACTTATCTGACCCGCTGCGCCCGTCATCATCTCCGCGACCAGTTTATGGAAGCTGGAGCTGGTATGACCGGCTGCAACTTCGGCGTGGCTGCCACCGGCGATTGTGTGGTCTGCACCAACGAGGGTAATGCCGATATGACCACTTCCATGCCTAAGCTCCACATCGTGGCGATGGGTATCGAGAAGCTAGTTCCTGACTATAAGTCACTGGCTGTATTCCAGCGCCTGCTCTGCCGCTGCGGAACCGGTCAGCCTACCACCGCCTTTACTTCTCATTTCCGCCAGGCTCGTCCGGGTGCTGAGATGCATGTGGTTCTGGTGGATAATGGCAGAAGCGATATTCTCGCCGACAAGGACCACTGGCAGACCTTGAAGTGCATGCGCTGCGGAGCCTGCATGAACACCTGTCCGGTTTATCGCCGTTCAGGCGGATACAGTTACACCTATTTCATTCCGGGTCCTATCGGTGTGAACCTGGGAATGCTGAAGAATCCTCAGAAGTACAGCGACAATGTTTCAGCCTGCACCTTGTGCTTGTCTTGCGACAATGTCTGCCCTTCCAAGGTAGGTCCTGGTTCGCAGATTTACGCTTGGCGCCAGAATCTGGAGAGATTGGGCAAGGCTAATCCTGTGAAGAAGGCGATGTCGAATGGCATGAAATATCTCTTCGATCGTCCTGCGCTCTACACCACAGCCTTGAAGTTTGCGCCACTTGTCAATCTGATTCCTGAGTGCTGCACGCACTTCAGCAACTGGAATGCGTGGGGTATCGGTCACGCCAAGCCTGAGTTTGCGAAGAAGAGCTTCCACCAGCTTTGGAAAGAAGGAAAGGTAAAGTAGTGGCTAATCATAAAGTTCAAAGTTCAAATTTCAAAGTTCAATGAATAAAGAAGATTTCCTGAACAAGTTGCGTAAGAATACGCACGTTCAATTCGATATGCCTGCCGTAGATGTCAAGGGAATCCAGTATGAGGATACCTTGAAGCAGTTTATTGAGATGACTGAGTCTGTGGGTGGACACGTGATAGAGGCTGAGGCGGGCGAGAGCCTGGATGATCTGGTGAAGAAGGCTTATCCGGAAGCGAAGGTCTTTGCTTCCAACCTGCCTGAGATTACCATCGCGCAGAAGAATCCTGATACCGTGGCTGAAGCCAACGACCTGAATGGTACCGATGTGGGTATTGTACGTGGAGAAGTGGGTGTTGCCGAGAACGGCTGCGTCTGGATTCCTCAGACCATGAAGGAGAAGGCGGTGCTTTTCATCTCCGAATATCTCGTGATTTTCCTGCAGAAAGATAAGGTTGTTAACAATATGCACGAGGCTTATGCCCGTATCGAGATGGATCCGAAGTATAATTTCGGTATTTTCATCAGCGGTCCTTCCAAGACTGCAGATATCGAGCAGGCTCTGGTAATGGGTGCGCAAGCTGCCCGTGGTGTGACAGTTGTACTGTATTAAAAAATGGGCTGTTAACTGTTAACCTGTTAACTCCAATAATATAAATCCCGAAGTTCTGCCTTTTTATGAACTTCGGGATTTACTTTTCTAAATTATACTGTCCATTCATAGGTGTCGTAAACCACGCCTCTTCCTCCGTAACCTTCCTTGTGGGCGATGAGGCCCTCATTGATCCAGGCTCCCTGCTGTTCCGTAGAACTGCCGAAGTCCAGATAGGGATAATCGGGGTAATCATGATACATAATCCGTTCGTAGATAGCCTCCATGGCTCCGAATTCCTTTCCCTCATCGTTGGTAGAACTGTATTGTCCATGTACCACTTGCTGGGTAATATAAAAGGTGAGGCCTCCTATAATGTGCCCGTTGCGATAAGCATTGTATTGGATGATATTCTCGGGGAATCGGCTTTTCAGGAATTCCATTTCCTGAAGCGTGTGTACCGGTTTGGCACCAAATCGCTTTTCCAGGTTCTCATTCAATACCTCCCAGAATTCCGACAGACTTGCATCTCTCACTACGGTCACTCCATTCTGATGAGCCTTTCTCAATCGGCGCAGGTGGTCTTTTCGCCAGCGCAATTTCTGCTGCATGAAGATGGTTGTACCGATATTGCGGAGCGAAAGATGAGCCTTGCATTTCCAGAAGATGGCATAGAGATCTTCTTCTGAAGGATGGAGGTGATAGATCCAGGGAATAGGCCGATACTCCACCTTCTCGAAACCCTGAAGACACAGATAGACATTCAGTTCCTCAAAGAGTTGGCAGACATCTGAAATCGTGACGTGAATGTTCATGATCAGTCCCCCATAGGTGAGTCCGAAATGCGAGCAGAGGGTCTTGCCTACCTGATGGGCTGGCAGGATGGAATGGATCTTTCCCTTCTTGAAGAACAGGAGAGAATAGTCCTTGAACCTATCGGAATGGTAATCCATATAGTTGCGGTAAAAGAGAAACGTAGCGTTTCGGGCTTTTGCCACATACGCATCCCATTGCTGGCGATATTCGGGAGTGTATTTGATGATTTCAAACATGATGTCTTGCGTATTGGATAGTTTCAAGCATGATGCCTTGCGTATTTGAGAAACTCGTCGTAATCATAGATATAATCAGCTTCTTCGTACAATTCCGAAGCCAGAACCAGACAGACCGAACCGGCTGAGAAGTTTTCCAGCGTTCGCCAGATGCCTGTGTTGACGAGTAATCCCTGACCGGGGCGGTTGAGAAGATAGGATTGCTTCCGGTTTCCATCATCCAGCGTAACCGTGAAGGAACCGCTGGCTGCGATGATTACTTCCAGGCATTCCCTGTGGGCGTGACCTCCGCGGGCAGCACCTGCCGGAATATCGTAGGTCCAGTAGGTGCGCCTGATGTGGAAGGGCACATCGGTGTTGCTTTCCGCCTGGATGGGGAAAGATGCTGAGGGATGCGCTTTGCCGAAGGAGATGATTTTACCTATTTCTTTCATGTCTCTTGTTGATTGAAAGCTTTTGCCCTTTCAGGGCGCAGGCTTGCGTCCATGAATACCCAGGGTGTTGCCCTGGGAGGGCACTGAAAAAGGTACCCAATTTTAAGTTGCATAGCTTGTTTTTGAACT
>OIXX01000112.1_pt1 | contig 65347 bp, 50 predicted proteins | sample 1588161 | NCBI WGS metagenome assembly OIXX01 (sample SAMN03283274) | human gut metagenome | biome: human-associated habitat; material: feces | host: Homo sapiens | place: Peru | collected 2012 | reverse complement strand
ACCACCGACTGACAACGAAAACCAGTCTAAAGCACCACAAAAGTTCCTATAGGCCGCAGATCGTCTAAAGCAATAACCTTGGCTCCTATGTGCTCCTACGTGCCACAGGGCTGTAAGCAATAAAAAAACCGAAGCGCCGTTGCTCCGGTTTTTCCACTTGCGGATAAGGCGAGATTCGAACTCGCGGAGGGGTTTGCCCTCACACGCTTTCGAGGCGTGCTCCTTAGACCGCTCGGACACTTATCCATTGCGCTGCTTGAAGACAAGCAACTTGATTATTTTGCCACAGCTTTGGCGATTGTCAAATCCAGCTATGAGATTTTTGCGATGTCTGCGATTGTTCGGCGTGTCTTGGCTGCATGGATGATGCGTCACGTTGTCAGGCTCGCGGTTGCGTGGGCATCGCGTGAACTGCTGCGTGGATTGTTGTATGAGCGGTGGTGTGCTGGTGTGTGCTATTCGAACAATGCTTCGTCGAATGATGGATAGCCCCAAGTGAGAGCCAGATCCACACGGTCGGCGATCATGCTGGTAAGTATGCCCAGAGATTGTTGCCTTGAATCATCCGAAGAGTTTTCCGCGGTCGTGCGGGATTGCGCTGAGTCACTCGTCGAATTCGAACTTGATGCGACGGCTGCGATTTCGCTGCGCGCGCAATTCATTTCAATGACGGCGTCGGTCGGTGCGAACAATCCAGTCGCGGAATCCGCAATAATATCGGGATGGGCGAGCAATTTCGTGACATCATAGGTTTTCGCACGGGTATCCTCAACTCCAGAGAAGGAAATCAGCCGCTGCGAAGTTGTTTTATGACGGTCGCTGATATCGAGCGTCGCATGTCCGATGGAACGTGCCGCGAAGACCCCCATTGCGAATCCGGCCTGATCTTCCGCAACGGACATGGCGGAAAGCGAATCCGCGTCAATATCAAGTGAATCAATGTCATCGCAACGCGACAGCGTGGGCTGTGCGATGTTGATCGCAAGTCGCGCTGCCATCAGACGGGCAGTGTGACGGGCCTGCGCACTACGCAACGTGCCGTCGGCGAACCGTGCAGGGCAGTAGGCCGCGGTGTTTGCCCAATCTGAAACCGCCTCCTGCGCGGCAAGATAGCGCATAACGATATGACGTGACTGGTCTGCCATGATGTCGGCGTTGGCAGTCGCGTCGGCATACGCCTTCTCGCAAGGACTTGGCTGCTGTTCCGCTTCGGCACGACCTGCGATTCGGGGAGCGGAGCAGGCGGTCAGAGACGCTACAAGCACGCCTATGCATGCCAAGACGCAGACGCGTCTTGAGGCCGACGAGACCGAGGGGAATAGAGGGGAACGTGTCTGCATGAAACATTAGACTAATAGTCGACTGTGACCATTGGGCCGAGCGCTCGGAATAACTTCATATAGGAGGTCTTGGAAGTATGGAACTGGACCTGGCAGGAATGCACCAGCTCGCAGCTGGGCAGGGAATCGATCCCGAGACGTTGGATGCCGCACTCTCGGAAGCATTACGACTGGCATATCTGAAAACGCCGCACGCGGCGAAGCATGCTCGTGTGGAGCTTGATCCGCGTGCCGGAAGCTTTACCGTTTGGGCTCAGGATGAGATTCCGGTCGAACCGACCGAGGATAATCCACACCCTGCGCCGACTCTGGGCGAGGAATACGATGACACTCCGCGTGACTTTGGACGCTTGGCCGCAGCCACCGCACGTCAGGTCATCAGCCAGCTGTTCCGCAAAGCCGAGGACGACAAGGTGTTCGGCGCGTTCTCAGGGCAGAAAGGCAAGCTGATCACCGGTATCGTGCAGCAGGACGTGAAGGACACCTCCAATGTGCACGTGGCCGTTGGCGATGTCGAGGCGCTGCTGCCCCGTCGTGAGCAGGTGCCGGGAGAACGCTATCGCCATGGTGAGCGCATCCGCGTATATGTGGTGAATGTCGCACGTGGTCTCAAGGGCCCGGAAATCGTAGTGTCCCGCTCCCATCCGGAGCTGGTTCGCCGCTTGTTCGAGCGTGAGGTTCCGGAACTGGTTTCCGGTGCCGTGTCGATTATGGCCATTGCGCGTGAGGCCGGTGCCCGCACCAAGATCGCGGTGCGAGCCAACACCGAAGGCGTCAATCCGAAGGGTGCCCTGATCGGCCCCGGCGGCGCTCGCGTGCGTGCGGTGATGGAGAATCTCGGACCGGAAAAGATCGATATCGTCGACTGGTCTGCCGATCCGGCGAAGTTCGTCGCAGCGGCGCTGTCTCCGGCGGTCGCCACCGGTGTGCAGGTGATCAGCGAGAAGAACCAGACCGCAATCGCCTTCATCCATGATGATCAGCTGTCCCTTGCCATCGGCAAGGAAGGTCAGAACGCACGTTTGGCCGCCAAGCTGACCGGATGGAAGATCGGCATCGAATCCGCCGAGGCACACGCCAAGAAGATGGCCGAAGCGCAGGCTTCGACCAGTGGGGAAATCGCCGAATAACCAGCACTTTCAGCAACAGCAAGCCCGTGGGCGTTCAATCCACGGGCTTGAGTATGCTGGACTCGATAATCCAAAGCGTGAGGGTACGTGCCGTCATGCCCAGGGAAAAGACGAGGTATCACGAACATGGTTGCACGATGAGAAGGAACAAGCTCGCCGTGAATCAGTAGCGGTCGCGCTCGTATGCGCGCGGCCCAAGATAGGAGAAATTGAGTGCCGAAAGCACGCGTATATGAACTTGCCAAGGAACTTGGCGTTGACAGCAAGACTGTTTTGAACAAACTTGAGGCGATGGGCGAATTTGTGAAGTCTGCATCGTCTACCGTTGAACCTCCGGTTGCCCGTAAGCTGAGGAATGCCTTCGCTTCCAACGCGCAGGGCAACGCATCCGAATCCAAGAAGCCTGCGGCCCCGGCCAAGAAGCCGGCTGCCCCGGCAGCTTCGCCCACTCCTGCGCCTCGTGCCACTCCGGCTGCTCCCGCGGCATCCGCGGCAAAGCCCGCCGCTCCAAAGCCGGCACGTCCTGCAGCATCCAAGTCCGAATCCCCGAAGCCCGGCCAGCGCATGCCTCGTCCGGGTGATTCCCGCCAGCATGGCAATCGCGCCAACGGCAACGCTCCGCGTCCGCAGGGCGAACGCCGTCAGGGCGGCAAGCCGGCTCCGGTTCCGGGACCTCGCGCACAACGCAACAATAACAATACCAATGCTTCGCAGGGCGGTAATGGCAACAATGCCGCCAATGGTGCGAAGCCGCACACTCCGGGCCCACGTCCGGGTAACAATCCGTTCAGCCGCAAGCAGGGCATGCACACCCCGACGCCGGGTGACATTCCTCGTCCGCATCCGATGAACCGTCCGAATGCCAACAACAATGCCAATGGCGAAGGTCGTCGTGGCGGCCGTCCGGGTCAGGGCGGCGGCCAACGTGGTGGTTTCCGTGGCCGTCCGGGTCAGGGCAGCGGTGCGAAGCCGGGCCAGTGGGGGCAGCATCGTCCGGGTCAGGGCGGCGGTCAGCGCCCTGCAGGCGGTGGCAACCGTTTCGGTGGCGGCGCCAATACCAACGGTGGTGGTTTCCAGGGCGGCAATAGCGCTCCGAGCAACGGTCCGGCACGCGGTGGCGGTCGCGGTCGCGGCGGTGCTGCAGGCGCGTTCGGACGTCAGGGCGGCAAGTCCTCGAAGGCGCGTAAGAATCGTCTGGCAAAGCGTCAGGAATTCCAGGAGATGAAGGCCCCGGTCATCGGCGGTGTGCGCATTCCTACCGGCAACGGCCAGACCGTTCGCCTGCGTCAGGGCGCATCCCTCGCCGATTTGGCCGAAAAGATCAACGTCAATCCGGCTGCTTTGGTCACCGTGCTCTTCCATCTTGGTGAGATGGCCACGGCAACCCAATCCTTGGACGAGTCCACCTTCCAGATCCTCGGCGAGGAAATCGGCTGGGATATTAAGATCGTGTCCGCCGAAGAGGAAGACAAGGAACTGCTGCAGCAGTTCGACATCGATCTGGACGAAGAAGAACTTCAGGAAGATGAAGATCTGAAGCCGCGTCCGCCGGTCGTCACCGTGATGGGCCATGTCGATCATGGTAAGACCCGACTGCTTGACACCATCCGTCGTACCAACGTCATCGCACGTGAGGCCGGCGGCATTACCCAGCGTATCGGTGCATATCAGGTGACCGTCGATCTCGAAGGCGAACCGCGTAAGATCACGTTCCTTGATACCCCAGGCCATGAAGCCTTCACCGCCATGCGTGCCCGTGGCGCCGAACTCACCGACGTCGCTATCCTCGTGGTAGCAGCAGATGACGGCGTGATGCCCCAGACCGTGGAAGCCATTAACCACGCGCAGGCAGCCAACGTGCCGATCGTGGTGGCCGTCAATAAGATCGATAAGCCGGGAGCGAACCCCGACAAGGTCCGCGGCCAGCTCACCGAATACGGGCTCGTGCCGGAAGAATACGGTGGCAGCACCATGTTCGTCGACATTTCCGCCAAGCAGGGCACCAATGTCGACAAGCTGCTCGAAGCCGTGCTTCTTACCGCCGATGCTGAGCTTGATCTGCGTGCCAACCCAGATATGGACGCTCGCGGTGCCACCGTGGAAGCTCGACTCGACAAGGGCCGCGGTGCCGTGGCGACCGTGCTTGTTCAGTCCGGTACGCTGCACATCGGCGACTCCATCGTCGCTGGCACCTCCTACGGACGCGTCCGCGCCATGCTTGACGAGAACGGCAACCATATGAAGGAAGCCGCGCCGTCCACTCCGGTGCAGGTGCTTGGCTTGACCTCCGTGCCGACCGCAGGCGACCTGTTCCTGGTGGCCTCCGACGACCGTACCGCACGCCAGATCGCCGAGAAGCGTCAGGCCACCGAGCGTGCCGCCCAGCTGGCCAAGCGTCGCAAGGTCGTGTCTCTGGAGAGCCTCAAGGAGCAGTTCGCCAAGTCCGAAGTCGACATGCTCAACATCGTCATCAAGGGCGATTCCTCCGGTTCGGTCGAAGCGCTGGAAGATTCCTTGATGAAGATCGAAGTGTCCGACGAGGTCGGCATCCAGGTGATCCACCGCGGCGTCGGTGCCATCACCCAGAACGACGTCAACCTGGCTACCGTCGACAAGGCCGTCATCATCGGCTTCAACGTTCGCCCGAACCGTCAGGTGGCGGATCTGGCCGAACGCGAAGGCGTGGAAATCAAGTACTACTCGATCATCTACAAGGCCATCGAAGACATTGAGGCATCCCTCAAGGGCATGCTCAAGCCGGAATTCGAAGAGGTCGTCACCTCCCACTCCGAGATTCGCGAGATCTTCCGTTCCTCCAAGTTCGGCAACATCGCGGGTGTCATGGTGCAGGACGGTGAAGTCAAGCGCGGTACGAAGTGCCGTATTCTGCGCAACGGCATCGCGACCGTCAACGATCTCGAGATCTCCTCGCTGCGTCGTTTCAAGGACGACGTCACTTCCGTCAAGGAAGGTTACGAAGCGGGTATCAACCTCGGTTCGTTCAACGACATCGAGCTTGGCGATATTATCGAGACCTTCGAAATGCAGGAAATCGAACGTAAGTAGTCGATTGATTCGAACCAACGATCGATAACAGGAGAGGAACGCCCACAGCTGATATACGGCTGCGGGCGTTCCGCAATACAACAAGAACTTATTTCAAAAACTAAGCTGATACATTTATCTGATTGAAGGACGATAATGGCAGGAACCAATCCTCGCGCCGCACGTATCGCGGCGTTGATTCAACGTGTGATCGCATCCTCCATGGAGGCGCAGCTGCACGACAAGCGTCTCGCAAACGTGACTATTACCGAAGTGCGTGTGACCAACGATCTGCAGATCGCCAAGGTCTACTGGACCCAGCTTGGCCGTGAAGGCCATGAGCAGGGCGAGCGTCGCCGCGCACAACAGGCGTTGAACCAGGCCAAGGGCCGTCTGCGTTCCCTTGTGGGTACCAAGGCCGGCCTGCGCCTGACTCCGCAGCTCGAATTCGTGTTTGACGAGGTGCCGGGCGAAGCACATGAGATCGAAGATATTCTCGCCATCGCTCGCAAGCGTGACGAAGAGCTCGCCAAGACCCGCGAAACCGCGCAGTATGCAGGCGAAGCCGATCCGTACAAGCATCCGGAAGAGGATGACGACGATGATTTCGACGATGACGACGTCGAAGTTGAAGATTGGGACGATGACGAAGAAGCCTGAACATTCCGGTCTGCTGGTCATCGACAAGCCGCAGGGTGTCACCAGCCATGACGTGGTCGCGGCCGTACGCGGCGCCCTGCACATGAAGCGAGTCGGGCATGCGGGCACGCTCGATCCGATGGCCACCGGCGTGCTGGTGGTCGGATTCGGCAACGCCACGCGACTGCTCAACTACATTGTCGACCATAACAAAACGTACGAGGCCACCATTCGTCTTGGGCAGCGCACCACTACGGACGATGCCGAAGGCGAGCTGTTGCCGGCAGGGGAGAGGGCAGTGAACTTTCCTTCGCGTCAAGCCGTGGAACAGCTGATCACAGAACGGTTCACCGGGCGTATCGAACAGGTACCGAACGTCTACTCCGCCATTAAGGTCAATGGCCAGCGTGCCTATGATCTGGCACGCGAAGGCAAGGATGTGGAGCTTAAGGCACGTCCTGTGACCATCGAAGAGTTCAACGTGCGGCAGGCGCGTTACGGCTACACGCATAGCGATCGTGCCGGCGCGGAACTTGCTGGCGCAGTCGTGGCCGAGAAGGCAGGCGATGGATGGATTGCCAACATTGCACCGCATGAAGACATGCAGCCCGTTATGGAACTCGACGTGACCGTGACCTGTTCCGCAGGTACCTACATTCGCGCGCTCGCACGCGATTTGGGCGAGGAACTCGGGTTGGGAGGCCATCTGACGATGTTGCGGCGCACACGTGTCGGCAGATTCTCAGTGGATATGCCCAACGTCATGAGCGCCCACGCTGAATCCAAAACATTCACCAATCGTGAAGGCATGGAAGTGACGCGCAATCGTGCGGTGCTTGACGATGCGGATCATGCGTTCGATTATGCGCTCGATCCCGTGGCCAGCGCCGCGGCTTCCATGAGTATGCTGGCCGTGAGCAAGCAGGAGGCGGCCGACTTGCGTTTCGGACGCAGAATCGCGCATGACATACGTACGACCACGGCGGCGTACGTTGAGGAAACCAACGATTTGGTCGCCATCCTCGAACGTGCGAAACGCGGTGAGGCTAAACCGGTCGCGGTATTCAACTGAACCATCTAATCAGACTATAGATACGAATTCATACACAAGAAGGACATGATGAAGACAATCACGCTCACGCCTGATGCCAGCGGCATGGTGGATTGGCCTACGCTGAGCAACGATAAGAAATCCGTGGTGACCATCGGTTCGTTCGATGGCATGCATCAGGGCCATCAGTCGGTGATTCGCCGCGTAGTGGAACTCGCCAAGAAGGATCAGTCCTTCTCCGTGGTGGTGCTATTCGATCCGCGCCCTGCATTGGTGCACGGTTATGCGGCGAAGAACGGCGGTCAGGAGCCGCCGACCGGCATGGTTGACACGCAAGCGCTCACCAGCATGCAGGAGCGTCTTCGCGCCATCGACAAGCTCGGAGTGGATTACACGCTCATCGTGCACTACACACTGGCATTCGCGGCGAAATCATACCGATTCTTCCTCGGCCAGATGGTCGGCAAGCTGGGTATGCGCACCTTGGCGCTCGGTTCCGACGCGGCCATGGGGGCAAATCGCGCCGGAGACGTAAAAGCCATCGAGAATCTAGCGCTCGCTACTGGCGTGTTCCAGCTTGAAGTGGTTGATGATCGAGGTCCCGGAGAGACCCGAGTGCCAGCCAATGCCCAACCAGTTATGCCGACCGGCCACGGCGAGCCGACAGACCCGCTGGAAGGCGCTTCCAAGGCGGAACGCCGCGCATGGAGCAAGAAGAACCAAGCCAAGCCCGTGCGTGTGTGGAGTTCCACGAACGTGCGCTACCTGCTAGGCCAGGGGCGCATCAAAGACGCCGACGAGATTCTGGGGCATCCGCACGCCGTGGAAGGCATTGTGGTGCACGGCGAGGAACGTGGACGCACCATTGGATTCCCGACGGCGAATTTGAACGACAATGTGGCCGGTTATCTGCCGGTTGACGGTGTGTATGCGGGTTGGCTCGTTGATTTGGGAGCGAAGACTGCGGAGAACGACCATGCGGAAGTGGCGTCCGATGGCATTTCGCAACAGTTTGACTCGTCTTCCGTTGACGCCCGCCTTGCCGATCATTCGCCGTATCGTTGGCCCGCTGCGATTTCCATCGGCACCAAGCCGACCTTCAACGAGGCGACCGGAATGAACGATCGCGTGGTCGAAGCCTACGCCATCACCGACGATTGGCTTGATTTGTACGATCATCAGGTGCGCGTGGAATTTACAGGATTCCTGCGTCCGCAAATCAAGTTCGATTCCGCACAGGATTTGATCGACGAGCTGAAGCGCAATGTCGAGGAGACCAAGCGAATTACTGCCTGATTTTCCAAAAAAGTTGTGCCGAACAGTGATGGCACTGTCCGACACAACTTTATCTATATGCCTATAGGCATTCACGGATTACTTCAATGTCGGAATATCCGTGGTGTATGCCTTCAGCCATGTGTTTTGCAGTTGTTTCAGAGTACCGTCCTGCTTCAGTTCGTTGAGAGCTTTGGAAACTTTCGAAGTCAATGGTGAATCCTTCGGCAACACGATGCCCATGCCTTGCTTATCTTCGGATCCTGGAATCTGGCCAACGACCTTACCGTTCTTTACTTGGGAGGATGTGGCCACATTAACTGCGGCTGGAGTGTCCATGACCAGCGCATCGATTTGATCGGCATCTAGTGCTTGAGCCAGCGTCGCATTGTCATTGAAAGTCTGCACGTTGGTGCTGAGCTTCTGCTTGGCGTAGTCATAGGAAGTGGTGCCGACCATAGCGCCGATCGTAGCGCCCTTGAAATCGCTGAGCGATGTTGCTGATGCGTACTTCGAATCACCGCGTACGACGATGGACTGTGTCGGATTGTAGTAGCTCGGGGAAAAGTCGACAGCCTTTTTACGCTGGTCGGTAATGGAGAATTGCTGGATATTGAGATCCCAATCCTTCGTGCCTGGGGCGATGGCCGCGTCAAACGTGGTGCGTCTCCAATCGACTTGGTTCTTGGAATACCCGAGTTTGTCTGCTATGGCATACACCAAGGCTGATTCGTATCCTTTGCCGCTTTCCGGCTTGTTGTCAATTACCCATGGCTCATATGCTGGTTCTCCAGTGGCGACCGTAAGTTTGTTTGTGGTTACGGTGTCTTGGGTAGATTGGGAAGAGGAATTAGATCCGCCGCAAGCACTGGTACCGGTCAGCGTGGCAATGGTCAATAATGCAGCTGCCAGACGGATGAAATGCGATGAACGAGACAATGGACACCTCGGTTTGCTTGGATGAATATGGCGAACACCCAGAGGCTATCGCTTCTATGCTAATGACATGCCCCATAAGGTATGGGGAATACTTATGACGTGTTCAATAAATCCCCTGAGGATTTTGTCTGTATCCTGGCACAGAATCGGCACTTATGAAAGACACCATCACTGTGGCTGTGCAATGCGCGCTTGCCAAGGAAACCAAGCCATTTCTCGAACGAATTGAGAACGTGTCTCGTGAACGGCACGGTGGAATCGACGTGGGCATGGGAATGTATCGGGGTGCTCGTCTGGTCGTAGCCGAAGGTGGTATGGGCTCTGTCAACGCTGGCGCCGCATCGCAGATGTTGATTGACCGCTATGAACCGGATTGTCTTATATTCAGCGGTATCGCCGGGGGATTGAACCCCGCTTTGCGTATTGGGGATATTGTGGTTGGAAATCAATTGCATTATTTGGAAACGAATACCCCGATTATTGCGGAATGTGCGCCTTGGAAGGAATCCTTCGCATCTAGCGATGTGCTGCGTGATGCCGTTTTGGGCGTATTGCATCAGCATGGATGGGCTAGGATTCCTTCACTGCGTGAATTGAAAGCGGGATTGCATACCAGTTTCAAGGATCTATCGAGTGAAGGGAAACGACGTTTTGTGTGTGGTACCATCGCCACGAGTAATCAATTCAACACTGACCCGGCTGTTTTGGAAAACATTAGAACCATGATTTATGCGGACTGTGAAGAGATGGAAGGAACCGCTGCCGCACATATCTGCACCAAAAATAACGTCCCTTTCTTAGTGATTCGAGCCATCAGCAATCAATGTGGGGAATCCTATGAATCGCTGGATAATCATCAGAACGACTTGGTTGATGCGGCACAAGCGGCGGCTTCTATAGCATTAGATGTGATTGATATGGTGGTTGAAGGGCGAATCGGTCTGGGCCAGTGAGTCCTGCTGACTTATGAAAACGGCCAGAGGCCTATGAAGGAATTTTTCCCTATTCCATAAGCCGTTGGCCGTTCTCATAAGTCCCTTGTCTCCTAGTTACGGAAATGAGAGAAGAATTCCTTCGTTTCCGGATCTTGCGATTCATCCATGACTTCTTGAGGCGAACCGTTTTCGGCGATAACACCGTGGCGCAGCAGTACGATGCGGTCCGCAGCATCATGGGCGAAACTCATTTCATGGGTCGCCATGAGAATCGTGGTGCCCTGCTCTTTGAGCTCGGCCACCATGTTCAGCACCTCGCCCACCAGCATCGGGTCAAGTGCCGAGGTAATTTCGTCAAGGAGCAGCAGTTCCGGATCGGTCATCAACGCTCGGGCGATGGCCACGCGTTGTTGCTGGCCGCCGGAAAGCTGATCGGGGTAGGCACCGGCCTTGGCTCGCATACCGATGCGGTCAAGCAGCTCCAGAGCGCGGGCTTCGGCACGATCCTTATCCCAATGGTGCACCTTGAGCGCCGCCAAGGTGACGTTCTTGATCACCGACATGTGGGGAAACAGGTTGAACTGCTGGAAGACCACGCCGATGCGCGAGCGAATCTTATCCTGGTTGGCGTGAGGATCGGTGATATCCGTGTCTCCCAGCCAAATCTGGCCATCGTCGACACGTTCCAGCAGATTCACGCATTTCATCAACGTCGACTTGCCCGAACCGGAAGGGCCGAGCAGCGCCACCACTTCATGCTGGTTGACGTCGAAGGAAATGCCGTCAAGCACCGTGGTGGAGCCAAATGATTTGCGGATGCCGTCCAGATGCAGCACAGGCGTCTGGGATACGCCTGAGGACGGGGTCATAGTCTCGCTCATACCGTGCCTCCACTCAACTCGCGCTTACGCAAACGTGCCGAATACCAGTCGTTCAGCAGAATGAACGGTACACTCATCAGAATGAACAGCAGGCTTGCCACCACATACGGGGTGAAATTGTAGGTGCTCGCCACCTCGATCTGGGCGGCACGCACTGCGTCGACTGCGCCCAGCACGGAAATCAATCCCACATCCTTCTGCATGGAAATGAAGTCGTTCATCAACGCGGGAGCGACCTTGCGCAACGCCTGCGGAATCACGATCATTCGTGTCGTCTGACCTGCGGTAAGTCCGAGGGAACGCGCCGAAGCGCGCTGCGAAGGATGCACATCATTGAAACCGGCGCGTAGCACTTCGGCCACATATGCCGAATAGCCCATGATCACAGCGATGGTGCCTAGGACAGACGGGTCGATACGTCCGAAAATACCCAAGCCGGGAATGCCGAAACCGATAAGATACAGCACGACGATCATTGGAATGCCACGCATAATCGTGGTATACAACGCGGCAAGAGCGCGCAGCGGGAACAGTACGGGATTATTGCTGGTGCGCACCAACGCAATCAACGTGGCAAAAATGGACACACCTACCAACGCGATGGCGAGCACCTTGATATTCAGCCACAATCCCTTCAAAATCTCGGGGAATGACGAAACGAAATATTCGGCGGAGAAGAACGTCTCCTTGACACGCGGCCAACCGGGGGACATCTTCAAACCGATGACGATGATTGCCACAAACACAATCGTGCTGATCAGACTGGTCATTACCGATTGCAATTGCTGCTTTTTGCGATACGCGCGCCGGGAAAGCTCGACCTCGCTGACTTGATGTTCAGCGAGGCCGTCCGGACGACTATCCGAAACACTCATGAGAGAAATCCTTATGTAGCGAGCTTGCTATGAGCCTACTTGAGTTCTGCCAGATCGGTGGTGTATTCGGCCAGCCACTTGTCCTGCAGGGCCTTGATAGTACCGTCGGAATCCAACTCCTTCACGGCCTTGGAGGCAGCGGAGGTGAGCTTGGAATCCTTCGGAAGCACAATGCCCATGCCGTTCGGATCGGTGGAGTCGGCAATGCGGCCGACGACCATGGCGTCCTTAACCTGATCGGACTGCACCATGTACACGCATTCCACGGTACTGGTCACCAGAGCGTCAATCTGGCCGGCGTCGAGCGCCTGGGCCACGGCGGCGTCATCGTTGAAGGTCTGCACGTCATCCTTGATCTTCTTGGCGTACTTGTAGCCTTCGGTGCCCACCATCGCGCCGATTGTGGCGTCCTTCAGATCGCTCAGGCTCTTGGCCTTGGCGTACTTGCTGTCCTTCTTGACGATAATGGCCTGAGAATCGTTGTAATAGCTGGCGGAGAAATCTACAGCCTTCTTGCGTTCAGGAGTGATGCCGAACTGCTGGATGTTCATATCCCAATCCTTGGCGCCCGGTGCGATGGCAGAATCGAACGTAGTGCGTGTCCATACCACGTCGGACTTCTTGAAGCCCATCTTCTCGGCGACGGCGTAAGCTACGGCTGCCTCATATCCCTTGCCGGATTCTGGCTTGTCGTTCATGACCCACGGTTCATAGGCCGGATCGCCGGTGGCGATGGTCAGCTTGCCGGGAGTGACGGTCTGCTGCGTGATGTCGGAGCTGTCGGAGCCGGCCGACTTGGTATCGGAGCCGGATCCGCAGGCGGCGGATAGCGTCAGCGCAGCGATGGATGCCAACGCTGCCGCGGCACGTATAAATTTTCTGCCTGAGAATGCCATTTTTCTTTACCCTTGTCTTCATGCTGCGTGTAAAGCGCGATTCTTCCTGTCCATAATGAACGTACGCCACTATAGACTATTGATGTTTCTGAAACGGCGCATGCGATATCGCATTATGTGATATCGCATTATCGACGGACTCGCGTTATTCGAGCGTGAATCCGTCGAACACAAAACCGGGACTGACCACACAGGAGACAAGCGCGTCGCCCTTTCCCGGAACGGTACGTTGCCAGACCCCTGCAGGCACCACGGCATGGCCGGTGGGGATTCCCTGCGCGCCGTCCGGAGCGATTCCCGTGCCCAGCACGATGGATTCCACTGTGCCATCGCCGGCGGGTGAATCGCCCGTGCCTCCCAATTGCAACGTGACCGGGGCTGGACCGTGCCATAACCAGATTTCATCGGCGTCCACCTTATGCCAGGCGCTCATGTCTCCCTCCGGCAGGAGGAAGTAGATCAGCGATGAGAGGGGACGGTGCGAGGCTTCGTCCGTTTGCGGCGACTGCCAGTCGCGTACATACCATCCGCCTTCCGGATGGGCCTCAAGACCAAGGTCCGCCACCACGCCACGGGCATAATCACTCATCTGATCAAGTGGGACACTCATGATATTCCTTTCGTTTGTATTGCTGCGCCGTCAGCGAAGGTCGAATGCGTCGTCGTTGTAGACGATATCGCCGGAAATGATGGTCGCCCGGTTGGTGCCGGCCCCGTGACGGACGAAATCCTCCAAGGTTCGTTCGATGGCCTGGGGTGAGTCCGTGCCGACGGGAATGTCGAAGAATGCAAGATCGGCTGTGGCGCCGGCGTTGATCTGACCGATACGGCCCGCGCCAACATGCAATCCCATTTCCTCGGCGCCGCCGATGGTGATCATGCGAATGATGCGGTGGGTCAGGTCATCGCGGATGTACCCCTGCTCGCGTGCCAGATCGTAAACCATGGCCGCATCATCGAGCACGTCCAGACTGGGCGAGCTCGACAGCGAATCCGTGCCGATGGCAAGCAGATTGCCCTCTTCGAGATATTGGCGGATCGGCGCATCCTTGCCTGTCACGGTAATGCGGTTGGAACGCGGGCACAGCGCCACGCCAACCCCACGCTGACGTAGGATGCGGCGATCCTCCGCATCGGCCCACACGCCATGCGCGATATGCACGTCCGGGCCGAGCGACCCCAGCTGGTCGACGAACTGGATGGCGGACGCGCCCTTGCCTGCGGCCTTGAGCTGCTTGTAGCTGTCCCACTGGCCATCACGCCAATCGGCTGCGGAATACGTGGTGAGCGTGGATTCATGATCGCCTGCCTCGATCGGTGTTTCCGACAGGTGGATATGCAGTCGCATGTCGAGTTGACGCGCAATGTCGGGAAGATCCACGAACGGTTCCGTCTCCAGCGTGTAGGGCGCATGCGGGCTGATGCCGATGCTTGGCAACCCCTCGTGATGCATGTGCCCGAGATTGCTGATCAACTCGGCGATGCCATCGGTTTTCCAATCGTCGTTATGCCAGCCCATGACCTCCCAATAGGCGATGCCATGCATGCCCTGCGAGGCAAGCGCGCCCACGGCTTCCGGGTCGGTGACGATATCGGCTGCCGCGGTTGTGCCGGCCTCTACCATCATGCGCGCGCCCTGATATGAGGATTCCTTCCACGGGCGTGTTTCCTGCAGCTTCTCGTACACTTCGTTGAAGCCGAGTTCCCAGGCGCGGAAGCGGTCGTAGGTTCCACGTCCCACTTCGGCCATATTGGTGTACTGAAGATGCGTGTGCGCGTTGATCAGGCCGGGGGTGATGATGCCGTCCCAATGGTGTTCGACGATGCGCCCATTGGCAGCCATATCGTGCTTCAGCGCATCGAGAACCCACTGTCGGGTGCCCACATGCACCACTCGGCTGCCGGACACCGCGATGGCGCCGTTGAGCACCACCGGTCCGGTGACGGGAATGATCAGCGGCGAGCTGTACAGCGTCACCGAGTCGAGCGGCTGCGGATGCGCGGCCAGGTGCAGGGGGTTGTCAAGCTGCATGATGCTGTTCCTTTTCGTTTTCCGCGAAACGGGTGAGGGTCCAATCGTAACCGTTGTCGGCTACCGCTTGGCTTGCCTGGTAGCCGCGTACGCGCAATGCGATATCGGCGATATTGCAATCGATGTCATGTCCAAGCTTCTGCAGTCCGTTCTGCAGTTTTCCCTGATTTCTCAACAGATGCGTGACCGCTGATATCTGCACGGCGAAGCTTAGATCCATGATTTCGATCGGATTGCCGCCTCCGACGGTGTAGTTGACGCCGTCACCTTCCGAAATGAGCCGGATTCGCGGTCCGCTTGGAACGTCAAGATCGCGGATTTCACGCTTGTTCTCCGCTTGGAAACCGTCAATTTCGTCCAATGCGATTTCGTTGGCGATGCCTCCGATCACCGAAAGCACGGCATCCGGTTTCATGATCTGCAGATGCTGCATGGCGATGGTGTGACGCACGCCTGTCGCAGAAATCACGATATCGGATTCGGGAATCGCGTGATTGATATCGTCGGCGCCAAATCCGTCGAATACGGCCTGCAATGCGACCACGGGATTGGTGTCGCAAATGGTTACGTTGGCGCCGAGCGCACGTACACGATGCGCGAAACCGCGTCCGACCGGACCATAGCCAACCACGCATACGTTTTTGCCTGCGAAGCAGTCATGGCCGAGAATGCGCTGCATGGTGGTGACGCAGGTTTCGCCGGTGCCGTGCGCATTGTCGAAACCGGTTTTCAGCATGCTGTCGTTGACTGCGATGACGGGGAACGATAGCGCTCCGGCGTCCTGCATGGCTTGGAACGCGCGAATGCCGCTGGTAGTCTCTTCCGCCACGCCGATGATGTGTTCCATCAGTTCGGGGCGTTCCATCGCGGCCAGTCGCGCGAAGCTCGCACCATCGTCGATGATGATGTTCGGCCGGATCTCATCAAGCAGGTCGAGTGCCCCCTGATGCGCCTGCTCCGGCGTCCAATCGGGATTGTATGCGACGGGAATGCCCTCTTCGCGTAGCTGTGCCGCGACGCGTTCGTCATTGGCTTCGGAACCGCAGTATGCGCCGACGATGGCTCCTGCCTGTTTCAATTGGCGGAGCAGCACGGCGGTTTTCGGCTCAAGAATCAGGCAGACCGCAATGCGAATGCCGGTGAAATCAACATCCTGCCGTGCTTCGCGCATAAGTTCCGCCGACACCGGCATATGATCCTGTGCGAAATCAATCGCCTCTGCTCCGGTCAATTCGCGTGCATCGGGTACTTCGTCCACGGGAGCCGTTGCGTCAATGGCATGGTATGTCTGCGATTCGGCCTGATCGTAAACGGGAATCATGCCCCAATCCTGCGCTTTGACGAGATCGGATTGCGTGAAACATGCCTGTGTATCGTCATCGCCTACATATAAGCGGGTGCCAGCCAGCGAAAGATTGGTTTTCTGGGAATATTCCGCGGCCCATGCACTGAATTGCGATTGTTCCATGAATCACCTTTCCTTAATCCGTCTTCTCTGCCCGCGCATTGCGTTGCAGCTGCATAAGCATAATGTATATGCTTCGCACGCATACATGCGAAAACGGTATGTAGGGTGTGCACTATCGCAACATGGCGCCAAGCGCATCCTGCAATGTATCGACCTGAACGATCGACAATCCGGGAATCGCGATTTCCCTACGTAATGTCGGTACTACAGCGGTGGTGAAGCCAAGGCGGGCGGCCTCGCGCAACCGGTATTCCAGTCGAGGCACCTGACGCACCTGCCCGGTCAACGAAATCTCACCGATCGCACACGTGGTGCGGCCGATCGCCTTCGACTTCGCGGCGCTCGCCAACGCACCCACAATCGCCAGATCGCAGCCCGGCTCACGTGCCTGACCTCCGGCAATCGTGGAAATATACAGGTCGTTCGCCAGAAGATTGACGTTGCCATGCCGGTATAGCACCGCCACCAGCATGGCGATGCGGTTCGCATCCACGCCGTTTGCCGCACGTCGAGGCGTCGGCAATACCGATTTGGTGACCAACGACTGCACTTCGATGGGCAGGCTGCGGTGGCCGTCCAAGGTGAACGTCACGCACGTACCCTCCACCGGAGCGGAACTGGCGGAATTGGATGATGAAAGAAAAAGTCCAGACGGATCCGTCACCTCTTCGATGCCTTCGCCGCTCATATCGAAACAGCCGACTTCATCGGTGGGGCCGAAACGATTTTTCACCGCGCGCAGCATACGCAACGCGGTTTCGGCATCCCCTTCGAACTGACAGACCACATCAACGAGATGCTCCAACGTGCGTGGGCCGGCAATTGAGCCGTCTTTGGTGACATGACCGACCAATAATACTGGAATATCAAGCGTTTTTGCAGTGTCGATCAGGGCGCTCGCCACTTCGCGCACCTGCGTCGACCCTCCGGAAATTCCGTCAACTTCCTGCGAGACGATGGTCTGCGCGGAATCGACGACGGCCAGCGCAGGCTTGCTTTGCTCAATCAGTCCGAGCACAGTCGACAGGTCGGTGGTGGCGGCCAGTAGCAGATTCGGCTCGACCGCGCCTATGCGTGATGCCCGCATACGCACCTGCGCCTGCGATTCCTCGCCGGAAATATACAGTACCGTGTTGCGTTCCGGTTGCGCCGCGCAAAGACGGGCCACGTTGCCGGCGGTTTCCAGCAGCAGCGTCGATTTGCCGATGCCCGGCTCGCCTGCGATGAGCGTCACGGAGCCGGGTACGATGCCGCCGCCGAGTATGCGGTTGAATTCCGTGAAACCCGTGCTGATTCTGGAAATGTTTTCCGTGCCGATTTCCGTGATGGGCTTTGCGGCGGAAGCGGGCACCGCATGCGATTGCGTGCGCGATGTGCGCCCGGGGACCGCGGTACGTTTCGAAGCGGCGGGACGGGCCTCATGAAATTCCTCGATGGTGCCCCACTGGCCGCATTCGGGGCAGCGGCCCAGCCATTTCGGGCCGTTCCAGCCGCATTCGGAACATACAAATTGCGAGGACGTCTTTGCCATACCGCCGACAATACGGATATTTTGAGACAAGCGTTCGCCGCGATGTTAAGGGGGTGCTGATGCGGGGGTGCTGCGCTATTGTGTCGTCCGGATTTGAGCGTCTTGCGGATGTGAAAGAATAACAGCCATGTCTAATACGCAAACTTCCTCTTCCCATGGCAAGCTGATTGCGGCTGTCGTTGCCGCCGCTTTGGTGGTTGTACTCGCTTTGGTATCCGCTTTTATTTGGCCCGGCTGGGCGTTGAACAAGGGTGGCGAGGCGCGCTCCCAAGGCACCACTTCTCAGGGAGCGTCGCAGGATGCCTCCGAGCCGACCACGCCGTCCATCGACGCGGTGGCTTTGCCGGATGATGCCAGCGAACTGCTGAAGGCCATGCCTGATGCCGTACTGAATTTCGCACGTACCAAGGCCGCTGCCGGCACTTCTTGGAGCGGCGCATCTCCGGTTGAGGAGTACACGCTGACGTATTCAACCGGCACGGACGGTCAGGAAGTCACTCTTGAAGTGGCGCAGTGGTCCCAGGGCGAGGATGCGCAAAGCCAGTACGACAATCTGACCGGTGCCATGACCGGCAAGGAACTGGGCAGTGGCAATGTGAAGGTTTCCGGCGAGGCTACCGGCGCCTACAGTGCCAAAACCGATCCGAACGATGAGACCAAGGCCATCGCCGTCTGGCGTAATGATACCGTGGTGTTTCAGGCCACTGGTGCCAAGGATTCGGTGCGTCGCTTCTACCAGCAGTTCCCGCTGTGACATTTGGTGGTCGGATACTGGACTCGCATGATGCACGCATGATTTAGTCGTGGCCTATGAGGGTTGTGGTTTATCTAATCTTCCAATAAAGAGGCGTGTGCTTCCACCATATGAATGCGGTTGTGCGCGTTCGTCCCCGAAGCAGTGTAGTATTGGGCAAGTTGCAAACTTTTACCCTTTGAGTTTAAGAACGGAGGCTGAGATGGGCTCGGTCATCAAGAAGCGCCGCAAGCGCATGAGCAAGAAGAAGCACCGCAAACTGCTTCGTAAGACTCGCCACCAGCGCAAGTAGTCTTCAGGCGCGGTTGAAGCGTCGCTTAAACAAAATCCCGTATATCTTTTTTGATATGCGGGATTTTTGCATATTTCAAGGAGATAAACGAAAATCATGAAAACGAAGTCACAAGCAAAATGCAACATCAACGTCAATAGATGCAAATGAGGCTGTGCGCTCGATGTGAACGCACAGCCTCATAAGGATTCACGGAACTTCCGCTACTGCTTTAATCTCACTTGTTGGAGTTGGTGAGCACGCGCGGACCGTTCGGGTCGCCCACGATGACCTGATCCACCATGTGCAGGAACAGGCCGTGCTCCACCACGCCGACGGTGTTGATGAGGTCGTCGGCCAGAGCTTCCGGGTGTTCGATGCGCTCGAGGTGCAGGTCGACCACATAGTTGTTTTCGTCGGTACGCACCGGCTTACCTTCGGCGTCGAGGCGCAGCACCGGCTTGTATCCGCGTGCTTCGAACCTCTTGACGACCTGGCCTGCGCCGAACGGAATCACCTCGACCGGCAGCGGGAACTTGCCAATGGTGTCGACGACCTTGGATTCGTCCACGATCCACACGATCTTGTTGGAGTTGGTGGCCACGATCTTCTCCCACAACAGGGCAGCGCCGCCGCCCTTGATGCCGTTGAAGTTCTTGTCGACCTCGTCGGCGCCGTCAATGGTCACGTCGATGTGATCCACATCATCGATGTCGACGATTTTGATGCCGTAGCCTTCGGCCTGCTCCTGGGTGCGGCGAGAAGTGGTCACGCCAGTGAACTCCAGGCCTTCCTCCTGCACACGGCGGCCGAGTTCGTCGACCAGGAAACGCACGGTCGAGCCGGTGCCCAGACCTGCGATCATGCCGTTCTGAATCAGCTTGGCAGCTTCGATGCCGGCTGCTTTCTTCAATGCGTCCTGCTGTGCCTTGTCCATGATCCTCCTTCGATATGGGGTTAAGACCGTTTCCATATTATCGGATGTGTTGATTTTTGTGCGTTTGTCGACATGTCTTGGCCGATGATGTGCAATTAATTGCCGACAAATGTTTTCACGAGGTGTTTCACGCACTTTTTTGGATGGGGATATGGATTCCGGTGCGCGATTCCATTAATTGTGTTTGACTGCGAACGGCGCGTCCTCCAATACTAGTGTGCCATCGCCCTGCACATACCCCTCCACCGCGATGTAGCCGCGAATACGGCGGAGTCTGCCGTCGAAAGTCGGACTGGAATTTGGCGGGGGAGTGAAACGAATGGTACCTGACACCGACAGTCCCGAAGGGCTTTTCCGGCGTGGTTGCTGGGATTGTTGCGGTTGCGTCGCCGATTGCGGCGTGTCTGCCTGCGATTCCTGTGTTTCTGGTGATTGCGGTGAGTCGGCGGTTTCATTGGACTGCGTCGACGATTGCTCGGATTGCGTTGACTGTGCTGTTCCGTCGGATGCGTTTTCCGCGTCTTCACGCGGGAAATAATCCGTTTTGATCAGCATTTCCGCATACGATTTGTGCGGTGCGGTGGCCTCGGATTGCGTAGAGTCAGACGTCACGGTATCCGATGGCGTGGAGTCGGATACGGCCGTGGCAAGCACTGTGGTCGGTTCCGGCATTTCGTCGGATTCTGCCGGCATTCCGTTGGGAGGCAGCGGCAACGTCGCCTCGTCGGGCGCGGGGTAGCCTTCGGGCTCCACCAGCATGTCCGCTATGGAACGCGGCCGCGGTTCCGGATCGGGCACACCTATCAGATCGTCGGACAGAGAGCCGCCGGCGGATTCACCCTGTCCGCGTCCGATATGGTATTCGTCCGAAGTGATCTTGCCGTCGAGCAGCATCTGGGCGTCGTCGGGAACATCGATGCCTTGCGAGTATTCGGAAGCCAGCAGCGACTGCCAACCCTCCAAAGGAAGATATCCTTCGCGAACCTTCGAACGGCAATCGCCGGCATAAGTGCGCGCAAGCTCGTCCACTTTCTCATTGCCTGCATTGCCGGCATGGCCCTTGACCCATACGAATTTCACCGATCCAGGACGTTTGGAAATCTCGGCGTCGATCGCGCGAATCAAATCCGCGTTCTTCACCGGCTTCTTCTGCGAGTTCTTCCAGCCGTTCTTCTTCCAGCCATGCACCCACGTGGTGGAACAGTTGATCGCATACTGCGAATCGGTTTCGATCACCAACGGTTCGGAACCGGGATGCGCGCGCAACGCTTCCAACACCGCGCACAGTTCGCCGATCTGGTTGGTGCCGTTCGTTGCTCCACCGGCGTCGCAATCGCCCTCATGGTGGTGCCCCGGTTTGCCACCCGTCGCGAGTTCGTGATCGGCCCAACCCCAACCCATTGGACCATTCGGATTACCCAAAGCGGAACCGTCTGTAGAAACCGTAATCGTCATGCCTCTACCCTACGAAAGCCATGCGACTCGCTCCGCGCCCGTTCGCAAAGGGCATCCATGCGGGTGCTCATCGTCCAGACACAGCATGGTCGAAGCCTGGAACACGCCGTCACCATAATTGAATGTGGCCGTGCCGTGGTGCCGTTCGTCCGTCCTCTCGCACGGTTTCGGTGCCCAGGCCGGTGCCGCCGTGTTTCGTCGAGACGGGGCCTTCGTCGCGTTTTCCAATAGACGGCAAAAGGTCCGTCCCATTTTACGGAACGGACCTTTTGCTCGCGTCACGGTCGCATATCGGCCGCGATTATTGTGTGGCGATTAAGCCGAATGTCACTCGGCCAGGGCCTTGTCCACGACTTCGGTGGCTTCGGCGAGCACCTTGTCGAGGGCCTCCGGAGATTCGAAGGACTCGGCGTACACCTTGTAGATGTTTTCGGTGCCGGACGGGCGTGCCGCGAACCAGTTGTTCTCGGTGGTGACCTTCAGGCCGCCGATCTTGGCGTTGTTGCCTGGAGCCTCGGTGAGTTTGGCGGTGATGTTTTCGCCGGCCAGTGTGGTGGCAGCAACGTCGTCGCCGGAAAGCTTGGCGAACTTCTGCTTCTGCTCCAGCGTGGTCGGGGTGTCGATGCGCTTGTACCAGCTTTCGCCGAAGCGTTCCACCTGCTCCTGATGCAGCTGTGCCGGGTTCTTGCCGGTCTTGGCGGTGATTTCCGCAGCCAACAGATCAGGGATCAGACCGTCCTTGTCGGTGGTCCACACACGGCCGTCCTTGCGCAGGAAGCTCATGCCGGAGCTCTCTTCGCCGCCGAAGGCGACTTCACCCTTGAACAGCGGGTCGACGAACCACTTGAAGCCGACCGGAACCTCAACGAGCTTGGCGTCGATGGAAGCGGCCACGCGGTCGATCAGGGAGGAGGAAACCAGCGTCTTGCCGATGCCGGCGCCTTCCGGCCAGCCCGGGCGATTGCCGCCGAACAGATACTCCACGCACACGGCGATGTAGTGGTTCGGGTTCATGACGCCCCAGTTCGGGCATACGATGCCGTGGCGGTCGGCATCCGGATCGGTGCCGCCGACCAGGTCGTACTTGTCCCAAGCGCCGTTGTTAAGGGAATCGACCAGACCCTTCATGGCGTACGGGGAGCTCGGATCCATGCGGATCTTGCCGTCGTGGTCGATGGTCATGAAGCTCCAAGTCGGGTCGACCTGCGGGCGCACCACGTCGATGGTCAGGTTGAACTTCTCGTTCATCAGCGGCCAGTAGTTGACGGAAGCGCCGCCGAGCGGGTCGATGCCCAGGCGCACGCCGGAGGAACGGATCACGTCGAAGTCGATGACGTTCTCCAGATCTGCGACGTAGTGTTCACGGAAGTCGAAGCGCTCGACCAGATCGGACTTGACGGCCTGCTCGAACGGAATACGCTTGATGTTCTTGAAATCGCCGAGCAGCTCGTTGGCGCGGTCTGCGATGGCGTTGGTGACGTCAGCCGGAGCCGGGCCGCCGGTGACCGGATCGTACTTGAAGCCACCATCGGTCGGCGGGTTGTGCGACGGGGTCACGACGATGCCGTCGGCCAGACCTTCGCCGGTGAAACGCTGCGTGCCGTCCGCTGCGCGGTTATGGGTCAGGATGGCCTGGGACACAACCGGAGTCGGAGTGAAGTCGTCTCGGGAGTCGATGCGCACGGTCACGCCGTTGGCGACGAGCACTTCGATGGCGGTCTTCCAAGCCGGCTCGGACAGGGCGTGGGTGTCGCGGCCGATATACAGCGGGCCGGTCACGCCAGCCTTCTTGCGGTACTCGGCGATGGCCTGGGTGATGGCCACGATGTGGGCCTCGTTGAACGAGGTCTTTAGGGACGAGCCACGATGTCCGGAGGTGCCGAAGGAGACACGCTGCTCGGGAACGTTGGGGTCGGGGACGACGTCATAGTACTTGCCGATGACCTCGTCGACATTGATCAGATCTGCTGGGGTGGCGGGCATTCCCGCATTGTTTGCAACCATAGCCACTATTCTGCCACGCTTTTGCTGTGAATGTGCGTAATTGTCCCATTATGTGCGATGAATACGTTGTCTGTTTATTGCATGTTCGGATGTAAATATAAGAATTTTCGCTAGCGATGGATTGTGTCCTCGGTTGATTTGCGCAATGTCAGATGATGGTGTATAGTTCTGTGCTATTCGACTGAAGCAGGGTTGCTAGTCAACATAATGACGCAAGACCTGAGATGTGCCTTAACCATAGCTATATCTCAGGTCTTTTTTGTTGCCCGAAGCAGTGTTGCTTGGATCGAATCGGTTGTAAGGGAAAGAAAGGAAAACAGGATGGCTGACTCACTCGCATCGCAGATCATCACTGCAATCGGTGGTCCTGAAAACGTTCGCAGTCTGACGCATTGTGCCACTCGACTGCGCTTTGAATTGGTTGACGCATCCAAGGTTGATCAGAACAGTCTCGAGCACACGCAAGGCGTGCTCGGTGCGGTGCCGCAGAGCGGTGACCGTTACCAGATCGTCATCGGCGGTGGCGTTGCAACCGTGTACGAAAACATCATGCATCTGCCCGAAATGGCCGGTGTCGGCGGTGCCTCCGCATCCGGCGATGGTCAGAAGAGCAATGCCGACGTCAAGGCCGAAGCCCGTTCCAAGGCCCGCGGCAAGGTGGCTTGGCTGGACTCCTTCTTCGAGTATCTCGCCGATTCCTTCCGTCCGATTCTGGGCGTGCTGCTCGGCGCTTCCATCATCATCGCGCTGGTCAACCTGCTTATTTCGTTGAACGTCATTCCGAATGACGAGGCCTCCGCGGGCTGGGTGTTCGTGAAAGCTATCTGGAAGGGTGTATTCTACTTCCTGCCAATCATGGTCGCCTACAACGCTGCCAAGAAGCTCAAGGTCGACCCATGGCTGGGTGGTGCCATCATGGCCATCCTCATGACCCCGCAGTTCACCGGCTTGATGGACGCCAAGACCACCGCGTGCGTGGAGAACGCCGCTCTGGGCACCAAGTCTTGCACGGCCAACATATTCGGTCTGCCAATGGCGTTGAGCGACTATTCCGGCAACGTGTTCGTGCCGCTGCTCATGGCCGCCGTGCTTGCTCTCGTCTGCCACGGATTGAAGAGGATTATTCCCGAAAGCGTCCAGCTGGTCTTCGTGCCGTTCTTCTGCATGATCATCGTTGGTGCGCTGACCGCCTTCATCATTGGCCCAATCGGTGTGTGGGTCGGCAACGGCCTCGGCGTCGGCTTGTCCTGGATGAACACCCATGCTCCGTTCATCTTCGCCATCATCATTCCGATGCTGTACCCGTTCCTCGTGCCGCTCGGTTTGCACTGGCCGCTCAACGCACTGATGCTCATGAACATCCAGACTCTCGGCTACGACTTCATCCAAGGCCCGATGGGCGTGTGGAACTTCGCCTGCTTCGGTGCTACCGCTGGTGTGCTCTTCCTTGCTGTGCGTGACAAGGACAAGGACATGCGCCAGACCGCTTTGGGTGCGCTCGCGGCCGGCCTGCTCGGTGGCGTTTCCGAACCGTCCCTGTACGGCATTCACCTGCGTTACAAGCTCATCTACAAGCGCATGCTGGTGGGCTGCGGTCTCGGTGGCGTCGTCATCGCCATCCTTGGTTGGCTCTTCCCGTCCGTCACCGCCGCCGGCCAGACCGTGCATGGCGTGACCACCACCGCTTTCGCATTCACCTCGCTGCTGACCATTCCGGTCTTCAATCAGATGTGGGTGTATGCAGTGTCCATCGCCGTGTCTTTCCTCACCTCCTTCCTTCTGATCATCACCTTCGACTACCGCACTCCGGAACAGAAGGCCGAAGTGCTGGCCCGCGTGGCCGACGGTCAGAAGACCGCTGTCTCGTCGGTCGAAGCCAAGGGAGTCGCTCCGGCTGCTGCCACTGCCACTGCCACTGCTACCGCCACCAAGACCGAAGCTCCGGCTGCTGCCGCCACCACCGTGGTGAACGCTCCAGTCGCAGGCCATGTGATTTCCCTGGACGAAACCGGCGATCCGGTGTTCGCATCCCGCGCGCTCGGCGAGGGCGTCGGCATCCAGCCGGCAGACAGCACCGTCGTCGCGCCGGTATCCGGCGTACTGCAGACCGTCGCCGAAACCGGTCACGCATTCGGCATCAAAACCGATGATGGCGTGGAAGTGCTCGTGCACGTCGGCATCGACACGGTGAAGATGAACGGCGAAGGCTTCGATGTGAAGGTCAAGGCCAACGAACACGTGAACGCGGGGGACACCCTCGTTGTCGTCGACTTTGATAAGGTTAAGGAAGCTGGATACAGCACCACCACATTGATGACGGTGCTGAACACAGTGGCCTTCGCGTCCGTCGCGCCAAAGACCGGCGTTGACGTCAAGGCCGGTGAGTCGGTGATCGACATTCAGCGCTGACCAATCGCATAGTCGGAAGGGGCCGACGTGGACGTTCTTCGCGTATTCAACAATAATGTCGTACTGGCAAAAGACGGCAACAGTGAGGTGATTCTCACCGGTCGAGGCATAGGTTTCCAAGCCAAGCCCGGCCAGCATGTTGACGACGCGAAGATCGTCCGTCGGTTCGTTCCCGTAGATGGCAAGGATCCCGATCATATGGCTCAACAGGTGGCCGGGATCCCGCCCGAAATCATTCGTCTCGTTACGGACGCCATGAACCGCACCGGTCTGAAGGAACAGGCCGACAGACAGCCTGCATTGGTGCTGGCATTATCCGACCATATTTGCGGTGCGATTCGCCGATCTCAAAACAAGCAGACCATCGAATATCCGCTGGAAGCCGAAGTGCGTTCGCTCTACGCGAGCGAATACGCCAAAGGCAAAGCTCTGGTCGATGCGATGAACACGTATCTGGGCGGTGCCCTGCCGGATTGCGAAGCCGTGGCTTTGGCCCTGCACTTGGTCAATGCGGGCTTCTCCACCGGCGATCTTTCCGCCACATACACCATGACCGGCGTCATCCAGCAAATGCTGACGGTCATCGAAGGCTATTACGGCATCAACCTTGACCAGAACAGCGTCAATGTGGCGCGTTTCATCACGCATCTGCGCTATCTTTTCGTGCGCATCCACCAACATGAACAGCTTGATGACGAGCCTGAACCAATCGTGGAATCCATCAAAACCTCATATCCGAAAGCATCGGATTGCGCGAACAAACTCGCGATCATCATCAAAATGCGATTGGATGCAAGTCTTTCGCAAGCGGAAATCGCCTATCTCACCTTGCATGTCGCACGAGTGACTTCTCACGCGGCGGAATCGCATGAGAATGACAATACCAATGCATAATCTGCATAAAATACATAATCATCGTAATAAATAATTATTAATAATTACGATAATGGTTACTGATTTACATTGGAAGTATTGGCTTCGGGCGCTTCCGGTACACGCACGCACAACGACTTACGCTCCACACTGAAACGAATATGCTGCGTTTCGGGAAGCATATCGCCGTCAACCTGCGCCAAAACGGGCTTCTCCAACTTGATTTCCGCGCTGACTCCCTGAATCTGGTCAACCGTGGAATTCGTGGAGAGCGGACTCTGCTGTGCCTTGCCAGTGATGGTCTGATGCAGCACATCGCCAAACAGATTCGCCCAACCGATCAAACCGCCGGACGTGTCAATAATCTCATAATCAAGGATGCCATCATCGTATACGGCGTCGGGCATGAGTGAAAATACCGGAATCTGGCCGCAATTGCCAGCCATGAACGTGCGGAACGTCAGTCCGTGCGTGGTGTGCGTGCTGCCATCCGCGCTGGTAATGGTCACGTCGCCCTTATATTTCGGGGCGAACAGGTTCTTCACGCCCGACACGAAATAGGCGAGCCAGCTGATGTTCTTCTTCAACTCAGGATCGGTGTCGTCGATCATCACCGCATCGAAGCCGATACCTGCGATAATAAGGAACGCATGGCCATGATTGACGGTTTCATCATCAAGCAACGTCAAACGGCCGACATCCACCAAACGCGAGCCGTGAGATGTGGCGACGGTCAACGCCGCATCGATATCATCCACGGGAATGCCCATATTACGGGCAAACAGATTGCCGGTGCCAATAGGGATGATGCCCAGCGCGTGACCGGTTCCCGAAAGCGCGCTCGCCACCGTGCGCACCGTGCCGTCGCCGCCGACCGCGACCACCACATCGGCGCCATGCTCCAATGCCTCCAACGCACAGGCGCGACCATCCTTATCAAGCTGTGTTTCGATATATTCGACCTGCGTAAGATGCTTTGCCTCGCAAAACTCCTGAATGTGCTGCTTGCGCTGTTCCGCCTGGGGCTTCGATGGATTGATCACGAACGCATAGTGCACCTGATCGTCGTCGCGTTTGTCGAGCTGCTCGGCAAACCTACGGTGCTTATATGCGCGCACCGCGAAAAAGACGGCCGCGCACACCGCTGCGACCGCAAGGACGACAATCACAATGATAACTGGCATAGGCATGTCACCTATTTTTCACGTAAGACGTGAAAAAAGCGAATCAAGCACGATTTATTCGACGATTCCTGCACGTTGTATATAAAAATGAGAGGCTTGCGGCGAGTGTCGGCTTTCAGCACTAGTCTAGGAGACATGCTTGATATCCAATTCATTCGTGAACATGCTGACGTTGTCAAGGAATCCCAGCGCAAGCGTGGCGAATCGGTCGAACTGGTCGACGAGGTGCTGCGCTCCGACGAGGTTCGTCGTTCCTCTCTGAAGGAGTTTGAGGCTGCACGTGCGCAGCAGAAAGAAATCGGCAAGAAGGTCGCCGCGGCTCCGGCCGATGAAAAGGCTAAGCTGATTGCCGAAACCAAGGAACTCTCCCAGAAGGTTTCTGAATACAAGGCCGCAGCGGACGCCGCAGCCGAAGAGTACACCACCGCCATGTGGAAGCTCTCTAACGTGGTTGAGCCGGAAGCTCCGGAAGGCGGCGAAGACGATTACGTGGTGGTCAAGAAGGTTGGCCAGATTCGTGATTTCGCAGCTGAAGGCTTCGAACCGAAGGACCACCTGACCCTCGGTCGTGGCGTTGCCGGCATTGATATGGAACGTGGCGTGAAGGTCGGCGGTTCCCGCTTCTACTTCCTGCGCGGCCAGGTGGCCCGCATGCAGATAGCCATGCTTACCATGGCTGTGGACCAGGCCCAGGAGCACGGCTTCACGCTGGCCATCACCCCAACGTTGGTGCGTCCGGAAGTGATGCGCGGCACTGGCTTCCTCAACTCCCACGCCGACGAAATCTACCGTCTGCGCGAACCTGACGAGCAGTACTTGGTCGGTACCTCCGAAGTGGCGCTCGCCGGTATGCATGAGAACGAGATTCTCGACCTGTCCGACGGTCCGCTGCGCTACTGCGGCTGGAGCTCCTGCTACCGCCGCGAAGCAGGTGCTGCTGGCAAGGATACTTCCGGCATCATCCGCGTGCACCAGTTCGACAAGGTGGAGATGTTCGTCTACACCAAGCAGGAGGACTCCTACAAGGAGCATGAGCACCTGCTGGCCATGGAACAGGAGATGCTCGGCAAGGTTGAGGTGCCGTACCGCATCATCGATACCGCTGCCGGCGATCTGGGCTCTTCCGCAGCACGTAAGTTCGATTGCGAAGCTTGGGTTCCGACCCAGGGTCGCTACCGCGAGCTGACCTCCACCTCCAACTGCACCGAATACCAGGCCCGTCGCCTGAACATTCGCGAACGTATGGAAGATGGCGGCACTCGCGCCGTTTCCACGCTGAACGGTACGCTGGCCACCACTCGTTGGCTGGTCGCCATTCTCGAGAACCACCAGCAGAAGGACGGCTCCATCGTCATCCCGCAGGCCATGCGTGCCTACATGGGTGGCAAGGAAGTCATCGAGCCGACCAAGTGGGAAGCCTGATAGAGTTTGGGTTTGCTTGGCAGAGTCTGATAGCTTGGGTTGCTCGGTTGAGTGTGGCGACTCGGGTTTGTTTATCGGTTCCACTGAGTTGCTGGTCTGCTGAACTGCTGAGCTGTTGAAACGGACTTCTGCAATATGAAATCTGGAAGTCTGAGGATGCCCGGCATTTGACATTTGCCGATTTCTGGCTTTTCTGGCCTATGGGAAGGGACTCGCGGTGGGCGGGTCCCTTCTTTTTTGTTTTTGCCGCATTCTTCCTTTGCTCTTGCTCACTGTCTTCCCCTCGTTCTTTGGGTTGTGCTATATTAACGTTTCGTGCGTGATGCACATGGGTAGGTGTCTGAGCGGTCTAAAGAGACGGTCTTGAAAACCGTTGAGGTGCGAGCCTCCGCGAGTTCGAATCTCGCCTTACCCGCCTGCAAGGCTTACTGAGAGCGCTCTAAGCGCCCGGTAAGCCTTTTTGTTGCTGCCATCCGGGTAAGCTCCACCCAAGTTCGACTCAGCACCGTCCAAGTCTTAATTCTTCCATCCACTGGAACAATCTTCCCGCTAGGGAGCGCGTGAAAGTCCGTATTCTTCCATCCACTGGAACAATCTTCCCGCTGTCGGCCCTGTGAGTGTCCAGATTCTTCCAGTGGGTGGAGGATTTGGGTCGCTGGGATGGTCTGTGGCGGGGTGATTCTTCCAGTTACTGGAGGATTCTTCCCGTTGAGGGGTTCATGGGCATCTGTTTTTATCCAGTGGGTGGAAGATTTGGGTCGCTGGGATGGTCTGTAGCGGGGCGATTCTTCCAGTTACTGGAGGATTCTTCCCGCTGGGGGAGCCGGTATGCGTCCATTTTCTTCCAGTGACTGGGGGATTTTTCCCGTTGAGGGGTCTGTGAGCATCCAGATTTTTCCAGTGGGTGGAGGATTTGGGTCGCTGGGAGGTTTGTGAATGTCCACTTTCTTCCAGTTACTGGCAGGATTGGAGAGGGATTGTGATGTTGTTCGGTGTACGATCAGGCTGAGTTGTGAGAAAGGCTGCTGCGACTATGCGTGAGAATGGGATGCAAATGAAGGAACGGGCGATGGGAGCTATGGCTGGGCTTGCGTTGGGCGATGCGTTGGGAATGCCTACGCAAAGCATGTCGGCCGAGCAGATTTGCCGGTATTACGGCGGTCCGATTACGAAACTTATGAATGCCGTGCCGCAGCAGCCGATCGCACCGAATATGAAAGCTGGTGCCGTCACCGACGATACAGAACAGGCTTTCGTACTTGCACAACGGCTTATCGACGATAACGGCTGCATTGATAACACCCGATATGCCCACGACCTGCTGCAATGGGAAGTTGCGATGAAGGCCAAGGGATCGCTTGACCTGCTGGGACCTTCCACCAAAGCAGCGCTGCAAAAACTTACCGAAGGCGTAAGTTTGGAAGAAACCGGACGATTCGGCACCACCAACGGCGGTGCAATGCGTGCCACGCCGGTGGGCATCGCATTCCGTCCAGGCCAAGCGCTCGCCGACGCCGCCTGGCGATCCTGTGTGGTGACGCATAACACGGTGCAGGGCATTGAAGCGACCACTTTGGTGGCTGCGGCGGTGAGCTTTGCTATTGAAGGAGAACGCGACTTTTTGCACCTCGCGGTGGAATTCGTGCAGAAGCTTCCACAGCGTGGCAATTGGTCGGCAAAGGCTTTGGTGCTTGCGCGTGTGCAATATTTCATGAATTGGGCCGAAACTGACGGATGCAGACTCAATGACGACGAATTCGCTGCTGTGCTGCAACGGGATTGCGGTACCAGCGTGGAGTCGAATGAGTCCGTGGCCGCCGCTTTCGCCATTGCGGCGCGCTTTTTTGACGATCCCACGCATGCTTTGTGTTTCGCGGCTTCTATCGGTGGCGACACTGACACCATTGCGGCTATTGCGGGCGCGATGCTGGGGGCGTGGCATGGTATGCAAGGTTTCGACAAAACCATGCTTGATCAGGTGCTTTCACAACTTGCTGAAGATAATCACCTTGATTTGGTCGGCACTGTTACGTCATTAAGCGCGTTACGCGATGATAGTGCGCTTAATGATGCAAATATCGTTTGATCTGCAGGAGTCGTGGTTGACGAAACTATGTCGGAAGTGCGAAAGGCATCGCAATGACTGGAAAAGTTATTTCTCTTGGGCAGGTTATTGTCGATCTGACCATGAATGTAGATGCGGTGCCGCGTGCGGGTGAAGATGTGTTCGCCGGCAACGTGCAAACGCAGGTAGGTGCCAGCTTCAACACGCTGTATGCCGTTCGCCGCATGGGCGTTAAGGCGTCTCATGCTGGTGTGATTGGTACGGGGCCGTGGGCTTCGCAGATCCTGCAAACGTTGGAGAATCAGGGGATTCAGCATATCGGCAAGCGTGATGCCGTGTGCGATTCGGGATTTTGCGTGGCGTTGACCGATGCGAATGCTGAACGGACGTTCATCTCGACGAGAGGCGCGGAAGCATACGGCAGTGTCGATGCGTTCGATTCTGTGAATCCAGAGAAGCAGGATGTCGTGCATGTGAGCGGATACACGTTGGTGCATCGCACGGCGGACGCGCTGCTTGCTTTTGTGAAAAGAACGACTGAACATCGTGAGTTCATTGCGGTATTCGATCCTTCTCCGATGATCTCGACAGTTGATGATGACGTTTTCCGTGTGATGCTCGCATATCGTCCGATATGGTCGTGCAATGAACGCGAGGCAACGTTGATTACGCAACGTTTGGCGGCGCTCGATAATGGCAATTCTTGTGATTGCAAGGTTTCGCAAGATGTTTTGCAGGAGATTGAGAACGCGAATGTCAATGAAGAGACGGTTACGTGGCTGTGCGATCGATTGCAATCTCCTGTAATCGTTCGCGTGGGTGCGGATGGTGCGTGGTTGGCGATTCCCGGTGATGAAGTGTTGAGAATTCCAGGTTTTCCAATGAAAGCGGTGGATACCAATGGTGCCGGTGATTGCCACACGGGTGTGTTGTGCGCCCTGCTGTGCGAAGGTGCGCCTCTGGAGGATGCTGTACGTTGCGCCAATGCAGCTTCGGCGTTGGCTGTAACGCGATCGGGGCCGGCTACCTGCCCTGATCGAAAGGAGGTTGAGCGGCTTCTGGGAAGGACGTTCTAAAACTTATGGTACAAATAACTATAAGTGGTTATATCATGTGCGCGATTGCGTTGATGCGGCGTGCATATAGCCTGTCTGCAGTGTCATGCGGCAGATTCAAGGAGATTAGTTTCACATGAGCAATGAGAAAGGGACCCTCTCCATCGAGGAGCAGGGCATCGACACCATATCCGAAGAGGAGCGTAAGGGCACGCCGGCCAGCCTGTTCTGGCCTTGGTTCGCTGCCAATGTTTCCATGTTCGCCATGTCGTACGGCGCGTGGGCGCTTGGCTTCGGCATTTCGTTCTGGCAGGCCACCGCCATGACCATTATTGGCGTGGTCGTCTCGTTTCTGCTGGTCGGCATTATTTCCATCGCGGGCAAACGCGGTAACGCGCCCACCATGGTGCTCACCCGCGCCACGTTCGGCGTGGAAGGTGCCAAAGTGCCAGCGGCGCTGAGCTGGATCGCCACATTGGGCTGGGAGATTTCACTGACCACTACCGCTGTGCTGGCATTATCAAGCACCATCGAAAAACTCGGTTGGGGCTCTGGTACCGCGCCCAAGATCATCTCCACCATTGTGGTGGTCGGCCTTGTGGTGGTCGCAGGTATTTTCGGATACGACCTGATTATGCGCTGCCAGCAGGTCATCACCATCGTGACCGGTGTGATCACCGTCGGTTTCTTTATTCTCGGCTGGGGGCATATCGACTTTTCCGCCATTAACTCGGTTCCGGCGGGATCATTGCCGTCCATGCTCGGCTGCTGCTTCTTCGTGATGACCGGCTTTGGCTTGGGCTGGGTAAACATCGCTGCCGATTATTCGCGCTATCTGCCGCGCAAGTCCTCCAATGGCGGCATTGTGTTCTGGACCACATTCGGTGCGTCCATTGCCAATGTGTTCCTGATTTTCTACGGTCTGCTGCTCGCGGTTTCCAATGCTGATATGGCGGAAAACGTTGGAAATGATCCGATTGGCGCCATGGCTTCCATTCTGCCGACCTGGTACTTGATTCCGTACACCATTGTGGCCGTGCTCGGTTTGATGTCCGGCTCCATCATGGACAATTATTCCAACGGGCTTGCGCTGCTGTCGTTCGGTGTGAAGTTGCCGCGCACTGTGGCTGCCGCGCTCACCGCCGCTTTGACTGTGCTTGGCGTGGTCTACGTGACTTTCTTCTCCGACACGTTCATTGGCCCTTTCCAAGGCTTTCTGACCACGCTTGGTGTGCCGATGGCCGTATGGGCTGGCATGTTCGTGGCCGATGTGATCATTCGCAAGAAGGATTACAGCACTGCTGATTTGTATGATCCGAAGGGTCGTTACGGTGCGTGGAACGGTAAGTCTTTCACCATTCTCGTCGTCGGTACCGTGCTTGGTTGGGGATTGGTGGTCAACACTGCCGCCAGCTGGCTGAACTGGCAGGGTTATATGCTGTTCCTTATCGGTGGCAAGGAAGGTAGTTGGACTGCCGCCAATCTTGGTGTGATTGTTGCGCTGATTATTGGTCTTGCGGGATCGTTGATTTTCCAGCGCGGCGATATTGCCAAGCAGGAAGCTGATCTGCCGGTTTCGGAAGCATGAGTTGCTTGTTGCGATAATACAAGGAAAGGAAAAGTCATGATTGCGGAAGATGAATGGCTGGTAGTTATCGACAGGCAGCGTGTTTTTGCGGAAAGTGAATGGTCCGCATGGGCTTGCCCGGACGGCTCCTATCACACTACTGATGAAGCGTTCGCACGATTGGCCAAAGCGTTCGGCGATCGTGTGGTCTACACGCGATATGTTGCGCCTGAGCCGCCGCAAAACGCTTGGGTCGATTATTTCAAGGATTGGCCGCAGTTTTTGGTAGCCCCCGATGATCCGATGTACGATCTCACCGCGGATACCGCGGAATTGGCACAAGGCCATGCCGTGGTCAGTTGCGACACCTTCGGCAAGTGGGGAAGCGTGCTGAGCGAAGCCATCAAGGGCGCCAAGAAGATTACCGTATGTGGTGTTGCCACTGATTGCTGCGTTCTGACCACCGTGCTCGCTGCTGCCGACAGCGGTGTGGCAGTGCGCGTTGCTGCTGACGCTTGTGCAGGCAGTTCGCCGGAAAACCATCAGATGGCATTGAACACTATGGCATTGTTCACGCCGCTGGTTACCGTCACCGATACTGATTCCATCGTAGGATAGGTAAGGACTTTGATTCTGCGGGGTTTGTTGAGTTCTGCTCAGCAAACCCCGCTTTTTGTATGTCGTGCATATTGCGCCAAAACTTGGATGATGCTCGGCTGGCATCGGTAATGAGCCATTAATCTTGCGGTGCGCTTTTGTAACTGCGGCGTAACAGTGCGGTGGTGATTGTAACGGACGATTCCGGCACAATCGTGGGTATCGACAGTTTCGTGAAGAGGTTTTACTGACGGACATGTCTCTCACAGGAAAAATCCCATGTATGAATCGAGGCCACCATGGCACAGCAGATCACTAGCTTGCTTGACGATCCTACGCAAGCGGTCAGTCTAGACACTTTCAGTGGGCTCACCAAAGGATGCCCCGCACCATTCTGGCTTTTCCAAGGCGTTTGCGCGGCTTGGGGCATCGACCACCAGCGGGCGCAACTCAACCTCATCACCGTATCCGAGAACGCGACGTTCCTGCTGTTGCTGGACGGCGAGCCCCAAGGCGTGGTACGTGTCTCGCAGCCGGGCTACGTGGGAGGTCCCGAGGCGGTGGCGTCGGAAATCAGCTGGTTGAATGCGTTGCATGATATCGAAGGTATCAGCCTGATCAATCCGGTTCCCACCATCCGTGGCACGTTCGTAACGAAAATCACCGATCTGAACGGTGTCGGCTGGACGGTGATCTCCACGAAATATGTGGAAGGAACCGTGCTGGAAGATCTTGAGAATCCTGCACCGTATTACGAGACGATCGGTGAATGGGCTGCGAAATTCCATGAGCAGTCGCGCACGTGGAGCAAACCGTACGGTTTCACCCGCTTCAATTGGGATCTTTCGAACATGGTCGGTCCGGCACCGCGTTGGGGACGTTGGGAAAACGCCAATCTCACCGACGAAGAGAAGCAGCTGTGCGACACCGCGCTGTGGAAGGCCATGGACGTGGTGATGAAAGTGCCGAGAACCAACGAAACTTGGGGGCTTATCCATGCCGACCTGCGCCCGTCGAACGTGATTCGCGGCAATGACGGGAGACTGACCGTCATCGATTTCGACGATGCCGGATACAGCTGGTATCTCTACGATTACGCTTCATCGCTGAGTTTCATCGAGCATGAACCGTATGCCCCCGATCTTGCCAAGGCGTGGGTCAAGGGATACCAGCGCGTCGCAGGTTCGTTCACGGATGAGGAACTGCGTATCATGTCCGCGCTTTCCATGATCCGACGCATGCAGATGCTCGGCTGGACCACCAGCCACCGTGAGGATGCCCTGCCCGACGGTCTCGCTGCACAGCAGGCTCCCGGCAGCGTGATGTGCGCAAAAAACTATCTTGAGGATCCGCTCTGGCTGCTGCATTAGGCAAGTTGCATGAAACAAGCGTAATTACGCAGAAACCAGAAAATCCAAGAAATCCAATCATAAGCACGTAAAAAATACGCAATTACGAAAATCTCAATTTTTATAACTTAACAACATCTGACCGCAACCAACCAAACGAGGAATCAATGGCATAACTCGCCGAACAATAAGAGAGGAAGGCGATTACAATGACTGCGTCAACTGTTTCGGGACGATCGATAGGCGGCGTGACCTACGTTGAAACCGACAAGGACTATTTCGCAAAACGACAGCTTAAGCGAACTGCGGGAGCGTTCGGTCTATGGGCCATCGGCATTTCCGCGGTGATCTCCGGCGACTTCTCCGGCTGGAACGGAGGCATCGCCCAAGCCGGATGGGGTGGCATGCTGGTGGCCGCCATCGTGGTGTACCTCATGTACGTGCTTATGCTCAACTCCATCAGCGAAATGGCGTCGGCCATGCCGCACACGGGTGGCGCGTATTCCTTCGCGCGTGCCGCCATGGGTCCGTGGGGCGGCTTCTTCACCGGCCTTGCGGAAACCATCGAGTATGTGATGACCGCCGCCACCATCGTCTACTTCTCGTCGGCATACGCTGATGCGATCCTGTCGAACCTGACCGGATATTCGCTTGACGATCATGGCTTGGCTTGGGTTTGGTGGCTTGCCTTGTATGCGATTTTCGTAGTGGTCAATTGGCTGGGCGCCGAAACGTCGTTCCGTTTCGCCGAAGTCGTGTCGATCACCGCACTCGCCATCGTCGCCCTGTTCGGTATCGGCGCTTTCGCCACTGGTAAGGCCGATTTCTCCACGCTGCTCAATATCACGCCTACCGAAGGCAACTCCGCGTTCCTGCCGTTCGGCCCAGGTGCCATCTTCTACGCCATGCCGTTCGCCATGTGGTTGTTCCTTGGTATTGAGCAGCTGCCTCTGGCTGCAGAGGAAGTGCGTGAGCCGGAAAAGAACATTCCGAAGTCGTCCCGCCTGTGCATTTTCACGCTGGGATTGTCCGCGCTGATCATCGTGTTCCTGAACCCGGCTGTGGTCGGTTCCGAAGCGCTCGCTGGTTCCGATGAGCCGTTGCTGGATGGCTATCGTGCGATTCTGCCGGGTAATCTCGCCGCGGTGCTGTCCGCATTCGCGTTGATCGGTCTGCTCGCTTCCATCCAAGGCATTATGTTCGCGTATGGCCGCAACCTGTATTCACTGTCCCGTGCGGGCTATTATCCGGCGTTCCTGTCGCTGACCGGTAAGAAGAAGACGCCGTACTGGGGTCTGGTCGTCGGCGCGATCATCGGTTTCGCAACCCTGTTCATCATCGCGTACGGCGGTGATGGTGCCGGTTCGGTGGTGTTGAACATCGCCGTGTGGGGTGCGGTGCTGGCATATCTGCTGCAGATGGTTTCCTATGTGATCCTCAGGAAGAAGATGCCTGATATCAAGCGTCCGTTCACCAGCCCGTTCGGCGTGCCGGGCGCGGTAATCGCAGGTTTGCTTGCATTCTGCATTTTCGTTGCCGTGCTGCTGAACCCGGATTATCGACTGGCCGTCTACGCCATGGTGGTCATCTACGTTCTCGCGACCATCTTCTTCGTGGTTTACGGACGTAAGCACCTGGTGCTTTCTCCGGAAGAAGAGTTCGCCGCTTCCGGCGGAAAGGTCGCATATAAGACTGAAGACTGACTGATTTTCTGCGATTATCGTTTCGTTTTCTTGAAATAAAACGATATTGCCAAGGCCGTGTTCATCTGGGAAGCGGCCTTTTTCAATCATCGGAAATATGTAAAAAGGTCAACCAAATAGGTGAAAAACAGCGGAAATGGTTTGTTTCTGCGCTGTATCAGCCACCCAACATTACTGCGTTACCGTGTGGGTAACGCCACAGGAAGCCAACGAAAGAAGGAATCATGGCAACTCGATCAACCATCATGGACACCAATAGCTTCCGTCCGGAAATGGCGGCCGCGCTCGACCCGGAAACACGCAAACTAACCGAAGAGCGTGACGTGCTTGGTCCGGCCTACCGTTTGTTCTACCGCAATCCAGTGCATCTGGTGAAGGGCCGTGGCTCGCATCTTTGGGATGCCGACGGCGAGGAATACTTGGACGTGTACAACAATGTCGCATCCGTCGGCCACTGTCACCCGCGCGTGGTGGATGCACTTACCCAGCAGGCTTCGATGCTCAACACCCACACGCGCTACCTGCATAAGAACATCCTGCATTATGCGGAAGATATCCTCTCCACCATGCCTGACGAACTTGACCGCATCATGTTCCAGTGCACTGGTTCCGAAGCCAACGATCTGGCCATTCGCGTAGCACAGACCTATACTGGCGGCGAAGGCGTGATCGTGACCAGCGAGGCCTACCATGGCAATTCGGCACTCACCTCCAAGCTTTCCCCAGCGCTCGGCACCGCGCAAACGCTTGGCTTGACCATGCGCATGATTCCCACGCCGGACACTTACCGCTTGGTCATTGACGGCAAGCCTGCCGCGGAATGCGTCGCCGAGGAATTCGGCAACTGGATGGCTGGCGAAGTGCGCAAGGCCGTTGCCGATATGGAACGTCATGGCATCAAGTTTGCGGCATTGCTTGCCGACTCCATCTTCTCCTCCGACGGCGTGTACCCCGATCCGGTCGGCTATCTGAAGCCGGTGATCGACACCGTTCATGAACTGGGTGGCGTATGGATCGCCGACGAAGTGCAGCCAGGCTTCACTCGCACCGGCGACGCATTCTGGGGATTCGGACGCCAAGGCATTGTTCCCGATCTGGTCACATCCGGCAAGCCCATGGCCAACGGTCTGCCCACGTCGATGATGGCCGCCCGCCACGAAGTACTTGAACCGTTCGCAGGCTCCATTCCTTACTTCAACACTTTCGGCGGCAACCCGGTATGCATGGCCGCAGCCCAGGCGGTGCTTGACGTGATGCGTGACGAAGACACCATGGGCAACGCCAAGAAGGTCGGCGCAATATTCAAGGATGCCGTCGCGTCGCTTATGCCGGCACACCCCTGCATCGGCGACGTGCGTGGCGCGGGCCTGTACATCGGCTGCGAAATCGTCAAGCCGGGCACCAAGGATCCCGACCAGCAGGCAGCGCTCGATATCCTCGAAACCCTGCGTGACAACCACATCCTCACCTCCGTATGCGGCCGTTACGGCAATATCCTCAAGCTGCGCCCGCCGCTGGTGTTCAGCGAATCCGATGTGGATTGGTTCATGGATGGATTCACGAAGACTCTGGAAACATTGAAGCTGTAAAACGACAGATAACCATAAAGAAAGGGCACGGATATGGAAGATCATACCGGCATCGGGCGCACGCGAAGCGCTACGAGCGAACTGGTCTACCGTATCCGCGCTCGCATTCGTGAACAGGAGCTTCTTCCCGGAGAGAAACTCGGATCGGAACGGGCGCTCGCCGAAAGTCTTGGCGTCAGCCGTTCCGATTTGCGCAATGCATTGACCGTGTTGGAATCCGATCATGAAATCATCCGCAAGATCGGGCGTGCCGGAGGCATCGTCATATCGGACGGACGTTTGGAACGCAATATCAACACGGTGGAATCATTGCCGACGATCGCGCGAAGACAAGGCATGCGCGTTTCGTCGAAAGTATTGCAGGCGGTGATTGCCCCGGCTTCCGTTTCCGACGTGCGTTTGCTGCGATTGCCGGGCGAGCATCCGATGATCTACGACATTACGCGATTGCGGTATATCGAAAATCGGCCGCTTTCGTTGGAACGGTCGCATTTGCCGGCATATCTGTTTCCTCTGTTCCTTACACGCGATTTGACGACCCCGTTCTACACCATGTTCGAACGTGATTATGGCGTGTATCCGTGCAATGTCGACGAAACATTGGAATCGGTGGTCGGCGACGAGCAGGAGAACGAGCTGCTGCAGATCGAGGCGGAAACTCCGCTGATGCGCATTCACCGGATCGCCTATGCGTCGGATGGATGCCCGTTCGAGCGTGCCACTGACGTGTATATCGCTGATCGCATGCGATTCACCATGCATCATTCCGGCTATGTACGCCTGTCCGCAACGTCTACGCAGAATATGACGAAATAAGCCGGAAGATTCTTCGGTTATACGATGCGGCGGTCGGCGGCCCAGCGGGTGAGTTCGGTGCGGTTTGACAGCTGCAGTTTGCGTAGTACGGAGCTGACGTGCGTTTCCACGGTTTTGATGGAAATAAACAGTTCCGCAGCCACTTCCTTGTACGTGTAGCCGCGTGCGATCAAGCGCATGACTTCCTGTTCACGGTTCGACAAGCGATCCAGCTCGTCATCGTGGATCGGTCCGCTTGCAGAGCCGCCCATGCCAGCCGGTGAGCCATTTTGGAAGGCGGACAGCACGAATCCCGCCAATTTCGGCGAAAACACGGCATAGCCCTCATGTACTTGCTTGATGGAAGAAATCAAATCATCGCCGGAAATCGTCTTTGTCACATAGCCTTGCGCTCCGGCACGAATTACCGAACCGACATCCTGCGGCGAATCAGACACCGACAGCGCCAGAAACACGGTATTAGGGGAGTATGCGCGCGATTTCACGAGAATTTCAGCTCCGCCGCCGCCCTCACCGCCGGGGACATGCACATCAAGCAGCACCACATCCGGCTTCGTCTGCGCGATCATCGCCACCGATCCCTCGACATCGGCCGCTTGCCCGACGATATCGAAATGCGGCTGCAGCGTTGCGATAACGCCCGCGCGGAACATTTCATGATCGTCAACGATGGCGATACGGATCTGCTGTTCCTGCTCGTTCATTGCTGCTCCTCAAAATGGTTGGTAGGTTGATTGCTGAATTGATTGGTACGTTGATTGTTGGATTGACGGTTATGGTGATTGGGAAAATCGGTTTGTTGTGAGTTGCCTTGCGGTTCGTGCGATTGCTGCGCATTCGTGTCGGCGGCTGCGGATGCGGGCATGTCTGCGATTGGCATATGCATGCGCACCTCCGTGCCCCATTGCGGTCTCGATACTATCTCCACTGTACCGCCACGACGCTTGATTCGTCCGATAATCGATTCACGAATGCCAAGGCGATTCGCGGGAATCGCATTCACGTCGAATCCGTTGCCATGGTCGCGTACGAATACTTCCACCAGTTTGCTGCTTGCCTCGCAGTAGACGGAAATCGGCTCTCCTCCATGCGCTACCGCATTGATAAGCGCCTGTTGCGTGGCGTCAAGCAGCGCATCGGTTTGCGCGCTTGGACGTGCGTCGCCCACCGTCACCACTTCGATCGGCTTGCCATGCGTGTCTTCCACATGTGCTGCGATCTCTTTCAAACCGGCGTTCACGGAACGGTCAGACGTGGTGCGTTCCTGATACAGCCATTCACGCAATTCGCGTTCCTGCGAGCGCGCCAGCGAAAACACCGTCTGCTGATCATCGGCATGCAACTGAATCAGCGCCAACGTTTGCAGTACGCCATCATGCAGATGTGCGGTCATATCGGCACGTTCCTCTTCGCGTTCCTTCAACGCGCGTTCCGTACCCAAATCGCGAATCAGTGCCATAATCCATGGCACAATCGCAAGCAATGCGCCAATCAGCAGTGCCAAACCGGCGCACAGTATGCGAATCATGGAAAACGCGTCAAAATGCATGCAGGAACTGACATACAAAGCGTATGCGGCGAAAATAATCGCAATACCGCCAAGCATCGTCCATAATTGGCCTTCTTCGGCGTTGAAACGCAACCAAGAAACGCCGATACCGACCAGACCAAGCAGCAGGGGCACAATCAGAGTGCGTTCAACACCGCCTGCGAACATGACGAAACAGATGGAAAGCAGTATCAGACCGGCTAATGCAAGCAAAGCGGGTTTCGGTGCTTTCTTCAGTGTCTGTGCAAGGTTTTCGCTGGAAGATTGCGTATCGCCATACGTTCCGTCGTTGCGTGCAGTCGTATCTTCAAAAGATGGTGGTTGCGGATGCGGACCATCTTGCGGAGCTGTAAAAGATTGATATTCCGGGGAAATGGGATATGTTCCGTACGGCATGTTGCCTCTGGAAAGCGGTGCCTGCCATGGCGAACGCTTGCCGGCAATAATGTACGCCTGCTGCACCGGATCGCCCACGGGCAGTGCCATCCACAGGAAAACATAGGCGATCAGTCCCGCACCGAACAGACATGTGGTGGCGAGAAAAAACAGGCGCACCCATAGCACGGCAATGCCCAAATGCATGCTGATCGCCTTGCATACGCCGGCTCCCATGCGTCCGTATGGAGGGCGCATCAACGGCAGTTTGGCCGGCTGCGTCGGCAGCGGACGTCCCTCATGCAGGGCTTGATCGCAGCAGTAGCGCATATATACGGCGCTCGCCTGGTCGTATTGGCTTTGCGTGTACCACGGTTTTCCTAAGGATTTCATACTTCTATTGTGCCCTGTGAGGGATGCCGTTTCAGGGCATTCATATAGTGTTCAGGGCAGATTCAGGGTGTTCCCCGATACGTGTGGCACGCGCGAGTTGCTGTAATGGAACCATGAGCAATGCAAATAATGATCCGCTGGGTGATCGCGGCAACGCAGGGCCGCAGCCCGCTGCTGGACAACCGTATTATCAGCAGCCTGCGTACGGTTCGCCGCAACCTTCTCGCGGTGGCCGTTTCTTCGCGTGGATTCGTTCCAGCCAGGTCAAGCGTGGGCATGACCGCTGGATTGGCGGCGTGTGCGATGGCATAGCACGTCGTCTTGGTTGGAATACCACGTTGGTTCGTGCGCTTATGGTGGTTGCCACACTGTTTTTCGGCGCGGGTGCCGCGTTCTATGGCCTGGCGTGGTTTGTGCTGCCGGATGAGCGCGACAATCAGATTCTTGCTGAGGATTTGATTAACGGCAAGTGGGATTGGAATTGCATTGGCGCGCTGTTGTGCTGCCTTGTTGCCATCTGTTTGCCGGGTGCAGGATGGTTTGCTTTCGCGTTGGCCGCGTTGGTGCTGTGGCTTCTGCTCAATAGGCAGATTTATGCGCCGAATGTTCGTCCAGCTCAGTGGCAGCAGCCCCCGTATGGTCAGGCTCCGTACGGTCAACCGCAATATGGTCAGCCTCAATATGGAGGGCCTTCGTACGGACGGCCGGTGCCTCCTGCATCGCCGTCTCCGGCGCAATCGAACCCTTATACTCAGCCGATGCAGGCGAGCGGCGCATATAACGGGGCGGCCAACACGGCTTCGTCACCGGAATCGCAATCGCCTCAGCCTCGGCGCCCTCAGCCTCAACAACCTCAGTATCATGCCTACCAACAGCAGGCCAATGGTCCGGCCGCTTTTGCCACGGCCAATGTTCCTCCAACATTCACCGCTCCGGCAGCCCCGGTAGCGCAGACGCCTACGCAGCCAAGAAGGGGGCGCCGTAAGCCGGCCGGTCCACTGCTGGTATTGATGATGTTCGGTCTCACGATGATCGCATGCGCGCTATGCGTATGGTGCATTATGACGTACGGCGTTCAAGGCGGGCAGCGGGGCACCGAATACACGTTGCAGGCATGCGCGGCATTCGTCGGTGGCATCTGTCTGGTGACGGGAATCGTTATTGTCGCGCTCGGATTCGCGGGCAGAAGAACGGGAGGATTGCATCCTCTGACATGGATATCCATATTCATGTCGTTGGTCATGGTGATGGCTTTGGCGAGTTATTCGCTGTTCAGCTATCGGATTGACACGAGCATTCCCTCATCCTACAAGAGGGTCAATGTGTCGGGAATAACCACCATGGGCTCTACCGCCAGTGAAATGAGCAAATACGAGCAGGGCATCGTCGCGCAAGGCAATGATTACGCCACCGACGTGCTGCATATCGACTTAAGCGATTACGCGAAAAACAACGGTCCGCACAAAGTGGATCTTCAGGATGGCACACAGGGCACAACTTCCTGCCCTACAGGAACGTTGAATGTGGTGGCCTCAAGCGCACAGGTCGTGGTGACCTTGCCGAACGGCTGCTGGTGGGCGTTCGGGTCTAACGGTAATTTCTATAACATCACCGATTTCGTCGGCAGTTCGGACGGGCTCACGTTGGATTCCGGCAATGTCTATGTCTCGCTTATGGGCAACGATTCCACGAAATCGGTAGTGAAAAAGCGTGCGCTGGGAACTTACGATACTTACGATTGGAGTTGCGGCTCATACGGAGATGAATCTGGCATCGAGGATTTCGATGATGAGACCGATACGGAAGATGGCACGGATACCGGCGCCGATTCCACTAGGACCGATTCCCCATTCAAAGACGGGGATGTGGACAAGGCCTACCGCGAAATCTACGACAATCATCAATATTGGCCGTGCTTCACCGGTGATGACAAGGCTCCGGTCCGGCCAGCCGGACTGCGGATCAATACTATGGCAACGATCGGCGGCAGCGTCGCGGTGCAGTATGCGTCCGACAACACATTGGGCAAAGCGGGAAAGGAGTGACCATGAGCGACGACAAAACCCAGGAAATGCCGGTTATGACGGATGCCGGAGATATGCCTACCGAAACGTTGCATGCCGTGGATGCGCAGTCCACGTATGACCAGTCGCAGCACAGTGGGCGTGCGACGCAGGATGATAAGCCGCGTGTGGAATCCGTTCCAGCGCAAAGCGTTCCGACCTATACCGCTTCGGCAGCCGGTGCGAATGGCGGGCACAAGAATCGGCAGATTGGAGACGACATCATCAGACCTTCCGGAAGAAGCGGTTCGACCATCGCGCTCGGCGTGTTCACGTGCTTCATGGGGGTGGTGACGCTGCTTTGCGGCATGCATGTGCCAATGAATCTCTGGTGGTGGGCCAGTGATCCGAAACAGTCCTTCGTATTCCTGCTTGGGGGCATCGGCGTGCTGCTTATCGCCGTCGCCGTGATTTGGGCGATAGTCAGCGCGGTGCATTCAAACCGATCCAAGAATGGAAACGATGCGGACGGCGACGATCCATTCGATGCTCCCCATAGCTCGGATACCACGGCCTTTTCGACTGATTCGGATAAGTCACCGGTTTCGGAACGATCGTAAGAATCAGCTGAATAACCCCTGATATCAGCCGCACCAACGAAATCGAGGCTGACATCGCAAACAAATACGTGGCCACCATGGCATGACCAAATCCAACATTTGCTTTTCCATCTTGACGTTGGATTTTGGTCGTACCATGGTGGTCATTTTTTATTGTGATTTATGGGACTTACTGCAGTTTTCAGTAATTTTCACGGTGTGTTTTCACTGTGTTTTACTGTGCGGCCTCAGCCTGTGCCAAATCCTCAAATCCAGCCAAACGAATCGTATTGCGAATCGTCTCTTCGGTGAGATTACGCTGTTCGTGCCGCAAACGTTCCACAAAATCGCGGTACAACGCCACAGTACGGTCGGAATAGGTGCCCAATTCGCCGCGCAGATACGTTTCGAACGACGTGGTCTCTGGCGTATCTTCGACAGTGGTCAGCACGCGCATCGCCTCGCCAAGATGAGGAAAACGCTCACGAAAATCACGCGCCCACGACACCTGAACTGTTATGATGCCTTCCTGCAAGGCGTTGCGATCCGCGGAAATCCGGGGAATATACGGCGCAATGTTTGCACAATACTCCTGTGGATATGTGGATTGCATCATGCGACCATACTTTTCCGTCACCAAATTACGTCCAACACGGTCGGCTTCCTGCAAGTCCGACCGGTAACTGCGCAGCAATTCTTCCGGCCACGTCATGAACTGACTGGCACGCATCTGATGGAACATCGGCCAATTGCCTTGGCAGGACGCGCGGCCGCCCTCATTATTGGTTTGCTGAAACTGATTCCACTCCAGTTTGATAATGGATTCAACAAGATTTGCTGTATCGTGACCGTCTATTACATCTGAAATTACGCTGCTATTCATATGATTTCGATTCTTGATTTCGTCTGATTATTGCTCTGATTTGCAATGCTTGCGATGGATTGTTGACTTCAGGTACGTCACAGGCTGTGCAGACAACTTGCATCGGACTTGATATGGTCCTCAATATACGGACGTTGCCATTCCACAAACGTTTCGTGGGATTCGGTCAATCCCTCCCGCAGCAATTCATCCACAACATCACTGCAGATGCGCTCAACAGTGGCGATAATGTGCTCTGCCGCAGGCTTCGCACCCTTGCCGCCCTCACCGAAACCGGCACCACCGAAACATGCGGCGGAACTCAATCGCAATATGTCTTCCAACTGTTCGCACACGCCGGCAAGCTTTGTTGCCATACGACGGCTCAGCTTGCGCATGGCAGCAAACTGCCATTTGTAATACGGCAGATATCCAACGCTCACCGGCTCATTGATCAGAGACACCAACGAAGCCGTGGCGTTCACGAACTTATGAATGCTCAACATCGCAGCAGCACCATCGCCACGTTGCAGCATGCGCGGCAGATTGTACTGCCCCGCCTGAGCCATCATGCCCAAACGGCGAGAAATCAAGGAAAGTCGAACATCTTCCGGCATGAACTTGAACCCCTGCCGAGTCTTGGAAAACATGCCCAATGGATCAGCGAACACCTGACCGTTTGTGGCAGTGGCAAGTGTGGCTTCGTCCAAACTCAGCCAAGACGCATAGTCGTTCTGCGTCGGAGCCTCACGAAACAGCGTGATCCGTTCGAAGAAATCACCGATACGAAACACGCCATCACGGCGGAACTCGCCTTGCGCACGCGGCGTAAGTGGCGATTGAGATGCGGCAAGAGCGTCGGAATTAGCCGAACCATGCCCTGCAAAATGCGGCTTGCCCTGCTCATCAACAGTGAAATCGCGACTCAACGCATCGTAATCAGCCTGCAATTGCTCGCCAATCGCATCATAATCCTCATCGGTAAGCCACAGGCAGAAACGCGGCGCGAAATCATGATCGCGCGAAAACTCATCGTCGAAACCGAAACATTCCGAACCATAACCGACCAAACCTGCGGCAATCCGCCCCTGATATGCCGAATATGCGCCGGCAAGCAACGGTTTGCCGAGATCATTCCAGAATGCGCGAGACAAAGCAAGTCCCGAAATATGGTGAGAAATCGCAGGAATCGAAGATGCGCCGGATTCTGTCATATAGTGCGGTTCACTTGATTGCTGAGATTCGCTTGATTTCGGTGAATGCTGAGATTTCAAGGATTCTTGCGATTCTTGATATTCTTGCGATTCTCGCGTTTTATGTGATGATGGCATGTGTTTATGCAACGTCTGTTTTGCCGCTTCAAGATTGGCTGCAGTCGTGTGATAGTAGTCGGTGTTGCGTCCGTAGCATTCTTCAATCACGCTCAACGCATGCTCATAACCGGAAACCGCATCTTGCAGGCAGCCGGCCATATAGCAGGCCTGCGCATAGCCGGCCAGCGCCGAAGCATAATGCGCACTATGTTCCAAATGCCCGGTACGGTAGATTGTCAACGCTTTCTGGGCGTGCTGCATGGCGTCGCTCGCCCAATACCGGTCCATCTGCAGGAGCAGCAACGCAAGATTGGTGTGCGTGGAGGCAACGTCGATATCAGCGCTCGCATCGGGGGAAGATTGCTCCAACAGGTCCAGCGCCTGTTCCAGCTCGCGCTTCGCCTGATTGAGACAACCGGTTTCGCTGTACAACATGGACATATTGTTATGCAGTGCGGCCAGGCGTCGGTCGGCGGGGGAGAAGGCGGACGTGGCCGCGTCAAGCGCCTGACGGTACAGCTGCTCGGCTTCCTCGTACTGGCCTGCGGCTCGCATGCCCGTGGCCGCGTTGATCAGCGTCGTGGCCCACGCCTGCGGGTCGATTTCCTGAAGATGCAAATGATCCGCAATGCTTAACGATTCGCGGATAATCGGCAGATTGTCGGTATGGCGACCTTGCGAACGGTAAAACCCCATCGTTTCGTTCAACACCGTCAGCAAACCGGCGTCATCATGACTGTGTTCGGCTTCGGTTCGTGCCTTCTGCAGGTACGGTTCAGCCTGTTCAGGAGCCTTATGTGCGTCGAAAATCGCATCAAGACCACGCAAAAATCGTTGTACATCAAACGTTGCGCAACCGTCATCGCAATTATTCATATTCAGATTGACATCACTGTCTGCCATCGCAATCCCTTCATCGATGACTTCCATCATCTCCCGAACCGCAGACGGCATCGCAGACGGCGAAACAACGAAAGATGGGGAACATGCGATACGTCGTAAAAAGAACAACGGGATATCTCATCACAATAATTGTGATGAGATATCCCGTTAAATAACAGAAATAATCGAAATAACTGATTGTCGAATGTCAGACATGCACTTCGCGCATACGCTCCGTAGCACCCGTATGCGTTTCGTAACGACGCGAATAGGTGACCAGCATAATCACCGCGATCAAGGCGATCGGAGCACCGGCCAAACCGGTGTAATGGTAGTTCATGGTGGTTGCCGTCAATGCGGCACCACCAACGATCGAACCGATTGCATTGCCGAAATTGAACGCGATCTGCACGGCCGCGCCCGCAATCAGTTCGCCGCCGCCCTCACCGGCCTGCACCATCAGCAGCTGCTGTGGAGACGAGTTGAAGAACAGCGCGAAACCAAGCATGAACGTCAACACCGCAGTCGTAACGAGATTGCCGGGAACGAAAAACACCAACAGCAAACCAACCGTGGCGATGGCCTGCGAAAGACCGGCAGTGGCACCCGGCTTCCACAAATCAGTCAAACGGCCGCCAGCAATACCGCCAAGCACCATGCCGAAACCAGCAAGCACCATTAACAGGGGAACCATCGAGGAATCCCATCCACCGACCTTCTGCAGCCACGGCGAAATGTAGCTCCACCAGCAGAAAATACCGGAATTACCGCAGAACACCGCCATGAGAATAAACCACGGACCGGCGTGAGTGAGGAAACGGAACTGCCCTTTAATACCAGCGTCCTTGATCGGCGCGACGAACGGCACCCATGCGATCACCAACACCATCGTCATCAATGCCCAAGCGGCAAGAATCGCAAACGCCAAACGCCACGACAGCATTTCCGAAAGCAATGTGCCCGCAGGCACACCCAACATATTGGCAACCGTCTGACCCGTCACCATCATCGACACGGACTGCGCTTCCTTGCCCTTATCGGCCAAAGTCTTGGCAATCAGCGTGGCCGTACCGAAAAACGCGCCATGCGGCAAGCCCGAAATGAAACGAGCACCCAACAACATGGGGGAATTGAACGAAACCGCGCTCAACGTATTGCCGACCAGCGCGATGATCATGAACAGAATAATGAGATTCTTCGGCGGTATCTTACGGCCGAACACCAGAATCAGCGTGCCTACGCACACGCCGATCGCATATGCGGAAATATAATGGCCTGCCGCAGGAATGCTGACCTGCATGGCGGCGGCTGTCTGGGGCAGAATGCCCATCATCACGAATTCTGCGGCACCAAGAATAAAGGCGCCGGAAGCCAAAGCCAGAATGCTTCTTTTCACAGTCTCTCCTCCATGAATGTGAAGCGTGTTGGTGTGCGCGATTGTTTACGCGCTTGTGTATTACGTGCTTTTTTGATTTTTCAGGTGGTTGCGTCTTGCATATGCTGTTTTGCACTGCTGATGCGCTGGAAATAAAAAAGGCGGAACCGAAGTTCCGCCTTAAGTTGTCGGGCTGGCGGGATTTGAACCCGCGGCCTCTTCGTCCCGAACGAAGCGCGCTACCAAGCTGCGCTACAGCCCGTTTTGCAACAGTTGGAAATATTACACGATTGCTTAGGTAATGCAAATACGGCGTGTCGCATGTGGTGTAGTGGCTTCTCGGTACACTGTGGGCTTATGAGTGAGACCATCGAATCGCAAGAAAATCAGAATGAAGAGGCTGCCGTTCCCGCTATGACCACAGTGGAACGTGCCGAAATGCTGCTGCAGCAGGATGCGGCTATCTACGCCAAGATCAATGACGGCGCTACCCTGGATGAGGCCGTTGATCCAGGCAATAAGGAATTCGGACCGCTGGCGCATCCGGAACAGGTGCAGATGCGCGTGGCCAAGCGTGCCATGATGCTTAAGGACGGCATTCAGCCGTACCCGGTGACCCTCGACGTCACCGCCACCATCGAAGAGGTCCGCGCCAAATATGACGGCAAGCTCGAAGCCGGAGACGAAACCGAAGACGTGGTCGGCATCGCCGGTCGCGTACTCTTCCTGCGCAACGCCGGTGGCTTGTGCTTCGTGCAGCTTTCCGCTGGCGATGGCACCAAGATCCAGGGCATGATTTCCAAGAAGGAGATTGGCGCTGATTCCCTCAAGCAGTTCAAGCAGCTGGTTGATTTGGGCGATCACCTGTTCATCAAGGGTCGTGTGATTGCCTCCAAGACCGGCGAACTGTCCGTGTTTGCCACCGAATGGGCTATTGCCGCCAAGGCGCTTCAGCCGCTGCCGGCCCTGCACAAGGACCTGAACGAGGATACCCGCACCCGCAAGCCGTACATCGGCATGATCGCCGACGAGAAGATGCGCAATATGGTGCGTAACCGCTCTAAGGCTGTTGCTTCCCTGCGCAAGACCTTCGCCGATCATGACTTCCTCGAGGTTGAAACCCCGATGCTGCAGACCGTGCACGGTGGTGCCGCCGCACGTCCGTTCACCACGCATATGAACGCGTTCGACCTTGACCTGTACCTGCGTATCGCGCCGGAACTGTTCCTCAAGCGCTGCCTGGTCGGCGGCATCGACCGCGTGTTCGAGATCAACCGTGACTTCCGTAACGAAGGCGTTGACGCCACCCACGCTCCGGAATTTACCATGGTCGAGGCCTATCAGGCTTACGGCAACTACGACACTATCGGTGCGCTCGTCAAGCAGCTCGTGCAAGACACTGCCATGGACGTGTTCGGCACCCACAAGGTGACGTTGCTTGACGGTTCCGAATACGATTTTGGCGGCGAATGGAAGACCATCAGCATGTATGATTCCCTGTCCGAAGCGCTCGGCGAGGAAATCGTGCCGAATGGCGGCCCGGATAATCCGGGCACTTCAGTGGAACATCTCGGTGCCATTGCCGACAAGCTTGGCGTGGAACGCGACGATGTGGAGAACCACGGCAAGCTCGTCGAACACCTGTGGGAGCACTTCTACGAAGACAAGCTGTTCGAGCCGACCTTCGTGCGTGACTTCCCGGTCGAAACCTCCCCGCTGGTCAAGGGCCACCGTTCCAAGCCCGGTGTGGTCGAGAAGTGGGATCTGTATGTGCGCGGCTTCGAGCTGGCCACCGGCTACTCCGAATTGAACGATCCGGTTGTGCAGCGTGAACGTTTCGTGGCTCAGGCCAAGGATGCGCTCGCGGGCGATGAAGAAGCCTGTGATATTGATGAGGACTTCCTCGAGGCTCTCGGCGTGGGCATGCCTCCGGCAGGCGGCATGGGCATGGGTATCGACCGACTGCTGATTGCCCTGACCGGCGCCACCATCCGCGAAACCATCACCTTCCCACTAGTGAAGCCGCTGAATTAAGGCAAAGCCTTAATTCAATATCGGCTTCACGCGGGGCTGAAAAGAGAACAGTCCAGTGGACTGTTCTCCAGCCGGAGCCATCCTTATAAAAAATTCCGCTGAATTAAGGCAAAGCCTTAATTCAATATCGGCTTCACGCGAGGCTGCTTGGGTATAGCCAGGCAGCCCCGCGTTTTTTTTTATTCTCCAATTCTGTTTTATTCCCTAATTTCTGGCGCTGGTCCTGTGCTTCCGCGCACGACAAGCGTTGGTGGAAACAATAGCGTGCGCTGCGCGTCTTCGGACTGATGCTTGGATAGTAATGTGGCAAGTGTTGCTCGGGTCATTTCTGCCAGTGGCTGCCGCATGGTGGTCAATGGCGGTCCGAGATGCCGTGCGCTGTTGATATCGTCGAATCCGGTGACGGACAGATCTTCGGGAATCGACAGTCCCAACTGATGTGCTGCGTCATATATGCCGAATGCCTGCGTATCGCTACAGGCAAATACTGCAGTTGGACGATTCTTCTGCTGCAGCAGATCAAGCGCGTGCAAGCGTGCATTTTCCGACCAGTAGTCGCCTTCGCGCACTTGAGTGTCGTTGAGAACGATGTCATGCTGTGCTAGTGCCGCACGAAATCCAGCCAATCTGGCGGGGTAGCAGGTGGTGGACATTGGGCCGGTAATTGCCGCGAATTGGCGGTGTCCTAAGTTAATAAGATGGCTGCCGATTTCGAATCCGCCTGTCCAATTGTCGATGCGCACGTCCATGCAATCTTTGCATGGTGTTCCGGATGGGTCGATTACCGCATATCGAGCTCCAAGTTCTTGGCAAAGTGTTCGATCTCGCATTGGCACGTAGGCGTTGTCGAAAATCACTGCTTTGGGTCTGGCTCGGCGGATTGCTTGCCGGTAGGTGTCGTTGGGATTGCCGTCGGAGGCGTTTTTCGCGCAGATGGTCACGGTCATGCTTCGTTTGACGGCGGCGTCGGTGGCTCCTTGCATGATGTCGAGCACCCATGGGTTTTCCATGGATTCGAGAACCAACATGATGGTTGTGGACAGCGCGTGTTTGACTGGCGGTTTACTGTATTCCATGTCTTTGAGCAGCGCTTCAATGCGTTGCCGTGTTTCGTCGGAGACTCCGGAACGTCCATTGATGACTTTGGAGACGGTGGATGGCGTGGTGTTCGCAAGTTTGGCGATGTGTGACAGTTTCGGTCGTTGACTGGCGGTACGCATATTGGTTTGCGATGAAGACAGTGTCATGATAGCAGTATAGTAGAGAAATTTCTTCTAATGATTGCTATGCAGTGTAATCATTGCGTTGGAGTGCATGATAATTGCTGTTTGTTTGCTGCATATTGACATTTGCAAGAAAGAAATTTCCTTATCATCTCAAGAATTTGCATTTCATTTTCTCTACTTTGACATCAGACGGTGGAAATGCAGCATACGCAATGAGCGCAGGGGCGAATCGGCCGTCAGGGATAAGAAGCATTGTCATCGCGTCGCTGCGAATGGCATGATGGCTCGTATCGTGCGGGCCGTTCGGAATTCTCGACAAAGGAGTTGTTGTGGACAATGCGAACGTTAAGCTCTCCCTTAAGGAGAAGCTCAGCTATGGAGCGTCGGATTGCGCGTACAATCTGGTGTTCAACGTGGTCACCACGTACATGATGTTCTACTACACCGATGTGGCCGGCATCAGCCTGCTGTCTGTGGGAACGTTGTTCCTTGTGGTGCGAGTGCTTGACGCTGTGGCTGGTCCGGTTGTGGGTGCGCTGATCGATAAAACCCATACCAAGTGGGGTAAGGTGCGCCCATGGTTCCTGTGGTTCGGTGCGCCGTTCGCCATTATTGGCGTCATGGCATTCTCCGTGCCGAACTTCGGCGGAGCGACCAAAATGATCTACGTGTATGTCACGTACATCATGATGAATTTCCTCGCCGTCACGGTGACCACGCCGTGCACCGCACTGTTGCCGAACCTCACTACCAACACGCAGGAGCGTGTCAATGCAAATGCTTTCCGTAATGTCGGCGGTCAGATCGGTGTGATTGCCTCTGGTATGCTTACCCTGCCGTTGGTCAACCTGATCGGTGGTGGCAATCAGCAGTTGGGCTTCACCGTCACCATGATCATCTATGCTGCGATCTGCGTTGGTCTGTTGCTGCTGACCTTCGCCAACACCCGTGAACGTGTGTTCACGCCTAAGGAACAGGAGCCGCCATTCGCCAAGAGCTTCGTGGCTATGCTGCACAATGGTCCATGGTGGATTCTTGTCATTCTTAACCTTGTCATGTTCATTGGTGTGGTGACCAAGGCCTCTTCCATCGTGTATTTCTTCAAATACAATGTCGGTAACGAAACGCTCTCTTCCTTGGCTAATGGTATCAACTCTGCGGGTATGATCGCGGGTATGATTCTTGCGCCGTTCTTCGCCAAGAAGATGAAGAATCGCAATATTGCCATCATGTTCTTCGGATTCGGCATTATCGGCCTGCTTGGTCTGTATATCGGGGCAAAGATCATGTCTATTCCGCTGATTTTCATGTCCATGGCTATTTCGGCACTGTTCCAGACTGGTCAAAGCATGGGCTTTGTGATGCTTGCGGATGTGGTTGATTACGGTGAGTGGAAGACCGGAGTGCGAAGCCAAGGTTTGATTACTGCTTGCGCGGCTATTGGCGTTACTTGTGGTGCTGGTATTGCAGGCTGGCTTTCCAGTTTCGTGCTTGATCTCAACGGTTTCGTACCTAACCAGGAGCAGACCGCTCAAGCATTAAACGCAATCACCGTCAACTTTGTGTGGATTCCGATCGGCTGCTGTGTTGCCGGCATCGTATTGATGCTGCTCTATAAGGTTGACGATCAGATCGGTACCATTCGCGAAGAACTTGCCGCACGTAACCAGACTGTTTGATTAGACGGGAATGGCGGCATAAACAACATACTTCGGGCTTTGTATGCAGTTTTAATCCATCTCTTTCCTGCATACGAAGCCCGGAACAATCGTTTTCGACAGTTAAGGACACATTATGACCATTATGGAACCTGTTGCATTCACTGTAGAGCGTGCTGACGGTGCTAAATTGACGTTGCGTGGTACTCGCTACTTGCCGGATGGCTTCACCGAAATGGGAAAAGCGCCAGTGGCGGTGCTTTTCCATGGCTTCGGTGGGAATCGAATCGACTTTTCCGGATTCATCGTGCAGATGGCACGTGAACTTGCTTCTCGTGGCCTTGTGGCCGTTACTTACGATCGTGCTGGTCATGGTGAAAGCGATGGCACTTTCTTCGACACCACCGTCAGTGGCGATGTCGAAGACGCCTTGCAGGTGGTGGAGAAGGCTCGTCATATGAACGGTTGCGATCCGGATAATCTGCATTTCGCTGGACTGAGCCTTGGCGCAGTGATTTGCACGCTGCTGGCGCCGAAGGTGCCGGGGCAGCCGAAGTCGATTACGCTGTGTTCCACGGCTACTTCATATGTTGACGAAATTTCGGGTGGACATATTCAAGGCAAGCCTCTGACTGCTATCGAAGAGCAAGGTTATCTTGACTTTATGGGTGTTGCTATGGGGGCGGCCATGGTTGAAGACGCTCACCATACTGATCCTTACGGTATGGCTCAGGGCTATCACGGTAAAGTGCTTGCCATTCATGGCACCAAGGACTTCATTCCTGTCGATTATATTCGTCGCTACAGTGACGTTTACGGTGAGAATATGCAGCTCAAGATTATCAAAGATGGCGATCATGGCTTTGGTAATGTGAAGCATCGTGAAGTGGTTATGCCGGTTCTCGGTGAGTTTGTCGCGGAGCAGGCTGGTCTGTAAGGTTGGTCGTGGCTCTGTATGGGAGCTTCTTGTCTGCGTTGCGGCAAGAATGATCTGCGGCCTTATAGTATTGTGACCTGGCCGCAGATTTGGGCATTCGTTCGCGGATGCCCTTTTTCATATCATTCAGATTACTTGCCATAGACCCGTGAGCATAGGAGTCTGGATCCGTGGAGCGCGACTGAAAACGTTCGTGTTTTCAAAAAAGAAATCCCCGGGGTTTCATGATATTTTGCATGAGTGACGTTCCGGGGCATTTGTCAGTATCATATTTCTTATTTCTGGGAATGAATGAAGGCATGCAATGAGCATGATTCTAAAATGACGTTCATGGGAATAACGATTTGGATTCGTGGGGCGCGGCTGAAAACGTTGCCGTTGGCGATTGCGCCGGTGTTGATTGGTGCGTCGTTGGCTTGGCGCGATGCGGGTGAGTGTCGTGTTGTGGTGGCGGTGTTGTGCGGTTTCGTGGCATTGCTGTTGCAGATTGCGGCTAATTTCGCCAATGATTATTCCGATGGCATTCGCGGTACGGATGCGGGGCGCTCGGTTCCGGTGAAAGATACAGACGATTCTGCGGTCTCCGGCAAAGCAACGCCGTCACGCGGTCCTGCCCGTCTCGTGGCTTCCGGTATGAATCCCAAGAAAGTGCTGGCTGCAGCGGGAATCAGCGCATTGGCTGCCTGTCTATGTGGGTTGGCTGTTATTGCACTAACCGGATATTGGTGGTTCATTCTGGTCGGCATCGCATGTCTGGCGGCCGGCTGGTTCTATGTCGGCGGCAAACACCCATACGGCTACCACTATTTGGGTGAGATTTTCGTATTCATTTTCTTTGGATTGGTTGCCACTTGTGGCACCATGTTCGCCTTGTCTGGCACGATTTCGCCTGATGGACTGCTTGGCGGTTCAGCTGCGGGATTGGTCGCGGTTGCTGTGCTGTGCGTCAACAATCTGCGCGACATCGAATCTGACCGCAATCACGGCAAACATACGTGGATGACTGCAATGGGGCTGCGAAACGGCACTATCTTCACTATTGCAATCCTGATTATTTCAGCATTGCTTGCGTTGCGCCATCTGTTGCAATCGTCGATATATGCAGCCAATAGCATTCCGCTAATCGTGATAATCGCAGTTATTGCCATGCTGTGCGCGGCGCAAATTGCCGCATCATGCGCAATCGTAAGAAAAACCTACCGCAAAGCACTGCCGCTCTGTACACTTGCCTCGCTGGCGCTCGCCCTGGTCTACGTGACTTCGTCGATATTGGTTTAGGCGGTGAGATGCCGGGGGCAGTGGATGGCGGGTCGGAAAACAACGATTCCAGCCCGCCGCCACTATTTGTTGTCATGCAGGAAGGCCCCGGATTCAACTTGTAAGTGCAACGGCTGGTTTCGGGTCGGCTTGTTTTGATTGTAGCTTGGCCATCTCCTCGTCCCATACCTCGTTGGGCGTTTTGTATCCGAGGAGTTTCATGGGGGTGTCGTTGATCTCCCCGACGATCGCGTCGAGCTCGTCCTGCGTGAGATCCTCGAAACTGGTTCCCTTGGGCAGATAGCGGCGGATCCTGCCGTTCCTGTTCTCGTTGCTGCCGCGCTGCCAGGAGCTGTACGGGTCGGCGAAGTACGTGAGCATGCCCAGCGCCTCGTCCACCAGCACGTGCAGGGACGCCTCCGTGCCGTTGTCCCACGTGCGGTCGACGCGCGCGGCCGGCGGCATGCCCTTGAATATCTCGTACTCGGCCCTGGCCGTGGCGGACGCGCTCTTGTCGTCGACGAGCCGGGCGAACAGCCTGCGGCTCCTGCGCTCCACCTGCGTGTTCACGCAGCGCCTCGACGGCGCGGCGCCGACCACCGTGTCCGACTCGAAATGGCCGAACCCCTTCCTGGATCCGACCGCCTCGGGCCGGTCCGCGATGGGCACGCGCATCGGGATGCGCGGCCCTTTCGCCTTCCTGCCCTTTTTCCTCGTCCGGCGTTTCCTGCCGCGCGCCAGATACTGGCGCAGGTCCAGCGCCCGCTGCGGCTTGGCGTAGATCCACTGGTAAAGGCACTCGTGGCTGATCCGCATCGACGGGTCGCCGGCGCACTGGGCCTTCAACCGTCCCTCGACCGGTTCCGGGCTCCACCCCCTGCGCAGCGCGTCCAGCACCCAGGCGCGAAGCCGGTCCGAGTCCATGCGGCGCGGCTTGCGGGATCCGCGCCGGCGCAGGTCCGCCTTCCTCTGCGCGGCCAGCGCCGAATAGAACGGACCCGAGGTCCACGGCCCGGTCTTCAGCCGTTTCGGCCGGTAGGGCCGGTACGACCCGTTCTCGTTGGACGCGAACCACAGGCCGCGCCTCAGCTCGCGGCTCACCGTGGACTTGTCCCGGCCGATCCTCTCCGCGGTCCGCCGAATGCTCAGATGCTGTTCGCAATGCAGCTTCTCGATCAGGATCCTCTCCTCGGACGACAGGTGCGAATACTGTTGACCCATGAGTGCGACACCTTCTTAAGTTAGAAACTGAACACTTCCAACCCTAGACAAGGTGTTGCACTTCTATTTAGAACTCAGGGCATGATCTCCTCGCGTTCGGCCACGGTAAGATGGGTATACCGGCCCATGGGATTCTCCCGACGTCTGGTTGTCGTAAGCAGACACCATCGTATCGGGAACCCATGGGTCCTTTCCATTCATAACCGTTGCACTTGCTCTGAAAATTCAAGGTATGAGAAGTCAGATCATGCCTTGAATTCCGTGCGATCGCCCTTCCTTTGCGAACACCGGAATCACATCCAACGGGGCATGGGCTCGAACAATCTGTCCACCCTTCCAACAGCGTCCCGTGGATAGTTCCACCCATTCGCATTCTCCCGGAAGATACACATCACGAGCTTCGGCATTCGCCTCCACAACTGGAGCCACCAATAAGTCGGGACCGAATAGGTATTCATCTCCAATACTGTGAGCGGTTTCATCCTCGGGGAATTCATAGAACAGTCCCCTAACGAGCGGCTGTCCTTCTTCCTGCGCCTGGCGGAACAGCTCACGCAGATACGGGCGGAGGCTTTCTCGAAGTTTGATGTATTTGACAATCACAGACTCCATTTCATCACCGAAACTCCACGGCTCATTGTCAGCCCCTGATTGCAAGCGAATGGAGCCATCCGCGGCACGGATTTCCTCCTTCCCCCCAGGCTCCCCAAGACTGCGGTCGCCATGGTTTCGCATCACGGGTAGGAAGGTTGAGAATTGACACCATCGAGCCATGAGTTCATGGAATTCAGGTGAGTCGATGACCCCATTGTGGAACCCTCCCATGTCGGTGGTGAACCACGGGATGCCGGCCACGCCCATATTGATTGCACAGGTTATCTGTGCTTTGAGATCGTCAAAGGTCGATCCGACATCTCCGGACCAGACCAGTGAACCATAGCGCTGGGAACCCGCCCAAGCGCATCGGGTCAGATTGACGATCTGACCTTCGCGTCCCATTGAGAGCTGCCCTTCATAGAAGCCCTTGTTGTATTCCAGGGGATACAAGTTGCCTATGGTATCGACTTCTCCCGCGTAATAGGAATAGTTTTCGAAGGAGTATGTGCTCCATTCGGGTTCAGCCTCATCAAGCCAGAAAGCGTCTATGCCTTTGCTTGCATAGTTGTCTCGGCATTTTTCCCAAACGTACTGCCGGGCGGCGGGATTCGTCGCATCATAGAATTGGCATGGTTCCACGAACATCATGCCCACGTCTACGCCGTGCCTGGCTTTCGCCAGAAGATTATGGCACTTCATTTCAAAATAGTTTTCGGAATGAAGGCTGACCTGGGGCCAAACTGAAACCATGACCTTGATGCCCATGTCGTGTAATTCCTGACACATGCCGACTGGATCAGGCCAGAATTCCTCTTCGAATCTGAAATCTCCCATGTGGGGCCAGTGGAAGAAATCGATGACGATGAGATCCAGTGGGATTCCACGTTCTTTGAATCCACGGGCAGTGGCGAGCAGCTGGTCCTGATTCCAATATCTCAGCTTGCACTGCCAAAAGCCAAGTCCCCATTCAGGCATTTTAGGCGCATGCCCGGTCACGTCGGCATATCGACGTTCGATGAGAGCCGGAGTTGGGGCTGCGCATACCCAGTAATCCAGATTGTCCGACACATCGGCATGCCAACTCATGCGATCGGCATCAAAGGAGGCGCGACCGATGGCGGGATTGTTCCACAGAAAGCCATAACCTCGACTGGAAACAACGAAAGGCACCGACGCCTGCGAGTTTCTGTGCGCCAATTCGAAGGAATGCCCCTTAAGATCCGTCAGCGACTGTTGGTATTCGCCCATGCCATGCAAGTGCTCATCGGCAGACACTTCAAAACTTGCGTTTATGGAGTATCGTCCACCGGACAGGCTGTGATAATCACGTGCTTTCAGTAAAAGGGAGCCTCCCCTGCCGATTTCTTCGAACAGTAATTTGTCGTCCCTGTCCAGGAAACGAAGACGGCAGGCGCAGCGGCCTTCATTCGAATCGTTGGCCTCGGTTGCTTCAACACGAATGTCGCCATTGGTGAGATACGCCTTAGATCCCTCAATGGAAACAGTGAATTCCGCCGCATCCCCCAAGGGGACGTCAAGAAGGGCGCCATTCATGTTCGGAGCGTTAGGCTCGTGCATGAGGGCGGACCGTACGCGCACGCCCCCTTTCCCCCATGGCTCGATGCGTAGATATTCTCCATCCCCTGTCCAAGTCAGCGATTTGCCATCAGATGCGAAACCGGAATGATTGATGCTCACGTTATAACTCCTTGCTTGTTATTTCGTTATTTGCCGCTTCCGGAAGCCAGACCCGAGATGAACTGCTTCTGGAAGATGAGATAGACGATAAGAACGGGAATGATTGCTATTGACGTCGCCGCAAAGAGCCCGCCATAATCAGTGCCGAACTGGCCACTGAACAGTTTGAGCCCGACCGCAAGCAACTGTTTGTCTTGATTATTAATCATTAGGAACGGCCACAAGTAGTCTTCCCAGTTCCACAGAAACACAAAAATGCCAATGGCGGCCACGGCGTTGCGGCTCAGGGGGAGTATAATCTGGTGGAAAACACGGAAGTCGCCTGCCCCATCTACCTTTGCTGCCTCAAGAATTTCATCAGGTATGTCGTCCATCGCCTGCTTCAACATAAACACGCCGAATCCGTTGACCAGAGAGGGCAGGATGAGTGCCCAGTATGAATCAAGCAAGCCGAAATTGACCATCATTTCATACTGCGGAATGATGGTCACCGCCCATGGAATCATCATGGTTGATAGGATCATGCCGAAGAGGAATCCACGACCCCTGTAGCGCATCTTGGAGAAGATATAACCGCCAACCGCACTTGTGTAGAGTACAATTGCGGTCTTCACAGTACAAATAAACAGAGAGTTTCCAAATAAGCCCATGAAGTTGAATGTCGATTGAATATTGGTGTAGTTGTCCAGTGTCGTTGGCTTCGGAAACAGACTGTCGGAGATCGAAACGATATCCGCATTGGTCGCAAAGGAAGAGACCAGCATCCAAACGAACGGGACTATGGTGACGAGGGCAAAGATGACCAGAAGTGCGTTGAAGATTACTATTGCGATCGTTTTCTTCATGGCTATTCCTTTCCTGTGGACAATCTGAGGCTAAGGAACGAAAGAACGCCGGTGATGAGGAACAACACGATGGACATCGCCGAAGCAGTACCAAAATCGTAGTTGACGAACGCCCTGTCGTAGATCAAATAACTGATGGTGTAGGTTCTGTCGCCTGGTCCGCCTTCGGTCATCATTAATATCTGTACATAGGCTTGGAAATATGTGATTAGCGAAGTGATGAACACGAACACGGTAGCGGGTCGTATCAGAGGCATGATGATTCGCCAGAATCGTTGCCATGAATTAGCGCCATCGATCTGCGACGCCTCCAGCACATCCGTTGGAACGTTCATCAGTGCGGCAAGATATAGGACCGTGGCGTAACCGAAATCCTTCCAGATGGTCATAATAATAATCGCAGGCAGTGCCCATTTGGGATTGTTAAGCCAGTTGACGTGTATGCCGAACAATTTGTCTATAAGACCGAATTGTGGATCGTACATCCATACCCACACCAGAGAAACCGCTACCAGCGGGGTGATGGTGGGCATGTAAAACAGCGCACGGAAAACGGTTTTACATTTTGCGAGCTGGCTATAGAGCATCACGGCAACTCCAAGTCCCAGCGCAATGCGGAAAATCACAGCGAAAAAGGAGAAATAGAATGTATTCCAAATCGACCGCCAGAATAATGGGTCTTTCAGGATAGCTTCGAAGTTCTCCAGCCCCACCCAGTCGTATGCTCCGGTCATGGGGTTCCAATAGTGAAGGCTACCGGCAAACGCTTTAGCGATTGGATATGCCAGAAAAACAAGGAAATTAGCCACGAAGAAAAAGACTGCGATGTTTCTGAAGCTCAGTATCTTGGGCAGACGTATATGTCTCATATCATCATCCTTTGATGTAGTATTTAGTCGTCTGACGAACCTAGTAAAGCCATCAGACGACCGGCTTGGCGATGAGAGCTCAGGTGTTATTTGAGCTCGTCGATATGCGCATACTGCGCTTCAACAGACTTGAAGTTGGATTTCTTCAAATCAGAGGCCATTTTCTCCTGCCCATCGATCACGGCGTCCGAGATGGACATGCCGTTGTTAAATATGTTCTGCTGCACGACTTTGGCAGTGTTCTCGATGGTTGCAGGCATGGGGCCGGGCCAGATTAGACGATCTACACGCGGCTTGACCAAGTCAAAGATGGCCATCTGCTTCAGCTCACTGTCGTTGTTGAGTGAATTCTTAGCAGGAAAAGAGTTCATGTTCTTCGACACCGTTTTGACATAGGTATCGTCCGCTAGCATGAATCGGACAATGTCCTGCGCTATTTCCTGCTTCTGCTGCGACGTATTTTTGTTGATGCCTATGGTCGACTCACCATTGTATCGGTCATACGCGAAGGGAACGTCGTCGCTTGGGGTGGGCGTTGGGAAGATTCCGTACTCGATGTTGGGGTATTTTGTCGTCAAATCGCCTTCGAAATATCCCCAGCGGTACACCATGGCCGTTTGACCGTTGCCGAAGCTCTTGTCTCCGTCAATTCCGAAATCGACAGAGCACACTTTATCCTTGGCATACAGGTCGCTCAACCATTGCAGGTTCTCTTCAGTGGTCTGATTGGCAAAATTGACGTCTGTTCCTTTTTCATCGAACAGCAGCTTTCCTTTTTGGTAATTCAACCCCTCGAACAGCGAACTATATCCTGCGTCTCCGTTCATGTTATAGCCGCATTGTGTGAGGGTATCACCATCCCGTTTCGTGAGTTTAATTGCCACGTCTCGGAACTCATCCCATGTGGTGGGGATATCCTCGTCAGTGAGGCCGGCCTCTGCCCACAAAGTCTTGTTGTAATAAATGTTGCCAGTGTTTATGGCCGCATCGATATAGTAGACTTTTCCTCCGTCCACATGTGCACTGACGCCAACATAGTCCTTTTCCAGATCGGCGACATCGATATCGTAGGCAGCCAGATATGGCTTAAGAACCTTGTCGTAGGAGTTGTGTATAGAGAAGATTGCGGGACCGTTCTTGCCCTTGAGCAGCATCGGAAGCTTGGTGAAGTAATCCGCCCAAGCTACGTTGACAATGTCGAAAGTTACGTTGGGATGAATCTTGGTGTACTCGTTGAGTGCATCAACGGCCCCATCCGTGTCCGGCATCCACGTGTAGTACTGCAGCGTGATTGGCTTTCCTTCGTTGACCAAATGGTTTGGATCATATTGCACGGCATCGCCCAGCACGTCCAGCCCCTTATCCGCCTTGGTGTCGGTCACGCCTTTGCTCTGCTGATCGGATGATCCGCATGCGGACAGACCCATCAATGCCAGTGCCGCCAAAATGGCTGCAGTCTTTCTTAGGGTTAGGTATCCCGCCATGATTTTCCTTTTCTCTTAGCGCACATCCCTGTGCTTTTCGAGACCGTTTGCTTCACTGCTCAACGGTCATTGGACCAAAGCCGTTATAACAACGTTATTGGACCGGTCCAATAACACTATGTTAGCACAACATGCCAATTATGTGAAACCCTCATAACCGAAGAGCTGTGGATTCCTATTCCAAGAACTGTTTCATCGGCGTGGCGCGCGTACTGGGAAACAAACGCGCTTGCACATGCGTGAACCCTTCGGATCGTTTATTCGTTCAAGCAGCATGCCGATAGCGCGCGAAGACAGTTCGTTGACATCTGTCCAAATGGACGCAAAAGGCAACGCCATCGTGATGCCTATCCAATCGGGTATTAGCGCGATGACGTCTTCAGCGCACAGATGGGCGGAGATGTCTCTTTCGAACAAGCGAGGTGCCGCCATCGCCGCGGACTCATTGAAAAGCGCCAAACCATTCACATCGGGATGTTTTTCCAACGCCTTGCCGATGGCTTCAACGGGATTGGAATCGACACGTTCTGGAGCATGAACATGCACACGCATTCCCATCCGTTGCGCAGTGGAAACAAACATGTCATTGAAGCGGGTCGCGTAACCCATGCGCTCACGCACCAACTGCTCGGGCTTGGAAAAAAGCATCGCCTCGTCGCAATTCCTTCCGGCAAGGTAACGAACTGCCTCGACCGCCTCCGCGTCATAATCGGCATCAACCTCATCCAAGCCACGAGCATCATGAGGACTGCCGAACACCACAGCAGGTATCCCCAATTCCACTGCGACATCGATTCTTGGATCATCATCCGATACGTCCATAATGATGATACCGTCAACCATTTTGCCAAGCACAGCTTTACGAATGGACTCGCCGCCCACAGACGAGTCCACGAATAAAGTCTCATATCCTTCCGCTGATGCGTAATGAGATAAGGCATACATATACGCGCCAACGGATGCGACATAGTATCCGCCAGCATCCGGTGCGACAGAAATGCCAATAGTACGAGTCTTGGACGACGACAGGGATCGCGCCGCATGATTGGTGGAATAACCTAGCTGCTTCATTGCCTGTTTGACTTTATTCGCAGTGTCACGACTGATCCGCGAGTCGTCGTTCAATACATAGGAAACCGTGGATTTGGACACTCCGGCTGCCTTGGCGACATCTCTGATAGTAATCATATAGACATCTTAGCCATTGCAAACTCACTTGAGGTAATAAATAAGAGATTGGCCCTTCGCTGTTTGGTGTGGGTGGGAACCGGTCAGGTGGTGACGGTTCGTAGGTCGAGTTTGCCGCAGGTCAGGTAGATCATCGTGGAGAAGTACTCCATGTTGCGGAAGTCCCGGGCACGGGTCTTGACGTGCTGGATGATGCTGTTGAGTCCTTCGAAGATCGCGTTGGTGCACCGGTGGTCGAAGTAGGCCAGGATGTCCTGCCGGTGGCAGCGGAGCTGGCGGGCGAGGGTTTTCATGGGCTCCAGGCGTGACCTCATCATCCACGAACACAGGCGCTTGAACCCGGTTTCGGCCTCGACCCGGTTGGCGCTGGTGTCGTAGATATCTTGGGGGCTCGCGCATCCGGCAGGCCCGCGCGGTCTTGAGCCGCTGCCGTTGCAGGCTGCGCTTGGTCTGAAGCTGGAGCTCGGTCAGGTTCGCCTCGTTTTTGAGCCACAGGTACTTCGTCCTTTTCGACAGGCCGTTCTCCCGGCCCTCGGCCTTCCTGACCCTGTCGACGGCCTCGTTGGCGTGCTTGATCACATGGAACTTGTCGATCACTTTCGCGGCGTTGGGCAGCCATTGGCGGATGCCCTTGGCGAATCCCAGGCTCATGTCGCACGTCACCAGGCGCACGCGGTTGGGGTCGCCGTTGCGCGCCATGAAGTCCAACGCGAATTGTTTGACGGTGTCCGCGTCCTTGCCCGGCGTCACGTTGATCACGTTGCGTTCCGCGAGGTCGGCGACCACGGTGATGTAGTTGTGGCCCCTGCAGCTGGTCTCGTCGATGCCTATCGCCTCCACGCCCGTGTGGTCCTCGCACAGGCGCGCCTCCTGCACGTAATGGCGGATGAACCGC